>PPFU01313678.1_pt1 | contig 14820 bp, 13 predicted proteins | sample 1535991 | NCBI WGS metagenome assembly PPFU01 (sample SAMN04901290, study PRJNA319586) | Hypolithon metagenome, whole genome shotgun sequencing project. | isolation source: Antarctic Hypolithon | place: Antarctica: Miers Valley | collected 2014
CAAAAAAACCCTAACAATCGTATACTTCAAATGTGGGTAATCTTGCCTCTTTGACGCCTGTACCCAATAAAAGTGCTGCTACTAAAAGTTCTGTATATACCTTTTCCGGTCGCTTTAAATGGGTGTCCCATTTCTATAAGATTCATCTGGCATGTCAATGCCGTTCCTAAGAAGCCAACACTTTATAATGGATTTTCTTCAATTCCTCAATTTCAGTCATGAGATCATTGACGAGGTTAATTTTGATGGTGCGGGAAAGCAGCTCCACCTGGATATCTTCGTGCCCATCATATAGCTGTACCTTTAAAGGCATATTCCCGGGATATTTTGCCGTTATAGCCTCCAATTTTTCAACCAGTGCCATATCAATCTCCTGGGCATTTATCCTCAACAAAATGCCTTTGCTCAATTTCTCCCTGACTTCGGAGAGCAACTGGATATGTAATGGCTTCAGCTCCCATAAACCTGGTTGATTATACCTTTCCTGAACTTTACCTTTGATAAAAACAAATTCTCCTGGGTGTAGAAGATGCTGGTTTTTCCTGAACTCTTCTCCAAATAAAGCCATATCCAACGAAGCTTCATAGTCTTCAATAGAAAACAATGCGAAAGGATTACCGCGTTTATTTTGCCGTATCACATTTTTAGTAATTATACCTGCTACCGTAATATCCTGACTTTTAAACTGGTCAATTTTATCTACCGTACAACTGCAGAAATTTTCAATTTCCAACTTGAACTGGTCCAGCGGATGGCCTGATATATAGAAGCCTACCACTTCCTTTTCTATCTTCAGCTTTTCTATATCCCCAAATGGTTCGCAATCTATTACCTTAGGCAACGGTATTTCTATGCCCGATGATCCTCCAAATAAAGACTGTTGGGCAGCATTTACTTCCGACTGCGAATTGTTGCCAAATTTTATTGATTTCTCGATCAGATTGGTATCACCATCTTCAGAAAACAAATACTGGCGTCGATGAAAGTTACCAAAGCAGTCGAACGCTCCGGCCATAGCCAGGCTTTCAAAAGTTTTTTTGGTAACGCACCTGAGGTTCACGCGCTTAGAAAAGTCAAAAATATTTTCGTAAGGGCCATTTTTTTCTCTTTCGGAAATAATAGCTTCCACAGCAGCTTCGCCAGACCCTTTTACGGCACCCAGACCAAAGCGAATCTGGCTTTCTTTGTTTACGTCAAAGAAGAGGTTACTCTCGTTTACATCGGGCCCTAATACCTTAATGTTTGCCCGCTTGCATTCATCCATAAAAAAGGTAATCTTTTCTATCTTTCCTGTATTGTGTGTTAACACAGCCGCCATATACTCGGCGGGGTAATGCGCCTTGAGATAGCCGGTCTGATAAGCAACAACAGAATAAGCAGCCGAGTGAGATCTATTGAAACCATAGGCGGCGAACTTCTCCATGATATCGAAAATCTGCTCAGCCTTTTCCTTTGAAATAGCATGCAGTTCCCCGGCCCCGGAGACGAATTTAATCCGTTCCTTGGCCATCTTTTCCCGGTCCTTTTTACCCATCGCCCGGCGCAACAAGTCGGCTCCACCCAGGGAATACCCCGCAATGATTTGCGCCGTTTGCATAATCTGCTCCTGGTAAACCATGATACCGTGGGTATTTTTTAATATACCTTCCAACAGTGGATGCGGGTATTCCACCGGTTCCTTGCCATGTTTACGGTCTATATAATTCGGTATAAATTGCATCGGCCCTGGCCGATAAAGGGCGTTCATCGCGATAAGGTCTTCGATATCTGTAGGCTTCAGCTTCACCAGCCATTGACGCATCCCATCAGATTCAAACTGGAAAGTGCCCACAGTATCCCCATGCTGGTAAAGCTCAAAAGTCTTTTCATCATCGAGTGACAACAGGTCGATATCGGGGGCCTTTCCATGCCGTTTTTTGATCATTTGCAAAGCAGACTTGATGATGGTCAGCGTTTTCAGCCCCAAAAAGTCCATCTTTAACATCCCAGCATCTTCGATTACCTTTCCATCAAACTGGGTCACCAGCAACGTGGATTCTTTAGAGGTAGACACCGGAATATATTCGGTGAGGTCATCGGGGGCAATAATTACAGCCGATGCATGAATGCCCGCGTTTCTTACAGAACCCTCCAGCCTTTCAGCCATCTGCAGGATCTGGGCCTTTAGATCGGTTCCTTTTCGAAGCAGTGCGAGCTCCTGACTTTCCTTATAAGCTTCCGTCAAAGTTACGCCTGGCCGCTCAGGCACCAGTTTGGTAAGGGCATTAGACTCTGCCAGTGGTAGATCCATAACCCGGGCAACATCTTTAATAGCTGACTTGGCAGCCATGGTGCCATAAGTAATTATCTGAGCTACCTGATTTTTGCCGTATTTTTCTACGACATAGTCAATTACTTTCTGTCGTCCTTCATCATCAAAGTCTGTATCAATATCGGGCATGGATACTCTTTCCGGGTTCAGGAACCTTTCAAAAAGCAAATTGTACTTGATAGGGTCGATGTTGGTGATACCAATACAATATGCAACCACAGAACCCGCCGCAGACCCTCTACCAGGGCCTACCAACACACCAAGGTCCCTGCCTGCCGTGATAAAATCAGCGACAATCAAAAAGTATCCGGCAAAACCCATGGTCTTGATGATGTGCAGCTCGTGATTTAAGCGCGCCTCAATATCGCTATCTATTTCTTTATACCTTGCTCTGGCGCCTTCAAACGTGAGGAAGTGCAGATAGTCGTCCAGATTCAAAAAGCCAGCGGGCAATGGGAAATTCGGCAATAGAATATCCCTCTTCAGCTTCAGATGGTCGATCTTATCAACAATTTCATTGGTATTATCCAGCGCCTGAGGCAGGTCGTGGAAAAGCTGCCCCATCTCCGCCTGCGTTTTGAAATAAAACTGATCGTTAGGGAAACCAAAGCGATATCCTTTACCATCACCAACGGGCGTACTTCTTATCTCTCCTGTATTCAGACATAGCAATACATCATGAGGATTGTAGTCCTGCTGGTCGAGGTAATGAGAATCATTGGAAGCAATGACCTTAACATTGTATTTCTTTGCAAACTTCAGCAAAATGTGATTTACCTGTTCCTGCTCATCGAGCTTATGTCGCTGTAACTCTATATAATAGTCCTCGCCAAAAAGGTCCAACCACCACTTAAATACTTCTTCAGCTTCTTGCTCGCCATGTTTCATTATAGCCTGTGGCACCTCTGCCCCCAGGCAACAGGTGGTAGCGATCAGTCCTTTATGATATTTTAGCACTAATTCTTTGTCGATTCGGGGCCATTTGCTATACATCCCCTCCATATATCCCAAAGAGCATAGTTTCGAGAGGTTCTTGTAACCTTCAGCAGTCTTGGCCAACAGCAGCTGGTGGTATCGATTGTCTTTATCTTCCTTGCTGAATTGCCGCTTATGCCGGTCGTGCACCATATAGAATTCACAACCGACGATGGGTTTAACATTATATTTGTTGGCTTCCGCCACGAATTTAAAGGCACCAAACATATTGCCATGATCTGTCAGCGCGACTGCACGCATCCCATCAGTTTGCGCTTTTTTCATCATTTCGGTGATGCTGGAGGCTCCGTCTAACAGAGAAAACTGCGTATGGCAATGGAGGTGGTTATATGTGGGCATGAGGTATTGTTTAAAATCGGAAGATAGAGATACTTTGCCGAATCACTTATCTACAAAGGTACATAAATCACCTTCTTGGTTTCAAAAAATGGATCATCAAAATAATCCGAAAGGTTGAAAAGCTGGTATTTCTGTTTTGCTTCTTTTAACTCTTCCTTTAGATCGCCCCCTTTCAAATACAAGACACCATTCCTTATCGGGTGATTGTATTCCTTTTTGATCTTATGTTTTACCCATTCATGAAAAGGTGCGAGCCTGGTCACCGCCCGGCTTACAATAAAGTCGTATTTATGGTTGATGCTTTCCACCCGCTGCTTTTCTGCCCGAACATTTTTCAGTTGCAAAGCAGTAACAATGTTTTCCACCACGGTGATTTTCTTACCAATAGAGTCAATCAGGTGAAACCTGGCATCAGGAAACATAATGGCCAGGGGAATACCGGGAAAACCACCACCTGTACCGACATCAAGGATCTCTGCACCAGCCTGGAACTGGACTACTTTGGCCAAGCCAAGCGAATGTAAAATATGGTGCACAAAAAGATGGTCGATATCCTTTCTTGAAATCACATTGATCTTTTCATTCCACGCCTCATATAAAGGCTGAAGCATGCGAAACTGGTCAAGTTGAACGGCAGAAAGATCTGGAAAGTATTGTTGTAATTTTATAAAGTCAGGCACAATAGAAGCTTGGAGAATTAAAATTAATGCTAAATATGATCTTCTTTGCCTTTGACCAGGTCATACATCAACTCTCTTGCCCGATGAAGTTGCGCCTTCACCGTGCCGAGAGGAGCATCTATTTCCTTGGCAATTTCGTCATAAGATAGTTCGTTGAAATAACGCAATTTCACAAGGCGTTGGTATTTTGGGGGCAGGCGGGTAACAAACATCCTTACCAGTTCAATTTTTTGAGCGTTGATGGCTTCTTCCTGCGGATCAGGATTACGATCAAGCACATCGATATTTACCGCGTCGCCATTATCATCCTTATAGGATGTATTGAGGCTAAATGTATCGAGCTTCTTTTTTCGAATAAAGTCGATGGAATTGTTGGTGGCAATCCGAAAAAGCCAGGTGCTGAAAGTAAAGTCCTTCTTGAATTTATGCAAATTTTTAAAGGCTTTGGCAAAAGCTTCTATCGTAAGATCCTCGGCATCGTCCACATTCCTGACCATTTTTAGGATCATGTGGTATACCGGCTTTTTATATCTCTTCATCAGGTCTGCATAAGCCTGCTCATTGCCATGTTCTGTAGCCAGGTCAATGAGCTTAAAATCCTCTAATGCTTTTTGTGAAAATTGTTTATTTAACTCCATTTAATGTTTTTTGAGAAAAAAGCTGTAAAACCTGAAAAGAGGTAATAAAAGATAAAACAAAAATCCAGCACCGGTAACCAGATCAGCTTGAATTTATCCCCTAACTTTTTTAATGATAAACTGATGATAAGATATTGTATTGCTAATTTAAAAATTAAACCACCCAGCACAACGTAAGGTTCCTTTAAGACCAGGATAAGGACGACAAAAGTAATCCACATCAACAAATGAGATAACGTAAAAAAGGTTAATTTGATTTTATCGCCCGGTTTATAAAATTTACCTACCGATAGGTGCCTTCTCTTTTGGTGAATGTAAGTCTTCCAGGAGCTCTTTGGCACCGACCGGATTATGCTTTCTGCACCAATGCTGACTTTTGTATTCTTTTTTGTCGCATGTTGGTTTACAAATAAATCATCGTCTCCACCTGTAACCTTTGAGTGCCCTTTGAAACCTTTCATCTCCATAAAGAAAGACTTGCGGTACGCAAGGTTTCTTCCCACACCCATATAAGGACTGCCCGAAATGGCCGATGAGAGATATTGGATGGCCGTCAACAGGGTTTCATACCTGATGAAGACATTTAAAACACCCTTTTTCCGCTGATAGGGAGAATAGCCTAATACAAGCTGGGTTTTCTCGTCAAATTTCTTTGCCATTTCTTTGATCCAAACGTTGCTTGCCGGTCGACAATCAGCATCGGTCAACAGCAAAACATCATTCTTGGCAGTTTTTATACCCAGGTTCAATGCGTACTTTTTATTGTTAATATGCTCAGGAGTAGTCTCGATGGTAACAGTTTTTAGACGCGGTTCGTGTAATTTCTCTGCTTTGAGATAATCGGCAGTTTCATCAGTCGACCTGTCATTGACCACCATTACTTCAAATTCAGGATAGTCTTGCTGAAACAGTATAGGCAGCAATTTTTTCAGGTTCTCATATTCATTGTAGGCACTGATAAGCACCGTAACCGCTGGAAGCTCAGCAGCGTCCTGTGCCTTGTTTTTTGCAACTTTCGAAAAAGCGACGCCAGAGAAACTGAACAAATAATAGAAGATTTGGAGGAACAAGCTTAGGAGAAATATATAAAGGATAACGGTATAGAGAACTGGCCCTTCAGAAAAATTAAAATGTTCTAAATCTGATAGCTGAAGGGCATTCCACGTCAATTGTAAAAAGGCAAAATACATAAGAATGCGGTGAAAGTTCGGTAGTAGTATGGGCGGTAAAGATAAATTGAAATTTAAGAATAATATATTAATAATTAGGTATATTTTTGCAATCGGTATGCGAAAAACAGATTTTTACAAGGTGCTTGCATGTAAGAAAAGTAACCTGCACGTAAGAATCTTCTGATGAGTATGGCGCGAAAAACTGATTTTTAAATCTTGTTAAAATTGCATTGGGCGTAGCACTGTCAGAACAATAACGGAAATAAGAAGGAATGAAATTTGAACTGCTGCATAAAGATCAAAAAAGTAAAGCAAGAACTGGTAGAATATATACCGATCATGGGGAGATAAATACACCCATATTTATGCCTGTCGGAACAGCTGGCTCGGTAAAAGCTGTTCACCAACGTGAGCTTTCGGAGGATATTCAGGCGCAAATTATCTTAGGAAATACCTACCACTTATACCTGAGGCCTGGCCTTGATGTGTTACAGAAAGCTGGCGGCTTGCACGGCTTCAACGGGTGGAAACAACCCATATTAACCGACAGTGGTGGCTACCAGGTTTACTCACTTGCTGATACCCGGAAGATTAAAGAAGAAGGTGTTACCTTCAGGTCACATATAGATGGGTCGAAGCATATTTTTTCTCCCGAAAACGTCATGGATACCCAGCGAGTAATTGGCGCAGACATCATCATGGCTTTTGATGAATGCACGCCTTATCCATGCGATTATGGCTATGCCAGGGAATCGATGGAAATGACGCATCGCTGGCTCGCGCGTTGCTGCAAGCGGTTTGATGAAACAGAAGGATTGTATGGTTATAAGCAGGCGCTGTTTCCAATTGTACAGGGCAGCGTTTATCCCGATCTTCGAAAAAAGTCAGCCGAAGCTATTGCTTCTTTTGGCAGGGAAGGCAATGCAATCGGCGGCTTGTCGGTAGGTGAGCCTGCCGAGATGATGTATGAGATGACCGCGACAGTATGTGAAATTCTGCCTGAAGATAAACCCCGCTATTTGATGGGCGTGGGTACACCTGCCAATATTTTAGAATGTATCGCTTTAGGAATCGATATGTTCGACTGCGTAATGCCTACGAGAAATGCGCGTAATGGCATGCTTTTTACTACACAGGGCATTATCAATATCAGGAACGAAAAATGGAAAGATGACCTTTCACCGATCGACGAACATTTGGGTGGCTACACAAGCACAGCTTATTCCAAAGCCTATCTTAGGCATTTGATCATCAGCAAAGAAATACTTGGAGCACAAATTGCTAGTATCCATAATCTGACTTTTTATCTGCATCTGGTGAAACAAGCCAGGGAAAAAATTGAAGCGGGAACATTTAGCATGTGGAAAAACATTATGGTAGAGAAACTCATGCAAAGGATCTGATATTGAATGAAAATTCTTGATTTATACATACTTAAAAAATTTCTCAGCGCATTTTTCTTCGTCGTACTGATACTGGTGGCCATCATCTGTGTCATCGACTTTACGGAAAAAAACGATGATTTTATAAAGCACAATCTTGACGCTAGTCAGATCATGGGCTATTATATCACCTTTATTCCATTTATAGCCAACCTGATTACTCCTATTACTGTCTTTATAGCTACCGTTTTTGTTACTGCAAAACTTGCAGGGCACACAGAGATCGTGGCCATGCTCAGTAGCGGCATCAGTTTCCCACGGCTAATGGTTCCTTATATGATGGGAGCTATCATTATAGCTATTACCAGCTTTGTGCTTACTGGATGGATTATTCCAAATTCCAATAAAACCAGGATTCAGTTCGAAATGGACTATGTGAATAAGCCTTTTTATTTTTCGGAAAGGGATATACACATACAAGAAGGCCCTAATACCTACCTCTATATGCAGGACTACAATAATATGGCCAATGTGGGAAGTCGGTTTACGCTGGAGACTATAGAAAACAAGCAGCTTAAGGAGAAATTTTCGGCAAGAAAGATCGAATGGAATGAGGAGGAAAAGAAATGGATGGTGGAGAAATGGACCTTACGCACCATTGATGGCTTCAATGAAACGATTACGTCAGGTGAAAAAATGGATACCGTTTTAAATATTAACCCCTCCGATTTTGGGAATACCAAGTATCTCGAACAGGCGCTGACTCTTAATGAGCTCAATGACTACATTGAGCGTTTGCAGTCGCGTGGTTCCAGCAATGTAAAGCTATACCAGATCGAGAAGTACGCCCGGTATATGTCGCCTTTTGCAGCTATTATTCTAACCTTTATAGGGCTCACAGTTTCATCAAGGAAGACCAGAGGTGGCGCCGGCTTCCAAATAGCCCTTGGCTTCTTCATCGCTTTCATTTTCATCGTTTTCTATATATTAAGTAAGAATGTGGCGCAGTCGAGCAACATCAATCCTATCCTGGGCATATGGATACCCAATATTTTCTTTTCTCTGGTAGGGTTCATCATGTATAAGACAGTTCCGCGCTAATGGCCACGCTCAAAGATTATCTCCAGCTGCACTTTATTGTCTTGATCTGGGGATTTACCGCCATTATAGGACTACTAATCACCATACCATCGGTTGAAATCGTATTCTACCGCACTTTAATATCTTTTATTGCCCTAGGGATTTTACTTTACCTCAGAAAGCGAAATTTCCTTTTAGGTACCAGAGAGATTATCAAAATATCATCAACGGGCCTGTTGATTGCCGCCCACTGGATTTTATTTTTTGCGGCTGCGCGCGTCTCTACGGCATCTGTTTGCCTGGCAGGCATGGCCACCTGCACACTATGGACCAGTATTCTGGAACCAGTGATGACCCAAAGAAAAATCAAATATTTCGAGGTCATGTTAGGCCTCATCGTCATTGGCGGCTTATATGTTATCTTCACGTTCGAATTTAATCATGCGTTGGGACTATTTATGGCCATCGCTTCGGCCTTTTTATCTTCTCTGTTTACAGTCATCAATGGTAAGTTCTCAACCCGGCACAATCCCTACATGATTACCTTTTATGAGATGATCGGGGCGTGTATTGGCACAGTGGCTTTTTTCCCCGTGTACCTGAGGTATTTTGCTGGAGAAAACCAGTTGCAGTTGAGCCCTTCAGCCATGGACTGGCTTTATCTGGCCATCTTAGCGATCATATGCACTGTGTATGCTTACTCTATTTCTGTGGAGCTTATGAAGCGGATGTCGGCGTTTACCATCAACCTCACTGTAAACATGGAGCCGGTTTATGGAATCATCCTGGCGTACCTGATCTTCCGCGAAGCTGAAAAAATGACTTCAGGCTTTTATTTCGGCACATTAATCATTCTTTTATCAGTACTTGCCTACCCTATACTGAATAAGATTCATAAAAGAAGAAATTTAAAGGCGGATGTTGTGAAAAAAAGCATATAGCTTAAGAAGCGGAGATACACGGTCGTAAAGACGCCGCGAACATCGGCGAACTTAAAATTCTTGAACGCTTCCAGGAAAACTGAGGATTATAGACTACAGGAAGCCACTCCAAACGGTGTAATCCTTTGGAAACAAATGCTCCAGCTTTACCTTCCCGTCGAATATACCATAAATGGTTGACCCCGATCCTGTCATGGCAGTATACTCGGCACCCGCACCATAAAGACTATCCTTGCATTGACGCAAGGTCGGATACCTTGTAAAAAGTGCTTGCTCAAAATCATTGGAGACCCGTGATTTCCAATGTGATAAAGGCATCGACTCCAGCACTTCCTGCAGGCGATAGGCTGCAGGTTTCGGTGAAAGGCTTCCATAAGCCTCGGCAGTACCGATGTGAATATTAGGAAAGATCATCACTATATATTTATCTGAGAGATCCAAATGCAACGGTTGAAGCGCTTCCCCTCTCCCCGTTGCCATGGCCGGTTGATTTAAAATAAAAAAAGTGCAATCGCTACCCAACGTGGCGGCATAGTGGCTTAGTCTATCTAAATCCAAATTGAGTTGAAAAACCTGATTGATGGCCTTAAGCGTAAAGGCCGCATCGCTGGAACCGCCACCCAAACCTGCACCAATCGGAATATTCTTATGCAAATGGATATGAACCGGAGGTAATTTGAAATCCCTGTTGAGCAATGCGTAAGCGCGCAAGCAAAGGTTATCTTCAACGTTTCCTGGAATCGGTAAACCCGAGCATGAAAATCGAAGCGTCTTTTCCTCAATGACTTCGATAATGTCTATCCACGGTACAGGATAAAAACAGGAGATAAGCTCATGAAAACCATCGGCTCTTTTGCCGGTAACCTGTAAGCCGATATTGATTTTAGCATTAGGGAAGTATACCATGTCGATCTTCTGATGCAGCGTAACTGAAGGAATTACAAAGGGCAATTATCGTTTCTGATAAGTGCCCCGTGAAAGTATGATTTAGGAATTTTATTTTGTCAGCTGTGCAACCAGATCTTCCGAAATGCCAGACGAAGAGAACCCGCCATCGTGCATCAAATTTTGCATCGTAACCATGCGGGTGTAATCCGAAAATAACGAAACGACATAATTAGCACAGTCTTCCGCACTAGCATTGCCCAGTGGCGACATCTTTTCTGCGTAGTCAAAAAATACATCAAATCCACCTACACCAGTACCAGCGGTTGTTTTGGTTGGTGACTGCGAAATTGTGTTTACCCTTACATTTTTGCTTTTCCCAAACCTGTAACCATAGCTTCTGGCAATAGACTCCAATACAGCTTTTGCTTGTGCCATATCTGAGTAATCCGGAAAGTTTCGCTGCGCCGCGATATATGACAAGGCCAATATGGAGCCCCACTCATTCATAGCATCTGCTTTTTCTGCCGTCTGCATTACTTTATGAAAAGACAGTGCGGAGATATCCAGCGTCTTCAGGAACCAATCGTAATTCAGGTCGCCGTAAGATTTACCTTTTCGAACATTTGGACTCATGCCTATCGAATGGAGGACAAAATCCAGTTTGCCTCCCAAAACGTCCATCGATTCCTGAAAAAGTTTCTCCAGGTCTTCTATGGAAGTGGCATCGGCTGGTATTACTTTCGCATCGCAAAGTTCAGCAAGTTTGTTGATTTCTCCCATACGCAGTGCGATTGGGGCATTGGTTAAGGTAAATATTGCCCCTTCTTCCCTGGCTTTTAAAGCTACTTTCCAGGCGATAGATTTCTCATCTAAAGCGCCAAATATTATTCCTTTTTTTCCTTTTAGTATTTGATGGGTCATGTTCTTTTTTAATAGGTGATAAAGGTCATAAAGTTATAAAAAAAAATGAAACCAACTCCTTTGTGTTTTAAGTGACATTATCAGATCGAAATAAAAATAAACTGTTGCTAAAATAGTTAGTTAATTGCTAATATTATAAACAAATTGTTATATTTATACCCATAAATTACTTAAAACATGATCCAGATTCAGGAAAAGCTACAAATTTTAGCAGACGCGGCTAAGTATGACGTTTCCTGTTCTTCCAGCGGAAGTAAGCGGAAGAATGATGGCAGGGGACTTGGCGATGCCACGGGAATGGGGATATGTCATTCTTATACAGAAGATGGCCGCTGCGTTTCACTTCTTAAAATCCTACTGACCAACCACTGTATTTTTGACTGCGCATACTGTGTAAGCCGTAAGAGCAACGACATCAAAAGGGCGGCTTTTACCGTCGATGAAGTCATTGACCTAACCACCAATTTTTATCGCAGAAATTATATCGAGGGTCTTTTTTTAAGTTCAGGGATCTTTAAGAATCCGGATTACACGATGGAGAGGCTTGTAAGAATTGCCAAAAAGCTGCGCCAAGAGCATCGATTTAATGGTTATATACACTTGAAGTCGATTCCTGGTGCCAGCGATGAATTGATGCATGAAGCAGGTTTATATGCTGATCGACTAAGTGTAAATATTGAGCTACCGACCGATGAAGGGTTTAGGCTTCTGGCACCAGAAAAGAGCCATGCCCAAATCATGCAGCCTATGCGGTATATTACCAAAGCGATACAAGAAAATAAAGAGGAGAAAAAACTTTTCAAGAAACTGCCCTTGTTTGCTCCAGCAGGCCAAAGTACGCAGATGGTAGTTGGAGCGACGCCAGAAAGTGATTTTCAAATTATTCATATTGCAAACCACCTTTACAAAAACTACCGCCTGAAAAGGGTCTACTACTCTGGCTATATTCCTATCAGCAGCGACGCGCGGTTGCCTGCGTTGCATACTCCGCCACCGTTACTGCGTGAAAACCGACTATATCAGGCCGACTGGCTAATGCGGTTTTATGGATTTGCTGCTCATGAGATTGCCGACCCCATGCATCCGTACCTGGACCAGGAAGTCGATCCTAAGCTAGCTTGGGCGTTACGTAACCTGCACTTTTTCCCTATCGATATCAACAAAGCCGACTACGAGATCATCCTGAGAATACCCGGCATAGGGGTAAAATCTGCACAAAAGATTGTATCTGCCAGAAAGTTTACTTTTCTCCAGCCTGACCACCTAAGAAAAATTGGAGTAGTCTACAGCCGAGCTAAATATTTTATGCATTGCGGTGGTAAAAACCAGTTGATTCATGATTTTACTGCCGATAAAATAAAAGCCCTGGTGCTGGGTGGTAATCACAGCAAATACAAAGTAAAACAGACGCAAGAGCAACTAACCCTCTTTTAATTTTACCTGCTTCATCTAGACCAATTTTAAAGAAAAGGCTTTGTTAACAACCTACATCTATGACGGCAGCTTTGAAGGATTTCTTTCTGCTGTTTTTACTTATTTTGAACGGAGACCGAAACAGGTTCAGATCGTTCAGGAAAAAAGATATCAACCTGACGCCTTTGCCGGAGTACTGACCGTTACCTCCGACGAAAATCAGGCAGAACGCGTATGGCGGGGACTAAAGAAAAAAATGTCGTCCCAGGGTTTGTCTACCATCTACTCGTGTTATCTCTCAGAGTTACCTTGTTTTGAACATATCCTATTGAACTGCATCATCCGGATTTTCGAAGATAAAAGACGCGTAGAAGCTGATTTTAGCTGCACTTTTATGCTTCAACTCTCACAAATTGCCAGAAAGGTGGGCAGGGAAAAGCACCGGTTTGAAGCTTTTGTACGCTTTGAGAAACAGGCTAATGGATTATTCTATGCTGGCATAGAACCGGACTTTAATGTGCTGCCGCTGATTGCCCCTCATTTTACAAGACGGTATGCCGACCAACCGTGGCTGATCTTTGACATAAGGCGTAGCTATGGTATTCACTACGACTTACAGTCGGTCCAGGAGGTTCATATCGCAGAATCGAAAAATAGAGGGAATAGTAGCGCGAAAATAAGTTATGATGATAAAGAAGCACAGTATCAGCTCCTATGGCAGGATTACTTCAGGCATGTAAATATTCCGCAGCGAAAAAACATGAAGCTTCACCGGCAACATGTCCCTCTAAGGTATGTTAAAAACATGGCCGAAATAGTGAATATCTGATAGACTTTTGAAGAAGTGAAGCTTACGTATACGAATGGAACTGCCACGGAAATTCTCCTTAAGCGCCTTTATCCAATGATACACTGTCACCAATTTTTATCTCTCCGTTGTCTAAAGCAATTAGATTTTGCCCAAACAGCACCTTATGCTCCTGCGTTCTGTAGCTGGCGAGTGTTCGTAGGGGCTCTTTACTTTTTATAGCCGAATCCTGGTCTATGGTTGTCACCACACACCTGGCACATGGCTTTGTTGCTTTAAATGGTACTCTATTGATGGTAAAGTACTGCCAGCCATCTTCGGCATATGGCTCGGTGCCACTAATGACAATATTGGGTCTAAATCTATCCATGGGAACAGGAATTTCAAGACGGCTATTCAGGTCGTCTAACGACGCCTGGGATATGAGAAGGTATGGATGTGCGTCGGCAAAACTTACAGATTCATCATGAACTGCATACTTCTTTTTAATAAGTCTTTTTGTAGTAGCTGGCATCACAACCAAATCTAATTTTGCTTCCAGCATGTCGCTAAACCATTCGCTATATTTTTTGCCGACAAGCTGTGCAACGACATTGTCTTCCCATATTTCTACCGGTAGTCGCTCACTACTTTCAGGTTCGTAAGGGACAGTGAGCGATTGTTCAGGAAAATTTTTATGGTATATTGTCAGCCCCTCGGGTTTTAAATCAACCTGCAACAATGCCATCTGATGAACAACCCTTTGGGTATAAAATATCTGCCGCGTATCAACAAGCATCCACCTTCGATCGAACCGGAGACCTTTTTCTTCAACATAAGCATGCTTTACCCTAACGCCACCTAACGATTTAATTGGATAGATATAAATGTCCTGAACCTCCATTTGAAATTTGATTTGATGGATTAGTTATGTTGAGAATTACCCGAAAAATAGCTATAAAATTACCATTCAAAAAATATAGGGAACAAAATGGGAGTTAGATGTTAATAAATACATAATTAAGTATAAATTGATTGCTTTATATGGTTACTTGCAATTTTATTGACAACAGCTGCATTTTCTAAAAGCTTAACTCTTTTCTGGCTTTTAATCAGGTTTAATTTTATGCCGAAAAACAGGAGGATGATTGTTACCATAAATGAATTGATTACCTTAAATAAAGTTCTTTACCAGCTCGATTGAAATATTGGTTTCGAAAACCATGATACTTTGCAAGATTCCTCTCAGAAAGAAGATTAAAGATGAAAGAA
>PPFU01000797.1_pt1 | contig 14818 bp, 10 predicted proteins | sample 1535991 | NCBI WGS metagenome assembly PPFU01 (sample SAMN04901290, study PRJNA319586) | Hypolithon metagenome, whole genome shotgun sequencing project. | isolation source: Antarctic Hypolithon | place: Antarctica: Miers Valley | collected 2014
GGGGGGGGACGTGGGGGGCTGCGAGCGTCGCGGCGGAGGGTTGTTCAGGGGGGGGTGACCTACCCGTTCGCGGCGGGAGTCGTGCGACTGTTGGCAGTTGTCGTGCGACTGATATCGGGAATTTTACGACTACTGCCGATAATTTTACGACTGTTGGCGGGAATTTCACGACTACCGCCAATAGTTTTACGACTATTGGGAGGACTTTTACGACTACCGCCAATAGTTTTACGACTAATCGCGGGAATTTTACGACTACCGCCAATAGTTTTACGACTATTGGCCGGAATTATACGACTACTGGCAATAGTCGTACGACTATTTCCTGGGTGCGTGCGACTTTCGGGGGTTGGGGCGATTGGGTTGGTGAAGATTTTTCTTTCAGGGTCTCCAGTGGTGGGGTGATCGGGGCGATAAGGGGTGTGACGCGGCGAAGCCGGGCGATTTCAGGCCTGGCGGGTACCGCGGACCGTGACTTGTGGCCGCATCCCGGCGGGGGCGGCAGAAAGAGGGGCTCGCGATGGTGTCGGATACCGATCTGACCCAAAAGGGTTCCGGCTGGGGTTGTCTTTGTCGCTGGTGAGGAAGGTAGCCGCGGCTGAATCAGGTGTCGAGTTTGGTGTTTCCCGTCATTTTACATAAGCTGGGGGAAGGGCTGAGGGTGGAGCCGGGGGTCCGGGCGGACGCGGCGTGAACGAATCCGCGGAAGGGGTCCGTGTGGGACCTGCCCTAGATGATCGAGCGTCAGAGGGGACACCGGTGGACGTTCTCGGATCCGGGGAGTCTTCATTTCAGCCATCGCCCCATAGCAGAACCCGTGCCAATCCCGTGAGACGTGGGCGGGAAGGGTGGGATAATCCCGCCATGCAAATAGCTCCTCTTGTTGCATCTTCATATTCCAGCGCGGCTTCGTCCTCCATGGGCGGGGCGAGGGCGGGATCTCAAGACGGCCAGGCCCCCTATCGCGACTATCGCGAGCCTCGGGCGGCTCAAGGTGAGGCTGAGCCCGCATCCTCGCCGATGACCGCCCCTGACTGGGATCGCTACACCCGTCATCGGCTGGACCATTTCCGGGGGCGGTGACTGGCACCCGGGGGCCTCTGGCTTGTCACGGAGACGCGGAGGGGGCCAAGGGTCGCCACGAACCATGCTGCGACACGGTGTGCCGGTGCTCGGCGATGTGGTCGTGCGTAACGAGGTCCGCGACGCTGGGTTTCTTTTGGCGACGCTTGGCTCCGTTGGCGACTTGGCGGTTCCGGTGGGTATATTGGATCCCCCGGTCGTGCCTGCAGGCTTATTTCCCCCGCCGACTCAAACTTCGACAGGAGTTTCGTGATGTTGCACCCCACCGCCGACGCCTCGTCTCAGCCAGCTCCCGCCATCCCCTCGCACCCTTTCGTCTGGGGCGTGGGGATTGAAAGTTCGACGTTGCCGCACCTGGATGTGGATCAGTTCGAGTGGACGGGGCACAACGCGGTGTGGCGGGACGACCTGACGCGGGTGGCGGAGGAGATGGGGATCGGGACGCTGCGGTACGCGATCCCGTGGCACTACATCGAGCCCGAGCGGGGGCGGTTCGACTGGTCGATCGCGGATGAGCGGATCGAGGCGTGCAACGAGCTTGGGCTGAGCCTGATGCTGGATGTGATGCACTTTGGTACGCCGCGTTGGCTTGGGCAGGCGGTGGGGGACCCGGAGTTTCCCGAGTCGCTTGAGCGGCTGGCGGGGGCGATGGCGGAGCGGTATCGGGGGCGGGTGGGGGCGTGGTGCCCGATCAATGAGCCGCTGGTGACGTCGCTGTTCAGCGGGGACTTTGGGTTTTGGCCGCCGCATGGGCGGAAGTGGCGGGGATACATGCCGGTGCTTTCGCGGATCGCGGTGGCGTGCAGCAGGGCGATGCGGGCGATCCGGTCGGGCGACCCGTCGACGCCGATCTTTATTTGCGACGCGGCGGACCACTTCCAGACCCGCGATCCTTCGCTTCAGGCCGAGTGTACGCTTCGGAACCTGCGGCGGTTCCTTCTGCTCGACCTGATCGCCGGGCGGGTGGATGCCGCCCATCCGCTCCGCGAATGGGTGACCGCGTATGGCATGAGCGAGCTGGACCTCGACTGGTTCCGCGCGCACCCGCAGCGGCCGGACCTGATCGGGCTGGACTACTACCCGCACTCGGACTGGCAGCTCGAACGGGGCCACCATGAGGCGGTCCGCCAGCGGCGGGCCGACACCCCCATCGGGCTGTATGGCCTGGCCCAGGCGTACTTTGCCAGCTACGGCCTCCCGATGATGGTCACGGAGACCAGCATCGAGGGCAAGCCCATCAACCGCGAGGTGTGGCTGGAGCGGCTTGTCGAAGACACCGCCCGACTCCGCGAGGAGGGCGTGCCGCTGGTGGGCCTGATCTGGTGGCCGGCGTTCGACCACATGGACTGGGACGGTGCGTTGACCCACCGCGTGGGCAAGCTGCACGAGGTGGGGCTGTACAAGCTGGTGCGTCAAACCGACGGCACCCTCCGCCGCACCCGCACCCCGCTCGCGGATGCCTTCGCCAAGCTCGCCGCCGACGGCGACGACGCGGTCGGCCCGCTCGCAGACGTCGGGCGGCCCGTCGAGACGGCCGGGGATCAATTGCCCCCCCTGGCGGACTGGGTGCATGGCGTCGCGGCGGGCGATCGTCCCCAGGCGAAACTCGGTGAAGTCACCGGGGCGGATTCCGCGGCGCTGATTGAACGCGATGGGCAGGCGACTCCGATGTCCGCCACGACCCGTGGCGTGAATGGCAACCGAAACGGCGGCAACGGGCACGCCGACGGCGATGGGCACGTCGGCAACGGGCGGATGAAGCATGCCGCCGCGAGCGTTGCACGCCGCGGAGGCAGGGATGGCACCGGTCGCTACGGGATCGTGGTGTTCAGCCACCTCCGCTGGGGCTTTGTGTGGCAGCGGCCGCAGCAGTACCTCTCCCGCTTCGCCAAGAAGCACCCCGTGCTCTTCGTCGAGGAGCCGATGTTCGACCTGGGCGAGGGCAGCGAGCCCCGCATCGAGCTCCACGCGGTCATGCCCAACGTCACCGTCGCCTGCCCCCACGGCCCAACGTCCTGGGCCAGCGACCCGACTCTCCCCAACCGCCTCCGCGAACTCGCGCACGAGGCCCTCGACCGCGTCAACGGCGACGGCCGATTCGATCGCCCGCTCCTTTGGTATTACAGCCCGATGGATGCCGCCTGGACCCTGGGCCACTTCGACCACCGCGGCATCGTCTACGACTGCATGGATGAACTCTCCCAATTCACCGGGGCACCCAAACAACTGCTCGACCAGGAACGCCGCCTTATGGACCACTCGGATGTGGTCTTCACCGGGGGCTACGAGCTCTGGACCCGAAAGAGCAAGGCCCACGTCAACGCCCACTTCTTCGGCTGCGGCGTCGAGGTCAGCCACTTCAACCAGGCGATGGACCCCGCCACCCCCATCCCGCCCGACATCGACTTCCTCGACCGCCCCATCCTCGGCTGGTTCGGGGTGATCGACGAACGCGTCGACTACCGACTCGTGGGCGAAATGGCACGCCTCCGCCCCGACTGGTCCTTCGCCATGATCGGCCCCGTCGTCAAGGTCGACCCCGCCACCCTCCCCCACGCGCCCAACCTCTACTGGCTGGGCGGCCGGGACTACCAACAGCTCCCCGCCTACTGCAAGGCGTTCGATGTCTGCATGATGTGCTTCGCCATCAACGACGCGACACAATATATTAACCCTACCAAGGCATTGGAGTATTTCGCCACAGGCCGACCCGTCATCTCGACGCCGGTGCGGGACGTGGTGCGGCAGTGGTCCGACCTGGTTGATATCGCCGACACTGCCGAGGCGTTTGTCGCCGCGGCCGAGCGGGCGATGCAGACCCCCGATCAGGCCCGCGTCACCCGGGGGCTTGAGATCGCGAACAAGATGAGCTGGGAACACAACATCGAGCAGATGCAGCGGCTCATCGACGAGGCGATTTCGGGCGACGACCTCCGCAGCGAACGCAAAATCATCGGGCTGGATAAGTTGGTTGAAACCTATGAATATGTCCCCACCCGCGGCAGCTAGAATGACTGATTAACAAGGTGGCAACCCTCTTCGCCACCCAAACCGAGGCTCGGGTGGCACAGGCGTCCCGCCTGTGAGCGGCTAAACGCATCTGCGCGGCCCACAGGCGGGGCGCCTTTGCCACCCTCCGAGCGCCCGCCCGAAACAAAGTCGGGGCAGCGACATCATTAGCTTGTAGACACAATTATCATGGATCAAAACCAAATCATTATCCTCGGCGCAGGCCCCACCGGCCTCGGGGCGGCGTATCGCCTCCGCGAGCTGGGGCATGAAGCTTTCCATATGTACGACCGCGAACCCTACCTCGGCGGCCTCGCGACCAGCTTCACCGACCCCCAAGGCTTCACCTGGGACATCGGCGGGCACGTGATGTTCAGCCACTACAAATACTACGACGACGTCTTCGACCGACTCATGGGGGACGACTTCCAACGCAACATGCGGGAGAGCTGGGTGCGTATGTTCGACCGATGGGTGCCCTACCCGTTCCAAAACAACATCCGCTACCTCCCCAAGGAGGTCACCTACGAATGCCTCTCGGGCCTCATCAAAGCACAACAGGCGGGGAATCACAAGGAGGCGAAAGATTTCGAAGAGTTTATCGAACGCGTTTTCGGCGAGGGGATCTGCAAATACTTTATGCGGCCGTACAACTTCAAGGTGTGGGCCCACCCCCCCGCGATGATGAACAAGGAGTGGATCGGCGAACGCGTCGCCGTCATCGATACCGAGCGGGCACTCAAAAACGTCGTGCTGGAACAGGACGACTTCGGCTGGGGGCCCAACAACCAGTTCAAGTTCCCGCTCAGGGGCGGCACCGGCGAGTTCTATCGCCGCTTTGCGGGTCCGCTCGAAGGTAACTACACCCTCAACTGCATGATCGAAGCCATCGACTTGGCGAACAAGCGGGTCCGCTTCGATGACGGCGACACGCGGGGATATCATACGCTCATCAGCACGATCCCTTTGGACCGCCTGCTCAATGACATCATTGAGGGCGATGTCCCGGCCAACCTCAAAGAGGCCGCCGCGTCGCTGCGCCACAGCGGCGGGCACATGGTCGGCATCGGGATCCGTCAGCCCTGCCCGAGCACGAAGAGCTGGATGTACTTCCCCGAGGACAACTGTCCGTTCTATAGGGTGACCTATCTGTCGAATTATTCTCCTTACATGACGCCCGACAACGACCGATACTACTCGCTGCTATGCGAGACGAGCTATAGCGAGTTCAAGCCTGTCGATGCTGAACGTATCGTGGAAGATACCATCCAAGGCCTCATCAACGCCGGGCTGCTCAAAGAATCTGATCGCCACGACATCGTGAGCACGTGGCACTACGACGCGGGGTACAGCTACCCCACCCCCAGCGTCGAGCGGGACCGAATTCTCGCGGAGGTCATCCCGTTCCTGGAGAGCCACGGTATTTACAGTCGGGGTCGGTTCGGCATGTGGAAGTATGAGGTGAGCAACACCGACCACTCGCTGATGCAGGGGGTGGAGGTGGTGAACCGCTTGATCCTGGGCGAGCCCGAAACGACGATCGGGATGGTCTACGCCAGCACCGCCGATGGCCGGGAGGCGGCCGAGCACCAGAGGCCCATCGCGGCGGGGAGCGGGGACCCGGCGCGGGGACCAGTCGCTTCGCAGAGCCTCAGCTTCGGGTGAAGGCGTCTGGTATTGCGTCGCTCACTGTGTGTGTGGCTCACACCACGCCGGCCGAGCCGGTGAGGATGGGTTCGCTGATGTATTCGCGTGGGTCGGTGATGTGGCCGGTGAGGGCGGAGGCGGCGGCGGTGAGGGGGCTGGCGAGGTAGACGCCGGCGTCCTTGTGGCCCATGCGTCCGGGGAAGTTGCGGTTGGTGGTGGAGATGCAGGTGATCGGCTCGTTGAGTCGGCCGAAGGTGTCCGCGGGCCCGCCCAGGCAAGCGGCGCAGGAGGCGGCACCGATGAGGCATCCGGCGTCTTCGAGAGCTTGCTGGATGGAGGTGGTGGCCTTGCGAGAGAGGGTACCAGACGCTTCGCTCGCAAAGCCTCGCTCGGCGTCGGCCTGGCGAGTGGCCGAGGCTTGGAGCGGTTCACCCAGGAGGTTCAGGCGTTGCATGTCGGCGTGGACTTCGGTGGAGCCTGGGACGACGTAGGTAGGGATTTTAACGCTGTTGCCGTAGAGCAGGTTGGCGGCGAAGATCATGTCGGTGATCTTGCCCCCGGTGCACGAGCCGATGTACGCCCGGTCGAGCTTCACATCCTCGCAGTGCCGCGCGAGGTCGCGGTTGTCGGGGCTGTGGGGCTTGGCGACCAGGGGCTCCAGCGTATTCAAGTCCCAGTCCGCCTCGAAAACATACTCCACGTCGTCGTCCTCTTCATACACCGTCCAGTCGGGTCGTGTCGAGCGGGCACGAACATATGCAAGCGTCTTCTCGTCGACATCGCAGATGCCGTTCTTGCCGCCCGCCTCGATCGCCATATTGGTGAGGGTCATGCGGTCCTCGAGCGAGAGCGAGCGGATGCCCTCGCCGGCGAAGTACATCGAGCGGTAAGTGGCCCCGCCGACGCCGATCTCGCCGATGACGGCGAGGATCAGGTCCTTGGCGGTGAGGTAGGGCGGGATCTCGCCATGGAACGTAAACCGCATGGTGGGCGGGACTTTGAGCCAGGTCTTGCCCGTTCCCAGGGTGAAGGCGGCGTCGGTGTTGCCCACGCCCGAGGCGAACTCGCCAAACGCCCCAGCGGTGCAGGTGTGGCTGTCGGTGCCCAGCAGGATCTCGCCGGGTCGGCAGTGCCCCTCCTCGGGCAGCGCCTTGTGGCACACGCCCTTGTAGTTGGTTTTGGTAGGGTCCAGATAGGGGCTGGGCATGCCCGACGCGTTAACGAAGTCGGGGTCGTAGTAGTACTTCAGATTGTGTTGCGCGACGAAGTCTCGCAGCGTCTGGATATTGCGATGACACTTCTCGTCGGCGGTAAAGATATAGTGGTCGGGGATGATGACGATACGTTCCTTGTCCCAAGGCTCGGCGTGCTCGCCGAACTCTTTCTTGAAGATCCCGATCGTGCCCGGCCCGCACACATCGTGGGTCATCAGCAGATCGCAGTTGACCCAGACGTTGTCGCCGGGCTCGACAAAAGCCCTGCCCGCATGGGCAGCGAGGATCTTCTGGGTCATCGTCATCGGACGCTTGGCGTGGGGCATGGTCGGTTCTCGAATTCTGTTCTCAAGAGGCAGCTCGGCGGGCGGGCTGGATGATAGCCAACGCGTGAGGGACCCGGGGCTGAAATCATAGGCGGGCGGGCAAGGCGGGCGGACGCTCTAACGCCCGATGGCGTGCCACCTAAGGGGAATCCCGCATTCTTTCACTTCGATACGGGGCGAACCCCTATGAGTGATCGGGCTTGGCACTATTCCATAGGGCCTTCTGAAGCTCTAGATTACTCTAAGTGTGACCGGGACTACAACGGTACCCTAACCGTTCAGATGATATAAGGTGACGCGGTTGCGCTCGTTGCGAAGGGTTGGACAGGGCGTCGAGTTGGATGGCGAGTGCTGAGCGAGAGAGGGCGGGGGCCGCGCCGCCGCGGTATAGGCGCGCTTATTGGAACCTTAGGTCATGATGCAGCCCCCCGGCCTCACTGGCCTAACCACCCTGAACAGAGCCGGCAAGCCGGGGGTGAGGGAGGGCGATGCCTTGCAGAATCATCACGTCGCTCGCCCCCCACCGCCACTCCCCCCCCCACCTCATTTTCAGGACGCCGCCCAAAGCTGCAGCGACTTCGTCGCGGTGATCGCCCCCGGCGGCGAGATCCGCAGCGTAGCGGGCAACGGGCTGATCCTGGGCTACACGCCTCAGGAGGTGATCGGCCTGCCCTACGCCCGCTTCATCCACCCCGACGACCTTCGCGGCCTCCCCAGCGACCTGGGCCGACTGGCGCAGACGTTTGACAACGCCATCCGCATGGTGCGTCTGCGGGCTTCGGACGGGCGGTGGGTGTGGGTCCAGGTGCTCGGGGCGGACCTGCTCGACGCGGAGCGAATCGGTGCGATGATCTTCAGCTTCCACGCCGCCGAGTCGGTCAGCCGCGGCGACGACCCGGCGGTCTCCCTGGACGACCCCTGCGGCGGCGTCAACGAAGCCATCATGATCACCGACGCAGAACCTGATCCCCAAGCCAGGCGGATCGTCTACGTCAATCAAACCTTCACCAAAATGACCGGCTACCGCCCCCGCGAGGTGCTCGGGCAGACGCCGGCGCTGCTTTACGGCTCCTGCACCAGCCGCCCCGTGCTCGACCGGCTCCGGGAGACGACCGGGCGGGGCGAGGCATTCCACGGCGAGGCGATCAGCTACCGCAAAGATGGCTCGGAGTTCTGGATGGACTGGTCCGTGCTCCCGGTTCGCGACCCGGCCGACCAGGTCGTTCGCTGGGTCTGGACCCAGCGGGACATCACCCGGCAAAAGCTTCTTCAAGAGGGCGTGACCCAACTGGCGACCTGCGAGCAGAGGCGGGTCGCCGAGGACCTGCACGACTCGCTGCAGCAGGTGCTCGTCGCCGCGGGGATGCAGTTGCAGACCCTGATGAGCAGGCTCCAGCGGGGCGGGCACACGCAGGAGGCCCAACTGGGCAACCTCATCGCCGACACCATCGAAGAGGCGGTCGAGCAATCTCGCGGCCTGGTCCGCTGGCTCAACCCGGTCCAGCTCCAGACCGGCGGCCTGATCGATGCCCTCCAGGAACTCACCGAATCGATCCGCAGGCTGTTCCGCATGGACGTCCGCTTCGTCGGCCCCGACCATGTCGATGTTGATGGGTGCGTGGCGATGCACGTCTACCGCGTCGTCCAGGAGGCGATCCACAACGTCATGAAACACGCCCGCGCCACCCGGCTGGACATCTCGCTGACCCGGCACGGCGCGTGGGGCGAGATCGCCATCGATGACAACGGGACGGGCCTTCCCGCATCCGCGCTCCGCGGCGACCTGGGAATGGGGTTGCGGCTGATGGACTACCGGGCCCGCCTGGCGGGGGGGGACCTTCAGCTTGAACCGGGGGAGGCGGGCGGGACACGGGTGCGATGCCGCTTCCCTCTGCAGAGCGACGAGACATCCATCGGCTCGCCCTCTGAATGAGGAACGGCGTTATGATGAATCCGTGCAGTTCGCAGCCGCCTTCGTCGTACTGATTGCCCTCTGCTCCACCGCGGGAGTGGCGGCCATCGGAGTGCGGCTCGTGGTGCTCCACACGACCCGTCGGCTCGACTGGGCCCGCCGGCTGCACGACGATGGAACACTCGGCCACCGCGGCTGCGGCCACTGCGGCTACCCCATAGACGCATGGACCTCCAACCGCTGCCCCGAGTGCGGCTCCGCCGTCGAAGCCGTCGGCACCACGCCGCTGGACGCGAGGCGACAACCCATCGGCGGGTTTCGCAGAGTCTGGATGCCCCTCACCCTGGCCGTCACACTCCTGCTGCTCTTCGCCGCGGCGATGGTGCTTTCGGCAACGTAGGGGGGAGACAGTGATCGAGCAATCCAGTGAACCAGTGATCGAGATTAAACTCTCGTCGGCACCTTCATTCGAGCGTTCCCAAAATCTCCGGCTGAGGCCGCTTTAGCGGCCGGGACGGCACACCAGCAACGTCGGCGGCAGGTTGTTTAGAGGCTCCATTCCTTCTTTACTTGATCACTTGATCACTTGATCACTTGATCACTTGATCACTTGATCACTTGATCACTTGATCACTTGATCACTCGATCACCACTTCTCCCCGCCCTACACTCCACCCATGAAAGAAAAGGCACTCATTCGGCTCTACGAAGCCAACGACCAGCGGGCGGCCCACCACGCAGGACGGTACGAACCCAGCGACGATGTCACCGGCTGGGCCTACGAAGAGGGCGATCAGATCGGCCTGTGCGAACAAGACGGCGGCTACCTCATGGGAATCCTTGACAGGATCGACCCCAAAATCCACCACGACGACACCGGCTCCTACCGCCTCGCCACCGTCTGGACGCAGGACTGAAGAGGGTCAACTCGTAGAACCTCCATGGTCTTCTGCCGGGTGCCCCACACCGCCCCGCAGCGGAGCGGAGGGCGGTGTGTGTCGGTTCTGCATCGCATCAACCACACACCGCACCGCTCGCCCAGGCTCGCGTATGCGGTGTGGCACCTTCAACTCGACATTTCAAGGGTGTTGGTCCGCTAGGTTCGAGCCTCTTATCTGCGTACATCGATGTGCATCGGTGGCTAATTTTTGCGTTGAGATGGTCAGGATGAGTAACCCACCTCACCCCGCGAACAGCCGCTCCGCCAGCTCCACCGCCTTGGCGAGCGCTGCCGCCTTGTTCAGCGTCTCTGCATGCTCCGCCATTGGGTCGCTGTCCGCAACGATGCCGCCGCCCGCCTGGATATGTACGATCCAGCCATCGCCCTCCCGCCCCGGCGTCACCACCATCGTCCGCAGCGCGATTGCCATATCCATATGACCCGCCAGATCCGCATACCCCACCGCACCGCCGTAGGGGCCGCGGCGGGTCGGCTCGACCTCGTCGATGATCTGCATCGCCCGCACTTTCGGGGCACCGCTCACCGTTCCCACCGGCAGCGACACCCGCAACGCATCCCACGCCGTCAGCCCCGGCCGCAGCGTACCCCGCACCTCGCTGGAGATGTGCATCACGTGGCTGTACCGCTCCACCACCAGCAGCTCCGGCGTCCGCACCGTGCCCGGCACCGCGACCCGACCCACATCGTTGCGGTGCAAATCCACCAGCATCACATGCTCCGCCCTCTCCTTTGGGTCCGCCAGCAGCTCACGCTCCAGCGCCGCATCCTCCCGAGCCGTCCCCCCCCGCCGACGCGTCCCCGCCAGCGGCCGACTGATCACGGTACGTCCCTTTTCGCCACCTTCGCTCCCCGCTTCCTCCACCCTGCAAAGTATCTCCGGGCTCGACCCTACCAAGATGCTCCCGGCCGCCTGAAGGTAGAACATATAAGGCGATGGGTTCACCACCCGCAACGCCCTGTACACATCAAAAGGGTCCGCCCGCGTCCGCAGCTCGAACCGCTGGCTGGGCACGATCTGAAACGCGTCGCCCGCTGCTATATAACGCTTGCACATCTCCACCGCCCTGCCATACCCCCCCTCCCCCATGTTGCTCGCGGGCAGCGGCGGCGGCGGGGCATCCAACGCCACATGCACCGGCGGCACCGTCTCCCCTCCGCCCACCCCGGCCCCGACGCCACCCCCCCCATACGGCGTCGAAAGGCGGGTCACCACGTCGTCGAGCCGGGCGACTGCGTCGTCATACGCGGCTCGCGTACCCCGGCCGTCCACGTCAACGGGCACTTCCGCATGCGTGATGACCAGCACGGTCTTCTGCACGTGGTCGAACGCCACCACGTCGAGGTACAACGCAAAGTGCAGGTCCGCCAGCCCCCGGTCGTCGGGGGGGGCGGCATCGAACGCCACCTTGTCGGGCTCGAGGTAGCGGACCGTGTCATACCCCGCGTAGCCGACCCACCCGCCGGTGAAGTCGGGCAACGCCATTCGCCCGGCCCAGGGCAGGTCGGCGGTCGCCACCGCCTCGCCGATGTCGTACCCCGCGACCTCCCCGAGGGGGTCCTCGCTGGTGTGGGTCGTGGTTTGGCCGGTGCGGTGGTCGGTGATGGTGACGCGGTGGGCGTGGGCGGTGAGCTCGACGATTGGACGAGAGCCGAGAAAGCTGTACCGCGCGATGTTCTCCCCGCCCACCACGCTCTCAAAAAGAAAGCTTGCCGCCAGCCGAGCATCCGGCCGAACGAGGCGGCGGTACGCCAACACCGGCGTTAACGCATCGCCCAGCAGCCGCCGCACGATGGGAATCAGCCGCGGCCGCGACGCACGCTCTCCCCCACCCCCCGACACCACGGCCTCACGAAACACATCATATTCAGGAACCTGGGGCGGCATCGGGGCAATGTAACCGCTGCGACAACCCACCCCCTACTTCTTCCTCGCCGGGGCCGACCGCACGACACGCTCCGCCTCCGACTTCGACTCCTCCGCCCGCCCCGCCTCCTCTGCCTCTTCCGCCCTCGCCTCGGCCCGATCCTTCATCAGCTTCTTGGTCTTCTTCCCCGCCGCCACCCACTGCACCCGGTCCGCCGAGTGCCACACGCCCTTCCCATACGGCTGATGCACCGGGCGGAGCGACACAAACTGCTCCTCCCCCTCCTCCGCCAAATCCGCGATCCGCGCGGACGTCATGCTCCCGATCGTCGTGACCGTGTCACCCTTCCGCATGTCACGACCGTTAATGTCAATGGCGATCTCGATCTTGTTCATGGTGTTGAATGCCTCCGGCTGGATGAACCCGCGATACAGGTCGAACGTATCAAACGGCTAACTATTACACAACATCGGCCCGCCAATGAAGGATCTTTCCCTCCATCTGTCCAAGCCAAACCCCAAGCCCGCGGACGACATCCAAGGCTCACCCGCCCGCTGGTGGCACCCGCTCGACACCGGCAAGGTCGTCTGCACCCTCTGCCCCCGCGAATGCCACATCCCCCCGGGCGGCCGGGGCTTCTGCTTCGTCCGCGGCAACGCAGGGGGCGAACTCGTGCTCACCACTTACGGCCGAAGCTCGGGCTTCTGCATCGACCCGATCGAGAAAAAGCCCCTCAACCACTTCCTCCCCGGCACCCCCGTCCTCTCCCTGGGCACCGCCGGGTGCAACCTGGGCTGCAAGTTCTGCCAGAACCACGATATCTCCAAAAGCCGCGAGATGGACACCCTCCAAGCCCCCGCCACCCCCGACGCCATCGCCGATGCCGCCCTCGCCCATGGTTGCCGCTCCGTCGCATTCACCTACAACGACCCGACCATCTGGGCCGAGTATGCCATCGACATCGCCCACGCCTGCCACGACCGCGGCCTCAAAACCGTCGCCGTCACCGCGGGCTACATCAGCCCCCACGCCCGACGCGAGTTCTACCAACACATCGACGCCGCCAACGTCGACCTCAAAGCCTTCACCCAAACCTTCTACCGCAAACTCACCCAGACCCACCTCGCCCCGGTCCTCGACACACTGCGATATCTCAAACACGAAACCCCCGTCTGGATCGAGCTCACCACCCTCCTCATCCCCGGCCAAAACGACTCGCCCGACGAAATCACCCGCATGTGCGACTGGGTCGTCCAAGACCTCGGCCCCGATGTGCCGATGCACTTCACCGCCTTCCACCCCGACTTCAAGATGACGGACACCCCCCCCACACCCCACCAAACCCTCAGCCGAGCACGCCAGCAGGCACTCGATGCGGGCGTCCTATACGCCTACGTCGGCAACGTCCACGACCGCGAGCGGGAGAGCACCTACTGCCCCAACTGCGGCCAATGCGTCATCGAGCGTGACTGGTTTGAACTCGGCCAATACCGCCTCGACGGCTCACGCTGCACCTCCTGCAGCCACGAGATCGCCGGCGTCTTCGACCCCGCCGCCCCCGGCCACTGGGGCCGCCAACGAGTACCGCTGCGGATCACCCCCCTGTGACCCCTACCGCTTGGCAGCCCCATCCCGCGTCTACCCGCCGTATGCCCCAGCCGAACGCGGCGTGGTAGAAGATCAGCGGCGTGGCGGAGCCCGAGCCGTAGTAGCTGGCGAGATTACCATCGAACGACCGAAACCCGGCGAGGTAGGCGAGGTAGGCCACGCACGTGGCGTCATAAGCGGTTGAAACATCCTCGGCTTGCCGTACGTGGACACAATTGCGCTCCGCTCGTGGTGACGCCGAGGCGTATGCGCTTGTGAAAGAGGCGTGTCAGCAAGTAGGGTCGGGTGAGTCTTCGAACCCCACCCCGTACCCCAAGACTTCAATGAGACCGCTGCACGTTTCACCAGTTTTCACACCGCCGGTGGTGGGGTTCACTCGAAGACGCGCTCACCGCACCCTACTCGCTACCAAGTCGGACAGGTTTCCTTCCACGGATCAGGTAGGTTCTCGGGCAGCAGTCCCTCCCAGAGCGCGACGATGATCATCTTGTCGAACGTATCGAAAGTCGTCATCGGGCGGCTATCTCCATGCATCATCTGGGAGAAACACTGCCGCTGGTTGTCCCAGCCATGCACATCCATGTCGGAGTAGGCGATGATCAGGTAGTCGTTGTAGGAAGGTACGTCGATTCTCGCATCCTCGTTGTGCTCGATGATACCGGGAATAACGAAGGTGCTTTCTGACTCCTCCGATGCTGCGGCTGGTGTGTCACGACTGGCGGCAATCCAACCTGCATTGGTTGACAAACCTTGAGTTTTTCGTAAGAACTCGACGTATCGATCAGGCATGGGCATACCCAGCCGACTAGGGACTTCTCGGCGAAGTCGCTCGATTTCCATCTCGGGGCAGGCGGGTTGCGCAATCTCGTTCTGTCGCCACGTCCGTTCGATCAAATCGTTCATCGTTAAATCAATCATTTTCTACCTCGTTGGCTGAATCAGGGATAGACAAAACCCGTAAAGTCCGGCCATTGGACCGAGAAGCTTTCTCCGACCCCGTAGTTATTCCGAAGCGGGATCTGCTCGGTCGTTACCGGCGAATGATAATTAACACGCGGCTGAGCTTCCGCCGACTGTAACAGCATTAGCAAGTAGGGTCGGGTAAGTCTTCGACCCCAAACCGTGACCTGCCCCGCTATCATGTACCAGTGCTTACGAGAGTCATGGGGGTTGGCTTCGCTGCGTGAGGCGGA
>PPFU01003090.1_pt1 | contig 14817 bp, 11 predicted proteins | sample 1535991 | NCBI WGS metagenome assembly PPFU01 (sample SAMN04901290, study PRJNA319586) | Hypolithon metagenome, whole genome shotgun sequencing project. | isolation source: Antarctic Hypolithon | place: Antarctica: Miers Valley | collected 2014
GGTGGAGTGTCGCGGGGTGGGGGGCGGGGGGCAAGGGAGGTCTCTGGAAGTGCTCGATTCGCGGGAACATGCCGCCTCTATAGACTGGGTAAAAAGCGCCATTTTTGGCTGCCCAGTGGGCTTTACTCTGTAGCAAAGATTAGTGTCCGGAAAAAACTCGAAAGTTTTCGGCGGAAACTTGGAAGTTTTGGCTGTGCACTTGGAAGTCTCTGACGGGGACTTTGAAGTTTCTGGCGGGCGTTAAGAAGTTCCCGACGATCTCTTTGAAGTGCTGGAAGAATACTCGGAAGTTTTCGGCGGGAGGTCTTATGTCGCGGGTCGAACTTCCCAGTTTTTGGCGAGAACTTGGAAGTTCCAGGCGGAGATTTCCAAGTTTTGACCGCATTGTTTCCATATCGAATTGCGGTGATCTGGTCGGCGGCGGGGTGCGGTGAGTGGGCGGGAGGCTGGAAAAGGCGTTTGCCAGCCGCAAGGGCGGGCGGCTAGAAAGTCGCTGCGCCTGAGCGGCGGTTTTCGCGAAGGGCGTGTCGTTCCACCCAATAAACCACAACGCAGCAACAGAACAAAACTGACCATGGCAACTGTAAAACTCGGTTTTTCCTCCCTAACCAAACCGCAAAAAATCGCGCGAGCGCAGGGGATTTATCAAACCTCGCTACCCAGCGGGAACTTCCCGCCACCGCAGCCGGTGCTCTCGGCGCTCGAGGCGGCCACGGACAATGCATCGAGCAGCTCGGAACAACTGGCGACGGCGCGTGCGGCGCTGAACACTGCGGAAGAGGCGGAGACGGTCTACTACGCAGACCTCGACCAGGCGGTCGCGGCCTGGGGCGACACGGTGCAGTCGCTCTCGGGCGGTGATGCGGCGAAAATCGCGAGCAGCGGCTTCGACGTGGCGAGCGAGGCGCGCGCGCCGATCGTGCTCACGGCGCCGGATGAAATCAGCGCGACGGCGGGCGATGACGCGGGTGAGGTCGATCTCGCCTGCGACCCGGTGCGCGGGGCGCGCAGCTATGAGGTGCAGGCGACGACGGACCTGACGGGGGCGACGGGCTGGAGCACGGCGGCGATCCGCAGCCGCTCGCGCATCCGGTGCAGGGGCTCACGAGCGGGACGCGCTATGCTTTCCGCATCCGGGCCATCGGGGCGGGGGAGCCGGGGCCGTGGAGCATCACGGTGCAAAAGATGGCGCCGTAGCAGGGAAGCCCGCTCTCGACACTCTCATCCGGGCGGCTCGGGGAAATCCTGAGCCGCCCGTTTTTTTTACCAATGACAGCAAACCCGAGCATGCAGCGCCCTGCGTCCAAGATGCAGGTCAACCCCGGCTGCGAGGCGGAAGACAGGAGACGAGGTAACGCAATCGCGACGGCGGCACGCGCCAGAGCCGACGCTAAAACCGCTTCTCCAAATCCAGCAACTGCATGCGGAGCCGCGGCTCCATGCTGTCGGCTTCTCCACCCTTTCGCGTCGGGAGGTCGGTCGGGTACTCGATCGCATACTCCAGGCGCAGCTTCTCCGTCGCCTTCGGCGCGAGCTGGACCGGCCAGCGCACCACACCTTTCGCATCGGGCCGCGAGTCCGGGGTGACGCGCACATTTTTCACCCGCACCTCGTCGGTCTCGCTCACCGGGATCCGGTCGGCCACCTGCACGGTCAACTCGCGCTCGGAGAGATTCTCGACCGTGATAACGAAGGCGACCTGCATCCGCGTGCCGTTCCCCCAGCGGGAAATCTCGCTCGCCGCCCGGTCGAGCGTGCGACTGAGTTTCACCTCGTCCGCGACGCCGAGGTAGAGCGCGAACGGCTCGCCGGGCGCGACGAAATCCGTCTCGGTGACGCCGAGGAAAGCGCCGCCACGATAGAGCGAGACGCGCCCCGGCAGGATCGGCTTTTCGCCCGAGTTCTCGAGCTCGGTCGTGCGCGTGGCGTTCAGCGACACCTCGGGCGCGGCGATGATTTTCGGCTCCCCGAGGAGTTGGATGCTCGCCAGCGGCACGCGCACCGTCTGCCCGCTCGAATGCACCGCCTGCCGGCCCCCCGCGCTGAATCGCGCCGTGGTGCCGCGCTCCTGCAGCCGGGAAAACATGACCTCAGCCCGGTGCTGCCGCGCGGCCTGCTCGCCGAGATTTTTCGCCGCCATCTGCTGCGTGGCGTCGTCTGCGTTCACATTGTTGAAAAAGAGCCCGTTGTTCAGGGTGTAGGACTCCTGCGCTTTCGCGAACGAGCTGCCCAGGTTCGTGATCTGCGGGAGTGGCCGGCCCGAACCGACCAGCAGCGCTTCCAACTCCGGGATGCGCACGGTCTCCATCGGTCGCTGGGTGGAAAAGGTGAGCTTCACATCCGGCCAATCCTCGCCCGTGGTCTGGCTCACGCTGGCGTAGGAGACCAGCGTCACCTCAGGCGCGTCCGGCTCGGTGCGCAGATCATGCACCGGCTCCCAGGTCGCGCCCGGGAGCAGGTAGGAGATGCGTAAGGTCGCGCCCGCCGCTGGCCCGCGCGCCGCCACCGTGATGGTCGTCTCCTGGAGCTGCGCCCGGCCGCGCAAGTCGGACAGCGAGCGCTGGCGCGCCTCCAGCTCGGGCCCGAGTTCATACCGCTGCTGGGCGAGATCGCGCCCCTGCGCGGCGATCTTCGTCAGCGCGACGCCGACGAATTCAACGACCGCCGCGTATTCCGAGATGTCGATCGGGCGCGTCGCGGCCTCCTTCGGCAGAAATTCGGTCGCGAAGACTTTGATCCCCTCGACCTGCTTCTTTTGCTCCGCAAGGATCCGCTCCGCGTCTTCGAGCGCGGCCATTCGGGCCGAGACTTCACGCTCGGTCGCCTCGGCCTCGCGCACCTCCGCGTCGCTGGAGCGGGCGAGCTGCTCGCGTTTCACCTGCACATCGACCACCTCCGCGCCCGCCGCCGGCTCGACGCTCACGCGCACGGAGTTCTCGTCGATCCAGCCCGGCAGCTTGGTCACCGAGTAGCGCGCGGTCTCCGGCTGGAGAGTGATGGCAGCGCTGCGCGTGACTTGCGCCCGGTCGGGGAAGACCGTCACCTCATCGATGATGGAATCGAGCGGGACGGCCTCTTCCGGAGGCGGCGGATTCTGCGCTGAGACAGGAAGGACGCAGAGGGCGAGGAGAGCGGCGAGGAGGTGTTTCATGGAGGAAGCCCCATCCTTTCGCGAAAGCCACGGCTTCCGCAAGGCTGCCGGAGGCCCTCAACCCTCAGCTCGCAAGCTCCTCAATACCGGTAGTGGGCCGGTTTGTAAGGGCCGTCCACCGGCACGCCGAGGTACTCGGCCTGCTTCTGCGAGAGCGTCGTCAGCTTCACGCCGATCTTCTCGAGGTGCAGGCGCGCAACTTCCTCATCGAGTTTTTTCGAGAGCAAATAGACGCCGGGCTCGTAGGTGTCCTTGTTCGCCCAGAGGTCGAGCTGCGCCAGCGTCTGGTTCGAAAACGAATTCGACATGACAAAGCTCGGGTGGCCGGTGGCGCAGCCGAGGTTCACCAGCCGCCCCTCGGCGAGCAGGAAGATTTCGTTGCCATTCGCGAAGGTGAACTTGTCCACCTGCGGCTTGATGTTTGTCCGCGTGACGCCCGGCGCCTTGAACAACAGATCGACCTGAATCTCGTTGTCGAAATGCCCGATGTTACAAATCACCGCCTGGTTTTTCATCTTCTGCATGTGCTCGAAGGTGATGATGTCGAGGTTCCCCGTGGTCGTGACGTAAATGTCGCCGCGTCCGAGCGTATCTTCGACGGTGGTGACTTCGTAGCCTTCCATCGCCGCCTGCAACGCGTTGATCGGGTCGATCTCCGTGACGATCACTCGAGCGCCCTGGCCGCGCAGCGATTGCGCGGAGCCCTTGCCCACGTCGCCGTAGCCGCAGACGACGGCGACTTTGCCGGAAATCATCACGTCGAGCGCGCGATTGAGGCCATCGACCAGCGAATGCCGGCAGCCGTATAGGTTGTCGAACTTCGACTTGGTCGCCGTGTCGTTCACATTGATCGCCGGGACCAACAGTTTTCCCTTTTCCAGCATCTGGTAGAGCCGATGGACACCCGTCGTCGTCTCCTCGGAGACGCCGCGCCATTCTTTGACGACATCGTGCCAGCGCTGCGGGTTCTCCGCCTTCAGTTCGCGCAGCAGGTTCTTGATCACCTGTTCCTCATGGCTGCCCGATTCGCTCTCGATCCAGTCCGAGCCATCCTCGAGTTCATAACCTTTGTGAATGAACAAAGTCGCGTCGCCACCGTCATCGACGATGAGCTGCGGCCCGAGACCGCCGGGGAAACGCAGCGCCTGATCGGTGCACCACCAATACTCCTCGAGCGTCTCGCCTTTCCACGCGAAGACCGGCACGCCCGCCACGGCGATGGCAGCGGCGGCGTGATCCTGCGTCGAGAAAATGTTGCAACTCACCCAGCGGACATCCGCTCCGAGCGCGACGAGCGTCTCGATGAGCACCGCCGTCTGGATGGTCATGTGGAGCGACCCCATGATGCGCACGCCGGCCAGCGGCTGCTCGGCGGCGTGTTTCTCGCGGATGGACATCAAGCCGGGCATTTCCTGCTCGGCGATGCTGATCTCTTTGCGTCCGTATTCAGCGAGGCTGATGTCGGCTACTTTGTAATCCTGTCCTTTGTTAGCTGCGGTGGTGGTGCTCATGTGATTTGATTTTTGTTAGGTTACTTCGCCGCCTTCTTCAGCGCGCTGGCCTTGTCGGTTTTTTCCCAAGTGAGGTCTTTGTCGTCCTTGCCGAAGTGGCCGTAGTTGGTCGTCTTCGAGTAAATCGGGCGGAGCAGCTTGAGCTGCTTCACGATGGACGCGGGCTTGAAATCGAACACCGCGCGCACGCCGCGTTCGATCGCCGTCTCATCGACCTTCGCCGTGCCGAAGGTGTCGATGTGGACGCTCACCGGGTTCGGATGGCCGATGGCATAGGCGAACTGCACTTCGCAACGATCCGCCAATCCCGCGGCGACGACATTTTTCGCCACCCACCGGCCCATGTAGGCGGCGGAGCGGTCCACTTTGCTTGGATCTTTTCCGGAAAATGCGCCGCCGCCATGCCGGCCCATGCCGCCATAGGTATCGACGATGATTTTCCGCCCGGTGAGCCCGGTGTCGCCCTGCGGCCCGCCGACGACGAATCGCCCGGTCGGGTTGATCAAAAACTCGGTCTCTTTCGTGAGCATCTCCTTCGGCAGCACTTTCTTGATCACGTTCTCGATGATGAATTTCCGCAGCGCCACATGCTCCACCTCGGCGCTGTGCTGCGTGGAGATCACGACGTTCGTGATGCGCGTCGGCTTGCCATCGACATATTCGACCGACACCTGGCTCTTCGCGTCCGGGCGCAGCCATTTCACCTTGCCGCTCTTGCGCACTGCCGTCAGTTCGCGTCCGAGGCGGTGCGCATACATGATCGGCGCGGGCATCAGCTCCGGCGTCTCGTTGCACGCGTAGCCGAACATCAACCCCTGATCCCCCGCGCCCTGCTCCGCCGTCGCCTTTCCGGCGGCGGCCTTCGCATCGACACCCTGGGCGATGTCCGGGCTCTGCGTGGTGATGAGATTCGTGATGAAAACCTGGTCAGCGTGAAAAACGTCGTCGTCATTCACGTAGCCGATCTCGCGGATCGCCTCCCGCACGATGCTGTTGTAATGCACCTTCGCCTTCGTGGTGATCTCGCCGCCGATGACGACGATGTTGCTCTTTACGTAAGTCTCGCAGGCGACGCGGCTCTCTTTGTCCTCGGCCAGGCAGGCGTCGAGGATGGCGTCGGAGATGGTGTCGGCGACTTTGTCGGGGTGGCCTTCGCCGACGGATTCGGAGGAAAAGATGTAGCTTCTGGACATGGTAGAGGTTGGTAGTGAGGTGGGACGGTCAAAGGTTCATCCATTGACCAATCATGATGCGGTGATACATCTGCTCGACACCGCCCATGTCGTCAATAGTAAAATCGCTCCGTCTCCTCGCCGATTCCACGCGGCTCCGGATCCTCCTGCTGCTCCAGCAGGAGGAGTTGAGCGTGGTCGAGCTGCAGGAAATCCTCGGCATGGGCCAGTCGCGGATTTCCGCCCACCTCGCGCAGCTCAAAAATGCCGGCCTCCTGCGCGACCGGCGCGCGGGGAAGAACATCTACTACGGGAGTGAAGCGCAGCCCGCCGACTCGGCTCAGGCGCAGCTCGCGGCGATCGTTGCCGCCAGCGCGGGTGAGATTTCCGAGACGGCCACCGACCGGGCCGCGCTCGCGCTGGTGCTGCGCAAGCGCCAGGACAAGACGCGCGATTATTTCAACAAACTCGCCGGCCGGCTCGGTCGCAGCCACTGCCCGGGGCGGAGTTGGAAAGGGCTCTCGCATCTGCTGCTCACGCTCGTTGGGCCGATCACCATCGCCGATCTCGGCGCGGGGGAGGGGACACTGGCGCAACTCCTCGCACGGCAGGCGAAGCGCGTCATCGCCATCGACAGCTCGGAGAAAATGGTCGAGTTCGGGGAGAAAGTCGCGCGCGAGCAGGGCTTCGCGAATCTCGAATACCGACTCGGCGACATCCAGGATCCGCCCATCGCGGCGGGGTCGGTCGATTTGGCGATCCTGAGCCAGGCGCTGCACCACGCGGCGACGCCGGCGCGCGCCCTCGCCGGAGCGCACCGCATACTCAAGCGCGGCGGGCGCATCGTGATTCTCGATCTGCTCCAGCATTCGTTCGACCAGGCGCGCGAGTTGTACGCGGATTTGTGGCTCGGCTTTGGCGAGGGGGAGCTGCAGGCGATGCTCGCGGCGGCAGGATTTGGGGAAATCACGACGTCGGTCGTGGCACGCGAGGAGGAGAGCCCGCACTTGCAGACCCTCTTCGCGACGGCGCGGAAGGGGCGCTAGTTTTTCGCCGAGTCTCCGCCGACCAACGGCAGGAGCAGGCGGAAAGTCGCGCCGTTGGGGCTCGTCTCGCAGCGGAGCCCGCCGCCGAGCTGCTGGGCGAGGCCGAGGGCGACGCTGAGGCCGAGACCGGCGGCGTGGCGTTTCGACTTCGTCGTGTAGAAGGGCTGAAAAATGCGATTCATGGCTGCGGGAGCGATGCCGGGGCCGTTATCGGAGATCGCAATCTCCAAGGCGTCGATCGGTCTGAGCCCTTCGGTCGAGCCCTCGAGTCCCGCGCAGCTCGTCGCGATTTTTTTCACCGCGATGCGCACAATGCCGCCGGAGACCGGACATGCCTCGGCGGCGTTTCGGACGAGCTCGAGCAGCGCCGTGCGGAGGCGGGGCGCGTCCGACCAGAGCGCCGGCAAATCCTCCGGGCAGTCTATGTAAAGAGCGCAGCCAGCGTGCAGCCATTCTTCATACGACGATCGCTGGCGCTCGAGCAGCAAGCCGAAATCGAGCTCGCGCCAGACGGCGGTGGCGGGACGGGCGAGGGATTTTGCACGATCCATCAATTCGGCGGCTTCCTCTGCGCCCTCCCGGATCTGGGTGAGACCGGCGCGGGTGCCGGGGTCGAGGCTTTCGTTGTCGAAAAGGAGGCCAAGATAGCCGTGGAAAAGGCTGAGAATGTTGTTCATCCGGTGGGCGAGACCGCGCACGAGGGCCTCCTGGAGTTCGGTTGGAGCGAGCTGGTTTCCCACGGCTGGTGGAGTAGCACAATCCATGCACAACATGCTGTGGTCGCCGCTTTTCTTTTCTCGGGGAAATCATGCGTGACAGCCTACGAAGGCAGCGCTAGCTTCCCGCCCTCGTTTTTCGGGGTCTTAGCTCAGTTGGTAGAGCGCCTGAATGGCATTCAGGAGGTCAGGGGTTCGAACCCCCTAGGCTCCACTTTTTCCGACAGCCCTGGCCGCAGTAATCGACATTCCCCGACTCCACTGGTATGGCGCGGGGCGGACATGAGCTGGATCGCCCCTTCGGAGAAAGACGCCGCCGCCGCCCTCGAAATCGCCTCTGGGCCGCCGCGGATCAGCTCCGCGCGCACGTCGGCCTCAAATCGTCGCAGTATTCCGGGCGGCGAATCGCTGTCAGCGCGGCTGAACTGGAACCGCCAAAGCTGATGCTCACCTCTGACACCAAACGCCGCATCAACGCCTGCCGCGACATCCTCGTCGGCAAACTCCCACAGCCGTCAAATCAGGTCGAACTGATCACCCTCGCACTCATCTACAAATTCATGGACGACCTCGACGAGGAATCCGTCCAGCTCGGCGGCAAGCGCTCCTTCTTCACCGGCGCGCTGGCGGAGTATCGCTGGCGCGCGTTGCTGCCGCAGACCGTTTCAGCCGACGAGCGCATGACCCGATTTGCGCGCGGCATCGAGCTGCTCGGCGGCGCGGACATGGAGGTGAATGGCAAACGCATCGTCCCCGGCGCGCACCTGCCCGGCCTCTTCCGCGACATCTTCCGCAACGCCTTCCTGAAATTCCGCGACGGGCGCATCCTCACCATGTTCCTCACCGAGCTTGAGCCGGCGCTTCTTGATGTGGTCGTAGCCGACGATCACCTCCGGGCTGCGCTTCACCATGACCGCATCCGAGTGCAGGCCATTTTCCGCGAGAATGCTGGGAAGATTCTCCACGTCGGTGATGTGGTAGATGAGCGTCTTCTCCGGTGCGTGGCTCATGGGCGATTATTCCACTGTGCCGTTGCCCCACACGCGGTCGAGGACGCGTTGGATTTTGGCCTCGAAGCGGGGGAGCAGCGCACGCACCGCCTCCATCTGCGCCGCCTCCGCGTCCAGCTCCGCCACGATCCGGCGTTGCTCCGACATGGGCGGCAGCGGGATTTCGATGGCCTTCAGAATGTCCTGGCTCAGGTTTTGGATGTTCGCACCGCCGCCCATCATCTGAGCGCGGAATTCCGGCAGCCGAAGAAGGAGCGCGTAGAATTTTGGCTCGCACCGCTTGCGGTCGAGTCGCATCCGAATGGTGAAAGCAGAGTGAGTCAGCCGAAGTCCGTTGGTCTTAACGAGCAGGCATCGTCCGACAAGTTCCTTGCTCCCGTTGGAGCGGACGAAAATCAAATCGCCGTCCTCAAGGACATGACCGTCGCTGAGAACGCCGTCGGGATTGATTTCGTCCAGATCGTCGAGCGGCGCGCCGACGTGGCTTTGGAAATGGCGGACGCCAAGAACCTTCATGCCCGTTCCTGCGCTTTCCTTGGAATAGTTCACGCCGTTCTTGAACTCGGCGACTTCGGCGATCTCAATCACCGGCCAATCGGCAGAGATTTCGACTCGCGGGATGTAGCCCGCGAGAATCTGGCGAGCGCCGTCGAGGACCTTCTGGTAGCCCTCGATCTCCGCCACGATCCGCCGCTGTTCCTCCAGCGGCGGCAGCGGGATTTCGAGGTCGCGGATAATCTGTTGCGAAATGTTCGGCTGCGCTCCTCCTCCAGCTAGCTGCTTCATCTCGTCTTTCAATGCGCGAAGCACGTAAAACAAAAACACCGGAACGAATCGGTCGTTTGGCAGAACTCCGCAGACCGCTTGGTTCGTCGTGGCAGGAATCTTCAATAGTCCAACTTCACCAGTCGTCGCGCCATACATCGCGACCAGCACGGTGTTGATTGGGAAGAGCTTGGCTGACGAGTTTTTCAGTCCGAGTTCCGTGATGTGTTCCTCTGTTGCCGTTACCAAACCTTGCGCGACCTCGCCGCTCTTCACCCAAGGGATTATCCCGCCTTCGTAGAACTCGGCTTTCGACCGAGCCGGCGTTCCGCCGGATGTGGTTTCACACACGTCACCCAAGCGAACGATTTCGTGCTCGCTGTTTTTCTCAGCGACTTCACCGAGGAACGACTCAGCTTGGAGTGTCGCTGAACGGTGCTTTAGCAGCTCAGATTTTTCCACGACCTTCCATGCGAGGCGGGTTTCAAAGGATGCGCCGAGTTTGCCCTTTAACCACGCTTTCACGACTCGCTCTGCTTCCGGCAAATCGTTCGCTTCAATTTCCCTTCGCTGGTCGCCGAGGTCGAAGCCGTCGGCGGTGATTTTGAGGAAGAGGATTTCCTTGGTCTGCCGCGCGAGTTTTTTGTCGAGGAAGAGGATGCTGGTCTTCACGCCGGAGTAGGGCTTGAACACGCCCGCCGGAAGCGAGACGACGGCGACGAGCGAGTCCTCCACGAGGAAGCGGCGCAGTTTCACGTAGGCGTTCTGTGTGGTGGCGACGATGCCGTTGGGCACGATGACGCCGCCGCGGCCCTCGGGCGTGAGATGCTCGGCGATGTAGTCGGTGAAGAGCACCTCGGCCTTCTTCGCGGCGATGCGGAATTTGGTGTGCGGAGTGACGCCTCCTTTCGGGGTCATGAAGGGCGGATTGGCGAGAATGAGGTCGGCTTTCTCGTGCCAGCGGGCGTCGTTGCTCAGGCTGTCGTAAATGTGGATGGCGGGGTCGGGAAAGCCGTGGAGAAAGAGGTTCACCTTGCTCAGCTTCACCATCTGGTCGTCCACGTCGTAACCGGCGAGGTTGCCATAGACTTTCTGGCGCTGGGCATGGGTGAGCCGGTCGCCGGGAATGGTCGAGCCGGGCGAGGTTCTGTGCGCGAGGATGTGCCGGTAGGCGGAGACGAGGAAGCCGCCCGTGCCACACCCGGGGTCGAGGATGCGGTCGGCGGGCTGCGGGTCGAGGCAGGCGACCATTAAATCAATGATGTGGCGCGGGGTGCGGAACTGATTCCGAGCTGCGCGTGGCGGCGTGTCGGTGAGTTCGTGCCATTCTATTTCTGCCCGCGTTCGCCGATGCTCTTCACGATCAACAAGGGCAATACTGGCCTTCCACCAGGCTGTCAGAAAACGATTGTCCATCTCGTGAGCACCATGGCGGTCGGGATCGCCACGGGAAAGGCATGGGCGGTGAGCAGCGGCAATGCGGGCACTTTTCACACAACCTTTTCCGCGAAGCCGGACGCACTCGATGCGCTCGATTGGACGGCGATCCGGGCAGTGCAATGGCAGGGCAAGCAGCATCAGAAGGCCGCGGAGTTTCTCATTGCGGACTTTTTCCCGTGGGAGGGCATCCACGAAATTGGGTGCCAAAACTCGAAAACTCTGGGCAAGGTGCGCGAACTCCTCGCTGGAGCCGCCCACCAGCCCGCTCTCGACCTCAAACCGCTATGGTATTATTAGTCGTATGATCGAAACCGCACGAGGCAACCTCCTCACCGCCCCCGCAGAGGCGCTGGTGAACACCGTGAATACGGTGGGAGTGATGGGAAAAGGAATTGCGCTGCAATTTCGGCAGGCGTTCCCCGAGATGTTCCGCGCCTACGAAAAGGCGTGCGCGGACGGCGATGTGCAACTCGGCCGGGTGCAGGTCTTCGATCTCGGGGGTCTGGTCGGCGGGCCGCGCTGGATCATTAACTTTCCGACGAAAGGGAATTGGCGCGCTCGTAGTCGCATCGAAGATGTGGAGCGCGGGCTCACCGATCTCGTGGCGCAGCTTCGCAAGCTCGGTATCCGGTCCGTCGCGGTGCCGCCACTCGGGTGCGGCAATGGCGGTCTGGATTGGAACGACGTGCGCCCGCGAATCGAGCAAGCATTCGCCGCGTTGGCCGATGTGCATGTCTTCCTCTATGCGCCGGTCGGTGCCCCGGAATCGGCAGCGATGCCGAACCGGACAAAACGCTCCCGGATGACGCTCGGCCAGGCTGCGCTCGTGGGGTTGATGGACCGATACTTGAGAGGACTGCTCGACCCGTTCGTCAGCCTGCTCGAAATCCACAAGCTGATGTATTTTCTCAAGGCTGCGGGTGAGCCGTTGCCGCGGCTGAGCTTTCAGCAGGGGCTTTACGGTCCGTATTCACCCGACCTGCGACATGGATTGATCCGAATGGAAAACCATCTCACTCGTGGCTTTGGCGAGGGCAGCGACGATCCGACGACACCGATTGAAGTCCTGCCTGGTGCGGTGGAAAGCGCAGAAGCGTTTCTCGCGACCATGCCGGAAACAATAGAGCGCATGGCGGCGGTAGCCGCACTGATCGAAGGCTACGAAGATCCGTATGGGATGGAATTGCTGAGTTCCGTGCATTGGGTCATGCAGCATGAACCAGCGGCACGCGACGATGCGGACGACGCTGTGGCTGCGGTGAGAAATTGGAACGAGCGCAAGCGCCGTCTGCTAAAGCCCGAGCATCTACGCATCGCGTGGGAACGGCTCCGCGGATCGGCGGCGTAGCCGCACCTCCCGCCAATGCCCTCCGAAGCGCAGGCCCGCATCACGATCAATCGGCTGCTGGAGGAAGCTGGCTGGCGGTTTCTGCCGGATGCACAGGGGCGGAAGGAGAATGTCGTGTGCGAGCATCGAGTGAGCGGGAAGGTTTTTGCGCCGAACGCGGATCTTGGGGCGGACTTCGAGCGGGTGCCGAGCGGCTTTGTCGATTACGTGCTGCTGAATACGGATGGACGCGCAGTGGCGGTGGTCGAGGCAAAGAAGGAGAGCATCGATCCGCTCACGGCAAAGGAGCAGGCACGGGCGTATGCTGAGAGTCTCGGCGCGGCGCACATCTTCCTGAGCAACGGGCTGGTGCATTACTACTGGAACTTGCGGCAGGGGAATCCGGTGAAGGTATCTCGTTTTCTCCCGCTCGAAGAACTCGGCAAAGCGGCGGAGTGGCGGCCGGATTCCGCGCGGCTTGCCAGCGTGGCGGTGGATGAGAATTACGTCGCGGTGTCGCAGGATGCGGCGTGGCGCACCTATCCCGATGCCGACCGCGCGGCGGTAATGGTGAACAAGAAGATCCGGCTGCTTCGCGAATACCAGGTCGCCGCCGTCCACGCCTTACAAAAAGCTGCGTCCGGCGGGCACCGTTTCCTTTTCGAGATGGCGACGGGCACGGGTAAGACGCTCCTGAGCGCCGCCATCGCCAAGCTGTATCTGCGCACTGAGAACGCCACGCGCATCCTCTTCCTCGTGGATCGGCTGGAGCTGGAGAATCAGGCGTGGAAGAACTTCAACGCCTACCTCGCGCCCGACGGCATCCAGACTGTCATCTACAAACAGCGGCGGCAGGACTGGAAGCAGGCGCAGGTAATGGTGACGACGATCCAAAGCCTCGCCGCGCGGAATCGCTTCCTGCACGAGTTCGCCCCGACGGATTTCCAGCTCATCATCAGCGACGAAGCGCATCGGACGATCAGCGGCAACAACCGCGCGATCTTCGAGTATTTCGTCGGCGCTAAGCTTGGCCTCACTGCGACCCCTCGCGACTACCTCAAGGGCGTCAACACTGCCGACCCGAAACACGATCCACGGGAATACGAGCGGCGGCTGTTGCTGGACACTTATCGGACGTTTGGCAGTGACGACGGTAAGCCAACCTTTCGCTACACGCTGCTCAACGCCGTCCAGCATGTCCCGCCCTACCTTTGCAATCCCGTCACCCTCGACGCCCGCACGGACATCACCACGCAGATGCTTTCGGATGAAGGCTATGCCGTCAAAGTAGCTGCCGATGAGGATGGTCAGGAAGCGGAGTTGGTCTTCACGAAGAAGGCTTATGAGCGGAAATTCTTCTCCGACGAAACGAACCTGAGCTTCGTCCGATGCTTCCTCGACCACGCGAAGTGCGACCCACTTACTGGCGAAGTCGGCAAGACGATCTGCTTCGCTGTCAGTCGCAAGCATGCGACCAAGCTGGTGGCGCTGCTGAACGACGAAGCCACCCGCCGTTGGCCGGGCGCCTACGCCGCCGGCTCGATCTTCGCTGCGCAAGTCACGTCCGACATTCCCGGCGCACAGCAGATGACGATCGATTTCGCCAACAACAATCTGAACGGCAAGTCCCGGTGGCGCGCAGATGAGTTCCGCGACTACGACACGAGCCGCACCCGCGTCAGCGTGACCGTCGGCATGATGACCACCGGCTACGATTGCGAGGACGTGCTCAACGTCGTCCTCGCGCGGCCCATCATGTCGCCGACGGATTTCATTCAGATCAAAGGACGCGGCACCCGCCTGTTCACCTTCAAACACGGAGAGGGCGCAGACCAACGCACCGCCAAGAAAGACGGCTTCGCGCTTTTCGACTTCTTCGCAAACTGCGAGTTCTTCGAGGAGGACTTCGACTACGATAAGGAGCTCACGTTGCCGAAAGGCCCATCGATGGAAGACGAGAGCGATGGCGGCGACGGACCAATCCGTCTCGAAGACTTCACGAACACGTCGCCTGATCCGATGAGCAGCGTCGCGCGCGAAGACATCGGCGTTTTCGGGATGCGGATCGACCGCGAGATGTATCGCGAGCGGTTCGCGCAACAGGCGAACGAAGCCGTGGCCGCCGACACGGCATTGCGCGATGCCTTCGAGGCCGAAGACTGGGTCGCGATGGAAGAGCGCGTGCGCCGCCTACTCTTCGAAAAGCCGCAAGAGTTCTGGAATCTGCCCAGGCTACAGGAGATTTACAAAACTGACCGCCTGCCCAGCCTGCGGGAAATTCTCGCCCGCGTGTTTGGCGTGATCCCGGAGATTCCGACGCGCGGCCAGTTGGCGGACGAAGCATTCGAGAACTACGTCGCGACACAGGAGTCGGACGCCACGCACAGCCGGGAACTGCGAACGCTCTTCATCGCCTTCCTGCTCGATCCGCAGTGTCGGTTGATGCTGGAAGAAGGCAGATTCGCCGAACTCCGCGCGCGCGACCCAAACCTCTTTGGTTCGTTGCAACGGCTTGCACCAGAAGAGCGGGAAACCATTGTCCAATATTTGCGCGCCAACGTGACGCTGAGCCCCTTCGAGCAAGTGGCGTAAGTTCGCGCATCTCGCTCCCCGAACTCCAGCAGCGGCTCGACGCGAGCCGCGACGAGGTGAAGGAAATCGTGGATTGCCCCGCCACGC
>PPFU01005147.1_pt1 | contig 14799 bp, 8 predicted proteins | sample 1535991 | NCBI WGS metagenome assembly PPFU01 (sample SAMN04901290, study PRJNA319586) | Hypolithon metagenome, whole genome shotgun sequencing project. | isolation source: Antarctic Hypolithon | place: Antarctica: Miers Valley | collected 2014
CCTGCCGAAAACCGAGCGTATCGCTACATCGAGCAATGCCGAAGCCGCACGCCGTGCGCGCAACGCCGACGATGCGGCTGCCATCGCCGGCGAATCGGCCGGCCTCGTGTATGGCCTGAATGCGATCGCCGGCCCCATCGAAGACCGCTCCGACAACACCACTCGTTTCCTGGTGCTCGGGCGTGAACTGTTCCCGTCATCGGGCCACGATCGCACCTCGCTGCTGATCTTCATCCGCGATAAGCCCGGTGCACTCTACGGCGTGCTGGAGCCGTTGGCGCGGCGCGGGATCAGCATGAACCGCATCCAGTCGCGGCCGGCGCACGGCGCGTTGTGGCAGTACGCGTTCTTCATCGATGTCAACGGGCATGTCGACGAATCACCATTGCGCGATGCGCTTGCGGACATCGAAGCAAGTGCCGGCGACGTGCGCATCCTCGGCTCCTATCCCGTGGCGGTGCTGTGACAGCACATGCCGTGACCGGTGCAGCCGTGGCCGGACAAGCGGTCACGTCGGCGCAGGTCGATTTCGAGAAGCTGGCGCAACCCGGCATACAGCGCTTGCGCGCCTACGATCCGGGGCACGATCTCGTCGCGTTGCGGCGGCAGTTCAACGCCGACACGCTGATCGAACTCGGTTCCAACGAAAATCCTTATGGCCCCAGTCCGCGCGCACGCGCGGCGATGATGCATGCGCTGCATGCTGTTCATCGCTATCCCGACCCGCTCGGCGGCGATCTCAAGCACGCACTCGCAGCGAAACATGCGGTATTGCCCGACCAGATCCTGCTCGGCAATGGCTCGCACGAACTGCTGATGCAGTTCGCGCAGGTGTTCGCAGGCCCGGGCGTGGACGTGGTGGCATCGCAATACGGGTTTGCCGTGTACGCGCTGGCGGCGCATGGCGCGGGGGCGATACTGCGGATCGCCGATGCCCTGCCGCGCGAACATGCGATGGCTTATGGACACGACCTGGACGCCATTGCCGCTGCGATCACCGCGACGACGCGAGTTGTGTATCTCGCCAATCCGAACAACCCGACCGGAACCTGGTTCGGGGCCGAAGCCTTCCCGGTTTTCATGGCGCGGGTGCCCGGCGATGTGCTGGTGGTCGTCGACGAAGCGTATGCCGAACTCGCGGATGCGACGCAGGTCCAGTCGGCATTGCCGCTGCTCGCGCGATACCCGAACCTGGTCGTGACGCGCACTTTCAGCAAGGCCTACGCGCTCGCCGGATTGCGGATCGGCTACGCCATCGCACATCCGCAGCTGATCGCGGTGATGGAGCGCGTGCGCGAAAGCTTCAACGTCAACAGCCTCGGCCTGGCTGCGGCCGAAACCGCGCTTGGCGACGAGGCGCACCTGCAGTCGGTGCATGCGCGCAATGCGGAGCAACGCACGCTTCTGGCAGATGCCCTGCGTGCGCGCGGCCGGTTCGTGTTTCCGTCGCAGACCAACTTCCTGCTGGTCGAGTTCGGGCCGGAGACGCGGGAGATCGAAGCGGCGCTGATCGCGCGCGGCGTCGTGCTGCGTCCGATGTCCGGTTACGGTTTGCCGGAATGCCTGCGGATCACCGTGGGAGAAGCCAGCGAGAACCGCCGCCTTTTGGAACTCCTGTAAATGCGCAGCGCTCCGCAACGGCGCATACTGGCCATTCACTCGCGCGCTGTTGCTTGTGCCAGGCAGGTAGTCGAAACGCGCGCGAACGAATTCGTACCTGGAAAACCAAAGGCATCCGCATGACCGACTGGATCGCATCGCGTCGCGGCCCGCTGCACGGCAGCATCGCCATCCCGGGCGACAAGTCTGTGTCGCATCGCGCGGTCATGCTGGCTGCAATCGCCGATGGCGTATCGCGCATCGAAGGCTTCCTCGAAGGCGCAGACACGCGCGCGACGGCGACGATTTTCCAGCAGCTTGGCGTGCGGATCGAAACGCCGGAGGAGGGCGTTCGCGTCGTGCATGGCGTCGGCGTCGATGGGCTGCGTCCAACGCAGTCGCCGCTGGATTGCGGCAATGCCGGCACTGCGATGCGTCTGCTGAGCGGATTGCTGGCGGGCCAGGCCTTCGACAGCACGCTGGTCGGTGACGCATCGTTGTCGAAACGCCCGATGCGCCGCGTCATCGAACCCCTGCGACGCATGGGCGCACGTATCGACGCAGCCGATGGCGACTTGCCGCCATTGCGGATGCATCCCGCTCGTGCCTTGCGCGGCATCGAGTACACGTCCGATGTCGCCAGCGCGCAGGTGAAGTCTGCGATTCTGCTTGCAGGCCTGTACGCCGAGGGCGAAACCATCGTGCGCGAGCAACCCACGCGCGATTACACCGAGCGCATGCTGTCGGCATTCGGTTATCCGGTCGACCATGCGCCCGGCAGCGCCCGCCTTGGCGGCGGACATCGCCTGCGCGCGATCAATGTCGTGGTGCCGGCGGACATTTCGTCCGCGGCATTCTTCATCGTCGCCGCATGCATCGTGCCGGGCTCGGAATTGCGCCTGCGGCAGGTCGGCCTCAACCCGAGACGTACCGGATTGCTGCATGTGCTCCGCGAGATGGGCGCTGACATCGTCGAAACGCAATGCTGCGAGCAGGGTGGTGAGCCAGTGGCCGACCTGCTGGTCCGCCATGCATCGCTGCGCGGCATCGACGTGCCACTCGAACACGTCGCGGACATGATCGATGAATTCCCGGCATTGTTCATTGCCGCGGCGTGCGCGGACGGGACAACAAGGGTGCGCGGCGCGGCGGAACTCCGCGTCAAGGAATCGGACCGGATCGCCGGGATGGCGCAGGGTTTACGCACGCTTGGCATCCGCGTAGATGAAAGGCCGGATGGCGCAACGATCCATGGGGGTGGGCTGCGGGGCGGCATCATCGACAGCCACGGCGATCATCGCGTCGCGATGGCTTTTGCGGTGGCCGCGCAACGGGCTCATGACGATGTGCGAATCACGGACATCGCCAACGTGGCGACATCGTTCCCGGGTTTCGAGGCTGCTGCTACCGCAGTCGGGATGACGCTGCGCACTGAATAGGGTGGGCACGTTTTCCCGCGGCCAAGTCTTTCGGACAAAGATCCAAGCAATTTCTGCTGGCATCGCCGCCGCTTCGTCCGTACAATTCCCGCTCGCCTGACACCTCTCGCTCCGAACCGGTTCCGTACCGCTTCGGCGCTTTCGTGCAACCTGAACTAGGCGATGCCCGTGACATATCCCGCAATCCTCGCACTCGAAGACGGCACCGTCTTCGAAGGTATTTCCGTAGGCGCGCCGGGCCTTTCCGTCGGCGAAGTGGTGTTCAACACCGCCATGACCGGCTACCAGGAAATCCTCACCGACCCCTCGTATGCGCGGCAACTGGTCACGTTGACCTATCCGCACATCGGCAACACCGGCTGCACCGACGACGACGACGAAGCCACGCAGGTCTGGGCCTCCGGCCTGATCGTGCGCGACATTCCGCGGCGTCCGAGCAGCTGGCGCAACCGCATGGCCTTGCCGGAATGGCTCAAGGCACGCGGCATCGTCGCCATTGCCGACATCGACACCCGCAAGCTCACCCGTATGCTGCGCGATCGCGGCGCGCAGAACGGCGCGCTGGTGGCGGCCACGCGTGCGGACGATGTGCTCGACACCGACAAGGCAATCGAGGCGGCGCGCAAATTCGCCGGCCTGAAGGGCATGGACCTCGCGAAGGAAGTCAGTGCGCTATCCCCATACCCGTGGCGCGACGGCCAGCTTGATCTCGACAGCGGCGAATTCGGCCGAACGGAGCCGCGGTTCAAGGTCGTCGCTTACGACTTCGGCGTGAAACAGAACATCCTGCGCATGCTGGCCGAGCGTGGTTGCGACGTCACGGTGGTTCCGGCGCAAACATCCGCCGATGATGTGCTGGCGATGCAGCCCGACGGCGTATTCCTGTCGAACGGTCCTGGCGATCCCGCGCCATGCGACTACGCGATCGCCGCCATCCGCACGTTCGTCGACCGGAAGATTCCGACTTACGGCATCTGCCTCGGCCATCAACTGCTCGGCCTCGCCATCGGCGCGCAGACATCCAAGATGAAATTCGGTCACCACGGCGCGAATCATCCCGTCGTCGATCTCGACAGCGGCAAGGTGATGATCACTTCGCAGAATCACGGCTTCGCCGTCGATGAAGCGACGCTGCCGGCGAATGCGCGCGTGACGCATCGCTCGTTGTTCGACGGCAGCAACCAGGGCATCGAATTGACCGACGCGCCCGCGTTCTCCTTCCAGGGGCATCCGGAGGCATCGCCAGGTCCGCACGACGTCGCGCCACTGTTCGATCGTTTCATCGCAGCCATGGAAACGCGCTGACATGCCAAAGCGCACCGACATCAAAACCATCCTCATCATCGGCGCTGGCCCGATCGTGATCGGCCAGGCTTGCGAGTTCGACTACTCCGGCGCGCAGGCCTGCAAGGCGCTGCGCGACGAGGGCTATCGTGTGGTGCTGGTCAATTCCAATCCGGCCACGATCATGACCGACCCGGAAATGGCGGACGCGGTCTACATCGAGCCGATCAACTGGAAGACCGTCGAAAAGATCATCGCCAAGGAAAAACCCGAGGCACTGCTGCCAACGATGGGCGGACAGACCGCGCTCAACTGCGCGCTCGACCTGGCCGATCATGGCGTACTCGAGCAGTACGGCGTCGAGTTGATCGGCGCATCGCGCGACGCGATCCGCATGGCCGAGGATCGTGAATTGTTCCGCGTGGCGATGGCCGAGATCGGCCTGGAATGCCCGAAGGCCGAGGTCGCGCGTTCGCTTGAACAGGCTCTCGATATCCAGACCCGCGTCGGCTATCCCACCATCATCCGGCCGAGCTTCACGCTGGGCGGTAGCGGCGGGGGCATCGCCTACAACCGTGAAGAACTGATCGACATTGTCAATCGCGGCCTAGAACTTTCGCCGACCACAGAAGTGCTGGTCGAGGAATCGGTGCTGGGCTGGAAGGAATTCGAGATGGAAGTGGTCCGCGACACTGCGGACAACTGCATTATCGTGTGCTCGATCGAGAACCTCGATCCGATGGGCGTACACACCGGCGACTCCATCACGGTAGCGCCCGCGCAGACGCTCACCGACAAGGAATACCAGCGCCTGCGCGATGCCAGCATCGCCGTTCTGCGCAAGATCGGCGTTGATACAGGCGGCAGCAACGTTCAGTTCGGCATCAACGCGCAGACCGGGCGAGTGGTGGTGATCGAGATGAATCCGCGCGTCTCGCGGTCGTCGGCGCTGGCGTCGAAGGCGACCGGATTTCCGATCGCCAAGGTCGCCGCGAAACTCGCTGTCGGTTACACGCTTGATGAACTCAAGAACGAGATCACGGGTGGCCTCACACCAGCATCGTTCGAGCCTAGCATCGATTACGTCGTCACCAAGATTCCGCGCTTCGCGTTCGAGAAGTTTCCGACTGCCGATGCACGTCTGACCACGCAGATGAAGTCCGTGGGCGAAGTGATGGCCATCGGCCGCACGTTCCAGGAATCGTTGCAGAAAGCCTTGCGTGGACTGGAAACCGGCAAGTCCGGACTCGATCCCAGTGGCCTGGATTTCAGCACCGACGAAGGCCTCGCCGAGTTGCGGCGCGAACTGCGCGAACCCGACCCAGAACGCATATTCCACGTCGCCGATGCCTTCCGCGCTGGCATGAGCGTCGAGGATGTGCACGCGCTGTCGTTCATCGACCCGTGGTTCCTGGACCAGATCGAGGAACTGGTGGCGGAGGAGAAGGAAATCGAATCGGCCGGGCTTCCCGCACTGGATTACAAGCGCATGCGCAGCCTCAAGCGGATGGGGTTTTCCGATATCCGCCTGGCGCATCTCACACAGACCAGTGAGTCGGCAATCCGCGCATTGCGCCGCGTGCTTGGCGTGCGCCCCGTCTACAAGCGCGTCGATTCCTGCGCGGCCGAATTCGCAACGACCACCGCGTATCTGTATTCGACCTACGAGGACGAATGCGAGGCGCAGCCGACAGCGCGCGACAAGATCATCGTGCTCGGCGGCGGCCCCAACCGGATCGGGCAGGGCATCGAGTTCGATTACTGCTGCGTGCACGCGGCACTGGCGCTGCGCGAGGATGGCTATGAAACCATCATGGTCAACTGCAATCCGGAAACCGTATCCACGGATTACGACATATCGGACCGCCTCTACTTTGAACCAGTGACGTTGGAAGACGTGCTGGAGATCGTCGAAATCGAAAAGCCCGTCGGCGTGATCGTGCAGTACGGTGGACAGACGCCTCTCAAGCTCGCACAGGCCTTGCAGGACAACGGCGTGCCGATCATCGGCACTTCACCCGACTCGATCGACCTGGCCGAAGACCGCGAGCGTTTCCAGCAGCTCGTCGAGAAGCTCGGCCTCGCGCAGCCACCGAACCGTACGGCCCGCACCCCGGAGCAAGCACTGTCGCAAGCACGCGAGATCGGCTACCCGCTGGTCGTGCGGCCGAGTTACGTGCTTGGCGGGCGCGCGATGGAGGTGGTGCATTCCGATGCCGACCTGTCGCGCTACATCCGCGACGCCGTCAGGGTGTCCAACGACTCGCCGGTACTACTGGACCGCTTCCTCGACAACGCGGTTGAAGTCGACGTCGATGTGATCGCGGACAAGGGCGGCAACGTGCTGATCGGCGGCGTCATGGAACATATCGAGGAAGCCGGTGTGCATTCCGGCGATTCCTCGTGTTCGCTGCCACCATATTCGTTGTCGCCAGCCGTGCAGGAGAAACTGCGCGAGCAGGTCGTCGCACTGGCCAAGGCATTGAATGTCGTCGGGCTGATGAACACGCAGTTCGCGGTGCAGACCAATGACAACGGCGACGACACGATCTTCCTGCTGGAAGTGAACCCACGCGCGTCGCGCACCGTGCCGTTCGTGTCCAAGGCAACCGGTATGCCTCTGGCGAAGATCGCCGCGCGCTGCATGGTTGGGAAAACCCTGGCCGAGCAAGGCGTCACCGAGGAGATCGTACCGGACTATTACTCGGTCAAGGAAGCGATCTTCCCCTTCGCAAAATTCCAGAACGTCGACCCCATCCTCGGCCCGGAAATGCGTTCCACCGGCGAGGTGATGGGCGTCGGACGCAGCTTCGGAGCCGCGTTCGCGCGTGCGCAGGAAGCCGCCAGCATCAAGGCGCCGCCGCTCGGCCAAGCGTTCATTTCGGTGCGCGATCCCGACAAGGTGCGCGTACTGCCGGTGGCGAAAGACCTGATTCGTCGCGGCTATTCGCTGGTAGCAACCACGGGTACCGCAAAATGGTTGCGCGAGCACGACATCGAATGCGCGCAGATCAACAAGGTGATCGAAGGCCGGCCGCACGTGGTCGATCTCATCAAGAACGGCGAGATCAGTTACATCGTCAACACCACCGAAGGCAAGCAGGCGATCGCCGACTCCTTCTCCATCCGCCGCGAAGCGCTGCAACATCGCGTGACGTACTCCACCACCATTGCCGGCGCAAAGGCATTGCTGCATTCTCTCGACTATCGCGACAGCGGGCCCGTCTGGTCGCTGCAGGAGCTGCACAAGGAACTTGTTGCATGAAATATGGAGAACCAGCATGAGGGTGCCGTTGACAGTCAAGGGTGCGCAGCGCTTGCGCGCGGAGCTTGAAGACTTGAAATCGGTCAAACGTCCAGCTGTGATCGCGGCGATCGCCGAGGCGCGCGCGCATGGCGATTTGAAAGAGAACGCCGAATACCACGCGGCGCGCGATCAACAGAGCTTTATCGAAGGCCGCATCAAGCAACTTGAAGGCGAGTTGTCACATGCCCAGCTGATCGACGTGGCCACGCTCGACGCAGGCTCGCGTGTGGTGTTCGGCGCGACTGTGGAACTCGCCGATTCTGATAACGGCCAGGAAACGCGTTACCAGATCGTTGGCGACCTGGAAGCCGATATCAAGCTCGGGCTGATCGCCATCTCCTCACCACTTGCGCGTGCGCTGATCGGCAAGCATGAAGGCGACGAGGTCACCATGCAGGCGCCCGCTGGCGAGCGCACTTACGAAATCGTCGGCGTCAGCTACGAAGGTTGAGAATGCAGCGGGCCACACTGCTGCTGCCCGCTGCCGCACGATTCGGCAGGCAGGGATTGAACGGGATCTCAGCCCGTGCCTTGGGTCGTGCCGATCGCATCACGCACGAAAGCGAAGGTCGGCGCGCTCAACTGTTGCGGTATTTCAAACTTGTGCCAAACCACTGGCCGATTGCGGCGCTGACTCGACAAGCCGATGCCGTTGCCGATAACGCGGCATTGTCGGCGTGGCTTCGCGCCGATCCCGCTTACGTGCAGCCAGACATCAACGGAGCGCGCCTGCTGGCTTGCGGCGACATGCTGCAGCTGACCGAGGCCGACAGCGCCGCATTGCTGCCCGCATTGAAGCCACTGTTCGGTGACATCGGTTTCCCGATCGATGCGCCAACGCCGTCGCGCTGGTACCTGCGCGTGCCGCGCGAGTCCAAACTGCCCGTATTCACCGATCCCGAGAACGCGCTCGGCGACGATTTGTTCGACCATCTCGCCGAAGGGGTAGACGGCCGTCGCTGGCGTGCCTTGCTCAGCGAAGCACAAGTGGTGTTGCACAATCATCCATGGAATGCGGAGCGAATCGAGCAGGGAAAATTGCCGGTGAATTCATTATGGTTCTGGGGTGGCGGCGTTTTGCCGGATGCGGTGCAAGCGTCGCAGGACGCCGTGTATTCCAATGAAGATACAATTCGCGCGTTGGCATATGCCTCTCAGCCGTCATTCCCGCGAGGGCAGGATTCTGGTGGCTTTGATGTGTTGAAAAAAAAGTCACTGAGCTCCCGCCTTCGCAGGAATGACGATCCAGGCGCGGAATCAACCAAAGGACCCGTTGCTGTCAATGCCTTGACCCCAACGTTTGTCACGGATACAGAAAACGCATTGTTCGACCTCCACAACGACCGCGATCTCGCCAGGTTCCAGCACGATTGGCTGCAACCCGCATTGCTCGCAATGCAACGTCGCGAACTTCATTCGCTGCACATCGACTTCGCCGACGGCAACGTCTTCAGCATCGAACCTTCCCAGCGCTGGCGGTTCTGGCGCAAGCCGTTGACCTGCCTGAATCGATGACGACAGCCCAGATGATCCGGCGCAGGGAATGCGAAGTCGGCGAAGACTGGCCAGACACCGTGCTGCCCCTGCTGCGCCGCGTCCACGCTGCACGCGGTGCGCGGAACCTGCGACAGGCGCAACCGCGTTTGGCCGATCTGCATGCGCCGCATTCGCTCGGCGGCATGGACGCGGCCTGCCATCTGCTGCTGGAGGCGATCGAGGCGAATCGGCACATCGTCGTCGTCGGCGATTTCGATTGCGATGGCGCCACCGCGTGCGCGCTCGGCGTGCGCGGCCTGCGGATGCTAGGCGCCCGCAACGTCGACTATGCCGTGCCCAATCGCATGGTGCATGGCTATGGTTTGTCGCCGGCGTTGGTGGAAGAGCTAGCGGTGATGCAGCCCGACCTGCTGGTCACGGTCGATCACGGCATCGCCTGCCACGCCGGCATCACCGCAGCGAAGGCGCGGGGCTGGCAGGTACTGATCACGGATCACCATCTCCCAGGCAAACACCTGCCGCCCGCCGACGCCATCGTCAATCCCAATCTTGCCGGCGACGCTTTCCCGAGCAAGATGCTCGCCGGCGTCGGCGTGATGTTCTACGTGTTGCTGGCGCTGCGGCGCCGGCTGCGCGACGCCGGGCATTTTTGCCGCAGTGGAATCCCCGCGGGCGATCCGGATTTGTCGGCGTTGCTGGACCTCGTGGCCGTCGGCACCGTCGCCGATCTCGTGCCGCTGGATGCCAACAACCGGGCACTCGTCGGAGCAGGGCTGCGGCGTTTGCGAGCCGGGCAGGGATGCGAAGGCCTCAATGCACTGATCGAAATCAGCGGCTGCAATGCGTCCACGCTCAACTGCACCGACATCGGATTCCGCATCGCGCCGCGCCTCAATGCAGCAGGGCGTCTTGAAGACATGGCGCTCGGCATCGAATGCCTGCTGACAGAAGAGGTCAGCCATGCACGTGAGATCGCACGCACCCTCGACGACATCAATGCCGAACGCCGCGGCTTGCAGCAGAACATGGTCGGCGATGCGCAGGCGTTGCTCGACGGTATCGAAATCGAGGGCGTGCTCCCCGCTGCGTTGTGCCTGTTCGATGCGCAATGGCACCCCGGCGTGGTCGGACTGGTGGCGTCGAAGATGAAGGAAAAAATGCATCGACCGACCATCGCTTTCGCACCGGCGCAACCAGGCAGCGCTTCATTGCGCGGATCGGCGCGATCCATCCCGGGTTTCCATATCCGCGATGCGCTCGCAGCGATCCATGCCATGCATCCCGGCATGATCGAAAAATTCGGTGGCCATGCGATGGCAGCAGGCCTCAGCCTGCATCACGATATGCTGCCGCTGTTCGAATCCGCCTTCCGCAGGTATGCGGCATCCGTACTCGACGCCGACTTGCTGCGGTCGGAGTTGTTGAGCGATGGCGAATTGGCGCCCGGGGAATTCAATCGCGCGCACGCCGAAGCATTGCGCGATGGCGGCCCGTGGGGCCAGGGTTATCCGGAGCCTCTATTCGATGGTGAGTTCGACGTGCTTGCCTGGCGCGTGGTCGGCGAACGCCACCTCAAGCTAGAGCTTGGCCGGGATATCCAGCGCCTCAACGCCATTCAGTTTGGTGGCTGGGACGGGTTGAATCCGCCACCACGTATTCGAATCGCATACCGGTTTGAGGTCGATGATTACCGCGGTGACACCGCCGTCCAACTAGTGATCGTCCACCGCGGTCAATGATTTCCTGCTAGAGCCTCGTTTTGGGCTCTGGGGAGGGAGCTGCATTGCTGCATTGCAGCATGGACTATCGAAAAGATGACCTCGGTTTAATAAAATCAGTGCCTTAGCGCGTGATGCATAGCACAGGATGCTTGCGATTTAACAACACTTTAATTACTTCAAAAAGCTGATTATGATCGGCACGGACTTGCCGGATTTTGGCGCGCTGCGTCAAGCGCCATCTGCAAGCTTTTCACGGGGCCAATAATTATTTTGGAGAAGAGCACGATGTATTTGAAGACCAGCAAGCTGCGCGACGCGATCACCTTGGCCTTGGCCGTGGGCATGACGACGCTCGCAGGCACAAGCATCGCACTGGCGCAGACCACGACGCCCACGCCCCAGACCAATGAGCCGGTCGAACTTGAGCGAATTGAGGTCACCGGTACGCGCATCCGCCAGGTCGATCTCGAGACCGTGCAGCCGGTGACGCTGATCAGCCGAGAAGATATCGAGAGGCAGGGCTTCCAATCGGTCGCAGACATCCTGCAGAACATCTCGGCAACCGGCACACCGCCGATCAGTCGTGCATCACCGCTGTCGGCGGGGGAGGCTGCAGGCGGCACCTTCATCAGCCTGCGCAATTTAGGCGCGACACGTACTCTCGTTCTGCTAAACGGCAAGCGCCTCGGCATCACGACCAGCGGCTTGTCGGATATTTCGTCAATCCCAGCAGCGGCCGTCGAACGCATCGAAGTCCTCAAGGACGGCGCCTCGGCGACGTACGGTTCAGACGCGATCGCCGGTGTGATCAACATCATCACCCGCTCGAATTTCAAAGGCGGCAGCGTCAGTACCTATCTCGGCTCGTACGACCAAGGTGACGGAGACATCAAGAATGCCGATTTCGTCGTCGGTTTCAGCGACGACCGCATGTCGATGACAGTCGGCGGCGAAGTGCGCGAGGAGGATCCCGTCTTCGCGCGTGATCGCGACTTCAGCGCGTTCCCGCGTTCACACCTGCACCCGACGGACCAATGGACCGTCGTCGGACAGTTTGGTGGTTTCGTCACGACCGCCAGCACTCCGGTTCCCGGAGTTCCAGCCGGCACACGCGTGGTCCTTCGCCCTGGTGGGAACCCGCGCCTTCTTGCAGATTACGTCCGCCAGGACACCACCACGGGGAGTTGCGCCAACGCGGGAACAACCGGTTTCTGCGCACCGGGTTCGACACTCGACAAGAGCAACACCAACCTGCAGACCGACCTGCGTACTGCGGTCAAGTCGAAGTCCTTTTTCCTCGACAACGTCTTCAATTTCAGTCAGAACGTAGGGCTGCGCACCACAGTTTTGTATAGCGACCGCGACAGTTCGCGTACGGTCGCTGGATATCCGATGCAGGCGAGCCAGTTCGTGCCCACGCGGCCGGGCTTGTCCAACATGAGCTACTTCAATCCGACCAACCCGACAAATGCGCCTGGGGCAGGCGTGCCGATTACGTCGTGGTGGCGGCGCACTTGGGAAGTGCCCCGTGTCTCGGATAGCAATCTGAAGACGTACCGCGTCAGCAGTGCGCTTGAAGGCAGCTTCGATTTCGCCGATCGCTATGTGGATTGGGACGTGGGTTTTCTCTACAACAAGAACAACCAGCGCCAAGTCACGTTCGGCAACCTCAACACACCCAACACGCAGCGCGCAGTAGGCCCTTCCTTCCTGAACGCCCAAGGCCGCGTACAGTGCGGCACGGCTGCGGTACCCATCCCGTTCAGCGAATGCGTTCCCTTCAACCCGTTTCTTCCGTTCGGAACGGTCGGCGAAGGCGGTCTGACGAACAACCAAGCCTTGCAGGCCTATCTGTTCCAGCCTGAAACCACGCTTGGCACCACCAAAACCCAGGTGTTTTTCGCCAATCTATCGAGCTCCATCGTGACACTGCCAGCAGGCGATCTTGCGTTTGCTGTCGGGCTGGAGCGTCGCGAAGAGTCGGGGCGGTTCGATCCAGATCCGTTGGCGGTTGCTGGCCTCACCACCAACCTTTCGGCGGGTCCTACCCGCGGCGAATACAACCTCAATGAAGCTTATGCGGAATTGCAGGTCCCGATCCTGGCGGACATGCCGTTTGCCAAGGAACTGACGTTGAGCCTGGCGAGTCGTTTCTCGGATTACGACACCTTCGGCAACACCACCAACAACAAAATCGGCTTGAAGTGGCGTCCCATTGAGTCCCTGCTGTTCCGTGCGACCGCAAACGACGGCTTCCGCGCGCCGACCATCGCCGATCTCTTTGGCGGCGGATCGCAGACGTTCTCGTTCTATACCGATCCGTGCGACGTGGTGTTCGGTAGTTCAAGGGACAATCCGACGACAAGGGCCAACTGCCGTCGTGATCTGGGAGCGCTTGCGGACACCTTCCGTCAGCGTGGCCAAGGCGGTACGCCGGTCGGCGCTCCGAACACACAAACCGCGGTCCCGTTCACTTCCAACTCGAACCCGGCACTAGTGCCGGAGGTGTCAAAGTCGCAGACCATCGGTATGGTCTGGAGTCCGACCTTCGCCGAAGGCCTCAACTTCGCAGTCGACTGGTGGAAGATCCGCATCGACGAGACGATCGTGGTCGATTCGCCCAACAGCATCCTCAACGACTGCTACATTCAAGGTGATACCAGTCGTTGCGCGCCTTCGACATCATCGGCATTCACGCGTGACCCAGTCAATGGCGTGGTGGACACCATGCGGTTCTCGAGCATCAACGCTGGTTTCCGCAAAGTTGAAGGCTTCGATGTCGATATTGCGTACCGCTTGAAGACAGACATTGGTAATTTCAGCGTTGTTTCCAACAGCACCTACACGGCACGCGACTACTACGTCAGCACAAATTTCCCACAGATTCCGCTCTCTCGAGTTGGAGTACAAGGGCTTACCGGCTTCCCAAGTGGTTTCCGTATCCGGTCGAATCTCAACTTGGGTTGGGAATTCGGCGATTTCGGCATCAACTGGATCGCACGGTATTACTCATCCATGAAGGAAACCTGCACTTACTCCATCCCAGGTTCGACAGAGCCAAACCTCGAGTGCAATGAGATCCGATTCGCGCCTACGGGCACGGCGCCTGGGTTCGGCACGGTCAGCGGCATCCAGCGCCGCAAGGTTTCGGGCTCGAACACGTTCAACGACGTGCAGTTCCGTTGGAGCGCGCCATGGAATGCCACCTTGGCGGTGGGTGCGAACAACGTGTTCGAGCGTTATGGTCCGGTGATGTACACGCAGCCCAGCGCCAACGTGTCGTACTACGGTGGCTTTGACATCGGCCGTTTCTGGTACCTCAAGTACACGCAGCGCTTCTGATCAAACCATGATCAACCGCGGCATTAACACGGCCCCGTACGGGGCCGTGTTTTTTTGAGTGCGAGGCTGTGCACGCGTCGTTGGGACTGCAGCGGCATGATCGGTTGAGAAATCACTGCATCTGCTGGTGTGCAGCCACAGTGTCGGATGTAGACCGGCGCGGCTTGAGTCCGAACAAGGGACGCATCCAGCTCACACGGCTGATGATTTCGTAACAACCGAAGCACAACGAAAAGGTCAGTGCCACTAGCAGCAAGCCTTCGGGCAACGGATCAATCCTGAACGGCTTCAGGTTGTGCGCGGCGACAACGATGATGGTCTGGTGCAGGATGTAGGCCGGGAAAATGGCTTGGCTCAGGTAGCGCAGCGTTGCGCTGTCGCCGGGGGCAAGTCGTCGCGCGAATGCCACGATGGCAACGATGCTGCACCACTGATATACGCCCCACACGCCGCGCTGGAAGGTCAGCAGCGCATCCGGCGGCGGGTTTGCATCGGTATACAAGCTGAAGTACCAGATGAAAAACGAGTAGCTCGCCAGTCCGATCAAGAGCGCCGGCCAGCGAAACCGCCCGAGCGCCTCCCACGCAGGCGTAGCGTTGGCGACGAGGAA
>PPFU01019867.1_pt1 | contig 14792 bp, 12 predicted proteins | sample 1535991 | NCBI WGS metagenome assembly PPFU01 (sample SAMN04901290, study PRJNA319586) | Hypolithon metagenome, whole genome shotgun sequencing project. | isolation source: Antarctic Hypolithon | place: Antarctica: Miers Valley | collected 2014
CGGAGCGACGATCTCAAGTCGGGGCGCGGCCGTTCAAGCAGGCCGCGCCCCTATTGTCGTCAAAAAGCCGTCGGTCGATTGCACGAGCGCTTTCGCAGAGCGCGTCGTTGCGGTGCGGCGCGCGAAAGACTATTGAGCCTGCCTTACGGTCCGTTGGCGCTATTGCCTGGGGATCCAGGAACCGGGATGCGCTGGACCATCGTGCATACCACCGAACAGGGCTGGCGCCGCCGATGAACTACGAAACCCGAATGGAGGTTGCCGGCGTCCCGGCGCATGATCCCGCCGAGGACGGGGGCGACGAGCCCCGCGCGCGTCGGCGGAGGCGCCTTATCATCGTCGTCGTGGTCGCCATCGTGCTCCTCGCGATCGCTGCCTTCATGCTCTCGAGCGGTGACGAGGAGGCGGCTTTCGCGCCGGACGAGGAAGGCACCTCCCCCTCCGTCACCGTCATCTCCCCCGGCAGCGCGACGCTCGACGGCACCATCACCGCCACCGGCACGCTCGCTGCCCGGCGCGAGCTGCCGGTCGGTGTCGTCGGCGAGGGCGGCCGGGTGGTCTCGGTCCCGGTCGAGGCAGGCAGCTGGGTACGCGCCGGCCAGGTGCTGGCGGTGATCGACCGCTCGGTGCAGAACCAGCAGGTCGAGAGCCAGCAGGCGCAGATCGAAATCGCCCAGGCCGATCTGGAGCTCGCCCAGGCGAACCTCGATCGTGCGCTGCAACTGGTCGATCGCGGCTTCATCAGCCAGGCCGATGTCGATCGCCTGACCGCCACCCGCGATGCCGCGCGCAGCCGCGTCCGCCTGGCGCGCGCGCAGCTCGGCGAATTGCGGGCGCGCAACGAGCGGCTCAACATCGTCGCTCCCGCCGCCGGCCTCGTGCTCGAGCGCAATGTCGAGCCCGGCCAGGTGGTCGGCGGCGGCACGGGCATTTTGTTCTCGATTGCGCGCGGCGGCGAGATGGAACTGCTCGCCCGCCTCTCCGAAGATGATCTCTCGCAGCTCACCGTCGGCGCCGACGCCACCATCATCCCGGTTGGCACCGAGAAGCGCTTTGCCGGCCAGATCTGGCAGATCGCCCCGACCATCGAGGAGAGCGACCGCCAGGGCACCGCCCGCATCGCGCTCCGCTACGCCCCCGAACTGCGTCCCGGCGGCTTCGCTTCGGCGCGGATCAATAGCGGCGCCGTCGTCGCCCCGGTTCTCCCCGAAAGCGCGATCCTGTCCGATGACAACGGCAGCTATGTGTTCGTCGTCAACCGCGATAACAAGGTCGTGCGCCGCCCGGTCCAGCTCGGCATGATCACCGAGCGCGGCATCGCCATCACCGGCGGCCTTACCGGCAGGGAGCCAATCGTCGCCCGCGCCGGCGGCTTCCTCAACGAGGGCGAAACGGTACGCCCCGTGCGCCAGCGCCGGGGCGGCTGACCGGCCGAAAAGATCCGCACAATGGACTTCCGCAACATCTCCGCCTGGGCGATCCGCAACCCGATCGTCCCCATCCTTGCGTTCATCGGCCTGATGCTCGCCGGCATCCTCAGCTTCGCGCAGATGGAGGTGCAGAACGATCCCGACATCGAGTTCCCGGTGGTGATCGTCTCGATCGTCCAGCCAGGAGCGGCGCCGACCGAGATCGAGAACCAGATCACCCAGCGGGTCGAGGCCGCGATACAGACGATCGAGGGGGTCAAGAACATCTCCTCCACCGCCGAGGAGGGTAACACCTTCACGGTCATCGAGTTCGAGCTCGGCACCGACATCGCCGAGGCGGTCAACGAGGTGAAGAACCAGATCGACCAGATCCGGAGCGAGCTGCCCGACAATATCCTCGAACCCAACATTTTCCGCCAGGCGACCAGTTCGGAGCCGATCGTCTTCTTCGGTGTCGCAGCCGATGACATGACTATCGAGCAGCTGTCCTGGTTCATCGACGATACGGTAACCAAGCGGCTGCTCTCGGTCGACGGGCTGGCCGAGGTCGAGCGGCGCGGCGGGGTCGACCGCGAGATCCTGGTGATCCTCGATCCGGCCAAGATGCAAGCGCTCGGCATGACCGCGTCGCAGGTCAATGCGGCGCTGCGGCAGATCAACGTCAACGCCGCGGGCGGGCAGGCCGAAATCGCCGGCGCGCGCCAGTCGGTGCGCGTGCTGGGCAATGCCGAGGATGCCTACGAGCTGTCACAAACTCAGATCGCGCTCGGCGGCGAACGCACTGTCAAGCTCGCGGACATCGCCCGGGTCACCGACAGCTATGGGGAAATCTCCTCGATCGCCCAGATCGACGGCAAGCAGGTGGTCACCTTCTCGCTCACCCGCGCGCGCGGCGAATCCGACGTCACGGTCTATGACGGCGCGGTCGAGGTGCTCGAGGAGCTGGAGGCGGAGAACCCGGGCATCACCTTCACCCGTCTGTTCACGCAGGTCGATTACACCAAGGGCCAGTACGAAAGCAGCATGGCGGCGATGATCGAGGGCGCGATCCTCGCGGTGATCGTCGTGTTCCTGTTCCTGCGCGACTGGCGCGCGACCATCATCGCCGCCTTGGCGATTCCGCTCTCGGCCATCCCGACCTTCTGGTTCATGGACATGCTGGGCTTCACGCTCAACTCGATGTCGCTGCTCGCACTGGGGCTCGTTGCGGGGGTGCTGGTGGATGATGCGATCGTCGAGATCGAGAACATCGTGCGCCACATGCGAATGGGCAAAAGCGCCTACCAGGCCTCGATCGATGCCGCCGACGAGATCGGCCTGGCGGTCGTCGCCACCACCTTCTCGATCGTTGCGGTGTTCCTGCCGGTCGCGCTGATGCCAGGCGTCGCGGGCCAGTTTTTCAAGAATTTCGGCCTCACCGTCGTCGTCTCGGTGCTGATGAGCCTGGCCGTCGCGCGGCTCATCACCCCGATGCTGGCGGCCTATTTCCTCGAAGCGAGGGGCCGCGCCGAACACGGCGAGGGCTGGGCGATGGACCGGTACATGGAAGTGCTGCGCTGGTCGCTCGATGCGAGCGGCTTTCGCGCAATGCGCGCCCGGCTGGGCCATATCCCGTCAAGCCCGCTGTTCCACCTCGCTGCGCTTGCCGTCGGCCTCGCCATCTTCGCCGGAGTTAGCGTGCTCGGCGGGGGTGAGGCGAACATCTTTGCAGAAGCCGGCTTCTTCTGGATCCTGATGCTGCTGATCGGCGGCTGGATATTGGGTGGCATCGTCAATTTCATCATCGGCCTGATCGTCGGCCGGATCATCGGCTATGGCTCGACCCATTTCACCGCCCGCGCTCAATATGTCGGCGCGCGCTTCCTCGATCATCGAGTGTGGATGATGCTGATGGGGGCGGTGATCCTCGTTCTCACGGGCATCCTCATCGCCAATCGCCCGCAACAATTCTTCCCCGATGCCGACAGCGATTTTTCGCGCGTCAGCATTGAGATGGTGCCTGGCACCACGCTCGAGCAGACCAGGACGGTGGTCGACAATGTCGCCGAGCGCCTGTCCGAGGAACCGGAAGTGGCGCTCGCGCTCGGCATCTCGGGAGAGGGATCGGGCATCATCCGCCTGGTGCTGAACGATGATCGCGAACGCTCGAGCCTGGATTTCGAGCGCCAGATGACGCCCATCCTGCAAAACGTCCCCGATGCTCGCGTCAGTTTCGACAGCCAGGGCGGCGGCGGCGGCACTGGCCGCGCGATCTCGGTGATGTTGACGGGCTCGGATCCCGAATTGCTCAATTCGACCGCCCAGGTCCTCGTTGAGCAGATCCAGGAGCAGGTGCCCGGCGCCGTCGCTCCGCGGATCGATCTCGACCTCCAGCGCCCCGAGCTGATCATCGAGCCGCGCGAGGATCTCGCTGCGCAGCTCGGTGTCACCACTATCGCGCTGAGCCAGGCGATCCGCATCGCCACGCTCGGCGATATCGACCAGAATGCCGCCAAGTTCTCGCTCTCCGACCGGCAGATCCCGATCCGCGTGCGCCTAGCCGAGAGCGACCGGCAGAACGTCAACACCATCCGCAACCTGCCCGTTCCCACCTCGAGCGGCGGATCGGTGCCACTGGAACGCGTCGCCCAGATCAGCTTGGGCGCCGGGCCGACCGCGATCGAGCGCTACAACCAGACCCGCCGCATCTTCGTGGGACTGGATATCCGCCCGGGCCTGGCGCGGGGCGACGTGATGAACGAGATCAGCGACCTGCCGATCATGGAGGACCTGCCCCAGGGCGTCAGCAACAGCCCGGTCGGCGAGGATGAATGGCAAGGCGAGCTGGTCGGCGATTTCGTCGTCGCGCTGACCGCGGCCATCCTGCTCGTCTTCGCGGTGCTGGTGCTGCTCTACCGCCGGTTCGTCTCGCCGCTGGTCAACATGTCCTCGCTAGCACTGGCCCCGTTCGGCGGATTTCTCGCGCTGTGGCTGGTGGAGGCGACGACGGGCATCATCCAGCCGCTGTCGCTGCCGGTGTTCATCGGCGTGCTGATGCTGCTCGGCATCGTCGGCAAGAATTCGATCCTGCTGATCGATTTCGCGATCGAGGAGATGGCGACTGGCACCCGCAAGCGTGATGCGATCCTCGAGGCCGGGCACAAGCGCGCCCAGCCGATCGTGATGACCACCATCGCCATGACCGCGGGCATGCTGCCGACCGCGCTCTCGCTGCACGGCGATTCGGCATGGCGCCAGCCGATGGGCATCGTGGTGATCGGCGGGCTGATCCTCTCGACCCTGCTGACGCTGCTGATCGTGCCCGCCGGCTTCAGCCTGGCCGACGGGCTGGAGAAGCGGCTCGGCCCGTGGCTGCGCGAGCGGTTCCTCACGTATCGCCCGGGTGACGAGGAGCGCGATGGGCGTGCCCCGCCAACCGCAGGGCCCGGCGCGGAGCCGCAGCCCGCCGAGTGATCCGGCCGCTCGCACACAACGGTCAATGACGAACGACGCCGACCCCTCCCTGCCTTCGCGCAGCAATTCGATGCTCGACGAGCCGCCCGACCGCGCGCGGCGGATGCGGCTTGCCGCCACCATGCTGCTCGTCGCAATGGCGGCGATCTTCATCCTCGCGTTCGGTCTCGAGGACCGGCATTGGGCCTGGGGCTTCGTCCTCGCCTTCTCCGAAGCCGCCCTGGTCGGCGGCCTTGCAGACTGGTTCGCGGTCACCGCGCTGTTCCGCCACCCGCTCGGCATCCCCATCCCGCACACCGCGATCATCCCGCGCAAGAAGGACCGCATCGCCGAGACGATGGCGGATTTCCTCCAGCGGCATTTCCTCACCCCCGAGGTCGTCGCCCGCCGGTTGCAGACTACCAACATCGCCCGCCTTGCCGGCGATTACCTGACCGGCAGCGCCGGCACGGGCGAGGGCCGCATCCGTGCGGGCGCCGCGAACCTACTCGTCGAACTGCTGGAATCGCTGGATCCCGACCGGCTCGGCGCGCGCGTCAAGGCGGGGCTGGCGCAGTTGCTGGCCCGGATCGAGGTCGCGCCGCTCCTCGGCCAGATGCTCGCCGCGGCGATCGCCGACGGACGCCACCGGCCGCTGATCGACGGCATCATCCGCTGGGCCGGCCTCGCGCTGGAGGACAACGAGGAGATGGTCCGCTCGATGGTGCGCGACCGGGCCAACGCGCTCCTGCGCTTCACCGGGCTCGACGAGCGGCTGGCCAAGTCGGTGCTCGACGGGCTCTACCGCATGCTCGCGGAGATCCTGGTAGATCCCAACCATCCTCTGCGGCTGAAGGTGGACGAGTGGCTCGCCGGCCTGGCGCACGATCTGCAGCACGACGCCGAGATGCGCGCCAAGGTCGAGCGGATGAAGGCCGATCTCCTCGCCAATCCCTCACTCGGCAACTGGTGGATGGGGGTGTGGGAGCGGCTGCGCCATGCGCTGATCGACATGGCGCGGGGGAAAAGCGGCGGCTTCGGCGAGACGGTGGGCGCCAGCATGGCCGAGCTCGGCGCCAACCTGCGCGATGATCCTGCGCTCCAGCACCAGGTCAACCGCTTCGCCCGGCGCACCATCGTCGGGCTCGTCAGTCGTTACGGGAACCAGATCGTCGGCCTCGTCTCAGACACGGTCAAGCGCTGGGACGCGACCACCATCACCGAGCGGATGGAAAACGCCGTCGGCCGCGATCTCCAGTTCATCCGCATCAACGGTACGCTGGTGGGCGGATTGGTGGGCGTGACGCTGCACACGATCACGCTGCTGTTTGCATGACGCCCGCCCGCTCGGGTCAGCGAATGCGAAAGATGATGCTCGTCACGAAATTGGAATCGATCGGCTGCCCAGCGGCATCGAGCGCCGGCTCGAACTCCGCCCGCTTCTCGAAATGCTTGCAGGCTTCTGTCCGGATATATTCGGTCGAGGTCATCTCGGCGACATGGCACGAGGTGATCGCACCGCCCGCATCGACCATGACCCGAAGCAGCAGGTCTGCTTCCTCCCCGCTACGCGCTGCCCTCAAAGGGTAGAACCTGGCGACGGCGTCGGCGACCTCGCCGAAATTGGTTGGCCTCGCCCGGCGCGTCATGGTCAGGTGCCGCTCGGCATCGACGCCCCAGTGCTGCAGCAGGTCCTGCGAGCAAAGGTTGAGGGCGGCCATCGCGTCGCCGAAGCCCCCCAGCTCAAGGGCGATCGATTGCGAGCGGGTCCCGACATCGATCCATTCCACCGTCGCAGCGCGCTCGATATCGATCGCCAGCGGCTCCGGATCGCCCGAAACTTCGTCTGGGTCCTCCTCGACATATTCCGGCTGGCCCGGAGCCAGGCGCGAGAAGATCAACGCCCGCCCGAATTCCGGGAACTCGGCTCTTTGGGGAGTGACTTCGCGGCTCTCGGTCTCGCCCGGCCCGAAGCGCATTTTCACCATTCCCGAGGAGCCGAGACGCCTCACCCGATTGCCGGCCATCGTCATCGTGAAGCGGTCGCTGGGATAAAACTGGTCGAACATCAGCGCGATCTCGTCGTCGCCCTCGCCGAACACCCGCGCGAGGCGGCAGCGCACCTCGCCGTAATCGAGCTGCCACCTCGTGCTGGGGGCAAGAACCCTGGTCTCCTCGGCCGCCGCAACGGGCATCGGCGAAGACACCACGGCGGCGGCCGCCAGCATCGCGAAACGCCCGCATTTGCCGTCCATTGCCTCTTCCTTCCCTCTACTGTCTGCGCTCTATTAAAGGGCCTTCGCGCCATCGTGAAGTGTCCTGCGGCGCAACGATCGGCCGCCTCTCTTGTTGGCTTGGAAGAGGCAATCGGCGGCGGAGGCGATAGCAAACAATCCCGACAGCGTGCGCGAAATCCTCGCCGCGCTGCGCCAACTTGGCGACGGAAAGGACGAGGTCTCGATCGGCGACGTCGTCGAGGCGTTCGGCAACCGCTCCTATGGGCCTGTCCTGCTGGTGCTTGCGCTCATCGGCATCTCGCCGATCGGCGGGGTGCCGGGCATTCCCGCTTTCCTCGCCACTGTCATCGCGCTGTTCGCCGTCCAGATGGTCATCGGTCGCGCGAGTTCTGACTGCCAGGCTTCATCGGCCGCCGCTCGGTCTCAGGTGACAAGCTGGTTAAATCCGCCGACAAGCTCGAGGGACCGGGCAAGGTGATGGACAAGCTGTTCCACGGCCGCCTCGAATGGCTGACGAGGGATCCGTTGCCCCGTGTCGCCGCGATCGTCATCCTGGTCATGTGTGCGCTCGTCGTGCCGCTCGAAATCGTGCCCCTCGCGGTCGCCATCCCGATGGGCGTGACAGCCGGCTTCGGCCTTGCCCTGCTGGTGGGCGACGGCCTGCTGATGCTGTTCGCCTTCGCAGCGGCCGCCGCCGCCGGCTATTTCGCCTACAGCATCATCGGCGGCGGGGGGAGCGGGGGCCAGGCGCGGACGACGCGCCTCGCCCGCTTCACGCCGCCTGCTTGACCTCGGCGACGATCTTCCTTGCCGCATCGCCCAGGTCGTCGGCCGAAATGATCGGCAGGCCGGACTTCGCGAGGATGTCCTTGCCTTCGCTCACGTTCGTTCCCTCCAGCCGCACTACCAGCGGCACCTTGAGGTCGACCTCGCGCGCCGCCGCCACGATCCCCTCGGCGATCGTGTCGCAGCGCATGATCCCGCCGAAGATATTGACGAGGATACCCTTCACCGCCGGGTCCGAGAGGATGATCTTGAACGCCGCGGTCACCTTCTCCTTCGAGGCGCCGCCGCCGACGTCGAGGAAATTGGCCGGGAAGGCGCCGTTCAGCTTGATGATGTCCATCGTCGCCATCGCCAGCCCGGCGCCGTTCACCATGCAGCCGATATCGCCGTCAAGCTTGACATAGGCGAGGTCGTGCTTGCCCGCCTCGACCTCCATCGGGTCCTCCTCGCTCTCGTCGCGCATCTGCTCGATGTCGGAGTGGCGATAGAGCGCGTTCGAATCGAAGCTCATCTTGGTGTCGAGCACCAGCAGCTCGCCGCCTTCCGTCTCGACCAGCGGATTGATCTCCAGCATCGCGCAATCGAGCGTGGTGAACGCCTCGTAAAGCTGCTTGGCCAGCTTGGCTGCCGCCTTGCCGAGATCGCTCTCGAGCCCAAGCGCAGCGGCGACCGCGCGGCCGTGATGCGCCATGTAACCGGTCGCGGGGTCGATGGTGATCTGCACGATCTTGTCGGGCGTCTCGTGGGCGACCTGTTCGATATCCATCCCGCCCTCGGTCGAGACGATCATCGCGAGCCGGCCGCTGGCCCGGTCGACCAGCATCGACAGGTAATATTCGGCGGCGATGTCGACCCCGTCGGTGACGTACAGGCGGTTGACCTGCTTGCCCGCCTCGCCCGTCTGCACGGTGACGAGCGTGTTGCCGAGCATCTCGCCCGCCGCCTCGCGCACGTCTTCGATCGAGTGAGCCAGCCGCACACCGCCCTTGGCATCGGGGCCGAGCTCCTTGAAGCTGCCCTTGCCGCGACCGCCCGCATGGATCTGCGCCTTGACCACATAGAGCGGGCCCGGCAGCCGCTCCGCCGCCGCGACCGCTTCCTCGACGCTGGTCGCCGCATGGCCACCAGGGATGCCGATGCCGAACTTGGCGAGCAGTTCCTTGGCCTGGTATTCATGGACGTTCATCGGGGAAGCTCCTTGGCGGCGAGCGGTTTACGAGGGGGACGCGCGCGCTAAAGCAGCTTGGCTAACAGCTTGCAAACGCTTCACGCGCTTGCCAGCTTTGCCCTGCCGATGATTGATGCAACCCGCCTGGAAGCCATTGTCCGCGAGGCCGCGCGGATCGCCTTTTCCCAATGGCCGGGCGCGGGCCACCGGGTTCAAAGCTGGCACAAGGGACGCGGCGAACCCGTCTGCGCGGCCGATCTCGCGGTCGACGCCTTCCTCAAGCGCGAGCTCGGCGCGCTGCTGCCCGCCGCCGGCTGGCTGTCGGAAGAGACGGCCGATAGCGAGGCGCGGCTCGACAAGCGCCTCGTATGGCTGGTCGACCCGATCGACGGTACGCGCGATTTCCTGCGCGGGCGGACCGGCTGGGCGATCTCGGTTGCGCTGGTGAGCGAGGGGCGGCCGCTGATCGGCATGCTCGCCGCGCCCGCACGCCGCGCCGCGGAAGGAGGCGATCTATGGTCGGCAGTTGCCGGTCGGGGCGCGTATCGCAATGGCGAGCGGCTGGCGGCAAGCAAGCGGCGCGAGTTTGCCGGCTCGCGGGTGCCTGCCGATTCGCTCGCCAAGGAGGATCGCGACTTCGCGATGGTGTCCAAGCCCAATTCGATCGCGCTCAGAATCGCCAAGGTTGCCGCCGACGAGGCGGACCTGGTCGCCAGCTTGCGCTGGGGCTTCGAATGGGACGTCGCTGCTGCCGCCCTAATCGCGCACGAGGCAGGCGCCCGGGTGAGCGATGCTTTCGGGAAGGCGCTGGCCTTCAACAAGCGCGATCCCCGCGCGTTCGGCCTGCTGGTCAGCGCGCCTGCGATCCAAGCTGCGGCGGTCGAGCGGCTGGCGGAGCGGGCGACGCGCTTGGTGGATGCTGGATGACGCGAGGCGCAGGGTGCCCAGAGTCCACACGTCCAGGCGCTAGAGTCGTCTGCACCTTCCCTGGCTTGTTCGCACAAAGGTCCGGCAAAACAGCGAGTTAGCGAAATATGTCCTCGCTGATCGCCAAGCCCGTCCGCGGCGGGCCGCGATTTGCGGCCCGCGCACCCCGGAGCGCTATTGCTGCGCTTCCTGGACCTCTTCCTGGCTGATCGGCGTGATGCGGATCTCTACCCGGCGGTTCTGCGCACGTCCCTCGGGCGTGGAGTTGTCCGCCACCGGATACTCTTCGCCGTAGCCCATCGTCTCGATCCGCGCCCGGCTTACCCCGCGTGAGACGAGATAATTGGCCACCGCCTCCGCCCGCCGCTGCGACAGGCCCTGGTTATAGGCCTCGGCACCGGTCGAATCGGTGTGCCCCATCACATCGATCAGCGAGTTGGGATACTGGATCATGCTCTGCGCGACATCGTTGAGCACGGTTTGCATTTGCGGGCTGATTGTCGTCGAGTCGACCGCGAAGGTGACTTCGGGCAGGTTGACGAGAATGCCGTCGCCCTCGGGCGTCTGGGTCACGTCAACTCCGGTGCCCGCGGTCACTTCCTCGAGCTCCTGGATCTGCTTGTCGATCTGGTTGCCGACGACGCCGCCCGCGACGCCGCCGATCCCCGCACCCAGGATGCGTCCGGTCTTGCCACCGATGAGACCGCCGAGGAGATAGCCCAGACCCGCCCCTGCAACGCCGCCGATTGCCGTGCGCGAGGCATAGCGCTCGCCTGTGTTGGGATCGGTGACGCAGGCCGACAGCGAGACGAGCGATACCGCCGCCAGCGCCATGCCGATGATGCGCGGTTTCTTGCGTTGAATTGCCATGATCTTCGAGCCCCTTTTGTGTTCTTTCACGCGAGCAGTGCCCGCGCGCCTGTGGCGGTTAAAACGCGGCCGTTGGAGCGCCGTTCCCTCGCAAGGTGAGCGGCGGCGGCTGAACCGCTGCTTGCAACCGCTTCGCGCAGGCGTCCTAATCTGCTAGCGCCGCTCGCTCATGTCCCCCTTCCCCTGGCATTATCTCGCCGCGATCCTCGCCCTCATCCTCTTGAACGGCGTCTTCGCGATGTCCGAGCTGGCGATCGTCTCGGCCCGCACCTCCCGGCTCAAGATGGCTTCCGAGCGCGGGCACAAGAGCGCAGACCTGGCGCTGCAACTGGCGGCAGACCCCGGCAAGTTCCTGTCGACGGTGCAGATCGGCATCACCCTCATCGGCATCATCGCGGGCGCGGTCTCGGGGGCGACGCTGGGCCAGCCGGTGGGCGACCGGATCGCGGCGCTGGGGGTCGAGGCGGACCTCGCGCAGGACCTGGGCTTTATCATCGTCATCGCCATCACCACCTTTCTCTCGCTGGTGGTCGGCGAACTCGTCCCCAAGCAACTGGCCCTGCGCGCCGCCGAGCCGATCGCGATGTGGATGGCGCGCCCGATGGTGCTGCTCGCCCGCGTCGCCGCGCCGTTCGTCTGGCTGCTCGACACTTCCTCGAGCGCGATCATGCGGGCGATCGGCATCCGCCATCGCGGCGAGCATGGCCTCACCGCCGAGGAACTGCGGATGATTTTTGCAGAAGCCACGCGCTCGGGGGTGATCGAGGAGCAGGAGCGCGCGATCCTGTCGGGGATCATGCGGCTCGCCGACCGGCCGGTGCGCGAGCTGATGACGCCGCGCACGGAGCTCGACTGGATCGACCGGTCGGCCAGCGAAGAGGATATGCTGGCGGTGATCGCCGAGACGCCCCATTCGCTGCTACCGGTGGGCGACGGCTCGGCCGACAAGGTGCTCGGCGTGGTCAAGGTGCGCGAGGTGCTGGCGATGCGACTGGCCGGCGAATATTTCGACCTCGACGCGCTGGTGAGGAAGGCCGAGGTCATCCCCGACCAGCTCGATGCGATGGACGCGCTGCGGGTGCTCCAGCAATCGGGCAGCGGCATGGCGATCGTGCACGACGAATACGGCCACCTGGAGGGGATCGTCACGCCGGCCGACGTCCTGCGGGCGATGGCCGGTAGTTTCGCGAGCCACCAGGACGAGGGCGACGAGCCCGAACTGATCGAGCGGGCGGACGGCTCGCTGCTGGTCTCGGGCGCGATGTCGGCCGATGCGCTGGCCGAGCGGCTGGCGCTGGACCTGCCCGAGGACCGCGAGTTCGCGACCGCGGCGGGCTATGTTCTGTGGGTGTTGAAGAAGCTGCCGGCGGAGGGGGAGCTGTTCGAAGACCAGGGCTGGCGCTTCGAGGTGGTCGACATGGACGGGCGGCGGATCGACAAGCTGCTGGTCAGCGAGGTTTAGATCGTCCCGCACCGGGAGTCCGGACGCACAGCTCTCGCCGCTATTTCCTCTGCTACCCGGCGGATCGTTGGGGGGCGCCCAGCGCTCTGCGGGCCGTGACGCGAGGTCGGGGTCATCTCAGGCAGCTTCGAGCCGGTCCGGTCGACGACCAGTCGACCGAAGGCCGAACGGCCGCCTCTTCAATCGCGCTTCGTACCTGATCAGGTCCGCAAGGCGTGCTCCCCACTCGTCCGGAACAAGCATTTGCGACTTCAGGAACGGGGAGCGCAAGCGCCAGGCGCGTAGGCCCTAGTCCACCCCGCTATCCTCAAAAGCGCTGCTGGCGTTCGTACAGGTCGCGGTAATGCTGGAGGCGGGTGACGCGCAGGCCCTGCATGCCCGAGCGATCGATCGCTCGCTGCCAGCTGGCGAATTCCTCAAGCGTCAGGTCGTAGCGCTCGAGCACCTCGTCGATCGACAGCAGCCCGCCATTGACTGCGGCGACCACCTCGGCCTTGCGCCTGACGACCCAGCGCCGCGTATCGGGCGGGGGAAGTTCGTCCAGGGTAAGCGGCTCGCCTAGCGGGCCGATCACCTGCTGGGGGCGATTTTGCTGATGGGTATTCATAGCGTTCTCGGCTCCAAACGGCTCGGCTGCCCGCTATGGGCGCCGCGCCGGAATGGATGGGGCATGGCACGCGACCCGTTGCCGATTGGCGAAGGAACGTAGTTAACGGCGGCGCGGCAGGATCGCCCATCGAGGGAGATGCGAACGACGCTCGGGTTTGGGAGGACTGTCGGCATGCGCGCAGCTATGGCGCCAACCGCCTAACATTCGGTAAACGGGCAAGGCGTTTTGTGCGAAACCCTTCGCGCGGTGGAACTTGGCGGCGCCACCGCCTATGTCGGGCGCGCGATGACCATGCTCGATGCCTTTTCGCCGGACCAGCGGCCGCTTGCCCGTGCGCCCGGCGCGGCTGAAGCGATGTTCGACCTTCCGCGGCCGGCGGCGCAATGCCGGATCGTGGTCGCCATGTCGGGCGGGGTGGATTCCTCTCTCGTGGCCGGATTGGCCGCCGCGAGCGGGGCCGAGGTGATCGGGATCACCCTGCAACTCTACGATTACGGCGCCGCAACCGGGCGCAAGGGCGCGTGCTGCGCGGGCGAGGACATCCGCGACGCGCGCAGCGTGGCCGACCGGCTCGGCATCGCGCATTACGTGTTCGATCACGAGAGCGCGTTCCGGGAAAGCGTGATCGACCGCTTCGCTGAGGATTATCTCGCCGGGCGCACGCCGATCCCCTGCATCCTGTGCAACATGGGGCCCAAATTCACCGACCTGTTGCGCATGGCGCGCGAGCTTGGTGCGGATTGTCTGGCCACCGGGCATTACGTGCGCCGCGTCATGGGGGCGGGCGGGGCACAGCTGCAGCGGGCGGCCGATCCGGCGCGCGACCAATCCTATTTCCTCTACGCCACCACCGGCGAGCAGCTCGAATACTTGCGCTTTCCGCTCGGCGGGATTGAGAAGAGCGAGGTCCGCCGGATGGCCGCGGAGATCGGGCTGGCGGTGGCGGGAAAGCCGGACAGCCAGGATATCTGCTTCGTTCCTGACGGGGATTATGCCGCGATCGTGCGCAAGTTGCGGCCGGAGGGGGCGCGGCCGGGGGCGATTGTCCATGCCGAGACCGGCGCGACTCTCGGGCGGCACCGCGGGGTCGTGCATTACACGATCGGTCAGCGGCGGGGGCTCGAGATCGGCGGGTTGGCCGAGCCGCTTTATGTGGTGGCGCTCGATGCGGAGAGGGCCGAAGTGCTCGTCGGGCCGCGCCGGATGCTGGCGGTGAGCGCGGCGCGGATCGGCGCGACCAACCGGATCGGGCCGCTGCCCGACGGGCCGCTGACGGCCAAGGTGCGCTCGCTGGCGAAGCCGGCGCCGGTGACGCTCGAGGGATCGCTGGGCGATGGTGCGGATGCGGTGCTGCATTTCGAGCAGCCGGAGTTCGGCGTGGCGCCGGGGCAGGCAGCGGTGATCTATGCCGGCGACAGGGTCGTGGGCGGAGGATGGATCGAGGGAACGGACGGGGTCTGATTATTCCCGGGGCGATCGCCCCCGGATCCCCCTCTTATCGGTGTGCTCCGACCAGGCTTTCGGGCATCCAGAGCCATTCGACTGGAGGCTGCAACGCCGACATTGACGGGGTGCAGGGGCAATGGCCCCTGCAAAAGCTACAGGAAGAAGCGTCCCTCGACCACGGTGACGCAAGCGCCGCCAAGCACCGCGCTATCCCCCTCCAGCCGGCAGTCGAGATCACCGCCCCTCGCCGAGGCCTGGTGCGCGGTGAAGCTCGATCGGCCCAGGCGCTTGGCCCAGAACGGCGTCAGTGCTGCGTGCGCCGAACCGGTGACGCTGTCCTCCTCCACCCCCCAGGCAGGGACGAAGACGCGGCTTACGATGTCGGTCCGCTCGCCCGGCGCGGTGCAGATCGCCATCAGCTCGA
>PPFU01000851.1_pt1 | contig 14764 bp, 13 predicted proteins | sample 1535991 | NCBI WGS metagenome assembly PPFU01 (sample SAMN04901290, study PRJNA319586) | Hypolithon metagenome, whole genome shotgun sequencing project. | isolation source: Antarctic Hypolithon | place: Antarctica: Miers Valley | collected 2014
CTTGGGGCGGGCCCCCGCCGATCGTATCGGCATTCAACGGCGGCGCTGCAACGCAATTGGCAAAGGTCGCCGCGTTGGCGCAGGAGAACGAGCCATCAGCATTCTGTGTCACAAGGAGCGAGTTCGCCACCCGGTCGATCAGGAAGGACTCGATAGCATATTCGGCGTCGGTCCACGACTTGCCCAGATAGGCATCGTAGCGCCATCCCGAATCGGCGATGTCCCCGCGCAGGCCGCCGCCGGCCCGCACGTAATCGACCTCCTGCTCCGAATCCGTCAGGCCATAGCCGATGAATGCCCGGGCAGCGATTTGCTGGCCACTTGAGGTGTTGTTCGGGTTAGCGAACAAGCCATTGCGGAAGATCTCTGGCACCAGCGGGCTGCCGCGCAGATAGTCGAGAGTTAGCTGGCGATATAGCAGGCTGGACGACTTGCGGCGGGTGGCCAGCACCTCGCCATAGAGCTCGGCGCCGCCCAGCGCGTCTAGATCGTAGGTGGCCGCGAAAAAGCCGGTATAGATTTCAACCGGTGTGACGATCTGCTCTTCCTGGCTCACAGGATCGAAGGCGTCGCGATCATAAAAACCGACCCCCTGGAATCCGGGCGTCGGGCCGGTGGTCTGGCCGGGTGCCGGGATCAGGCGATTGAACCGACCCACGGTTCCGCTCGTCCGGCCGAGCGCGTTGCGCGTCGGCACGCCAAGCGTGTTGATGGTGACGCCGCCATTGTCGAGAGTAAAGCAGGTGGTTCCATCAAAACCGGCCGTGTCACCGGAGCCGAACTCGGTGCCCTCGCCGTCCAGCAGGCCACCGACGGGGCAGCTGGTGAAATCGACATCGTTCAGGCGCAGGCTGTCGCGCTTGCGGTATTCCAGCGAGCCGATGATGTTCAGACGATCGGTGCCGAAGCCGAACGTGCCCGAAATCCGCCGGTCGATCCCCGCACCCACTTCGGGAACGTTGATCTGGGCTTCGAGCGAAAGGCCGCGCAGGTCCGTATCGGTGATGATGTTCACCACGCCGGCGACCGCATCCGAACCGTAGACCGACGAGGCGCCGGCCTTGAGGATCTCGATCTGGTCGACGATGGCGGTGGGCAGCACGTTAAGATCGGCCGCGAGGACCGAGCCCCGCGTGCCGGCCGGTGCCAGACGGCGCCCGTTCAGCAGGACGAGCGTGCGTGCCGGACCTAGGTTGCGCAGGCCCAGCGTATTGGCGCCGGTGCCACCGGCGGTAACGAAACCGCCATAGTAATTGTTGATCTGCCCCGAACCCTGCGTCACCTCGGTGCTCTGCAGCGCATCGGTCGAGCTGTTGAAGCCCGACTGGGTGATCTCGTCCGCCGTGATGATGGTGATCGGCTCGATGGTCGAATATTCGTCGCGCCGGATGCGCGAGCCGGTAACGACTATGCCGCCACCGCTGACAGCGGTGCCGGGGGTCGGGATGGCCGCTTCCGGAGCATTGTCACATACGCCATCGTTGTTGACATCGGGGCAATCGGCCGGCTGCCCCTGGGCGTGAGCGGGTGCGGACAGGCTGATGCCCAACAGGACCAGCGCCGGCACGGCCGCGCCGGTCATCAGTGCACGCTTGCTCAGAGGAGATATGTTCATAGGTTTGCAGACCCTGTGTAGAAGGCGTGGTGCGCCGGTGAGGCGAGGCCCGACTGTGCGGTCAGGAGTGAATTCGAGCCGAGCAGGCAATCTGCTTGCGGGATGACAAAATTCGTTTCAATCACAACGAGTAGTCAATCGTTAACTTGTTGGATGACTGTTGCATGAAAGTGACATGAGGGATTGAAGGCATATGGCGAAGCTTCGCTCCCGAAGCGGTGTCACGGGCGGCGCGGTAGTATCTGCCGGCCGTTCGAAGTCGCATCGAGCGCCACTTGCAAAGGCCGGTGCGCTCGATAACAAGCGGTTGAGCATGTCCGAAGCCACGCAGCTCTTCACCTTCCTACCTTACCTGCTTTCGATTACCTCGAATGCCGTCAGTGGGCGCATCGCGCAGGAGTATCGCGAGCAGTTCGGGCTCAGCGTGCCCGAGTGGCGGGTGATGGCAGTGCTGGGGGACCGTGGGCCGCAGACCCAGCGCGTATTAACCAGTCTGACCCTGATGGACAAGGTGGCCGTCAACCGCGCGTGCAAGGTGCTGGAAACACGAACCCTCGCTTCACGCCGTCCCAACGAGCAGGACGGCCGCTCGCATCTCCTTGAGCTTACCGACATTGGGCAGGCGATGCATGGGGAGATCATGCCGCTTGCCGTTGCAATGGAGCGGCATCTTTTCCGGGTCCTTGACACAGACGAAGTTGCCCAGTTGCGGAGCTTGCTCGAGCGCGTCCGCGACACGGCCGGCGATCTGGACGGGCCATCTACAGACAGCGGCAATTTTGGCCTGCTCTAGCTCCCGCCACCTACCGCGCCATCGCCCGAGAACGCGTCGCTGATGGAACATGCCGCCGGGCCCAAGATAACAACGAACAGGACCGGCAGAATAAACAGGATCAACGGAATGGTCATGATTGCGGGCAGCCGCGCGGCCTTCTCTTCGGCCCGCATCATCCGCTCGTTGCGAAACTCGGCGGAGAGCACGCGCAGCGCAGAACTCAGCGGCGTGCCGTAACGTTCGGTCTGCACCATCGTGGTCACCACGCTGCGGATCGCATCAAGGTCGATGCGATAGGCGAAGTTCTCGAAGGCTTGTCGTCGCTCGGTGAGGAAGGACAGTTCGATTGCGGTGAGCGCGAACTCGTCGCCAAGTTCGGGGTAGGCTCTGCCCAGTTCGCGTGCGACCCGGTTGAAGGCAGCATCGATCGTCAGCCCCGCTTCCGCGCAGATCACCAGCAGATCGAGCGCGTCCGGCACCCCCTTGCGGATGGCATGAGTGCGCTTAGTGGCACGGTTGCTCAGGAAGAGCTCGGGCGCCTTGTACCCGAGGATCACGGCGCCGGCGAAGCCCCCGAAGCGCCTCAGGCTGCTCCAGTCGGGGAACAGTTCAAGCCAGTAGAACACGATGACCGAAGCGAGCCCGAGCACGATCGGCAGGACCATGCGCGCGAAGATCACCGCAACGGCAAATTCGCGGTTGCGGTAGCCAGCCTGCGCGAGCTTGCGCTGGATCGCGTGAACTTGGCTATCCTGAAGAACCTTCATGGTCTCCAGTGCGCCCTTCAACCAATCGGTCGTCTTGGTCCGCCGCACCACGGTGCTGCGACGGCGGCTCGCCTGCTTGACGATGCCGGCCCTGAGCTCGGCGCGCCGGGCGTTAAGAGCGCGAACACGCTTGGCCATTGGGTCACGGACGGTCAACGCGGCATAGACGGCCAGCAGCACCGCTGCCGCGGCAACCCCGGTCAGCACCGTGCCGACGAAGATTACATCGACGCCGAGCAGCGTGGGAGTGGAGGGAGCGATCATCGTGCCAGCGCCTTCATCAGATCTCGAAGCTGACCATCTTGGACATTACGAACACGCCGAGCCCCATCCATCCCAAGCCGCCAAGGCCGATGATCGTCAGCCGCTCGTCGGTAAAGAACGTGCTCATGTAATCGGGATTGATCCACCAGATCAAACCGAACACCATGAAGGGCAGTACGCCCACGATGTAGGCCGAGGCCTTGGACTCTGAGCTCATCGCGTTGATCTTGAGCTTCATCTGAGAACGCTTGCGCAGCACATCAGTAAGGTTCGACAGCGTCTCCGCAAGGTTGCCGCCGGTCTCGCGCTGGATTGAGAGCGTGATTACGAAGAACTGGAACTCTGGAGTGCCCAAGCGATCGGCGGTAACCTGCAGCGACTCCTCCATCGTGCGGCCGATCTTGATCCGCTCGCCCACGTTTTTGAACTCCTCGCCCACAGGGCCAGGGATCTCACTTGCGATGACCTGCAACGTTTCCGAGACTGGCAGGCCCGAGCGAAGGCCCCGCACCAGCAGGTCGATTGCGTCGGGAAATTTTGCGGTGAAAGCGGCAAGACGGCGCTTGATCAATTTGCCGACCACAAAATGGGGAAGGCCGACCCCTGCCAGCAGGGCCAAGCCAAGTGACAGCAGCGCCGCTCCGCTCTGTAGATAAACGGGTATGGCCACGGCCAGCGCCACACCCAGCGAGGCCTGGATGTAAGCCTTCGCACTCCAATTCCGCCCGCAGCGCGAAAGCCGTAGCTGCAGCGCTTCCAACCTTGAGCTGGCGCCCGCCACCATCTGAAGCGCTGGGCGACGAGCGGCGATCGCCTTCTTGAGCTGAGCCTCGACGCGTGCGGACTCGCTTCCCGAATGGCGCAGGCGTACCGCCTGCAGTCGACGGCGGCTCTCGCGTGCGGGCGAGCCGTCGTCGACCAGCTGCCAGGCGAGGGCGAACAGCGCCAGCACAATTGCGGCGGCGAAGAAGGGCAGAAGGGTGTTCATGAAGCGGGAGCGGACCTGGCGGGCACAGCCGCCTGCTTGCGGTTCAGAAGCGCCTTCCAGTCCAGCCGGGCGAGCAGCGAGGAAGCGGTGGTCGGTTCGCCCGAACCCGCCTTGTGCTGGGCTCCGCTCGCAAGCGATGCGGCGATCGCCCGCAAGGTGGCGCCCGTTTTGGCCGCGTTGCCCGCTTCTGCAAGGCTTTGGCCGAACTTGGCCGCAGCGATCGCGCTCTTCGTATCGAGAAAAATCGAATGGCCGATCTTTTGCTCGATCGAAGCCTCGAACTCAGCCTGACCGATTTCGCTCGAGCCCGCCGCCACCTTGTTCGCCACGACAACTGGCTGTGCCTCTGGAGCGTGGCTGTGGAGCCATGACAGCAGGCGAATAGTATCGCGTGCGGAGGCCAGCGTTAGTTCGGCGACCAGTATCACGAATTTCACTTCTGCGAGCACCTGGGGGAAGTTCATCAGCATGCTTCGCGGCAGATCGATGACCGTCATGTCAAAAGCCTGCCGAAACTCGCGCTCCAGCTGCACGAAAGCTTCGCCATCGCTCGTCAGGCCGGTTCCGATAGGTGCTTCGGCCGAGAGAATCGCGAGCCGCTCGCTCGCTCGCGTCATCGCACGCTCGAGGAACAGCCCGTCGATGCGGCCTGGATCAGCTATTGCATCGATCAGCCCGCGACCCGGTTCCAGGTCGAGGCTGAGCGCCGCAGTGCCGAAATGGACGTCGAGATCGAGCAACGCGACAGTGCGCTTGTGCTCCTCGCCGAACAGCCATGCAAGCGAGGTGGCGAGCGTCGAGGCGCCGACCCCGCCTCGCGTTCCGACCACTGCAATCGCGGTGTGTTCCCGCGCCCCGTCCTGCTCGCTGGCACGCGGAACGGCCAGCGCCGTCCTTGCCTGCGTCAGTGCTTCGCTCAGCTGCGTTACGGCAACGGGTTTAAGCAGGTAATCGTGGATGCCGCTGGCGATCAGCTGGCGGTAGAGGCGCACGTCGTTGACCCGGCCCAGAGCGATCACCACCGTGCCGGGCTCACACACTTCCTCGAGCGCGACGATCTCGTTCAGCGGATCGCTGCATTCTGAGAGGTCTATAACCAGGATGGCGGGGCTCGGCGCGACCGACAATGATTGTACTGCGCCCCTCAGGTCGGCGCGTAAGCATTTCTCCGGCGCGAAGCCCATCGCGCCTGCTGCGGCGCGCAAGGCGTCGAGTGTCGGATCGTCACAGGCGAAGGCGGCGAAGGGATCGCGGCTACCAGGCTGGGTAGAAGAAGTCATGGTTCAATCCTCCGAGCTGGAAAGGGCACGCAGGCCCGCAACCCCGGTCGGCTCGCGCGCTCGGTCAAATGCAACTGCCTTCGCTGCGGTACCGGCGAGATTTGGCCCCGCATCCTTGGCGCCCACCAGCAAATGTTCGGGATCGGCGATCATCGCCGCCAGGTTGCTGTTCACCGCGCAGCCATAACCGGCGCTTGTCGCGTTCCCGAGATTGCCGGCCGTTCGCCCCGACCAGTCGGGGCAGCCAGGCACGGATGCATGGGCTCGCGCTATGGAAACGCGAGCCAAGCCCGGCGCGAGCCCGTCCGGGTTGACGGGAGCAATCTCCGCCAGCACCAATCCACGGGGTGCGAGCAATGCGGTGATCTGGTCGCGCGCCGCTGCGCCTGCTGTGAGCCCGGAGAGCGCCACCTTGTCGCCGTAACCGACACCATACGCCGTGAACCATTCGTCCAGCCGGCGCAGCTCGGCCGCTGGCAGACCAGCGGCGCCTGCCTGCAGATCGAGCGCAAAGACCTGGCGCTGCACGACCGGCTGATGAACACTGTCGAGCGACCGGTTGCCGGGAGTGCCGCCGCTGCAAGCCGCCAAGGCGAGCGGCAGCGTCAACATGCCGGCAAGGAACAGGGAGCGGTTGAGCATGGTCGTGGTCCTCTCAGAAGGGGCTGGCAGGCGCGGGCGTGCCGCTCGCCTGCGATTCGCCCGCGGGTGCCGTTTCGGCAGCGCTGGGCATGGGACGCATCGCGCCGCTGGTGCCGGAATGTTCGCGGTTCAGAATCAATTGCTCGCCGACATTCGCGGCGCGGAACCCGTCGGTGGGCAGCCGAATGGCTGAATCGTCGACTGGCTTCACCAGATAAGGGGTGACGATGATCACCAGCTCGGTCTGGCCCTTCCGAAATTCGGTCGATTTGAACAGATTGCCCAGGATCGGCACGTCTCCGAGCCCCGGCGCTCCATCGACGGTGTTCTGCGCGCTGTTGCTCATTAGCCCGGCGATCATGAAGCTCTGGCCCGAGCCGAGCTCGACCGAGGTTTCGGCGCGACGGACTGTCAACGCAGGGATCTGGACCCCGTCGAGATTGACCGCACCCTGGGTGGACAGCTCGGATACCTCGGGCCTGACCCGCATCGATATGCGGCCGCTGGAAAGGACGGTGGGCGTATAAGAGAGGCTGACACCGAACTTTTTGTACTCAACCGTTGTCACGCCGAGGCCCTGGCTCAGGAGGATCGGAAACTCGCCGCCGGCCAGGAACTCGGCGGTTTCGCCCGATAACGCGGTAAGGTTGGGTTCTGAGAGGGTTGTGACGAGCCCCTCGCGCTCGGCCAGGTCGAGCGCGCCGAGCAAATCGAGGCCGAGAAAGCGGCCGAGACCGGCGACGGTCACTCCATTCTCGGCCGTGTCGACCGCCGGTCCCGGGATCGTGGTTCCATCGGGCAAGATGGTGCTCGCCTGCGCGGCGCCGTTCCCGACGGCGAGCGGCCCATCCGTAACCCAATTCTCTCCGCCTAACGGTCGCCCGCTGCCAACGCCGAAGCGGAAGCCGCCAGTCCCATCGGTCGTCGTGAGGTTGGTGCCCAGGGTGCGTATCAGCGAACGGCTGACCTCGGCAAAGCGCACGCGCAGATTGACCTGCAACGGGGTCGCGGTGCGAAGGCGGGACATAACGTTAACGCCATCGCCCACATAGGCGGCGACGAGGCGCTCGGCCTCGGCGGCATCTTCGGGGGCGGCCACCGTTCCGGTCAGCAGCACGGTGTTACCGCCCAGCGTGGCGACGCCAATCCTCGCTTCGGGCATAGCCAGGGCAAGCATCTGGTCGACGCTGCCGATGTTCGAGCCGACCCGGATCGTGGCCGACCAGACAGTCTCGCCAGCGGCATTGCTGGCATAAATCGTCGTTTCGCCACCCGAGCGGCCGAGGATGTAGAGCTGGCGCTGTGATTTCACCTCAACGTCGGCGATCGCCTCATTGGCGACGAAGATATCCGCAATCGGCGCGGGGAGTGTGACGAGTTCGCCGTGCCCGATCGAGAGGGCAATGGCTTGCGTCGGAGAGGTAATCTGCTGGGCCCCGGCGGGAGATCCAGCCGCGGCGAGGAGCGGCGCCAGCGCGCAGGCAGCTGCCAGCGCGGAGCGGACGAGAGGGCGGGTCATCAAGGGATCCTTGCGAGGAGAGCGGGGGCAGCGCGGCAGGCTCATCGGGCCACCGGCACGGCTGTGGTGTTCTGGCCGCGGGTTACGCGGACGACGGGGCCACTGGGGCGCTCGGGATATTCCGGTGCTGCCGTGGGCGTCACCATCGTCACGACTGCCGGCTGCTGCGGCATGTTCGGCGAGGAGCGCGGTACCTGGGCTGGCATGGTGCTGCGCTGAAAGCGCGAAACATGGCCGCCGGTGACGAACGACGACGTGCCATCCTGCGGCCGCGCCATGGCCGCACGCAGCAGGCGCTCCTCCTCTGCGGGCGTGGCGTCGTCGGGCAGATCGACCTCCCCCTCGGCGATCGCGCGCTCGAGTTCGGCACCATTGTCCGCCAGCGAACGCAGCGACAGGCTGAGCGTGCCGATCGTTTGAGCCACCGCGACCTTCTCGGCAATTTTGGGCGTTACCTCGAGTGTGACCGTGCGAAATTCGCGTACCTCGGTCTTGCCATCCTCGGTGGTGGTGGTGTCAGTCGACTGGTCGGTCGCCAGCACGCGCAGGTTGCGCAAGATCGTCTCGGTCGCCTTCAGCGACTGACCCGCGTCGCCTTCCACCGATTGGGTCAGCATCAGGTCCACCCGGTCACCCGGGAACACGAAGCCGCCCACGCCAGTCTGCGCTGAGACCGGTACGGTGACTGCGCGCATGCCGGCGCCCAGAGCGGCGGCGAGGAACCCCCGGTCTCCCGGTGCCACCAGCGCCCCGCGGGTGACCGGCTCTCCTGCAGTAAGCTGGTAGCGCACCACTGTCCCGAGCAGCTTGCCCATATCCGCTTCGCCATCGACGTAATAGGCGTCTTGCACCAACTCCTGCGGCCAGAGCTGGAATCCCACCGCATCGGCGGTGATGATCGTGCCCACCTGCATCGCGCGCTTGGCCACCAGCACTCTGGGCCCCAGCTGCGGCTGCGCGGCGACGGCCTGTGGGGTGGCGGCGCCGGTAAACAGGCTCCGCGCAAATAGCGCTGTGACGATCGCCACCGCCAGCGCGGCAATCAGGAGGAGCAGCTTTTTGCGGTCCATGGCGGAAATGGCCTTTTCTGTCAGTGCGGCAGGTGATGAGAATGAGGTAGGGCAGAATGGTTAAAATCGAGTTCATCCCAGCACCGTGTGGTGCGCGCCGGGGCCATAGGCGCTTGCCAGCACCCACAGCCCGGCCAGCGCGATCGCGACGCCGTAGGGAATCTCAAGCCGCTCGCTTCTTCTGCGAATCGCCCCTAGAACGAGCATGCAAAGCGTCAGCAAACCGCCCAGAAGCGCGGTCGCGATGACAAGGTGGACGAACAGGCCGGGCTCGATCCACAGCGCCAATGCGGTCAGCAGCTTAACATCGCCGCCGCCCATCGCCCGCAGCGCGAAAAGGCCGGCGCATACCGCGAAAGTCGTAAGCGCGACCGCGAGCTGTAGCGCCAAGCCAGGCCACGGATCGAGCCCGCTCGCCCACCAGAACAGCGGCGCGTTAAGCGCGATGACGCCGTTCAGCCGGTTGCTGATCAGGCGGCTGCGGATGTCGGTCAGCGCGGCGATAAGCAGCGCGATTGCCAAGCCGGCGAGCAGGCCGTAGGCCAAGAGGGGAGCGTGCATGGACCCGCCCAATAAGTCCTACAGCTTACCATCGGGTAACCATGAGGAGGCCGCCGTCAGCCAGCAGGACGAGGCGAGCGCGCCATTGTTCGATCGCCGCAGCATCCCCGTCGCTGCCTACGAGCGGCGGTGGTCGGCGCCCGATGAGCACGCCATCCGCCAGCTCGACTGGCCTGCGCCGGAGGGGCACCCCCGCGGATCGCTGCTGTTCATGCCCGGGCGTGGGGACGCTTACGAGAAATACCTCGACAGCCTAGAGCATTGGCGCCGCCAGGGCTGGCAGGTGAGCGCGGCGGATTGGCGCGGGCAGGCCGGATCGGGCCGGCTGGGGCGCGACGCGCTGGTCGGCCATGTCGATGATTTCGCGCTATGGGTCGACGATCTCGCGGCCTTCTGGCGGGACTGGTCGCGCGAGAATGCCCGTTCGAACAGCGGGCCGCCTGTGCTGATCGGCCATTCGATGGGCGGGCACCTCGCTTTGCGCGCGGTGGCGGAAGGGGCGCTCGATCCTGCGCCGGCCGCGCTGGTGCTCTCCGCGCCGATGCTCGACGTGCTGCCCGAACGGCTGCCGGTGCGCTTAAAGCACTGGGTGGCGCGGAGCATGGCGGTGCTAGGCGATTCGCGCCGGGCGGCGTGGAAATCGAGCGAGAAGCCGGGGCAAGCGGCCGCCGCGCGCCAGCTGCTGCTGACGCATGACGATGCGCGCTATGCCGACGAGCTGTGGTGGCGCGGGCAGCGGCCCGAGCTGGTGATGGGCCCCGCGAGTTGGGGCTGGGTGGCCGGCGCGATGCGCTCGATCCGCGCGCTAGAGCGGCCGGGCGTGCTCGAACGGGTGCGCCTGCCGGTGTTCATCGTCGCCACGGTGGCCGACCGGCTGGTGGGCACCCGGGCGATCGCCCGCGCCGCCGCGCGCTTGCCTGATTCGCGGGTGCTGTGGTTCGGCACCGAATCGCGGCACGAGATCCTTCGCGAGATCGACAGCGTGCGGACCCGCGCGCTGGCCGGCATCGATGCCTTTCTGGACACCGCCGTACCGGGATGAGCGAGCGCTTCGACATCGCGGTGATTGGCGCGGGGATCGCCGGGGCGAGCCTTTCGGCCGAGCTGGCGCCCTATGCCAGTGTGCTGCTGGCAGAGGCCGAAGCGCAGCCCGGCTACCATACGACCGGGCGTTCGGCGGCATTTTGGGAGGAGTGCTATGGTGGGCCACAGGTGGTGCCCCTGACCCTGGCTTCCGGCCCCTATCTGCGCGAGCTTGGCCTGTTGCGCCCACGCGGTGCGCTCTATGTGGCGCGCGACGAGGACGAGGGTGCGGTCGCGGCGTTCCTCCAGCGCTTCGCCGGCAGCGGCGTCAGCATCGAACCGCTTGGCCGGGCCGGGCTGGAGCGCCTGGTTCCCGGGCTGCGCTCACCGTGGACCCGCGCCATCGCCGAGCCCGCCTGTGCCGATATCGACGTGGCTGGGCTGCACCAGCATTACCTAGCGTTGGCCCACGATGGGCACGTGACGCTGCGCCTCCGGGTGCGGCTAGTGGCGGCCGAGCGCGAGGGCGATGGATGGCGGCTGCTGTTCGAGGATGGCAGCGAAGCGCGCGCCGGCGTGCTGGCGAGTGCCGCGGGCGCCTGGGCCGATCCGATCGCCACTCTGGCCGGTGCGCGCCCGCTGGGGATCGAGCCGCTGCGCCGGACGGTGATCCAGCTGCGCACCGATCCGGCCCCGCCGGCCGACCTGCCGCTGGTGCTCGATATCCACGGCCAGTTCTACTTCAAGCCGGAGGGCGACCGGCTGTGGCTGAGCCCGCATGACGAGACGCCGAGCGCACCCTGCGATGCCGCACCCGAGGAGCTGGATGTGGCGCTGGCCATCGACCGCTTCGAGCAGGTGGTCGACTGGCGGGTCCTGGCGCTGGAGCGTCGTTGGGCAGGGCTGCGCAGCTTCGCGCCGGATCGGCTGCCGGTCTATGGCTGGGACCCACGCCGCGCGGGTTTCTTCTGGTTCGCGGGGCAGGGCGGCTTCGGGATCCAGACCGCGCCCGCCGCCGCGCGCCTGGCCGCGCAGACCCTGCTGGACCGGCCGCGCGATGCGATGACAGCAGCGCTGGACGCTTCGCTCTACGCTCCGGGGCGCTTGGGCTGAGGAACTTCACCGCCGCCGAGCCGACACCGAAACCGCCCGGCGCTCTCCTCAGCGGGCCTTCTCGGCGGCTGCGCTGGCGAGCCGGTCGACCCGCTCGTTTTCGGCATGACCGGAATGGCCGCGCACCCAGTTCCAGCCGATCTGGTGCGGGGCCGCCGCCTCGATCAGTTCCCGCCACAGATCGGCGTTCAGCACCGGCTTCCGGGCGGCGGTGAGCCAGCCCTTCTTCTGCCAGCCGTGCACCCACTTGGTGATGCCGTCGATCACATATTTGCTGTCGGAGTGGATCTCCACCGTGCAGGGCCGCTTGAGCGCCTGAAGCGCGCGGATCACCGCCAGCATCTCCATGCGATTGTTGGTGGTGTGCGCCTCCGAGCCGACGAGTTCGCGTTCCGCCGCCCCGTTGCGCAGCAGGGCGGCCCAGCCGCCGGGGCCGGGGTTGCCCTTGCAGGCCCCGTCGGTGAAGATGTGAACCGGGCTCATGCGAAGGCCGCTGCGCCCGCCTCGCGGTAGAACGCCAGGCGCTGGGCGAATTCGAGCGGATCCTTGCGGGTGACCAGCGCATCGGCCGGGGTGTGCAGCCAGTCGTAGGAGCGCGTTGCCATGAAGCGCAGCGCCGCGCCGCGCGCGAGGATGGGCAGCGCGGTGCGCTCCTCTTCCGAAAGCGGGCGGGCGGCGGCGTACCCTTCCATGAGCGCCGCGGCGACTTCCGGCCGGAAGTCGCCATCGCGGGCAAAGCACCAGGCGGAATGGGTGACGGCCAGATCGTAGGCGGCCAGATCGGTGCAGGCGAAGTAGAAATCGATCAGCCCGCTGACCCGTTCGCCCAGCAGCAGCACGTTATCGGGAAACAGATCGGCATGGATCACCGAGCGGGGCAGCGCGGCGGGCCATTGTTCGCCGAGCACCGCCAGCTCCTCGCTCACCATGGGGGGCAGGGCGGGGTCGATGCTGGCGAGGCCCTCCTCGCTGCAGCCCTCGAACAGCTCGCGCCAGGCGGGCAGCGCCATCGTGTTGGCGCGGGTGTGCGGAAAGTCGGCGGCATTGCGGTGCAGGCCGGCCAGCGCCTCGCCCACTGCGCGCGCCTGCGCCGGGCTGGCGAAATCCACCGAGAGGCCGGGCAGAAACTGGATCAGCGCCACCGACTTGCCGCCCACCATCCGGTAGGCCGCGCCCTGCCGATCGTGGATCGTGCGCGGGACGGGGCTGCCCCGGGCCGCCAGATGATCGAGAAGTCCGAGGAAAAATGGCAGGTCGGCCACCGCCACCCGCGCCTCGTACATGGTGAGGATGAAGCGGCCGGTGGTGGTCTCGACTAGCCAGTTGGAATTGCTCACCCCTTCGGCGATGCCCTTGGCGCTGACCAGCTGCCCGACGTCATAGGCGTCGATCAGCGCGCCCAACTCGGCGGCGGAGAGCGGGGTGTAGACCGCCATCGCAACGGCGCTCCTCAGTCCGCGAGCTGGCGGGGGAGCTTGAAGATCATGTTCTCCTGCGCGGTGACAATCGTGCGCTCCTCGATCGCGCGCCATTCGGCCAGCCGGTCGATCACCTCGCGCACCAGCGTCTCGGGCGCCGAGGCGCCGGCGGTGACACCGATGGTGCCGACCCCCTCGAGCCAGTTTGCATCGATCTCGCAAGCGCGCTGGATCAGCCTTGCATCGGTGCCGCAACGCTGGGCAACCTCCACCAGCCGCAGCGAATTGGACGAGTTCGGCGCGCCGATCACCAGCAAAAGATCGCTGCCCGGGGCGATCGCCTTCACCGCGGCCTGGCGGTTGGAGGTGGCATAGCAAATGTCCTCCGACCTGGGCACGGCGATCTCGGGGAAGCGGATGCGCAGTGCGGTGATGACGCGCTCCGTATCGTCCACCGAGAGGGTGGTCTGCGTGAGGAATGCGAGCGGGGTGTCGGGCGGGAAGGAGAGCGCGGCGACATCGGCCTCGTCCTCCACCAGCGTCATCATCCCTTCGGGCACTTGGCCGAAGGTGCCGACCACCTCCGGATGGCCGCGGTGGCCGATGAAGATGATGTGGCGCCCGGCCTCAATCTGCCGTTCCGCCTGACGGTGGACTTTGCTGACGAGCGGGCAGGTCGCATCGAGATAGGTCATATTCCGGCGTTCGGCCTCGGCGGGCACGGATTTGGGCACGCCGTGAGCGCTGAACACCACCGGGGCATCGGCGGGCACCTCGTCCAGCTCTTCCACGAAGATCGCGCCCTTGGCCTTGAGCCCTTCCACCACAAAGCGGTTGTGGACGATCTCGTGCCGCACATAGACCGGGGCGCCGTAGCGGGCGAGCGCGCGCTCGACGATCTCGATCGCCCGGTCGACCCCGGCGCAGAATCCGCGCGGGGCGGCGATCAGCACCACCAGCGGCAGCTTGCCTGCGGGCGCCTGACGATCGGCGGCCTCATCGGCGCGAGCGGGCTGTTCGCCGGGCGTGCTATGAAAGGGGGCGTTCATGCGGGCCGACTTAGGCGTTCGGCCCGGTGCTGGCAATGTGCGGGGCGGCAATGTCCGGCGGGTTGGCGGTGCGCCGCTTGTGGTGGCGGAGCCGAGGCGGTAGGGCCAGCGGCTCTTTAGAGGTGGGACTTTGGTATGCGAATGAACGCTCGACCGGCGCTGCTCCTGGCCGCGATGGCCTCTGTGGCGCTGGCCGGCTGCCGCTCGGAAGGCGAGATCGTGGTGGAGCAGGGCGTGGGCATCACCGCGCTGCGTTCGGTCTGCCCGGCGGTGGGGGTGCCCGATTACACGGGTGACGTGACACTGTTCACCACGCCAGGCGCGCTGACCGCCGATGCGCTGGACGTAACGGCCACAATCACCAACGTGCGCAGCCAGTGCAACGATACCGGCGAGCAGGTCTATGCCGCCGCCACCTTCGACGTACTCGCGCAGCGGCGCGACACCGGGGCGGCGCGCAGCGTGACGCTGCCCTATTATTCCACCGTGGTGCGCGGCGGCAGCGCGGTGATCGCCAAGCGGGTGGGCGAGGTGACGATCAATTTCGCGGCCGGCGAGACGCGCGCGCAGGCGAGCGCCTCGGCCGGCGCTTATATCGACCGGGCCGCCGCCACCCTGCCCGACGATATCCGCGAGCGGATCACCCGCCGGCGGCAGGCGGGGCGGGGGGGGGGGGGGGG
>PPFU01002190.1_pt1 | contig 14742 bp, 11 predicted proteins | sample 1535991 | NCBI WGS metagenome assembly PPFU01 (sample SAMN04901290, study PRJNA319586) | Hypolithon metagenome, whole genome shotgun sequencing project. | isolation source: Antarctic Hypolithon | place: Antarctica: Miers Valley | collected 2014
AGCCGCGCCGCGAAAGGGCGGCCCGATGCACGCTCCTGCGCCTCGGGCCCGACGAAGGGCACCGTTGCGGGCAGGCTGGCGGCCAGCGCCGTCAGGCGCGGGTCGATCACGCGGTGACGGCCGCCACCAGTTCGGGGTGCATCGTCCACCGGCCGTCGCCCGCTGCCGCGCCGTCGTGCACGGCCAGCAGCACGATGGCCCCGCGCTTGTTCGCCTTGAATCGGGCGAGGAAGGCTTCGTCGCCCAGATAGTCGGCGATGGTGTAGCCCAGTCGACCGTATTGCAGATTGGCCGCTGCGAAGTTCTTGTAGCCCGCGGCATAGGCCAGATCGCCAGGCGTCAACCCGGCCTCGCCGGCGCTGGCATGGGCGCGCAGCATCTCCCAATGGCGCGGCGCGATCTTCATCATCTCCAGCGCGCGCGCAAATTCAGGCGTGGTGGGGACCATGACACCGTCGATCTCGCGTCGGCTGGCCTTTTCGCGGGCGGTCTCCTCGGCCGCGGCCTCGGTCGCGCTGTCGAGGTCCAGACGCAGCGTGTCCAGCGCCGCGTCCACGGTCGGGCCCTGCGCCTCAGCGACGATGCCCGGCGGGCCGCCGGTGTGGAAGGCACGTGCCGTGACGACCTTCTGCCCCTTCATCTGCATCGCCTTCAAGGTGTAGGGTCCATGCTCGGCGATACTCACCGCACTCATATCGACATCTCCGCCAATCGGTTCAGCGCGGCCGCGATCCTGGCCCGCTCCTCGGTCTTATCGGATGCCAGCGCGCGGGTTTCGGCGACCACCTCGTCAGGGGCGCTGGCGACGAATTTCGGGTTCTTCAGGCGGCCGTCGAGACTACGGAGATCCTTGTCGAGCTTTCCCAGCGACTTGTCCAGACGCGCGCGTTCCGCGTCCACGTCGATCAGCCCGGCGAGCGGCAGCGCGAAAGCGCCGCCGCGCACCGGCAGCGTCACCGAACCCTTGGGCGCCACGGCGGCTTCGGTCAGGCTGTCCACCCGGGCCAGCCGCCGGATCAAGGCCGCGTTGCGCGACCATGCGTCGCGGCCCGCATCGTCGAGTTCCATCTGGATCAGCGGCACCGTCAACGCGGCCGGCACGCCCATCTCGCCCCGGGCAGAGCGGACCGCCTCGATCAGCGCGATCACCCATTCCAACTCGGCATCCGCCGCCGGATCGGCCAGGGCGTCGGCCGTATCCTCGGGCCAGCGGGCCAGCATCAGCGGCCCGTCATGGCCGGTGCTGCGCCACAGATCCTCGGTGATGAACGGCATGATCGGGTGCAGCAGCAGCAAGCACCGCTCCAGCACCCAGCCCACCACCGCCCGCGTCTCGGCGATCGCCGCGGCGTCGTCGCCGGCGAACACCGGCTTGGCCAATTCCACGTACCAGTCGCAGACCCGCCCCCAGACGAAGGCGTAGAGCGTGTTCGCCGCGTCGTTGAACCGGTAGCCTTCCAGCGCGGCGTCCACCGCCTCGCGCGTGCGCGCGACCTCGCCCATGATCCAGCGGTTCACGGTCAGGCTCGGTTCGGGGCGTGCGGGCGGTGCCGTCTCGAACACGCCGTTCATCTCGGCGAAGCGGAAGGCATTCCAGATCTTCGTGCCGAAGTTGCGATACCCTGCCACCCGGTCGGTGCTCAGCTTCAGGTCGCGCCCCATCGCCGCCATCGAGGTCAGCGTGAACCGCAGCGCATCGGCGCCGTACTGGTCGATCAGTTCCAGCGGGTCGATCACGTTGCCCAGCGACTTCGACATCTTCTTGCCCTGCGCATCGCGCACCAGGGCGTGAACATAGACGGTGTCGAACGGGTTCTTCCCCGTGGTCGCATGGCTCATCATCATCATCCGCGCGACCCAGAAAAAGATGATGTCGAACCCGGTGACGAGGGTGGAGGTCGGGAAATACTTCTGCAGCTCGGGCGTGTCCGCAGGCCAGCCAAGCGTCCCCTGCGGCCACAGCCCGGACGAGAACCAGGTGTCGAGGACGTCGGGGTCGCGCCATATTGGAAGGAAATCTATACCTTCGAGGCTTCCCTGCGGTATGTACCGAAGCGCATCGCTAAATTCGCTGAAGTAGTGAACCGGCTTCGAATTGACATCAATTTGAAGTTCCGTCGTCCGTTTTTGAAGATACTTGCGTGCCAGTATCACGGCGTCTTCCTGCGTCGGCGCACAGAATGAGACATAGATCTCGCTATCGCCCTGATCGTCCATTCCAAGGACGATCTGGTCTTTTAGCTGCTTAGGCACAGTTTTAAGGCCGTTGAACTTAGCCTGCGCTTCGACTGTCGTAATGGCAAACATATACCAAACCGGCACACGGTGCCCCCACCACAGCTGACGCGAGATGCACCACGGCTCGATGTTCTCCAGCCAGTGAAAATAGACCTTCTCGTGCTGCTCGGGGATGATCTTCACCGCGCCCGAGCGCACCGCGTCGATGGCCGGCTGCACGATCCGCTTCGTGTCGACGAACCACTGGTCCGTCAGCATCGGCTCGATTACGACCTTCGAGCGGTCGCCGAAGGGCTGGGTGATCACCTTCGGCTCGATCAGCGGCACCAGCGTGTCGGCGCGCGCCGCGCCGCCCTCTTCGGGGGCGAGCGGTGTTGCGGTCCTGCCAAGGCGCAGGTCAGTCGACGGCACCATCACGGCCAGCCCCTCGGCGGTGATGTCGGCGACGATGCGCGCGCGCGCCTCGAACCGGTCCAGTCCGCGATAGGCGTTGGGGACGAGGTTGACCTCGGCCACGTCGGGCGCCTCGCTGCCCGCCGTATCCGCTCCGCCCGTCCCGCCCGCCAAAGCCCGCGCCAGTTCCGTCGCCCGCGCGGCGCTTGCCGCGTAGTCCAGCCCGTCGGTGCGCAGCGCGCCCTTGGTGTCGAGCAGCACATACAGCGGAATGCCGTTCCGCTGGGCCACGGCATAGTCGTTGAAGTCGTGCGCGCCGGTGATCTTGACCGCGCCCGAGCCGAACGATGGGTCGGGATACTCGTCGGTGATGATCGGGATCAGGCGCCGCTGGTCCTTCGGCCCCACGGGGATCTCACAAAGTTTCCCGACGATTGGCGCATAGCGTTCGTCCGACGGGTGAACCGCGACGGCGCCGTCGCCCAGCATCGTTTCGGGGCGGGTGGTGGCGATGGAGATCCAGTCGCGGGTCTCGCGCAGGGTCTCGCGCCCGTCCACATCGCGCTCGACATAGTCGTAGGTCTCGCCGCTCGCCAAGGGATAGCGGAAGTGCCACATGTGGCCGTCGACCTCGACGTTCTCGACCTCGAGATCGCTGATCGCCGTCTCGAAATGCGGGTCCCAGTTCACCAGCCGTTTGCCGCGATAAATTATGCCCCGGTCGTATAGATCGACGAAGGCCTTCATCACCGCGGCGTGGAAATCGGGGCTGTTCTCGTGCCCCGTCCGGGTGTCACCGGGCGCGCCCGACATGGTGAACGCATTGCGCGACCAGTCGCAGGAGGCACCAAGACGTTTCAGCTGATCGATGATCGTGCCGCCCGAGCGCTCCTTCTGCTGCCAGACGAGATCGACGAAGTCGTCGCGGCTCATGTCGGTGCGCCGGCGGTTGGTCTGCGCCAGCTCGCGCTCCACCACCATCTGCGTGGCGATGCCGGCATGGTCCTGTCCGGGCTGCCACAGCGTGTCGGACCCGCGCATCCGGTGCCAGCGCACCAGGATGTCCTGCAGCGTGTTGTTGAACGCGTGGCCTATATGCAGGCTGCCGGTGACGTTCGGGGGCGGAATCATGACGCAGAACGGCGCCGCGTCCTCGGCCGCGCCCGCACCGGCGGCGAAGCAGCCGCGCGCCTCCCAGTCGGCGTAGATCCGCGGTTCGGCCTCGGCGGGCCGGAACGTCTTTTCCATCGGCATGGTCGGTCCTTGCAGGTCGCCGCGCGGTGTAGCGAACCCCGCCGCCGAGGGGAAGTGCGCGGGCCACGAGGCGGCCCGGCGCAGGCGGCGGCGCGGCTATGCCGGAAGTGGCGAGCAGGTGCTACATCGACCGGTCGAGTTTGGTTGCGAGATGTATCATGCTGTCGGTACGGATGACCCCGTCGGTCGCCCCGATCGTGTCCAGCGCTTCGTCGAGCGCGGCGGTGCTGTCGCAGGCGATCTGCGCGATCAGCGAAACGGCACCGGCGGTGGTGTGGATCACTTCGACCTGTGGCAGCGCGCGGAGCGCGTTCACGACGGCGGCGGTGGCGCGTGGCGCCACTTCGACCAGCACGGTCGCGCGGACCCGGCGCACCGCCACCGCATCGCCCAGCTTTATCGTGTAGCCGGCGATGATACCGCTGCGTTCCATCCGCTCGATACGGGCCTGGATGGTCGAACGCGCCGTCTTGAACCGGCGGCCCAGCCGCGCGGTCGAGGTGGAACTGTCGGCGGCGAGGGCCGCTAGAATACGCTGGTCGAGCTCGTCCATGGGTCCTCTGTCGATCTGCCAATAACCTTCGTCATATTGACGCGGGTTCGGGACATTTCAACTCTTTCTACCGGCAGTTCCGCACCGCATATCGCGGTTTCCACGGCCCGCTCGTCGAACCGGACGGATGGACGCCAGATAAAAAGGAATACTTGACCGATGCGGCTGAACGACGCGATCCGGGCCACGCCCGAAGCCTACATTCGCAGCCACGACATCGACGGCCCGGTGCTGTTCTTCGCGCCGGCGGTGCTCCAGGCGACGGCGCGCCGGTTCGTCGCGGGCTTTCCGGGGCTGGTCACCTATGCGGTCAAGTCGAACCCCGACGAGGCGGTCATCGCCAACCTGCAGGCGGCGGGCATCCGCGGCTTCGACGTGGCGTCGGTGCCCGAGATCGAGCTGATCGCCCGCGTGGCACCCGGCGCCGCGATGCACTACAACAACCCGGTGCGCGCCCGGGCCGAAATCGTGCGCGCCGTGGCGCTGGGCGTCCGGTCTTTCTCGGTCGATTCGCACTCGGAACTGGCCAAGCTGAAGGCGCTGGCGCCGGAGGGTGCGGAAGTTTCGGTACGCTTCAAGCTGCCGGTCGGCGGTGCGGCCTACGATTTCGGCGCCAAGTTCGGCGCCACCGCCGAGGATGCGGCCATCCTGCTGCGCGCCGCCGCCGCGGCCCGCTTCACCCCCTCGCTGACCTTCCATCCGGGGACGCAATGCACCGACCCGATGGCATGGGACGCCTATATCCGCGCCGCAGCATCCATCGCGGCCGCTGCGGAGGTGCGGATCGCACGGCTTAACGTCGGCGGCGGCTTCCCGGCCCACCGGCTGGCCGACCTCAACCCCGCGGTCGAGGCTATCTTCGCCCTGATCGACCGCGTCGCCGACGAGGCCTTCGGCCCGATCATGGACGGTGGGCGTCCGGCGCTGGTCTGCGAGCCGGGGCGCGGTCTGGTCGCGGAGTCGATGACGCTGTGCGCGCAGGTGCGCGCGGTGCGCGACGACACACATGTCTTTCTCAACGATGGCGTCTATGGCGGGCTGGCCGAGATGCCGCTGATCGGTGCCATCGACCGGATCGAGGCGCGCGATCCCGCCGGCCGGCTGCGCACCGGTGCGACGGTGGGCCGCGTCGTCTTCGGGCCGACCTGCGACAGTGTCGACCGGTTGCCCGGGCTGATGCCGCTGCCCGGGGATACCCAAGAGGGCGACTTCGTCCTGTTCCACGGGATGGGCGCCTATTCGACCGTGACCGCCACCGGGTTCAACGGGTTCGGCACCCTGGATGTCGTGACGGTTCAGTCGCTGAGGCAAACGCCGGGTCGCGCGCTGCCGGTCTGAGCCGCGGCGGCATGCGGGCTGGACACGCCCCGCGCCGCCGTTATCTGTCGCCCGAGGCAATTCCCGGAGGGCGCGATGCAGAAGTTCGGCAAGTCACAGTCGACGAGACGGGTCGAGGATCTGCGGTTCCTGACGGGTGGTGGACGCTATGTCGATGACATCGCGCCGTCGGGCGCCCTGCATGCGTGGTTCTTCCGCTCGCCCGTCGCCCATGCCGAGATCGACGCGCTGGACCTGACCGACGCGCGCGAGATGCCGGGGGTCCATGCCGTGATGGGCGCCGCCGACATGGCGGCGATGGGCGTCGATCTGGCGATGCCGTTTCATGTGGTGAAGAACGCCGACGGCTCCGACGCGGCGGCGCCCGTCCGTCCGTTTCTCGCACGCGGGCGCGTCCGATTCGTGGGCGAGCCGGTGGCGGTGGTGGTGGCCGAGACGCTCGACCAGGCGCGCGACGCGGGCGAGGCCATCGGGTTCGACTATTCCGATCTGCCCGTGCACATGGACGTGGCGCCCGGCGGCACGCCGGTCCATGACGCCGCGCCCGACAACGTCGTCTTCGACTGGCAGGCAGGCGACCGCGCCGCGACGGAGGCCGCCTTTGCCAAGGCCGCCCGCATCGTCGTGCTGGAAATGGAGGACAACCGCGTCATCGTGAACCCGATGGAGCCGCGCGGCGCCTGGGCCGAATGGGACGGGGCGCGCCTGCACCTCTGCGTGAACGGGCAGGGCGTGTGGTCCTTCAAGGACGACCTGATGGCCGCGTTCGACCTGCCGGCCGAGGCGGTGCGCGTGACCAATCCCGACGTCGGCGGCGGCTTTGGCCTGAAGGCCTCGCTGCACCCCGAATACCTCGCCGTCGCCGCCGCCGCCAAGGCGCTTGGCCGCCCGGTGCGCTGGATGTCCGAGCGCACCGAGGCGATGCTGTCGGACTGCGCCGGTCGCGACCTGACGAATGTCGCCTCGCTGGCCTTCGACGCGGATCACCGCATCGTCGGCTACAAGTGCGAGTCCCTTTGCAACATTGGCGCCTACGTCAGCCAGTACGGGCAGGGCGTGCAGACCGAGTGTTTCGCCAAGGTGCTGATGGGCACCTATGACGTGCAGGCCGCGTGGATGCGTTGCCGCGGCGTGTTCACCAACACCGCGCAGACCGACGCCTATCGGGGCGCCGGGCGCCCCGAGGCGATCTTCGCGCTGGAGCGCGCCATGGACCAGGCCGCGCGCGAGCTTGGCGTCGACCCGTGGGAGCTGCGGCGCCGCAACTTCATCGCCGTCGACAAGTTTCCCTATACCAGCGCCACCGGCGAGACCTACGACGTCGGCGATTTCGCCCGCGTGCTGGCCAGGGCCGAGGGCCTGTCCGATCATGGCAGTTTCGCGCAGCGCCGCGCCGGGTCCGAGGCGGCGGGCAAGCTGCGCGGGCAGGGCCTGTGCTACTATATCGAAAGCATCCTCGGGTCGGCCACCGAGGGCGTGAAGGTCGAGTTGCACGCGGACGGCACCGCGTCGATCTATGTCGGCACCCAGTCGAACGGCCAGGGGCACGAGACGGTCTATGCCAAGTTCCTTAGCGATCAGACGGGCATACCGGCCGATCTTATCACCGTGGTTCAGGGCGACAGCGACCTGATTGCCGAAGGCGGCGGCACCGGCGGTTCGCGCTCCGTCACGGTGCAGAACAATGCCACACTGGCAACGGCGAGCGAGATGATCGCAAGATTCGGCGCGTTCCTGGCCGAGGATCTTGGCGTGAACGCGGGCGACATCGACTTCGACGACGAACGGTTCCGCGTGCAGGGCAGCAACGAGACGCCGACGATGCTGGATGTCGCCGAACGTGCCCACGCCGCCGGCCGCACCGACCTTCTGACGTTCCAGGGCCGCAGCACGCTGCCCGGGCGATCCTACCCGAACGGTGCCCACGTGGCCGAGGTCGAGGTGGACCCGGACACCGGCGTCGTCGAGGTGGTGAAGTATTCGGTCGTGGACGATTTTGGCAATCTCATCAACCCGATGCTCGCCGAAGGTCAGGTCCATGGCGGCGTGGCGCAGGGTATCGGACAGGCCATCTTCGAACGGGTCGCTTACGACGCCGAAGGGCAGCTATTGACCGCGACGTTCATGGATTACGGGATGCCGCGCGCCGACAATGTCCCGTACATGGCCTTCGCGACCGAGGCGGTGCCGTCCACCGCCAACGCCCTTGGCATGAAGGGCTGTGGCGAGGCGGGGACGGTGGGCGCGCTCGCGGCGGTCAGCAACGCGGTGCTGGACGCGTTGTGGGACCGCGGTGTGCGCAAGATCGACATGCCGTTCACCCCGCAGCGGGTATGGGCGGCGCTGAACGACGCAGCCGAGCCGCTGCCGGTGGCGGCCGAATAGGACCCGCGCGGGGCTTACGCCCGGCATGCGGCTGCGTGCGGCGCTGGCGGCCATCGCCGGGCGCGTGCGCCGGGTCTGGCAATCGTCGCCGCTGCCGCCGACGGGGCCGACCCGTCCCGTCGTCGACCATGTCGTCATCCTTGACGGCACGATGTCCTCGCTGCGCCCCGGCCGCGAAACGAATGCCGGTCTGACGTTCCGCCTGCTGCATTCGACGCTGCCGCGCGCCGACCTGTCGCTGCGCTACGAGGAGGGAATCCAGTTCGCCACGTGGCGGCAGGCCCGCGACGTGATCGAGGGGCGCGGGATCGACCGGCAAATCCGCCGCGCCTACGGCGCGCTCGCCTCGCGCTATCGGCCCGGCGACCGAATCTGGCTGTTCGGCTATTCGCGCGGCGCCTATGCCGTTCGGTCGCTGGCGGGCGTGATCGACCGCGTCGGGCTGGTGCGGCACGACGCGGCGACGCAACGCACCGTGGATCAGGCCTGGCATCTCTACCAGAGCGGGACCGAGGCAAGCGTCTTCGCCGCCGTGCACTGCCATCACGCAGTCGAGATCCGGATGATCGGCGTCTGGGATACGGTGAAGGCGCTGGGTCTGCGGGTGCCCGTCGTCGTGCGCTGGACGCGGATGCGCCACTCGTTTCACAATCACGCGCTGGGCCGGTCGGTCCGCCATGGCTATCACGCGCTGGCGCTGGACGAGACGCGCGTCGCCTACGCGCCGGTGATGTGGGACACGGCGGGCCATCCCGGCACGATCGAGCAGATGTGGTTCCGCGGCACGCACGGCGACGTGGGCGGACAGCTCGACGGGATGGCGGCGGCGCGGCCGCTTGCGAATATCCCGCTGGTCTGGCTGCTGGGTCGTGCCGAAGCGGCGGGCCTCGCCCTTCCGGCCGGCTGGCGCGACCGGTTCCCCTGCGACCCGAACGCCCCGTCCATCGGCCGGCACAACGGCTGGGCGCGACTGTTCCTCATTCGCAGGCGCCGGGTCGTCGGACACGATCCGAGCGAGCGCATCCACGCGAGCGCCGCGCCTGCGGCCGTCCGGACCGGCCATTAACGCCCCGTGTGGGGCACGTGGCCGTCCGGACAGGAAGGCGCAGTCCCGGTGGCGCATGCGCTCAGTGGTGCCGGGGGTGGACGGCTTGAGTGTCAGGGACGGGGACAGCTATTGCAGGGCAGACGACCGGGCCGTGGTCACGCGACCTTGGCCAGCGTCACCTCCGGCGCGATGCCAAGCGCGCGCACGACGTCGCGGCTCAGCGCGGGCTTGTTGAGCGTGTAGAAATGCAGGTCCCGCACACCTTCTTCCAGCAGTTCGGTGCACAGTTCGGTGCAAAGCGTGGTGGCCAGCAGGTCGCAGCGCCCGTCGCGCGCGGCGATCTCGAACGCCTCGTTCAGCGCCGGCGGGACCGGCGTGCCGCACCGCGCTGCGAACTTCTGAACGCCAGACCAGCTTTCGATCGGCAGGATGCCGGGGATGACGGGCGCGGCGATGCCGGCCGCGGCGCAGCGGTCGCGAAAGCGCAGAAAGGTGGACGCCTCGAAGAAGAACTGGGTGATGGCCGAAGTGGCGCCCGCATCGATCTTGCGTTTCAGCCAGTCGACATCGGCGCCGTCGTGCGCGGCGTCGGGATGGCGGTCGGGATAGGCGCCGACGCGTATCACGAACTTGCCGGTATCGGCCAGCGCGCGGATCAGCTCGCAACTGTCGGCGAATCCTTCGGGGTGCGGCGCAAACGGGCCGCCGCCGGGCATGTCGCCGCGCAGCGCCACGATCTGGTCGATCCCCGCCTCGGCATAGCCGTGCGCGATCGCCAGCGTCTCGCTGCGAGTCGCGTCGACGCAGGTGAGGTGCGCCGCGACGGGCAGGCCGGTGGCGTGTCCGATGGTCGTCACCGCCTCATGCGTCAGATCGCGCGTGGTGCCGCCCGCGCCGTAAGTCACCGAGACGAACTGCGGCGCCAGCGGCGCCAGCGCCTGCACCGCCTCCCACAAACGGAACGACGCGGCGAGCGATTTCGGCGGAAAGAACTCGAACGAGATCCGGGGCATGGGCAGGTGCGTGTCGAACATGGGGGCGATTCCTGGGCGCAGGTCTGTAGCGCCGGTTGTCCCACGCCGCCCGGCGTGAGACAAATTCATAAAACTCACCAACGTCATGAGTTCAACCGCCGTGGGGTCGTGATAGGATAGGCCGATGCATGTCGAGTTTCGCCACCTGCGCACCATCCGTGCCATCCACGAGGCTGGCGGCGTCGCCCGCGCGGCCGAGCGGCTGAACACGACGCAATCGGCGCTGAGCCACCAGATCAAGGGGCTGGAGGATCAGGCCGGCGTGCCCCTGTTCGTGCGCCGGACCAAGCCGCTGCGCCTGTCGGCCGCCGGCCTGCGCCTGCTGCGCGCCGCCGAGAAGGTTCTTCCCGAGATCGATGCGCTGGTGGCCGAGTTCGCGCGCCTGCGGTCCGGCCGTGCCGCCCGCCTGCACATCGCCATCGAATGCCATGCCTGCTTCGAATGGCTGTTTCCGGTGCTGGACCTGTTCCGCCGCGCCTGGCCCGACGTCGACGTCGACATCCGCGCCGGGCTGGCCTTCGACGCGCTGCCGGCGCTGCAGCGCGAGGAGGTCGATCTGGTCGTCACTTCGGACCCGGAGCGGCTGGATGGCGTCGATTTCACGCCCCTCTTCGACTACGCGCCGGTCTTCGTCGCGGCGCCGGGCCACCCGCTGGCCGACCGCGCCTTCGTCGCGGCCGAGGATTTCCGAGATGTCGACCTCATCACCTATCCGGTGCCGCGTGCCCGGCTGGACATCTTCAGTCAGCTTCTGACGCCCGCCGGGATCGAGCCGCGCAGCCTGCGGCAGGTCGAGCTGACGGCGGTGATCCTACTGCTGGTGGCCAGCGGGCGCGGCGTGGCGGTGCTGCCGGACTGGGTGGAGCGCGACGTGCGCTACCGCTCCGACTATGTAACTCGGCCCGTGACCGCTGGCGGGCTGACACGGCGGTTGTTCGCCGCCACCCGCCGCGACGATACCACCGCGCCCTTCATGGCGCACCTGCTGCGTCTGGCGCGCACCGAACCGGTGAAGCGGCAGCGCGACGCGGGACCGGCGACGGCCGCGCGCCGCGAAGGGACAGTGCCCGCCACCGCACCCCCGTCGTAACCTGAACCGCCCTGAACGCTCCGGGGTGAGTTGGCTGCCGCGTCAGCGGACGGCCACCGCCGCCCGGGGCGAGCCACCGCGCGCTCGCCGGGCTCTCGCTATAGCGCCGCCGAACGACTGCACGCGCATCGTCCCTCGGCATCATCTCCGCGCGCTGGCCCCGCCCACCGGCTCAGTGCCCCGGGCCCGGCGCAGCGCGGCGACCCTCTGCACTGGCACTGGCCCCGTGCACTGGCCCCGTGCACTGGCTCCGTGGACTGGCCCCGTGCACTGGCCCCGTGCATTTGGCCCCGTGCACCGCCCCGCGCGGCCCCGCGCACCAGACCTGTGCGACGGCGCCCGTTGACGCGGCGGGCGGCCTGCGGTCGGGTCGCCGCGATCACCCCAACCCCGGAGGCCACGATGCTGAAGTTCTATTTCCACGCCACGCCCAACCCGATGAAGGTCGCCCTGATGCTGGAGGAACTGGGGCTCGACTACGACACGATCCCCGTCGACACCCGGAAGGGCGAACAGCATGATCCCGCCTTCCTCGACCTGAACCCGAACGCGAAGCTGCCCGTGATCGACGATAACGGTGCGGTGGTCTTCGACAGCAACGCCATCCTGCTTTACCTCGCGCAGAAGCATGGGCGTTATCTGGCCTCCGGCGATGCCGCGGTGGCGCAGGAGCTGAGCTGGCTGTTCTTCGTCGCGACGGGGCTGTCGCCGTTCTCGGGGCAGGCAGTCCACTTCTCCCGGGTAAAGCCGGACGAGACCTATGCCGCGAACCGCTACCGCAAGGAAATCGAACGCCATTATCGCGTCCTCGACGCGCGGCTCGGGACCAGCGAATGGGTCGGCGGCGCGGCTTACGGCGTGGCCGACATCGCCTGCTGGGGCTGGGCGGCATTCGCCGCGGCCGCGCTGGGCGAGGCCGGGTTGACGCCCTACCCCAACGTGCAGGCGTGGTTCGACCGGGTTGAGGTGCGCCCCGCCGTGCCGCGCGCCCGCGCGCTGATGACCCGCTTCGCCTTCAAGCAGGAGATGGACGAGGTCGCGATGCGCGCGATGTTCCCGCAGAACTACTGAGCGTCGCGCCCGCCAGCCCGATCGCCGGCGCCCGTCGCGCTTGGCATCGGGCGGCGGCTGGGCTAGGCCCCGGCCCTTGCAGCGACGGGGGCCGGGATGCAGGGCAGCGCCAATCTGAACGTGATGGTGAAGGCGGCGCGGGCCGCCGGCCGGTCGCTGGTAAAGGACTTCCGCGAGGTCGAGAACTTGCAAGTGTCGCGCAAGGGCGCGGCCGATTTCGTGTCGCGCGCCGATCTGGCGGCCGAGAAGATCATCCACGACGCCCTCGTCGAGGCGCGGCCGAACTACGGCTGGCTGGGCGAGGAATCGGCCCCGGTCGAGGGCAAGGATCCGACCCGCCGCTGGATCGTGGACCCGCTCGACGGCACCACGAACTACCTGCACGGGCTGCCGCACTGGGCCGTCTCCATCGCGCTCGAGCACAAGGGCGAGGTGGTGGCCGGCGTCGTCTTCGACCCGGCCAAGGACGAACTGTTCATGGCCGAAAAGGGTGGCGGCGCCTGGATGAACGGCATGCGAATGCGCGTTTCGGGGCGGGCCAGGCTGATCGACGGTCTCTTTGCCACCGGCCTGCCCTTCGCCGGCCGGCCCGACCTGCCGGAGACGCTGCGCGACCTGGGCCGTCTGTTGCCGGCCGTCGCCGGGGTCCGCCGGTTCGGGTCCGCCGCGCTCGACCTCGCCTATGTCGGCATGGGCCGTTTCGACGGATTCTGGGAACGCCGGCTGAAGCCGTGGGACATCGCCGCCGGTCTGTTGATCGTCCGCGAGTCGGGCGGGTTCAGCGAACCGCTGGCGCCGGGCGGCGACATGCTGGGCGACGGCAGCATCGTCGCCGCCAATAGCGCCGTTTTCGAGGCTTTCGCCGCCGTAATCCGCAATGGGTGACGGGGTAGCGCGCAGGGTGGCAGGGCCGGGCAGGGACTGACCAACGTGGGGCGACCCTAACGCCGGTCCGAAGGGTGGTTGCGCCCGTCGGCCCATGGCACCGGGTCAAGTGCGCGCAGGTCGACACCGTCGATGCAGGCAGCGTTCACACCGCATTCGGCGGGGTTCGACCGGCGCCGATGATGTGTGTAGATGCCGCAAACCCGGCAGAAGTGGTGCCGCGCCGTGCCGGTGCCCCAGACGTAGGTCGCGAGGGCGTCGTGGCCTCTGACGACGGTCACGTCCGCGACGAGGGCGGTGACGGCGACGGCCCCGCGCCGTGCGCAGAACGAGCAGTCGCAGCGCCGCGCCGTCGCCAGCCCGTCCGTCAGCCGCACCGCTAACTCGACCGCGCCGCAATGGCAGGTCGCGCGCACGGCTTCCACGTGGGGCACCACCGGCGTCGCCGTCACCTGCGCCGCCCCGCGCGGGGGACCGCGGTCAGTTGCCGCGCATAGTGCGCCTGCGGGTGCGGGGGGTGGCCGTCCGTCCGCCGCCAGTAGGCCGGCCCGCCGCGCCGCACGAAAAGTGGCGCAGTCAGGGCAAGCCCGGCCGCGAACCCGCCCGCATGGGCCCAGTAGGCCACACCGCCGCCCTCGGTCGGCGTGTTGGCGCCCGACACCAGCTGGATGCCGAACCACGCACCCAGCACGATCCAGGCCGGAATCGGAAACACCCGGAAGAAGACGATGAAGATCACCAGAACATCGACGCGGGCGCGCGGGAACAGCAGCAGATAGCCGCCCATGACCGCGGCGATGGCACCCGACGCACCGACCATCGGCACGGTCGAGGCGGGGTCCGCCAGCACCTGCGCCAATCCCGCCGCGACCCCGCCGCCGAGGTAAAAGCCGAGAAACGGCAGCGCGCCCATCTCGTCCTCCAGATTGTCGCCGAACACCCACAGAAACAGCATGTTTCCGCCGAGATGCAGGACCCCGCCGTGCAGGAACTGAGAGGTCACAAAACTGGCCGGATCGGACAGTGCCGGGATCAGCGCGTAGTCCACGTAGACCGCCTGCATCGCCCGCGGATCGGATCCGAGCCCCAGCATCGCCAGAAAGACCGCCACATTCGCGGCGATGAGGGCATAGGTCACCCATGGCGTCGCAAGCGAAGGGTTGTGATCGCGGATCGGAAACATCTGATAGCCATGGCGCCCGACATCGGGGCGGTCAAGACGGCGGATCGCGTCGGGACCCGTCGGACGCGTTCCCCGGCGTCTCCAGACGTCGCGGCGATGCTGCCGACCCCCGGTCTGCGCCTCGCACTTATCGGCAGTGTCGAGCGCCCCAAGATCCCTGGCGGTCGTTTTGCGGGAGACGGAGGACGTGCCGGGCGCCGACTGATGGTCCCCCGGTTCGGTGGACACGGGTTTAGACCATTTGTTGTTCGGCCTGTTCCGGGGTTCTGT
>PPFU01006873.1_pt1 | contig 14737 bp, 11 predicted proteins | sample 1535991 | NCBI WGS metagenome assembly PPFU01 (sample SAMN04901290, study PRJNA319586) | Hypolithon metagenome, whole genome shotgun sequencing project. | isolation source: Antarctic Hypolithon | place: Antarctica: Miers Valley | collected 2014
GGGGGGGGGGGGGGGGGGGGGGGGGGGACGCCCGCGATGATTCGATCGAGACGGCGCAAAGCCGCGAGCGGCTAAACGGCGAGGAACTCGTGGACATATTTCACCGCCATCGACCCCTCGCCCACGGCCGAGGCGACGCGTTTGATGGAGTGGCTCCTTGCGTCGCCCGCGGCGAAGATGCCCGGCACGCTGCACTCGAGGTAATAGGGGGGCCGATCCAGCCTCCAGCGGTCGCCGAAGGCGTCGCTCCGCTCGAGGTCGCCGCCGGTGAGGATAAAGCCCTTGTCATCGAGCATCGCGCAGCCGTCGAGCCAGTGGGTACGGGGGACGGCTCCGATCATGACGAACACGCCGCGGGTCTGCATCTGCCGTTCGTCGCCGGATTCGTTGTTCTTGATGGTGACGCCTTCGAGTCGGCCGTTGCCGTGGAAGGCTGTGATCTCGCTGTGGGTCATCAACTCGAGATTGTCGGTGCGTTCAATGCGGTCGATCAGGTAGCGGGACATGCTGTGGTCAAGCGAGTCACCGCGGATCATGATGACGGCCCGCTGGGCGTGAGACGCGAGGAACACGGCCGCCTGACCCGCGGAGTTGCCCCCGCCGACCACGATCACCGGCTCGCCCTCGCACCACTGGGCCTCCATGTGGGTGGCGGAATAGAAGATACCTTCACCTTCATACGCTTCCCGATGCTCCGCGTCGAGCTTCCGGTAGTCCGCCCCGGTGGCGATGATGATGCTGCGGGCGACGATCTCGTCGCCGTTGTCCATCGTGATGCGTTTGCGGCTTTGGTGGCACTGGATCGCCACGACGCTGCGGGGCGTGGAGATCACCGCGCCAAACTTGCGAGCCTGAAGCATCGCCCGCTCCACCAGGTCGCCTCCGCTGATCCCGGTGGGGAAGCCCAGGTAGTTTTCGATCTTGCTGCTGGTGCCCGCCTGCCCGCCGGGGACCTGCCCCTCGAGCACGAGGGTGGAAAGCCCCTCACTCGCGCCGTACACCGCGGCCGCGAGCCCGGCCGGGCCGGCACCGATCACCACCAGGTCGTACTCCTGCCCATCCACGCGGGTCTGCAGACCGATGCAGCCCGCGACGTCCTCCGGGCTGGGGTTTTTCAGCAGCGAGCCATCCTGGCAGATCACCACCGGCGTCTCGCTGGGAGCGACGTTGAAGTGGTCCAGCAGCGTCTGGGTCTTGGGGTCATCGTCGGGGTCAAGGTGGGTGAACAGAACGGCGTTGCGGGAAAGGAACTCCTTGAGCTTGAGCGTCTCCCTGCTCCACTTGGACCCCACCAGCCGAATCCCCTCATACCCCCGCCGCTTGAGCTCCCCGCGGCGGGCGAGGAAGGCGCGGAGGATCACATCGCCGACGTCCGCGGACTTGGCGATCATTTTTTTAAGGCAGTCGGCGGGGAACTGGAGGACCCGCGTGTGGCCCCGGGCGATGGCAGTGACGGGGGACGCCTCGCCGCTCAACATATTCACCTCACCGGTGAACTCGCCCGGCTCATGAACCACGACCTCCCGCTCCTCCTCGCCGCTGCGTTCGACGACGCGGATCGCCCCCTCGAGCACCACAAAGAAGCCAAACCCCTTGTCCCCCGCGGAGAACAGCGTCTCCCCATCCGCAAAGCCCCGCTGGTTGCCAAACTCCTTGAGCTGAGCGATCTGCTTGTCGCTGAGCTTGGGGAACAGCACCTCGCGGGCGTCGCTTGACGCCGCATCGGGTGATGGCTGCCGCGTGTCGGGTTCTTGTGCCATCGTCGGTATCCGGGAGGATCGTAGGCCAAATCGCTCAGGGTCTCCAATGCGCAAGCCCGCCAGCGGGGCCAAGGGGGGTCGGGAGATCGAGTAACCCGACCACCCCGAACCGTCGGGTGCCACACACCGATCCGCAGCGAAGCGGAGGGCGGTGTGTGCCGGACGTGCGTTGCATCGACCGCACACCGCACCGCTCGCCTCGGGCTCGCGGATGCAGCGTGGCACCCGGGAGGTTCTTTAGCGGTCGCTGGGTTTGACCTCGGGTCCCGCCGCCCCGATCATCGCCGCCCATGGAAGAGCTGCGTACCCGGATCCAAACCCGCCTCCAGCAGGCCGTCGCCGAGGCGGTCGGCGGCGAGCACGCGGGGATCGACCCGCTGGTCCGCGAGACGAACGACCCGTCGCACGGGGATTATCAGGCGAACGTGGCGATGTCGCTGGGCAAGGCGGTCGGCAAGCGGCCCCGCGCGGTGGCGGAGCGGATCGCGGGGGCGGTGGACCGGGCGGGGCTGTTCAGCGACGTCAGCGTCGCGGGGCCGGGCTTCATCAATTTGACGCTCGACCCCGCCGCCATCGCCGGAGCCGTCGCCGCGGTGGCGGGGGATCAATCGCTGGGCGTGCCGCGGGTGGGGGGAGACGACGCGGGCACGGTCGTAATCGACTACTCCGGCCCCAACGTCGCCAAGGAGATGCACGTCGGGCACCTCCGCTCGACCGTGCTGGGCGATGCCCTCTCGCGGGTGCTCGAAGCAATGGGGCACCGCGTGATCCGCCGCAACCACCTGGGCGACTGGGGCACGCAGTTTGGCATGCTCATCGAGCACCTCATCGAGGGACACGGGGGCACCGAATCGTCCCACCTCCAAATATCCGACCTCAACGCTCTTTATCAAACCGCCAAGCAGCGGTTCGACAACGACGAGGCCTTCGCCACCCGCGGCCGCGACCGTGTCGTGAAACTACAAAGCGGCGATGAGCAGAGCCATGCGATCTGGCGGGTGCTGGTGGACGAGTCGATGCGACACTTCACATCGATCTATCAAGTGCTGGGCGTGCGGCTCGAACCCGCGGACGCGGTGGGCGAGTCGGCCTACAACGATGCGCTGCCGGGCGTGGTCAGCGAGCTCGATGCCGCGGGGCTGCTCCGGGAAAGCCAGGGGGCACGGGTCGTGTTTCCCGCGGGCTTCACCGACCGCGAGGGTGAGCCGCTGCCGCTGATCGTGCAGAAGGGCGACGGCGGGTACCTCTACGCGACGACCGACCTCGCCGCCGCGGCCAATCGCATCCGCGACCTGGGGGCTCGGCGGCTGATCTACGTGACCGACAGCCGACAGAGGCAGCACTTCGCGATGGTCTTCGCCGTGCTCCGCGCCGCGGGGTGGGCGGAGAGTGGGGGCGAGGGGGGCGGCGACTCGGTGCGGCTGGACCACGTTCCTTTCGGGACGATTTTGGGCGCGAACAATCGCCCGTTCAAGACCCGCGAGGGCGGCACGGTCAGGCTCCGCGACCTGCTCGATGAGGCCGTCAGCCGCGCGGATGCCGTCGTCGCGGAAAAGAACCCCGACCTGCCCCCCGACGAGCGAGCGACGGTGGCGAGGGCGGTGGGCATCGGGGCGCTTAAGTACGCCGACCTCGCCAACGACCGCGTCAAGGACTACGTGTTCAGCTGGGACCGGATGCTGGCGCTGCAGGGCAACACCGCTCCCTACCTTCAATATTCTTATACGCGGATACGCTCGATTTTTCGCAAGGTCGAGACGCCGCGGGAGACCTATCCGGGCGGCATACGTATCGTCGAGCCCGCCGAGCGGGCGGTGGGGCTGAAGCTGCTCGGGTTTGGCTCGACGGTCGCGTCGGTGGCGGATTCGCTCGAGCCTCACCGCCTGTGTACGTATCTCTACGAGCTCGCGTCGGCGTTCCACGCTTTCTATGAGGCGTGCCCCGTGCTCACCGCCGGGACCGATCAAGAGCGAGCGAGCCGCCTGGCGTTGTCGGACCTGACGTCGAGGGTGCTGCGGACGGGTCTGGAGCTGCTGGGGATTGAGGTGGTGGAGCGGATGTAGCGGGGGCGGTTGCAGGACGATAGGGCGGGGCGAGCCGCAAACCCTCAAACTCCGCGAACCTCGATACCAGCACGGGCATTAATCTCTTTCATCCACGGGCGAGGTGGGAGGAACCTCCGTTCATAGGTGGCCGCTATACCTGCGTAAGTGGTTGAAATTAGTCACGGGCAGGTTCCGTCTCGCCGCGGAATCGACAAGCCCCGCGTCGTCGCTCAGGAGCAGCGTATCGCGGTTCAGCAGGTGCAGCAGCCCGACGTCGGTCAGCCCAGGCCGGGTGTAGAGCGGGTCCGCTGATGCCTCCCTGGAGGTGACGTATCGCTCATCAAGTTGGACGAGCTGATCCCGCACCACCCCGCGGCAGGCGGTGCGTGCTGGCTCGGCGAGTTGGCCCAGCAGGTTGCTGGTTTCGGTCACAACGTTGGGCGTCGTCAGCAACTGCCGGAACCGCCGGAGGATCTGAACCAGCAGGCGACCATCGGCGGGCACGAATTGAGACGTACGCTTGAACCTCGGGATTAGCGCCGGATCGTGCAACGCGAGGACCCAGAGTAGAAGCAAATTGGTGTCGGGGAAGATCGCCTGCGGCCTGGGGCGGAACGTCAGCCAGCTTTCAACTGTGGTCGCAGCCATTCGGGCACCTCCATGGAAACGACTTCGCCATCCTCAACCAGAACCTGGAACATCCGATAAAGGCGCTCGCCTTCACCCGTCAACGCGGCCACACCGGCATCGTCATCACTGCTGAAATAACTCAAGGTGACCATCCAACTGTCGTTGCTCCGCTCGCGATCCGTATATTGGTGATTGACCACCCAATCCCGCCTCACCTCCTCCACACGTAGTGAAGTGGGAGCGTTACCCAACGACGACTGCGAATCCCGGAGGAACTCTGCGGCGTTGCGTATCGCTCGATTCGCATCGATCATAACGTCATCTCCTAATCATCCAAAGATTCTATGCCGCCCCCAACACCGCCAGGCTCACCCGCCCCCGGTGGACGACGGCGGCCTCGAACTCGTCCCAGAACTTGTTGACGATGGTGCGGATCGCCCAGTTGGCGCCATCGGCCAAGCCGCAGATCGTCGTGCCGGGCATCGAGCCCATCGAGCCCGATAGCTCGAGCAGGAGGTCCAGGTCCTTGGTCGTGCCGTCGCCCTGTTCGATGCGGGAGAGCATTTTGTACATCCAGTTGGTGCCCTCGCGGCATGGGGTGCATTGGCCGCAGGACTCGTGGCTGAAGAAGCGGGCGACATTGCGGGCGACGCTGACCATGCTGAAGTCCTCGGGGATGACGGTCACGCACGCGGTGCCCAGGCCGAGGCAGGCATACTTCTTGCCGATGTCGAAGTCGAGCGGGGCATCGTATTGCTCGCGGTCGAGCACGCCCATGGAGATCCCCCCGGGGATGGCTGCTTTGTATTTTCGCCCGTCCCGCATCCCGCCGCCGAGGCGCTCGATCAGCTCGGACATGGGGATGCCCAGATTTTCTTCGTAGACGCCGGGCTTTTTGACGGGGCCGGAAATACCAAAGAGCTTGGTGCCAAAGCTCGCGGGCACGGTGGGCGGCGCTCCCTCGGCCCGGCCCTTGCCGTACCCCTTGAACCAGTCCGCCCCGTGCTGGAGGATCAGCGGCACATACGCCAGCGTCTCGACATTGTTAATAATCGTCGGCCTGCCAAACGCCCCCGCGACCGCGGGGAACGGCGGCTTGATCCGGGGCCAGCCCCGCTTGCCCTCGAGCGACTCGAGCAGCCCGGTCTCCTCACCGCAGATGTACGCCCCCGCACCGCGGTGCAGGTGCAGCTCGGGGTCCCGGCCGTTGATCTGGCCCATACGGGACCCGGGGCCGAAGATCCCATTTCCATAGGCTTCGGCGATGGCCTTGAGCATCATGTCCCGCTGGTGGTGGTACTCGCCGCGGATATAAAAGTACGCGGTGTCGAGGCGGCAGGCGTGCATGCAGATCGCGATCCCCTCAATCACCAGGTGCGGGTCAAAGTCCATCAGCATCCGGTCCTTGAACGTCGCGGGCTCGGACTCATCCGCGTTGATCGCGAGGTACCGCCGCTTGCCATCCTCGGGTGGGAGGAAGCCCCACTTCACACCCGCGGGGAACCCCGCCCCGCCCCGGCCGCGGAGCTCGGAGGCCTTGACAATGTCGATGACGGCTTTGGGCTCCATGCCCACCGCCTGGTCGAGCGAGGCGTAGCCATCGGTTTCAACGTAGCGGTAGTAGGGGATGTACTTCCGCTCGGCGGGGTCACCAAAGGGGGGCGTGGGGATGCGGCGGGTGAGGATGGGGGTGTCGAGGGGCATGGGCTACTGTTTTAGCTTGTTTTGTCAATCGATGGCGTCGGCGATACGGAGCGGAGCGGATGCGGAGGATGCCACAGGCGATCACGCCGAGGCACGCGGCGACGATGAAGCCAACTAGGGGCAAAGGGTCGTCATGTACCCCATTTATGACGTCGTCTCGTTATGATGGTACGGCGGGAGTCGTCCACTGTGGCCCTCCCAAGGTGGCACAGGCGAGGATCCAACTCTACCTATGTCACGCCGTCGCCGCCAGCATCGGCCGACCCGCCCGCTCGGCGGCGGTGATGAAATCAGCGTTCTCGACGCGAAGAAGCTCGGTTTGGGTACGGCCGCCACGACGGCATGAACAAGTTCTTCAACGAGCGTCCATGTGCCCGCGACGTCGCGTGGGGCTTCCACATAGAGGACGAAGTCGCGCATCGCGACTTCGCAGTCGCCGTCGGTAACTTCGAAGATCGCGTCGAACAACTCGGGTGTAATATCTTCCGCGCCCTGAAAAAGGAGCGTTCTCCGCGGCTGTTCATCCTGGTTCACGCTGTGTGATGTGTGCATGTGCTAATCCAGTGACGAATCCAGTGACGAATCTTGCGGGCGTGGCTGCTCGGACTCGTAGGCGTCGAGTTGATTGTATGGAGGCAGCCTCCATGCCCGCCGCGGCATTTGAGCATAGCCCAGCCGTGGCCACGGTGACTTATCTCGACCCGCCACCCCGCGGCTTCCGCCTCCTGGATCGGCGTCTCGATCTCCTACTTCGGGTGGCGTGGCCGGGGCATTAGCTCGATCATACTGCACGTCGCGAGATACAGATTACAGGCGGTGAGGAGTCGCTGCCGCTCTTTCCGCCTCGGGGGCAGGTGCCGCCTCTGCTAGATCATCGAGCTCGACCCGGATCAGCTTGGCGTGCGGGAGCGCCTTTCGCGCGGTCTGGACGAGGCGGGGCACGTGCTGCCAGACGTCGCCAGCGGGTGCGGGCACCTCGATGAAGGTGAAGTCGCCGCGGCTGCCCAACTCGCAGTCACCGTCGAACGCTTCAAACACCGCGTCCGCCTCGACGTCGCCCCAATCACGGGCACCAGTGAACGTCATGATGATGTAGATCGGGTGTTTCATAGCGAAGGCCGAGTTCCGGGGCAACGGGCGATGTTTCGCCGGATTCAGGCAGCGTGGCGGCGAGGGCTGCGGGGGGTGGACCAGATTGCAAAACGACATTCGCGACACCCGAAAGGACACCTCGCTTCCCCCCACCCGTGACCCTCACCAGCCAGCCCACCACCTCGGCCTCTCGTATCGCCGCTTCGATCTCCCTCTTCGAGTGGCGTGGCCGGGGCATGATAGAGATCATAATGCGGTACGGATCATGAAACAGCGGCGGCCCGGTGGGGGCCGCCGCTGATGTGGCTTTTATCGAATTGTATTTTGAGAGTGGGCGTCTTTGCCCCGCGCGGGTCATCCCAGCAGGCCCAGCACGCTCTGGGGCTGGTTTTTGGCGAGCTGGAGGATGTTGGACGACGCTTGGGCGAGGATCTGCGAGCGGGTGAGCTCGGCGGTCTCGGTGGCGAAGTCGGTGTCGCGGATGGCGGACTCGGCGGCGGCGGTGTTCTCGAACTGAACGTTGAGCGAGCGGATGGTGGAGCCCACGACGTTTTTCTGGAACGCCCCGATGCGTCCGCGGAGGCCCGCGACCTGCTTGATCGAGTCGCTGACCACCTTCCCGGCGTCGGTGAGGTTGCCGTCGACGACGTTGTTCTCCCCGCCCGAGCGGAGCGAGTTGAGGAAGCCGTTGGTCTCCGTTCCCAGTTTCCGTGTGGACACGTTGCCGATGCCGATGCTCACCTGATTGGTGATGTTCACCTCCGGGCCGAGGTTGAACCGGGCGCCCCCGCCGGTGATGGTGAAGGCGTTGACGACGCCGTTGGCCTGAGCCTCATCGTCGGCAAGAGTGATCTCGACGTCGAGGAACTCGCTGGCGATGCGTGCGGTCTTGCCATCGGTGTTGGCGCGGATGCCGTTGATGGTGGCTTCGAGGTCCTGGCCCTCATCGCGGATGGGGTTGGTAACCGAGGCGTAGGCGGTGGCTCCGGCCGCGACAGCGGTGTTCTCGCTGGTGGTGCTGAGGGTATGGACCGCACCGGCCTGGCCGCCGGCGTCGACGACATCGACGGAGACGAACTGCGACGAGCCGAACCCGCTGCTCTTGAGCACCAGGCCCGTGCCGCTGGTCGACGCCTCGACGCCGGTCACCTCCGAGAAGGTGTTGACCTGCGTGGCGATGTCGGCCAGGGTGGCGCCGGAGGAGAAGGTGAACTGGCGGCTGCCCTGGGAGCCGGCGATCTCGATGGTGAACGACGCGTCGGCGGCGGAGAGGTTGAGCGCCGCGCCGCCCGCCGAGAGGAACACCCCGCCGTGCTGAGCCGAGGCGGTGACCGCGACATCGACCTGCTGCTCATCGTCGAACTGGAGCTTGGCGGCATTGATCTGGAAGCCCTCGACGCCGGCGTCCTTGGACTCGATCTGGAAGTCAAACGAGCCGTTGAGCAGCTTGGTGCCCTGGAAGCTGGTCTGCTCGCTGATGCGGTCGATGGTCTGGAGAATCGAGTCGATCTGGAGCTGGTTCGCCTCCTTCTCCTCCTTTGAGAGGCCCGCGTCGTTGGCGGACTGGCCGACCAGGCCCTGCACCTCCAGCAGCAGCGAGTTGACCTCCTGCAGCCCGCCCTCGGCGATGTTCATCACCTGGTCCGCCCGTTCGGCGTTGCCGATCGCGGCGGTGATGGAAGCCTTTTGAGAACGCAGGTTCTCGCTGGCGATCAGCCCCGCCGGGTCGTCCGCTCCGCGGTTGATGCGGAAGCCGGTGCTCAGGCGCTCCAGGCTCTTGTTGAGCGACTGGTTGTTCTGCGAGAGCACCCGCTGGGCGAGCATCGCCTGCACGTTGGTATTGATTCGACTCAAAGTATATTTCCTTCCCTAGACCGTGATGGGCGACGACCGGCCTCCCGGAGCTCACCCGCGCCCGTCGAGGAACTCCCTCAACATCCAGCGCGGCGGCCGTCGTTTCCTCCCTGGTGTACCCCCGCGGCTTTCCGCGACGGCACCCCTGTCATCGACGACTCCTTAGCAATCTTCAATCCGGGTACGCCAATATCTTCAGGATTGCTACATATCCCCCCGCGCCAGACGGCGCAGCCCGCAAAGCGGGTGCAGCCGGTTCAGCCAACCCCGGGCCCTTTCCTCAATAACCCGCGCACAAAGTAAGCGGGCTTCCTCCGCAAGAGCCGCGGACGAAGTAAGCGGGCTTCATGCCCCGTCAAGCTTCTCACGGTGACACAGGCGTCCCGTCTTACTCGGTGCGGGGCTCCATTGAACCCACGTTGCCCGCTCTTTATGTGCGGGGCTCCATTGAACCCACGTTGCCCGCTGTGGGTCGCGGCTTACGGCGTTTCGCCCTGGTCCTCCGCCTCGACCTGCTCCATCAGCTGCGTGACCTCCTGGGTATCTTTGAGGGTGCGGGCGGTGCTGAGCGAGGCTTTGGCGGAAATCCAATCCCCCTCGCGGATCGAGTTGCGGGCCTGGTTGACGAACGAGGCGTACTCGGTGTCCAACAGGCGGGCCTGCACCTCCTCGGTGTCGTCCACCTCGCGGGCCTGGCGGAACAGCCGAACCGCCTCGCCAAAATCGCCACCGGCCAAGGCTTCCTCGCCCGCGTTGAGCAGTCGGCTGTAACGCTGGAGCAGCTCGAGCCGGGCCTCGGCGGCGGCGATTTCGTCGTTATCGGGGTCCACCCGCCTCGCGTCCACGAGCAGCGACTGCGCCAGGGCCAGGTTCTTCGCAAGGATCGCGGCGTCGGCCTGCTGCAGGAGCAGCAGCGCCTGGAGCTGGTTCACCCGGTCCTGCAGCCCCGCGTCACCCCCGAGCGAGATCGCCTCGCGGTAGCCATCGATCGCCGCCTGCCACTGATTCGCACCGTCCGCCTCCCGAGCGGCGTCGAGCACCCCGGCGAGCCTCGCCCGCCCCGCGATGGATTCCAGCGCCGCCTTGGCGCGGGGGTTTTCCTGGAAGCCCAGCGACTCGAGAAACTTCGCCCTCGCCTCCTCCTCCTCGCCCGCCGCCAGAGCCGCCTCCCCCGCCGCCAGCGCCTGCTCGCTGCGAAGCGACGCGAGCTTGGATCGGATCGCCTCGATGTCCTCAGGGCCGATCTGCTCGAGCGCTTCATAGGCCGCGATCTGCGCCTCCACATCGCCGGCCCGCTCGGCGTTGGCGGCTTGCAACCGGGTCTGCGCCAGCGTGCTCTGGGCTTGATATTGATCCCGCAACGCGACCACCTCCGGATCCGGCTCCACGCTCCCCGGGCGGTTGAGGTGGTCGTTGAGGATCTCCACCGCGTTGGTCAAATCGTTCACCGCCGCCCGATCCCGCGCCCGCCGCAGCACATCCTCCCTCGATCCGAGCTCCGCCCGCCCCTCGATCCGATCCGCCACGGATGCCAGCGCCGCCTCCTCCGCGGGCGTCAGCGACACCTCCTTCCACAGCGCGAGCCTCTGCCTGGCCTCCTTCGTCCGATCCTGGGACGCGAGCGCGAGGATCGCCCTCATGTCGTCGTTAAACCCCTCCACATGCCGCACCCGCCGCTCCAAATCGCCCAGCGTGGCGGGCTCCACCATCACCAGTGAGCGGTTCTTCTCTTCGCCCATCTCGCGGAGCGCGGCGTAGGCGGTCAACGCAGCGGTGTACTGCTCGCCTTGGACCGCCCGGTCGCTGGTCGCCCACAACAGACCCGCGCGGGCGGTTTGGCCGATCGACGTGGACGCATCCCAATCGGCCTGAAGTTTTCCAAAGTCGGCGATCGCCTGATCGAAGCGGCGGTCCTGCCACGCCGTGATCGCCTCGGCCTGGGCCAGTTCGCCCGCCGCCCGCCGCGCCTCCACCTCGGGGTCCACGCGGCTGGCGAGCTGGTACCCCAGCACGCCCGCCGTCCCCGACAGCAGCAGCAGCGACACCGTCAGCAGCGCCGGCAGCAGTCGGCTCGGGCGGGCGACCGGCAGCGGCGCGGTATGCCCCGCCGCCACGCCCGCATCGGCGGGGGAGAGCCCCGCGACCGCGTGTCCCTCCCCCACGCCCGCGGCATCGCCCGCCTCCATCAACGCCGCCGCCCGACGCACCCGCTCCACCACCGCCGACGCCGACGACGGCCGCTCCGCGGGGTCCTTCTCCATCAATCCCGCCACCAGTGCCACCACCGCCGGATGCAGCCCGGGCACCAGCTCACCCAGCGGCGGGGCCTTGGCGCGGGGGTTGGTGTGCCACTTCATCCAACGCATCGCACGATTCCGCTCATCCCGCAGCACAAACTTGAACGCCTCCTCAAACCGCTCCCGTCCCGCGAAACACTCGTACGCGATGACACCCAGCGAATACAGGTCCGCCCGCGGGTCCGCAAGCTCGCCCCGCTGCAGCTCCGGGGCCATGTACCGCACCGACCCCAGCGACAGCGTCTCTTGTTCCGCCACCGCGGCCGCCAGCCCGAAGTCGCCCACCTTCAGCCCGCCGTTCTCCGGGAGAAACACATTGGCTGGCTTGAGGTCCCGGTGGATCACCGGCCCACCTCCACCCCCACCTCCACCCCCCTCGCCCGATGCGTCGCCGCCGTGGATCGCCTCGAGCGCCCGCGCGATCGACGCCACCACGCCCAGCGCCCGCTTGGGGTCCAGCGGGTCGCGGTCGTACTGGAGCATCCCCTCCAGCGTCCGCCCGTCGACATACTCCGTCACCAGCATCACCCCCCGCCCCTTGGCGTCCTCGAGCACCTCGATCACCTGCACGAGGCGATCCGGATGCCGCGATGCGATCCGCTTCTGGACCCCCGCCTCCCGCTGCACCCGCTCCACCAGGTCGCCCGATTGCGTAGCCGACCCACCGGCCTGAACCGGGGGGAGCACCTGCTTGATCGCCACGCGTCGCGCGACCAGGCGGTCCTGCGCCAGGTAAACCGCTGACCCGCCCCCGGCCCCGCCACCCGATCCGATCCGCTCGAGGATCGTGTAGTTCCCAATCGCGTCCCCGGGCTGGAGCGTGAGCGAGGTGACGGAGGCGGTGGGGTGTGATGCCAAGGCGTGGCCTGGGGTGAGAGGTGCGAGCCGCGACGCAAACGCGAGCGTCGCACATTTTACCGCGTGGAAGAACCGCCGCTGACATGAGCCGCGGACGAATCGATAGGCGAGGGTTCTGAAAAACTCCGGCTGAGGCCGCTTTAGCGGCCAGGACACCACGCCAGCAACGTCGGCGGCAGGTTATTCAGAGGCTCCAGGCGTCTTATCAGCGAACGGGCGTGGGGGAACTTTTCCGGATCCGAGCCGCGACGCGTCAGCGAGCGTTCTTCCGGCCCTCTGTCAAAAGCGAAGGTCAAAGCCCAAGCCTCGCTCGCTCACGCGTCGCGGCCCGGACCCATACGCCCCGGCAAGCCCCCGAAAGTGTCCGCCGTCGATTCTGGTGTTCACGATTCTTCTAGGCGCAAGGCCCGGATTTCAGGTATTCGCCCTACCCGGATTTGGGGGCAGGCCGGACGAGAGAGCGACTTCTTGCGGGTAACGTGCTTGCTCAAAGGTCCCCCCCGTGTGTGTCGGCCCGCGTCGGCCGGGATGGGTCCGAGTTTTCCCACCCCCGAAGGAGCATCCCATGCCGAAGCTTGACACGTTGGAGAAGGCGCTCGTCGACGAGCTCAAGGACATCCTGTCCGCCGAGAAGCAGATCACCAAAGCTCTGCCCAAGATGGCCAAGGCCGCCACTGACCCCAAGCTCAAGGAAGGCTTCGAGATGCACCTCGAGCAGACCAAGGAGCAGATCACCCGCCTGGAGAAGGCGTTCGAGATCATGGGCAAAACCGCCACCGCCAAGAAGTGTAAGGCGATGGAGGGCATCATCGCCGAGGGGCAGGAGCTGATGGACGAGGACGCGACAGACGACGTGAAGGACGCCCTTCTGATCGCCGCCGCTCAGAAGGTCGAGCATTACGAAATCGCCAGCTACGGCACCGTATGCACCTGGGCGGACCTGCTGGGCAAGAGCGACGTCTCAGAACTGCTCAAACAGACGATGAGCGAAGAGGAGCAGACCGACAAGAAGCTCACCCGGCTGTCCAAGCAGATTAACAAGGACGCGGTGGATGGGTGAGGAGGCAAGGGGGCCAAGGGGCCAGGATGCCAAGGGGCCAAGTGATTAAATCATCGGGTGAAGTTGCCGCTTATGAGGCTTCTTCACCCGATTTTTTTTGCGCCTGCCCGGGATTTGTGTCTTCACGTGGCCCCTCGGCCCCTCTCCGCCGGTGGTACACCACAATCCCCAGCCCCACCACCGCCGAGATCAGCAGCAGCGCGTTGGTCACGATAAACACCCAGTTGCCCAGCATCCAGCTATAGATCGTAAACGCGATGCTCGCGGCGATCTGCCCGATGAACAGCCAGAGCGAGACGCCCTCACTTTTGCCGCTCTCCCACTGCTGGAGCACCTGGTAGCTGATGGTGAGCACGAGCACGATGGAGGCGAACCAGCCGAGATATTCAGGGGCCATAAGCGGAGTTGGGTAGGGGCGTTAAAAAAGGCAGCCCATCGTAGGTCATGGCTCGCCCTGACTCTCCTCTCGACACAACAAACAGTGGTCCAAGAGAGACGGCAGGGCGAGCCCTGCCCTAGGGCGTCACGCCCACATACGGCTCCCAGGGCACCTCGGCTTCAAACGCCCCCTTCCGCAACTCAAAGCCCGCCGCACGAATAGAGGTACACCACGCGGCATCGCTGAACAGCCCACAGCGGTGACGATCCAGCACCACCTCGACAGGCATGCCAGAAGGTTGCAGCAGCAGCACCATCAGCAGCTCGAAGGTTGAGCCCGCGGCATTCAAGCGATGCACGTAGCAAGTGCAGGTCAGCAGCACGTTCTCCCCCAGCGCCTGATCCAGCGACGCCTCCCCGTCCTGGAATGTTTCGAGGGTATAGGTCGGTGCCACCAGCACCACGCCCCCCGCCCGGAGGTGGGCGGCCGCCGTCGCCAATGTCGAGGCGACATCGCTCCGGCTCGTCATGTAGTCAATTGCATCATGAATCAGCACCGCATCAAACACCCGCCCCAGCCGCACGCTCCGCATGTCGCCGACGTGCGTCTGAACGCCGGGGTTGAGCACATGGCAGAGCCCGAGCATCTCCGGCGACAGGTCCACCGCAACACATTCAAACTCATCGCGCAGGTGGTGCAGCGTGTGCCCGCCGCCCGCACCGAGTTCGAGGACCCGCAGCCGACCGATTCCTAGCTCCCGCCGCAACAGCCCCCGCACCGCCTCCGCCTCCGCGGAATAATCCGAGGGCGGGCTGAGCAGGGGCCAAAGGTGCGCCAGGTCGCGGTAGAGGCGGGGCAGCATGGCAAATCCATTTAGCCCCGCCGCTCGCGGCGGGCTTCTGTGAGGATTGCGTCGAATCTCCGACGTTTGCGTCGAGTCTCCGACGTTTGCGTCGAGTCTCCGACGTTTGCGTCGAGTCTCCGACGATTGCGTCGAGTCTCTGACGTTTGCGTCGAGTCTCTGACGTTTGCGTCGAGTCTCTGACGTTTGCGTCGAG
>PPFU01012843.1_pt1 | contig 14725 bp, 12 predicted proteins | sample 1535991 | NCBI WGS metagenome assembly PPFU01 (sample SAMN04901290, study PRJNA319586) | Hypolithon metagenome, whole genome shotgun sequencing project. | isolation source: Antarctic Hypolithon | place: Antarctica: Miers Valley | collected 2014
CAAAGGGCGGGGCAAGGTGTTGGTAAATTGCACTTTGAGGCTGTCGCTGGGAGAGTCGCGGCCCATCACTTCGTGGTTGCCAATCGCAGGAAAGAGCGGGGCGTGCTGAATGAGTTCGCCCCCCCTGTAGGGCGTGGTGGTGCCGTTTTTGTCGAGCCGGTAGCGGGCGCGGCCCTGTAAGCCGGGGAAGAAGGCAAGCCCTCGGGCGTCGTCAAACCATTCGGAGGCGCGATCAATCACATTGACCAGATCGCCTGCAAAAAATACTGCATCCACCCGCCCCACCGTTTCCACCACCTTTTGCAAATTAGCGGGCGTCAGCGGCATGAGCTGATGGTCGGAGGTGAGGAGTATTTTCAGCGGCTGGCCCTGAGAGGGATTAGCGGCAAGGGTGAAGCTGCGGCTAATGATGGATTGGCCCGTGGCGGTGCGGCTGGTGACGTGGTAGGGGAGGCGGATACCGGGGGTAAGTCCAGCAACGGTGGCCTCATGCCGCCAAATTTCGCGGCGGGTAAGGGCATCGTAGGTGCGGCCCGGTACCTGGGAGTCGCTGTCTTCGCGGGTGCGACTGAGCTGGGTAGTGGTAGCTTGAGCGGTGAGACCGTCGCCATATTCGACGGTGTGCCCGTTGCCTGCAAATTCGGTAAACCATACGACTTGGACGGAGGTGTCGCTGGGCAGTTGTAAAAAGGGATCGGTTAGCAGCGTGGCCGAGTGACCGGTATCGTCAGAGCGGCTTGGAAGAGCTGAGGGCATCGTTAAAAAGGTGATAACGGTAACAGCAGCAAGGGCAAATAGCAAAAGCTGCCTGATTAACTTTGTTGTTAGAAGCATTTTGCCTGGTGAAAAAGCCTGCTCTGGGGTAAATGGCCCGTTCAACCGTATCAAATTGATCGGTCTTTTGACACTCTGGCAAGCGTCCTGACACTGCGCGCCGTTTCTCAGAAATTATGGCAGTCTGGAGAGATAGCTCAGCTCAGTGTGGAATGATCCTAAAAAAACGTAACTGGAAAAAGCTAGTTCACCGGTTTTATCCGCTGCTACTCGTCTCAGTGGGGCTCCATGGGCTAGTGCTGCTCATGCCCTTATCTCCCAAACCAGAGCCGATAGTAGAAGCGTTTAAGCCTGAACCTAAGCCTATTCAAGTTTCGGTGCTGCCCAAGAAAGACCCGCCCGAGGCCGCTTTCAGCCCCGCACCTGCGCCGCCCACTCCCCCGCCGCCTGCTGAAGCTATTCCTGCGCAGCCGATGCCACAGATCGCTGCCCAACCCCCCGTCACCACGCCCGTCCCTCAACCGGCTCCTGTTCCCAACTCAATGCCGACAACGCCTACAGATGCTGCCGTCGCCGCTGCCGCCGCTGCCGCCGCTCAATTAGCAGAAAGCACGACGCCTCAAGCATTTGTCCCACCGGACGCCGACTTTGCAACCACCGCTCAACAAACGGCAGGCTTCACACAGAACGTTCTGGCAAACTATACAAACCAGTTAGCCAGCGGAGATTCGCCGCCTGAGCTGAAAAACATCGGGAAGGGATTTTTTGGGCTGAACTATACGGGCGATCGCTGCTTCCAAAACAAGTCAAGCGTAGAAGGATCCCTCGCGGTTGTCATCGACAGTAATCTCTCCCTGGTGGAAGGCGAGATTATCGTTGGCACCGGCTACGAGATGGTGAATCAAGCGATTGATACGTGGTTCTCCCAACTTGCCGGTTCCCCCTCAACCGCAGACTCGAACATCGAGGTTGTTGATAAAGATCTGTTTGCTTGGATTGATGAAAAAAAGAAACCTTTGTTTGCTCAAGGCGAAAGCTACGAAGCGTACATATTCAAGACAACCGTAAACCTAGTCAACAATACCTGCCTGTAGCGGCTGAGCTATTCAGCGACGGGTTTAACCACCGCTTACCGGGGGAATCAATACCAGCTCATCACCCGGCTGTAAGGGCGTATCTGCCTCGGCAAACTGTAGATTGATGCCGAAGCGGGTGAGGTCTCGCCAGGGGGCGAGGGACGGGTGTTGGGCGAGGAGGCGATCACGCACTTCCCCGGCGGTTGTCCCGACCGGCAGCGTCAGTTTTTTTTCGGGTAGTCCCAAGGTCTCCTGATAGACAGCAAATAGCTTTAGCGTAATCGTCATCGTCTCGGCCATCCGCCCGGTGCCCCCTTTAAAGTCGCTTCTAAGCTTTCTAGCAGTGCCCGCTCCTGATATGGCTTAGAAATATAGGCCGTCGCGCCCAAATCCATTGCTAGCCGGTGGTGCTTTTCGCCGCTGCGAGAAGTGAGCAGCGTTACCGGCGTATGCTCGTGGAGCGGGAGCGATCGCAGCTTGGTCAAAAAGCCATAGCCATCCATTCGCGGCATTTCCACATCGCAGACAATGCTATCGACTTCTAGCCCCGCTTCTAGCTTTTCTAGAGCCGCTTGACCGTCTTCCGCCTGCTCCACAGCGTACCCTGCTTTCTCAAGCGTGAGCGCCAGCAAACGGCGCACGTTCACCGAGTCATCGATCACTAAGAAGCGAGGGGGCCGATGTCCTGGCTGATCCAACAGGCCCTGCGAACTCAACGCATCCAGAGCCCCATTCATCGCCGGATTGGCATACAGCGCGGCAGCCGAGTTGATTTCCGACCCTTCGCAGCTCGCGACCCAACGGGCTAAATCAGGTAAATTGATCAGTGGCACGACCCTGCCATCGCCTAAAATGGTGCAGTTACTGAAGCCGGGAGGCAGCGAAATCGGCCCTTCTACCTGACGCACTGCGATCGCCTGTTCGCCCCAGGAGCGATCTATCTGTAGCCCCATCCGCTGTTCACCCAGCCGGAAAATAATAATGCTAGGACTGTCGATACGAGGCGGTTCGTTCAGGCCCTCAATCTGCCTCGGACAGTTGAAAGTTAACCAATTAGAAAGCCGAATTAGCCGGATCGCGTCGCCGCCAAAGTGAAACATCTCTCGGCCTTCACGCTGATAGAAGTTACCAGGCTCTAAAATGGCGACTGCTTCGATGCTGTCTGTCGGTACGGCTACCAGCATTCGATTGCCTTCCGCCAGGATCACTCGCGTTGTCGAGAGCGTATAGGGCACTGAAAGGGTGAACGTAGTGCCCTTGCCAATTTTGGTATCGACGCCAATATCTCCCCGGATTTGGGTCAAATTGTTGCGCACGACATCCATGCCGACTCCCCGGCCAGAAAGGTCGGTGACCTGATCAGAAGTGCTAAAACCGGGTTCAAAAATCAAAGAGAGCAGGTCGGCTTTACTAGCTGCATTGAGCAAGTCGGGATCGAGGCCCATTGAGCAGGCGTGAGCGCGGATCTTTTCAAGATCAATGCCGTTGCCGTCGTCACTGACGGTAATCACCGTGCGGTTGCGGTGGTTGGCGGCGCGAATCGAAATCACGCCAGCGTCCGACTTTCCCTGGGCCTGCCGCTTTTGCGGAGCCTCAATCCCGTGATCGAAGGCATTACGCACAATATGCATGAGCGGATCGCTCAGGGCTTCTAGAATATTGCGGTCAATCAGCGTATTTTCGCCGTCTAGCTGGAGCGCGACCGATTTACCGTGGGTCAGCGCTAGCTCCCGCAGCGCCCGAGGAAATCGATTGGTGATATCTGAGAACGGACGCAGTCGCAAATGGTTGAGCGTTCGCTGCAAATGCCGGGTAGTGCGATGCAGCACGCGCGTTGTTTGCTCAGTTTTGTCTACACTCAGCTCAATATCGTCGGCGACCTCCCGCAGCTTGACAGCCGATTCAACACTCTGCTGAAAGGTGAGATGAGCGTCGCTATAGCGGTCGGACGCTGAACTGTCAAAATTGTGGTGAAGGCTAAGGGCACCGGGCGCGGCGTCTTCGAGCAGCGGCTTGTCAGCGTGGATCGCTGGGCCAACTGATGCCGGTAAGCGCCGCTGGGGCTGCTCGTATAGTTCTCTGACGCTGTCGTTGGTTTCATCGAGCGATCGCAGCTGCTGGCTCAGGTTTTTAGCGAGGCGGCGCATTTGCTTCACCTCAGCTTCTAGGCGATTGTGCTCAATGGTCAGCTCGCCAAAGTAATCGTTCAGCGCCTTGAGCTTGCGAACCGATACCCGCACGGTGTTATCACTCAAATCGGCTGTCTCACCGTGAGGAGGCGCTTCTGAAAAGCGAAACTCGGTGCCGCCTAGATTGTGCCGCGCCCCCTGCCGGTGATGGGTCTGCTCCCCACCGGTTCCTGCAAAGACATCTGCAAAAGCATCTTCGGCCCCGGCCGCGCTATCTTCTGCCTGTTCGCTGTCTTCTGCCTGTTCGCTGTCCCCTAGACCCGAGAAAACATTTTCTACTAGGGCGTCATCTTCTGTGCCTAGGTTGTTCCAGTTGACCTCTGTCAAAGGCAAATCAGCGGCTTCTACAAGTGTGTCATTGACAGCAGAACCCGCAGTACCGGCTGTCTGGTGGGCGATCGCTTCAAAACTCAGGCCCGTGATCTGATCGGGCATAGACTCGATATTGCCAGTGAGCACCAGCGCCCGAGCCCGCCGCCAGAACCGTAGCGTTTGGGCGGCGACTTCCTGTATTTGCGCCGACGTGGCTGCACTCAGCGCGTACTGCTCTGCGGATCCGCAGAGCTGAACAAATACCGGCAAATCCAGCATTTCTCCCAGGCCGCTCAGCTCCTGACACATGATGACGATTTCTTCTTGCAGAGACTCGGCCCGCTCGTCGATCAAAGCCTCTAAGCGCCCTAAGACGGCTTCCACCTCTGTTTGGAAAATTAAGGGGATGACGTTTTGACCCTCGTCTGTGTCCAACATCGAAGCGGCATCTTCGGCGGAAGGCTTGCCAAAAGTGTCGTACAGTTTGTTGAATAGGGGCAAGATAGCCGTCGCGACCCAACTTTCGTTGGGTGGAATGCCCAGGCGAGCGCGCTCTAAGACCTGACGAATGGCATCGACGCCTCTGAGCAAGTGGCCTTCTACATCACTGGTGACGCCAACGCCTCGCTGAATTTTGAGCACTTTGAGCGCATCTTCTAGCCGGTGGGCCAAATCGCTGGTCAGTCCGTAGCCCATCAGCGCCGCTCCCCCTTTGATCGAATGGGCTGCTCGCAGTGCGCCGTTCATCTCATGGATCTCGACTCCGCGCTGAGCGATGCCCAGTAACGTTGTTTCTAGCGTATCTAAGTACTCTGTGGCCTCATCGAGAAACTGGCGGCGAATCTCTTCCTCTCGCTTGACCATATGCTACGCCTCCTCGACGATAAACGTCGCCACCTGATCTTGCAGATTTTGAGAGATGGCAACGGTTTGCTTCAGCGCTTCAGAAGCCTGACGTGAAGAGGCAGAGGTTTGCTGAGAAAGCTGGGCGATTTTGGCCATGAGCTGAGAAACGGTGGCTGCGGTTTCTACCTGAGAACCAGTCGCCTCAGAAATCAGCCGAGCGAGTTCGTCCATTTTCTGTGAGCCTGCCAAAATTTGGCTCAGGCTGGTCTTGGCAGCTTCTACCTGCCGGGTTCCTTCGACGACTTGAGCGGTACTTTTCTCAATCGCGTTGACCACATCGAGGGTTTCTCGCTGAATCGTCTCGACGATCTGCCCAATTTCTTCAGTGGCTGTCGCTGAGCGGGTGGCTAGTTCGCTCACTTCTTCAGCGACGACCGCAAAGCCCTGACCCTCTTCTCCGGCTCGCGCGGCTTCGATGCCCGCGTTGATGGCCAGCAGGTTGGTTTGCTGAGAGATTTGGTTGATCAGCAGCACCGCCTTGGTAATTTGCTGGGAGGATTCGCCGAGCCGCTTCACTTTCTTGGCGGTTTGGCCAACCGCTTGGCGCAGCGCCGTGATGTTGCTAACGGTTAAGTCCATGGCTGCTTCGCCAGCGGTGGCCGTTTCTGAGGCGGTTCTGGCAACTGTGGCAGCGGCCTGGGCCTGCTGAGCCACCTGCTGAATGGATGTCGTCATTGAGCCTATTGATTCTAGGGTGAGGGCAGTTTGCTCAGCCTGCTGTAGGGCTTCTTCTGCCAGCGTGTGAATAGCGCCTTCATTTTCGCTCAAGGAGGCGTTTACCTGCTGAGCTGACTGCTTTACCTGGGTGACAATCTGCCGCAGGTTTTCGACAATGACGTTGAAAAAGTCGGCGACCGTGCCGATTTCTCCGGCTGACACATCGGCGCGCACGGTGAGGTTGCCGTCGGCGACCGCTTCGACATCGCTCAGCAGGTTGAGGAGCTGGCTTTGCAGGCGCTCTTGCCCTTGCAGCCGCTCTTCTGAGAGGGCCTGAGTTTGAGCCAGGGCCTGTTCTTTTTGAACGGTGATTTCAGCTTGCTCTAGGGCATAGCCTAGCTGAGTTGCCGCCCGCTGTACAAAGTTTATTGTCAGCGCTGACCAGTCTCTAGGGCCTTCACAGTCGTGGGCAATCAGCAGTCCGAGCAGCCGGTCTTTTACCACAATCGGGGCGACCAGGTTAGCGCGAACCATAAAGGGCTCTAGCTGACCGAGATGACAGTCGGTCAACCCTGCCTGGTAGATGTCGGCGGTGGCTTTCACGCGGCCAGCGCGATACTGCTTGACGTAGTCATCGGCAAAGCAAGGGTCGGTAATTTTTGAGTCGAGGGCACGGGGCCATCCAGGGTCAACGGCTTCGGCGACGATGGTGCCATTCCACTCGCTGTCGAAGGTGTAGACAACCACGCGGGTGGCGCTGATTGCCGCCTTCACCTCGCGGGTAACGATGCGGAAGATTTCTTCGCGATCGCCCGTCGCTCGAATTTGCGTGACCAGGCCGGTGAGTTGCTGCTCTCGCTGGGCTGACTGAGTCTGCGTTTCGGACTGGAATCGCAGATAGGATTCAGAAGTGGAAACCGCTTCTACTAGGGTATTAAAGGCACTGGCGACGCGGCCAACTTCATCTTTAGAAAAAACGTTGGCGCGGGCAGTACGATCGCCCAAGGCAAATCTCTCGGTCGCCGCCTGCAAATTTTTCACCGGCCTAACAATCGAGCGCCCTAGCAGTCGGGTGATGATGACATCAATTAGCAAGGCCAGCAGCAGCACGCCTAGCAGTATCCACAGGGCTTGACGGAGCCGCTGGCCCATCGCCGCCTCTGGGAGCCCGCGCACAGCCACCCCGACCGGCTCATTGTTGCGGTTGACAATCGCTTTTGCGACCACGGTGGTGCGATCGCCATCTGGCTGCTGGAGGCGATCGCTGACGACTGCCGGTGCCGCCTCAATCGCCTGGTTTAATAGGTCAAGACCCGCCGCCTCAGTAGCGCTCTCAGTAGTGTTCTCAGTGGCAATAATGTCTGTTCCCTGCCCCTGGCCAACGAGCGTTAGGCCGTGGCCCAAATCTCGCCGGTAAAGCGCACTAAAGCCAGTAGGAAACCGGGTCAGCATATCGGTTACCGATGACGAGTCGCCATTTATGACATCGCCCGTTACCAGTGCACCGACCGCTTTACCCCGCGCACCGGCCTCACCTTCTAAGCCATTGCTGGTGAAAATAGGCGTCACCCGATACCGTACCAGGGCCGCTGCTTCAGCTTCCGGAATGCTCACCCCTAGCTGCTGAAGCGCTTCTAAGCTCAGTAGGCTGGTTGCAACCTGGGTTTGCCCTGCCGTCAGCGCGCTCGAAACCAAATCGTCAGGATCGAACGAGTCGCCACTACGCTCAGCGCTACCGCTAGCAACGACCTTAAGATCTGTGCCGATCAGCGCGATATAGGCTAGCTGTTTGCTGTCCATTTCAGCTCGAAGCACCGGCTGAAGGCTGTCTTGAAGGATGATCTGCCTTTGGAGACTGCGGTCTGCCGCGTAGCGCTCAGCCGCCTGCACAATCTGATCGTTTACCGGCGCTGTGGCCTGGTCATTCAGGCCGTTGATAGTTGCTGACAGCTCAGCGTCTGCCTGATCGACTAGCTGACGGTGGCCCAGGTTCGACAGCAGCCCTAAGCTGACGCCGATAAACCCCAGTGCCGAAATCGCCTTTGAAGCAAACAGCCCGGTCAGGTGCTTGTCAGAGACCGGCAGGTTATAAAACCATTCAACAGCGGCAGGCCGATCAGTCGTCTGAACGGGTGGCGTCTGAACGGGTGGCGGGACATCGGGTGCCTGATCTTCGCTACTCTGATCGCCACTGAGTTCCTCAACAGCGTCGCTAGGAGGCTGATCGCCGTTGGTAGAATCAAGCGCTATTTCAGGCTGATCAGGTTCAAGCTGATCAGATTTGGCAGGCGAGGGCGGGCGAGTGTCAGTTGTCATATCAGACTCACTTCATAGACAGGGCACAGTAAGGAGGGCGTTCAGGTCAGTCGCTGAGGTATCGCATTGGCTAAGGGGGAATCAGCGATCGCCCAAACTCATCACCCTTGAAATACAGAAGATTGCAAAATGGCTTCTGCATCTAACACCAGCAGCATTTGCTCGTTTTGCATGGCGCATCCCTTCAAGTAAGGTACCAACACTGGATTGACCTGAGGCGGTAGCGGCTGAAGCTGGGTGGTCTTCAAGTGGATGATGCCCTCGATTTCATCGACCACTAGCCCGAGCGCCGACCCCGACTTGATGACGACCGTACTGTATTGCTGCCTTGGCCGATCTGGCACCGGCAACCCCAATAACCTGACCAAATTCGCCATCCAAATTACCCGGTTACGGCGGTTAACCAAGCCCAGCATACAGGACGGCATATTGGGCATGGCCGTCACCTGAGCGATCGGCAGCACGGCTGCCTCTTCTACCGCTCGCGCTGTAAACACAGCCGGTACCTGAGGTGCCATCTGAAATTTGAGATAGGCTTCACCGGCTAGCTGATGATTTGAAATAGCGAACTTGGTTTTCACAGGCAGAAGTAGGCTGAGTCGTAAACTTACAGTCGAAAGGAAAAGGCGATCACAAGCCAGTTGCGCTGATTGCAAATGCTTTGGTCGTCGGTCTATAAGCTTAAGGCTTTTTGAAGGAGCCCTCGGTAGATTTACTGACCTTTATAAAATCTTCTCACGGGGACGTATGAAAAGTCTCAGGGAGGGCCTGGACTTTTTATGCAATACGGGGCGCGAGGGCCGTTTTCACCGCCTGAACCAGATGATCGCGGCTATAGGGCTTGGTCAAATACGCATCAGCCCCCTGGCGCATTCCCCATAGACGATCAATGTCTTGCTTTTTTGAGGAGCAAATTACAATGGGCACAGCCTGCGTTTCGGGGATGCGCTTGAGCTGACGGCAAAGCTCGAAACCGCTGATTCCAGGCATCACAACATCTGTAATAATCACATCTGGCGGCTGAGAAACGGCTTTATCTAGCCCCGCTTGACCGGTCAACGCACCAATTACACGGTAGCCTGCGGATTTCAGATAAAAGCGCATCAGCTCCATTTCTGAAGGGGCATCTTCGACGATGAGCACCGTGATTGTGTTTGTCATGTTCATAGGTAGACAGTGCTGAGTGGATTTTTAGTCGGGCAAATGCTTAGAAACTATCTTTAAAAGATCGGTCTGTGTGAAAGGCTTAGTCAGGTAGCCTGAGGCTCTGACCAGCTTTGCTCTGGCACGATCAATCAACCCTGTATTGCCGGTCACCATGACAATTGGCGTGCGTTTGTAGCGAGGGTGCCGTCTCAGCAGCGCGCACAGCTCATAGCCATCCAAGTTAGGCATGGTGATATCTAACAGAACCAGATCGGGCTTGCTGCGCACAATTTGCATCAGTGCCTTGACCGGGTCATTAATGGCGACGACCGACAGGTTTTGACCTTCTAAAAACTTTTGAATAGCGTTGAGTACAGTCGGGCTGTCGTCAATGCAAGCGACGGTGTAGGTGGTGCGCCTGAGGGCGTCTATGCGCTGCCGTCCGCCGGGAGAACCTGCTGCCGTCGCCCGTCTGCTAGCTGCTGAGGTGTCCTGCTGACCCGTCCCTGTTCTTCCGGCTGTGTGCAGTTGGCTGCTGCGCTGAGCGCGCGCTACGATTGGCCGCAAATCCAGCCGACAAAAGGTGGGAATGCCTTTAGTTTGGCTAGCTGGAATCAGCTCGTAGCGTCCTTCTCGGATGCTTAAAAAAGGCTCGACGACTTCGATAGCGATCGCCTCAATCAACCGAGCGACCTGCTCACTGCTCACATGCTGGTGCTCCATCAGCCAGCAGATAGCCCGGTAGTCGCGGCTGACGACATGATCGACCTCGTCGGACAGCTCAAACAGCCCTCTCATCTGATCGATGACCGGCGCGGGTAGGTCTGAGACGGTTGATCTGAGGTGCCGCACTAGCCTGTCAAAGGCATCAACGGAGCGAGTAGCAAAATTGAGTTGCCCGCCTTCAAACAGCAGCAGCCACTCTGCTGACTGTGCCGATAGCTTTAGACAGCCACTCACCTGACGACTGATCAGCTGAGCTAGCAAGCTCAGGGGGTGAAGTTTGTGGGAGGTGCTGTAACTGGTGCTGGAACGGCTGTTTATCATTTATCTAAGTTAAGCATCCTGAAATCAGCGTTTTAAAACCTAGCACTCTAAAGCTGGCAGAGGAAATGTCGATATCAATTTCCATACAGAGTAGCCTAATTGACTACTCCCCACCTTGAAGAAGGATGGGGATTCCCCGGCTCACGCATAGGGGTTTCTGCTTCAAAGCAACTGCCTTCTAGAGCTAGGCTCTTTCGGGTCTGACGCTCGCTCCACAGACTTCAACCGCTAGACCAGCGGCAAGAATATTGATCGCTGCGTTGATATCTCTATCATGCTGAACCTCACACTCAGGACAAGCCCAATCACGAATATTCAACGGCAACTTTTCAACGGTGTGGCCGCAAGCATTACAGCGCTTGGAGCTAGGGAACCAGCGGTCAATCTTGACCAGGGTTCGCCCGTACCATTCGCACTTGTATTCAAGCTGCCGCACCAATTCGCCCCAGCTCGCATCGCTAATCGCCTGGGCGAGGTTAGGGTTTTTAACCATGTTCTTCACGGCCAAGTCTTCGACGGCAATCGTTTGGTTTTCTCGCACCAATCGAGTCGTCAGCTTGTGAAGCATATCTTTTCGAGCGTCAGCAATCTCAGCGTGAACGCGGGCCACCCGCAGCCTCGCCTTGTGCCGATTATTCGAGCCTTTCGCCCTACGACTGAGTGCCTTCTGCGCTTTGCGCAGCTTGCGAAACTTAGCCTTAAACCCTTTTGGGTTAGCCACCTTCTCGCCTGTGCTCAGCGTCAGCAAAGCGCTAATACCCAGGTCGATGCCGACTTGATTGCTGCTTTTGGGCAACGGCTCAATATCAACATCAACGAGCAGAGAAACCGTCCAGCGGCCAGCACTGCTCAGCTTGACCGTAACAGTAGATGGCTCAGCGCCAGCAGGCAGCAACCGACTCCAACGGATTGGCAAAGCTTCAGAGCATTTAGCCAGACAGACCTGACCATCCCTGTACTTAAACGCCGACTTGGTAAACTCAGCGCTGCCGCCGTTCCGCTTCTTTTTGAAGTTTGGATATTTGGCCCGCCCTGCCCAAAAGTTGCTGAACGCTTTCTGAAGATGGCGCAACCCCTGCTGAAGGGGCACGCAGCTAACCTCATTAAGGAAAGACAGTTCAGCTTCTTTCTTCCAGTCGGTGAGCAACGCAGAGCTTTCTTTATACCCAATTCGTTCTTGCCGGTCATACCATGCCTCAGTCCTTGCAGACAGTGCGCGGTTGTAGACCAAACGCGAACAACCCAGCGTGCGCCGCAGCAAGGTTTCCTGCTCAGCAGTTGGATAAAATCGGTACTTAAAAGCCTTCTGTACCATGCCCACATTATAGCATCTAACATGTGAGGGACGGTCTAAGTGCCTGTAAACACTGGATGTTCGCTATCACTTACCTGAGAGATCGTCTATCCCTCTCCACTGTAAGACGATGGGGTTTCGCGTCTTTCTCTCAGACTCTCTTAAGCTAATTTGATGAAGCATCGGCTCGTATCCCATCCCAAAATATGACCGCAGAGATAATGGGTGTCTCAACATACACAGCTTTCGATACATAGCCCCGCCAGAGCAGTCGAGTACGGTTGCCTCTGGGGCAGAATATCCTCCCTATGCATACATTCATTTGGAAAATTAAAATGGGTTTTTTCAGCAGAATCTTTGGCAAGGACAAGCCAGCTAACGCCTCCTCTTCAATCAAACGAGGCGTTGCCAAGGCACTAGGCAATAAGTCTGATGACAATGACACGCCTGACTACAAAGTGGGCGTAGACGGTAACTTTGATGAAAGCGGACTGGCTAAGCGGGTGGCCTTAGCCTTCGACGAAGATTCTCAGCTAGACGACATCGATACGCTCTGGGTTGCTCAAACGGGTGGTACTGTCGTCCTTAAGGGCAAGGTTCCTAGCCAGGAAATTTTGGACAAAATGGTCGCCGTCGCCAAAAAGGCGGATGGCACAGATGCGGTTGACACAAAGCAGGTTGAGGTCGGTTAGAGAAAACATCTCACCGCACAGTGAACTTGAAAGCCACTTGAAAGGGAGACAAGAATTGTCTCCCTTTTCGCTTATACAATGACGCTATGAGCGAATCCCCTACCGCGCGAGAATATGAGCGAGCAATCTAAAATTTCAGTTGTCGTCAACGGTGCGCTTGGCAAAATGGGCAGGGCTATTGTCAAAGCGATCGCAGCGGCAGACGATATGACCTTAGTCGGCGCGATTGATCGCAATCCTAAGTTTATCGGCCAAGATATTGGTGAGGTGATCGGGGCAGAACCGCTGGAAATTCCGGTGATGAATGACCTAGAGGCAACGCTGGTGATGGCTCAAAGCGAGGCCACAGCAGGGGCGGTGATGGTCGATGTCACTCACCCAAGCAGCGTTTATGGCTCAGCGCGAGCGGCTCTGGCCTATGGCGTGCGCCCCGTGATTGGCACGACCGGCATGAGCCCTCAGCAAATCCAAGATCTGGCAGAATTTGCCGATAAAGCCAGTACGGGCTGCTTACTGATTCCCAATTTTTCGATTGGCATGGTGCTTTTGCAGCAGGCAGCACTACAGGCGGCGGCTTACTTCGACCATGTCGAAATTATTGAGCTGCACCACAACCAAAAGGCCGATGCGCCGAGTGGCACTGCCGTTAAGACGGCGCAGATGCTCTCAGAGCTGAATAAACGCTACAACTCGCCTGAGGTCGAAGAAACTGAAAAGATGGCGGGCGCTAGGGGTACTCAAACCGAAGATGGCATCCGTATTCACAGCGTTCGCCTGCCGGGGCTGATTGCGCATCAGGAGGTGATTTTTGGGGCGGCAGGGCAGTCCTATACGCTGCGCCACGATACGAGCGATCGCGCTTGCTACATGCCCGGTGTGCTGCTCTCTATCCGCCGGGTGCTGCCGCTGAAGTCGATGCTGTACGGTCTTGATAAGATTCTGTAAGCCAAACGCTTTAAAAAGAAAAATGCCTGACCCCTTTAAGCCCCCAGGATCAGACGTTTTATGTAGAGCAGGCAGATAAAACTCATTTCAAGCTACCAAAATGCCCCTGAGGAAGACTGAATGGCTTTATATGCGCTTTACACAAGTGGCTCTATTCTCTCTGGTGCAGACGGCTCACACCTCGCAGGAAATACGGAAGTCGTCGCTGCCCGGATGGATGGGCGTTGAGAATGCTCCGTATATCTACGCTTTTGAAAAATCTGCGGTTGTGCAAGCGTCTGCCTATGACCCTTCCCTCAGCGGTGCTATATCACTGATGGCAAGACCGGTAATCTGACTGATCTCTGCGATAGATAGCCGGTTTAAGAGGGAACGGGCGATCGCTATCTTGGCTTGCCTTTCTCCAATTTCTACGCCTTCTGCACGGCCTTCCGCACGGCCCTTTGCACGGCCTAGCAATACGGCGTTTCGACTATCGTGAATAAACATGGCCTGTCTATCTAAAATTTCCATTTCTGCGCTCGTCAGACGGCTTTGACGAGCGACTTCAAAAGCATTCTGAATGGCGGGTTCTCGGCCCAAGCTTTCTGGAACGGTTTCTAGATGATTCGCTTCTTTCAGAAAGTAGAGCCACTTATCGGTCAGCGAAGTCAGTTCATCAAGACTTTTCTTAAACTTCGGCAGCTCTGCGAAAACCAGCTCAATATCATCGCTGTAGTCGGTCAGTTCGTCTTTCTCTTTGAGCTGATAGCGAGAAACTGTTTTATCGCTATGCGGAAACATCTCAAAGTCGGTAATAGTAAGGGCAATCACAGGATTGAGCAGGCTATAGTCGTTGCCCGCCTCTAGTTGAATAGAAAAAGCTTTTGCCGCGTTATAAAGCACGCGCTTTTTGAAACCGAGGACGTTGAGCACCTGCATCTCAACAATCACCGCTCTGCCGCCTGTCAGTTCCGCTTTTACATCTAGGTATGACTCTTTGACGCCCTCAATCCGAGGGGCTTGATAGGGGTCGAGGATGCGCAAGTCTTGAATGGTGGGTTCGCCTTCGTACAGTAGCGCATTCAAAAAGCTGATCAAAATATCTTTGCTCTGGGGAGAGCCAAAGATTTTCTTGAAAGCAAAGTCAGTTTTAGGATTGATGAAGGGACACATCGACCTGCCGCCTCCCAAGGGTCATATACGTCGTTAGCCTACACGTCCAGTGTAGAACTTTTGTTAGCTCGCTGGGACGGGCTAGACTGTAGGCGTTCTGACGGCCTACCGGCTCCTGATCACCATGGCTCGCTGGTTCAATACTGCTGGCCCTTGCAAAGCAGATATTCACTACATGCTTGCTCCCCTGACCCGGTTGCCGCAGCTTCAGCGCGT
>PPFU01019197.1_pt1 | contig 14719 bp, 22 predicted proteins | sample 1535991 | NCBI WGS metagenome assembly PPFU01 (sample SAMN04901290, study PRJNA319586) | Hypolithon metagenome, whole genome shotgun sequencing project. | isolation source: Antarctic Hypolithon | place: Antarctica: Miers Valley | collected 2014
TTGCTCCTCATTAGCCTGAAAGTAAAGCTCGCTGAGCAATAGATCTAGATGAGAGCGAACCTTTTTCATGTGACGAACTGAGGAGCCACGGACTCGGTATTCATAACCTACCACGGCCACAGTAACTTCATCAACTAGGCGGTTGACTTCAGCGTCGCTAGCACTTCTCCACGACAGGGGCCATCTAGCTTGAGTTATTCTTAGTTTCTGAGTAATCGGAGGCACAAAGAATGTTAAATCCTCAGAAGGCCTACCACGAAGAAGTTCATCAGGCTGCAAGTCAAGCAACGTACCCTCAGATCTATATTCCTTGTCGGGCCAAGATAGGACCACAGGAACAGAGATATATCGAGTCGTGAAAGCTTTATAACCTGAAGCTAAAGACATTAGAAACTCGTCACTCGCCTAATCGACTTAGAGCCCTCAATCTTACGGGCAGTAATTAAGCTGTTGTGGTACTCCTTGAAAGCTCTTTCAGCCAAGTCTTGAAAATACTTAATCTGACTAAAGGAGCGATTGCGAAAGTAAGTCCCGTTGTCAGCACCCTCGTTCAGGGCCTCAGCCGACAACCTACTTGCCACAGCCGTGTAGAACAAGTAGTGAACCCAGGCTGACCTATTTTCGCCTGACTGGCCTAGAGCTCTAGCTATGTAGATCTGAACACGAGACTCAAGCTCTAAGTGGTCAGCCGCACCTTCACCGAAGAGCATGGTGGGTGTAAAGTCACCAAGCCCCTCGGGATATTTCTCGGAGTCGTAAGCTATGAAATCGTGCGGTTTCACTTACTCGGTTGGCTCTTCCTCAGTCTGAGCCTTGAGCTCTCGTACACGAGTTTGCAGAGTTGCTTTATCCTCGTATACGACTTCACCCTCAAGCGGCTCACCGTTGAGTAGGATCTCGTACTGAGCGGGGTCGCTGTCTTTTACCTTTCGGTAGGTATAAGACTTCTTCTCCCCCGACTGTGGCGTTATTTTAGCATCGGACGTGTAAGGTTCAAAGACGCCATTCTTAACCTTACCAGTAGCTCCATAAGCATCAGTGTAAATTTCAGGCTGTGCCATAATCCTCCCTTAGATCTTGTAGGGGACGTTAAGAACGCCCACACGGTGGTTGTCTTCGCTCGTGCGAACCACAGGTAGAGTTACCTGCGTGCCTTCAACCCACATACCTGGAGCCTTGGTGTTCAGGATGGTGTGCAAGAAAGCCACACGGCCTGGACGGTCTTGGCCAGCAGGCGTGCCGTTGCCTACATACCCGAGCGAGGTCGGAGTAATAAGGTCAGGGTCAACGCTGATGTTCTCAGGGTCGATGGCGCTCGTGTTGAGCATGACGAAGGCCGTATCCCTAAGGAAGGGAATACGCTCACCCTGGAGATTATGAAAGTAGCTCTCATAGATCTGAAGAGGTGGCAGCCCATCGAGCGTGAGGATCTGATTAAGCTCGGAAAGGTTAGAGCGCCCAGGAATGTTGCGTAGCGAGGTACCGTCAAGCACCACAGACCCAGACCGCATACGCATCTTAGGGTGGCTCGTGAGAACTGACACAAGACGACGGCGAACTATGATGTTAGTTACGCTGCCCATCTTGTCAGCCATAGCCTGAATGTCTAAGATGGGGTCGTAGTCAGGGTCGTACCATTGCTGACCCGTGTTGACTCGGTGGCCGGGGATGTTGGTGTAGTCAACTTCCTCGTAGTAGTCGTTATCGCCCGCACGAACTACCTTAGCGTCTACAATCGCTTGCCAACGCTGCTTCTCGATAATGTCGTTTAGAGGGCGAATAGCGCCAACTAGAAGCAGAGTCTGAATGACTCGGTTTGCACCCTCGAGCTTGCCTAGGCGTACGAGGCGCTTGAGCGTATCGTAATCCTTCGGCGTAAGTTGAGCACCGCTGTCGTTAGTAGCCAGCGATACGCCTTGCGCCCGATGACGAGCGGCGGAGCGCAATGGTACACGCGAGAACAGGTCCCCGTCAGTACCAATTAAGCTTAACCACTCAAAGCCCTCGTCCACAAACAGGTTGCTATCCTGAGAGACCAGAGGCAGGAATGTGGCACCGAGGTAAGTTTGAATCTGACCATCGGGACCTACAACTCGAAACTGAGAGCGGGGGTCATTTACAAAGCTGAAGACCTTACCACTGTCTACGGCTTGTTGTACGAACTCTAGAATTTCTGGCATTAGACCGTTAACCCCCTCAGGCATACGTACTTCTCGCGAATGAGCGTTTGAGTTGCAGCAGGTAGGTCAGCCCAGCCGGGCAGCCTCATGTGATAGATCTGAAAACCCCCGAGTAGCAGAGCCACATCGTCGTCTACCAGCGCATCCTCTATATCATAGATGGACAGGTAAACTTCAGTGTCGCCCGAAGCCCACGGGCCCCAGAAACGCTCGTCGTCAGTACGGCCCATCAGAGTTCCGCCTGGAATGTACTTGCGCCCACTCGGAGCAGCGTCGAACTGAGTATCATCTACTCGCCCGCCGTTGATAAGAGTGTGGTCGTTGGTTATCACATGCTCAGCCAAATAGCTGGGCTGAGTACGAGATAGTGGAACATCTACATTTCTACGCTTAGCCATTTATCTTCTCCTTAATTGCTAGGCTTGCTAGTGGAGAAAAATGAGTCAGCACTTTTCCCCCAGTCGTCAGTGTTGGTAGTCGCGGATGAGTCGTTACGACGACTAGTGTATGGTTCTTCAGGCGTGGGGTCTGAAGACTTCTTAGAGGTTGACCTCCAGTTGATGTAGTCCAATGGTCCTTCCTCCTGCTCCTTGACCCATTGACTCAGTGGCTTCTCAGTCTTATCGGCCAGCTTGACCACAGAGACCTTTGAGGATTTACCATCCACCTCAACTGTGGAATATTGAAGCTGAGCATCAGTCGGCAGATGCGACACGAGCGCCTTCACGTTAAAATCTTCTTTAGCGTGCTCAGTAATGAGTTTCTCACGCTCGTAGGTGGCGTTGGTCTTCATCGCTGTCAGCCCATTCTCATGGGCTTTCTGAAGTTTCTCGAGTCCACCTTGTTCTTCCACATAGGCCAGAACCTTTTGTGTGGTGTCCGCTTTATCGGCCTCAATAACCAAGCTACCCTCGGTGGGTATCTTTTTCTTATTGTCTGCAAGCTCTGATTTTGCAGCATCATAGTTATCTTGAGCAGTCTTTCTGGCCGTCTCAGTAGTCTCGAGCTTACGCTTTGTTTCTTTCAGCTCGTTCTGAGTGTCGTTTAGTTGGTTCTGAAGTACCTGTGTGGCTTCCATTATGCACTCCCTCCTGTGGGTCTGTTTACGCCTGAGCGCTGTTTCTCGAGTTCATCTTTTAAGCTTGCTTGGCGCTCGGCTTCCTCAACTTCTTTTTGCTTAGCTATTATTTTATCCTCCTGTATCTGAAGTAACTCCATTTCAGCCTCGGGGTCGACCACAGCCGGGTTGCTCTCAACAGCAACTTGACGAGACGCCAGGTTAACGTTATCGCCGTGGGCCAAAATCATCGCCTTGAACACCTCGAGATTACCACGAGGCACGTCCAGAAACAGCTTAGGCGTACAGCTCACGTCGGCCACAGCCTCATACGTATTGCTCAGTTGCCCAGCGTAAGCTATCACGTTCTCAATAGCAAACCTTATAGCTGACGCGGCTAACTGAGACTCATCAATCACCGTGCGGTCAAAGGCGTTGCGATTTTCTCGCTTGCTCTCACCCGACTCAGCCCGATATGGATTGTAGATAAACCCCTGGTCAAAATCTGACGCTATAGCCACACGCCAATTCTCAGCCGTCTTCAGAAAGTATTCAGGGTCCACAGGGTCAATAACTTGCAACTGAGGCGTGGCGTAGTTTGTGGGCACCAGTTCACCCTCGGCGTTCTCCTCGTAGCCCACACCGATGCCTCGAATACTCATGATAATGTCGCCAGACATCTTCCAAGGTACAGGCTCGTCACGGCCAGTATCAGGATTAAACTCCACAGGGTTCTCAGCGTTAATTGTCGCCACGCTGCGAAATCCTGCCAACTCATCGTTACGCCTCATGTGAGTCAGAGTCACGTTCAAGCCGTTCTGCTTATCTATCAGGTCAGGAGTAATCATACTCTCGCCACGGTCAATCTCAGACATCAGAAATCTTGGCTTGCGCCTTAACTCAGCTCTCCACAGTGGATTACGCCTTGCGTAAGGCTTAGCGCCTGGGCCTTCGCCCTCTCTCACAGGAATGAAGTCACCCTCGCTGTTAGTCTTGTACAAATAAATAAACTCAGGCGTGTGGACCTCAAATGTTCTCGTAGGCCCATCGTCAAAATAGTCTGTGAAGGCATAATAATAGCCTATCACTCGCCCATGCACATCTCGAATAGCTCCACCCTCGTGTGGCTGGACTACATGCACGCAAATAATCTCAAGCGCCTCATCGAAGCTAAGGCCAGCTTTTATCTCGTCAGCGTACTCATCAGGCACATAAAGCCTTATGCAGGCTCTAGACAGACTCAAGCAGTCAAACATGGCTTTCTGCATAACCTCGATGAGGTCCACAGCATAGTCCCAGTCAGTCATCTGCCTTATCAGCGTAGTCAGCTCATCATCCTTAACAGCGGCAGTTCTCAATGCCCCCGTCTTAGGCCTCACACCATCTCGCCTCAGGTCCCACTCAAAGTTCTTACCAAGTATGGCGTTGACGTAGCGACGTATGGCTGGCTTCAACTGATTATCCTGAGTGAACAGTCGCCAGATCTCAGCCCAACCCTCATTTGTATCAGAGTGAGGACGCCGACCACGCCAGTATCGGCCCCCACCCCACTGGTCACCCTCAATATAGTCTTTCACCATCGCCATGGTCATATGCTCTTTACTACTAATGCGAGGGCTAATCAAAGTGTTTGAGTAGTCACGCAGCGGAGCCGTATAGCTAGGCGCCTTCGTCTCGTCGTCGCGCAGCTGAATACGCAATCTACGCAACACGTTAGCCAGGTTCATATACTGTTAACCTCAAGGCGAGACGGCAGCGCAGGCACCCCTACCACACCGCTACGCCTCGGAAAGCCGTTCACGCTCGCATCAAAGTAGTCGTCCTCAGCATCGTCCACCCCGGTGAACGCCATCATCTGCTCAACGTACTGGTCTCGCCACGGCGCATTCTCCGGTATCAGCACTCGCCCTTCGTTCCACGCCTCGATAAAGCTAAGCCCCTCAGAATACTTATCTGAGGACCGTATAATACGCCTCACACGCACCGAGTTAGGCGCACTCTCCAGCGTATCACACACGGCCTTCTGGGGCCCATTAGCCTCGAGCCCTATACGCATATTATTGTAGTGCTGCTGCAGGGCCTCCAGCTTGGTTTTAGTCACAGTAATATCAGCCCGCCACGCCTTTACATCTCTCACATAATACAGATCCCCCGAGCTGTAGTACGCAATGAACACGCTGCGGTCAGCCTTACGCTTCTTACTGTACGCCAAGTCAGCACCCAGATATATCTTATACGTAGTCGGCAAAGTAGTGTAAAATACTGGGTCTTGCAGCACACGACTCTCACGCGGCCGTGGCGCACCCTGATACAAGCTCGTAAATGTGAATGGCTTCTCCCGCTTGAACTTCTCCAGCTTGTGGGCCGGAAACTTATCAGGCAACAGCGCCTCACCTATTTGTCGTCCCACAGGGTCAGGTGCAGGCAGCTTACAATCCTCGTCAAGCCCATCAGCCAGCGCAGGGATGCGTATAACCTTAAACTCGGGCCGGTTAATAATCAGACGCCCACTAAAGTCATCAGCGTGCCAGCGCGTCATCAGCACCACCACACTAGCCCCCGGCTCCAAGCGAGTCTCCCCCACATCTTCCCACCAGGCCCACACCTTGTTACGATAAGTCGTAGACTCCGCCTGCTCTCGATTGGCGAATGGGTCATCCACGATTAGCAGATTAGCCCCCCGCCCAGTAAACTCACCGCCTATACTCGTGGCGAACAGCCCCCCGTTCTCTCTCGTTTGCCAATCCTTGCGGTTCGCCATCAGCGGGTGAGCCTCCACACCAGCCTCACGCGCATACTGCTGAGCCTTTACAGCCTTTGACTCGCTCAAGTCCTGAGCATAAGTCGAGTACGCCACATTATGATGCGACCTACGCTTAAGATAATAAGCTATGAAGTGCAACAGCGTCTCAGTCTTATGATGCCTAGGAGGCACGCTCACTATCACAAAGTGAGGCCCCTCAAAGACCTTCATCAACTCGTCCACTAATGGCTTCAGATGCCGAGGCGCCTCGTACCGAGGTGAGATAGCAGGCACAAACTCCATGAAGTCGCCCTGCCCCAGCGAATCCTTCGCCCGCTTACGTAGCTGCTGCTCCACAGCGACACGCGCCTTAATATCAGCCAGGCTCATTTGACTAGCCCCAGCTTCTTGCCCACACGCGCCAGCTGCTCATCAGTCCACTCATCTATGTTGCTCAGGTCCAGCTCCTGCGTGACCTTTGACTCAGTCCGCTCAGTGTACTTCTCCTTCTTCAAGCCCTTCAGCAGAAACATCAGCAACGTGTCGCTCTTCTTAGTCGTGTGGCCCACAAGCTTACCACGATAGTACACAGGCTCGTCAGTACCATCCAGCGCACGCGTGAAAGCTTCCTGCTCAAGCTCATCCCCGCCCCACTCGCTCGCAGCGTCCACAGCGTTGGCGAACTTGTTATGCTTTTTTATCCACGCCCTAATAGTCGAGCGACTGACTCCACTGGCCTTCACCGCACGAGAGTAGTTGTGAGTCTGCGCCAGCATCTGGCAGAACCTATGCTTGGCTCGGTCCTCAGGCATTGGGTGAGTCGGTAGCTTAAAGAACTCAGGTACACCCGCCTGCCTAAGTAAAGCCGCTTGCTTAGCGCCACGAGTCGTAACTCGCTGATGAAAGTCAGCCCGTAGCTCACTCTCGATTATTTCTTTTTCCTGGGCTGCGCCAGGAATGATTACAGAGGTTTTAGGCATAGGCATATTTTAAGCAGTGCGTCCTTGGCTAGCACAAAGTCGAGCCGAGTGATTTCTCTTGACCACAGGAACTTCTGTAAATCTACATCGTGTAGTTGCTCACGCAGGGCCACACGAATAGGCTCCCAGGCGTATTGCACCTTCTCCACAGTGAGGACGTGGGTCGTGGCATCGTCAAACTGACGTGGCTTGACAGAAGGGCTCGTGCTACGGTAGGTCGGACCCAACCGCCTCAGGGCTACGTTAGATCTAAGAGCTAGCCCTAGGGCGAAGGCTGGGTCAACTCGACGCTGCCTCGTTGAAGTACGAGTACCTCTGCGCTCAAGAACTTTACTCGGCACGTCTCGCAGCGGTAGGTGCGCTCGATTATCCACGATAGCTCATCGTCCTCATAAAACTCACGCCCCTTGACCTTTGTGTCTGTTGAGCCACAGCAGGGACAGGGAAGGGAGCGATAGGTTCTTGCCATTGGGTAGGTAGTCCAGAATAATGTATTATACACTACGTGACTGAATTCACGCAAGAGCCCACTCGGGGGTGGGTTGTACTTAATGTCTAGTAGGCCCTTAGTGTCGTGTAGCAGTTAGTAAGTGTGAGTTACATGTAGTTGGGTTTTAGGGCCAAAATTTGTGTCGAATCTGAGATAGGCTGGGCCGGGCCATCGAGTTTGTGAAATTTTTATCGAGGGTAGGGGGTTGTGAATATTTTCACGTACATTTTTATGCACGTGTATGCATAATTATGTACGTGAAAATAATTTTATGCATACATAAAAATGTATAAACGATGATACACAACGCACAACGAACACAACGCATCACACGGTTCGTCATAGAACACACGACACGCATCACACGGTTCGTCATAGGACACAACGCACAACGCACGCTCACACGATGCACAACGCACGTTGACACGATGCACAACACAACGTCGTGTCAACGTGTCAACATCACAACGCACAACGCACAACGCACGACACACGACACGGTGCATCATGCATGACACGACACGACGAACACACCGTTCTACCGTGTCAACGTCACGACGAACACGACGAACGCATTTGATACAGGTATTACAAATATCAAAACACGATGCACCATAAAACATGCACAACGCACGACAAATAAAACGGTGTCGTGTGTGCGTTGTGATGCGTTTTAACGTGTGTTCGTTGTGTCGTGTGGATATATGTGACACCCGTATATTTGCACACGTGTTAAAACGCATCACACGACGTATCACGACACGACACGACGAACGCACAAACAAACGGTTCGTCATAGAACACGACGAACAAACGGTTCGTCACGATAAACAAACGGTTCGTCATAGGACACAACGAACAAACGGTTCGTCACGACACGACAAAAAAATACCCCGCGTGTGCGGGGTATCGTGTGAGCGTGTGTGTGGGGTTATTTGCTAAAATTCCCCCGTTCTACCGCTAAGCGCACGATGCGTTTGTGCATAGATGCCGAACGGTTCGTATAGTACGCGTGAAACGCGTTTGACTCCCCGCCGTGCGTGCAAATAACCCGTAGGTACGCGGTGTTCGGGTACACGTTGTAGTTTTTGCAGTAGGCGACTAGGGCGTTGATAGCATCCTGCTTTTGGGAAGGTTCCCTGCCCTCGGGTTTAACGAGCGGGATAGGGTAGGCGACGGGGTTTAAGGTGTTGAGTGCGGATTCTACGGTGTTGGCGGGTGCATCGGTTTTTGCGGGTGCGTTTTTCATTCTAGTACCTACCTTTTGGGATGTTCGCATGGGGTGTTCCCCTTGCGACACGTTCATACTAAACGATGATACAACGCGGTGTCAACAGTATCACGATGCACCGTTTGACCGTGATGCACCGTTTGACCGTGATGCACGGTATAAACCTGTTAAATGTAAAAATGTCACACGATGATATAACGTGTTTTTTGTGTGTTCGTTCGTCGTGTGACTCCCCTGTGACTCCCCTGTGACTCCCCTATAGGACGAACCGTGTGTTCGTTCGTCGTGTGACTCCCCTATAGGACGAACCGTGTGTTCGTTCGTCGTGTGTTCGTTCGTCGTGTGTTCGTTCGTCGTGATGCGTCACGATGATAAATGTATAAACGCGTTGACACGATGTTTTATACATTTGTATGCATGACGACATTATGCATAATCATGTATGTGAAAACGTTCACAATCTACGTGAAACTTTTCACAATGTCGACTATGTGAACTATTTCACAACTTTTCCGACTTCGTGAAACTTTTCACAACTTTTCCCCCATGCACCTCAAACTGATTTCCCGGCACTAATTCTGCCTGGCTTCTCGGAAAATTTTCTTATTGAAGGGGAGCCAGCTAAATTAGCCAGGTTTTGGGGACACGGGCCTACCTGGCCCTAGCCTGACCCTTAAACTGGCCCGGGCTACTCGCTACATGTTCCACAGGGCCCGGCAGAACGTGAGCACATGACGATATTCGGGAGTCCTGGCTACTTAGCTCCCGAAAAAAGAAGCACAGGATTAGTGTGCTTCGGTTAAGAAAAGTTAGGGAGTGTGGAAAGCGTGTCGGTTCAGGTCAGCGAATTCAGTGTAGAATTTCACGAGAATATCAGCAACAGTGGGAACAGCCCAGGCTTCGTTTAGCAGCCACACATAGAGAGCATAGGGAGGATATTCGTCAGGCATCGAGTCGTAAAGTGAGATTTGGTTGTTCAGGAAGTCGTTAGTAGCAACGATAACAGAAGATTCGCGTTTGTGAGTCCAGTCAAATCGGTTAGTCATGTAGTTGAGGAAAGCGTCGAGGAGTTCGTGTTTCATAGTTTCGGGGTAGAATGCGGGTCGGTCAACAGTGGAGAAGATGGTGGGCAGCTTCGGGGATTTCGGATACACGAGAACAAGTCGCTGGCCGAATGGTTTTCCGAGTTTCGCAAGGTTAGACATAGTCAGCTCCAGGACGCATCGGTTGGATTTGGGTAGGGTGTATGCGTCCATACACGTATCATAATTGATGGCCAGATCTACTAGACGCCTGTCTACCCCCTGGTCTGTGCTCACTTGCGTGTGTCACGCGAATCTGTCCGGCCAGTTCCTTTAAGGCTGGCCATTATGCGTCACGTATAATGTGACACGTAACATGCTAGAGGACCCTTACGAGGGCTTATAAGGCCTGAAAGATACGTTAGAATCGTGTGTGCGTGTGCGTTTACGCGTTGTAGCCCTAGCTATATGAAATAGTTCACTTTAGGATGGAGCACAGCTCAGATAGGGGTTCCGGAGGCCTGGCTAATGCGTATGATATATTTATGAACGTTGACAACCCCTATACCCCCCGTCACGTTCTGAATGGAGCTGACCAAATGACCGAAGTCCGACTAACTGACGTTCACACTGCCGAAATCAACTGGCAACCTGATCCTAACCTTTCGACCGATGAAAACTTCGACAACTTTTCTAAAGCTTACGACGCTGCACTTGCGAAACTTCAACCCACCGAAACTGACTCGACTGATGATGACTACGACTGGCGTTCTACCTACGAATACACTCACGACTGCTAGGGGCTGACTATGACTGACCAATATTTCTGCGACAACTCGGAATGCAACCTCTACCTCAAAACTGTGGATCCCACTATCCTTGGCAATCCTGATGGACCGAACAACCATGAACTCATCTGCCCTGCCTGTGATGAACCCGTTCGCGAAGACTATGACTCTGAAAACAACACTGACGATCTAATCTCCGAATACTCCTATGGTGACTATGAAACGGACGGCTACTAAATGATCTTCGTGAATGGAAAACCACTGCGCCTGCACTACCTCGAAACTAAGCGAATAGTTGACCTCACCCCACCTGAAGCGAAGGAGGCTAAGCTGCTCTTCCACACCTACCTGACCGTCTGGAAAAAACTAGAACCCCGAAACTAACTCCACCCCAGGGCCGAAAGGCCCTGCCTTTTTAGTGGGGGCCTAGCTACTAGCCAACTCAAGGATAAGCTGGCTACTGGCTTCAGTTGAGCCCTGGCCCTCTGCACCTCAACCCGCCGGGTTTTCCTGGCCTTGGCTAGGTCTTCGGAAAATTTCCTTATTGAAGGGGGGAAGGGAAAGCTGGCTATAATCTAGGGAAAAGGCAGTGGACGCAGTTAGCGTCCACAGGGTCAGGTCAGTCGATTTTGTCAGTGATAATCAGTCTAGCAAGCGTTACAATCGCAGTGTGCAACCAGTCAGGATAAGTTTCATTTCCGAGACAGGAATGATGCAGATAGTAATCAGAAATCGTAGAAAGGTCGTGTTGGTTATTGAGGAAGTCCTCGAGTAAGGCATCAGCGAGGTCGTTTTCGTCAGCATCTTCGTCAGCTAAGTCTTCGGAGATTTGACGCAGTTGATAGTCGAGGTCATCACAGACAGCGTTTAGATCAAATCCGTAGACAGCTTCCAGTTCAACTTCGGCAGGTTTAGTGTAGGTTTTATTCATGGTCAGCTCCTTAAGGCAGGGGGTGTTATTAGCACCCCCAGTGAGGTAGTTAGACGAGTTGGTCGAGAACAGATAAGAAGGTGAAGTGTTTGGTTCGGGAGTGAACTTCGGTTATAAATTTATCAGGATCGGAGTTGTAGACGTCACGAGTAAGGTTAGTGAGTTGTTCGTAGACAGCGTAATCGGTAGGATAAAGGCTTAGGAAGTCATCATCGAGGAGTGACATAGTGAACCAGTAGACAAGTGAAAGGGAGGATTCGTAGGTAAAGATTTCGGGGTCATCGGAGTCAAGTTCGCCAGATAAGAATTCGTTCAGGTATTCACGAGCAGCGAAGTCATAGATTCGTTCGTCACGAGAAGGGTCAGGATGAGGATTTTCATCGAGCATTTCGTGAGAATCATAGTGCATTTTCGGTTTACGGTTCATGTAGTCAACTCCAGAACGTATCGAGAATTTGTCGAGGTTTTCATAGGATTTCGACAGGGTGTATACGTCCATAACGTATGATAATTGATAGCCAGGCCTACTGGCATCCTATCTGCCCCCTGTCTGAACTAGCTCTGTGGTTTCACAGTAACCCTAGCCCCTAGCCCCCCGTAGGGTGAAAAGGCAGGGCGCATAGTGCGCCCAGTGAGGTTAGTCGTTTTTGTTAGGATAGTCAATTGCAGGAATTTGGTCGGACATAATCAGTTCGCACAATTTCAGAATAGAGTCGTTCAGCCAGTTCGGGGTTTCACCAGTCGGGGCAGCATGTTCAAAGTAGTAGTAGACAGCAAGCACAGATTCGTTATCGTCAAAGTATTGGAAGATTGAATCAGACACACAGTTCAGGAGGATTTCAGGAGTGATTTCGACATCAGCATCGGTTTGTGCAGTCAGTTCGTCGCGTATAATGCAGTCCAGTGAGTGACAAACAGCGTTCAGGTCAAATCCGTAGACAGGTTTCAATTCGATTTCGGCAGGTTTGGTGTAGGTATTATTCACAGTCAGCTCCAGTTCATTTATAGTGAGGATGATGCACGCAGGTTAGTGCGTGCATCGAGTGAGGTTAGCGTGCAGTCAGGTGATAAAGGTCAGTGAAGTCGAAGATCGCGTTATCAGGTTCGAGGTTTTCGTTAGTTTCAAGGATCAGGTCATGTTCATTCGCCCAGTTCCATAGTGGAGCATGGGTAGGCAGTGCGTCACGCAGGATAGCGTAACGTGAAGCATCGGTCGGTTGGGCTCCAGTGAATAAGTAAGTGAGAATGTCGTAGAGCAGGTTATCATCATCGGCAGACATAGCGTTAGTCAGACACGACATCAGGTCGACAGAACAAGGAATGTAGTCGTAGTAGGCGTCATCGCCCCAGAATGAGGGAGCATAGGAGGAAACGTAAGTGGAGGCAGCGTGTATCAGTTGTCGAGCGAGAAAGTCAAGTTTAGTATCAGGTTCGTTCGGATTGGTCAGCGTCAGGTATTCGTCGTATAACATAGTCAGCTCCAGGTCATGACACGCAGCGAGGTTTTCGACAGGGTAGAATTTGTCGTTGTTGTGTATGCGTGTCATGTACGCATCATACGCATTAGCCAGCCTATCTATCATCCTATCTACCCCCTGCTAGACGCCTGTCTAATGTTTCTCTAACCATTCTACTAATCGCTTGAACTCTTCTAAACTATAGTGACTTTTCATTCTATTAGCTTTCCAACTAATAACTGATACATTGCCGGGCTCATATCCTCGAGAATTATCCATTCTGTCTAAGCTAGGTGTATTGTCTGTTCTTTTGTCTGACCAAACTAGCTCTATACCAAGTACTGGGCAGTGACTGGGTATAATGATATGAGCTAAGGCTAGGCTAAAGGTCAGGTTGTTAGCTTTAGCCCTAGTTTTTGCACTGCTAAACATTCTTTTCTCTGGGTACTGCCTTTGCCACCTCTTGCAGCTGGCTGTATTTCTAGGCGACTGAGGTCTCTTAGCTCGTGGAGAGGGTTCAGGCTTCGCCGCTTGCTTCTCTAATAAATATCTTTGTGTGACTGACCGAGCTTTAGCCCCCAAGACTTCATCAACTACTCCACCCCTACGCCGTCTCTGCCTTTGCTGCTTCAGTATTTTTCTGGCTTCATTTATCTCCATAAACTATTATATCATAGTTAGAGCCAGAAGTCATTAAGCCAGTAAGCTCAGACAGGGCCTAGACAGGCAACTAGTAGAACTAACTAGTGCGTATGATACGTGTATGAATGTGAACATCCTCACCCCCTGCAACAACGTGAAATTCCTGTCACATTCTGGAGCGAACTATATGACCGACCGAACCGTAAAAACTTTCTTCCTGACCGTCAAATGCATAAACTATGCCTGCGACGACTACCAAAAACCCTCTGCTACACTCGCCGTGCTGACCACCTACGACCACCTCACTGTAAACACTTTCTGTGACACTTGCGAAACTCACTCACTATTACTCCTCGACGCGAAAGGAAACTAACGATGCCTGACTTTTACGACCACCCCGATGGTACCTGCACTGAAGTTCCTGATTCTTACTATGAACACCCTGACTATTACCAACTGGACGAAAGCGACTACCCCGATTCTTACGACGCTGACGATAACGAACCTGACGAACCTCTTGACGATGAGGAACCTGACGAATACCTGCCGATTGAACCTGCCTATGAACACTCAGCTGCTCTGAACCTGCTCAGGGCTATGATGAAATTCACTAAATAACTGACCTGCTGGGCACGCACTGATGCGCTGCCCGGCCCTTTCAAACACGGAGCAACTGGCCCTGTTGACAAATGGCTAGGAGTGTGGTATGGCCTAGCCCCTGGCTCTGACTCCACAGGGCGAGCTCTCCAGGAAAACCTTTAGCCTACTATCCCCCTGTTCAAGGGCGGCCCAGGTCTTGACTTAAATGCCTAGATTTCGGAAAATTCCTTTATTGAAGGGCGGGAGCTCATTAGCGCTAAATACCCGGTGAGTACTGGCCCGGTATCATCTTCCCTAAATCTAAAATGTTCTCTCAAATCCTAGCTATGTTAAAACCCTTGAACACTATTTTCGGAAAATTTCCTTATTGAAGGGCAAAAAGGAATAGCTCAGGATTTTTGGGATGTGTGTATTTATACATTTTTATACTATTTTATACACTGATTATACACTGTATTATGTCCTGTTGACAAAAAGGCCAGCATATGTTATTCGCGCACGCCCCAGCGACCCGAGTGCAATGTGTACTGGCTGGGTATAGTATGTCTTAGAACAGTAATTTGAGGCCACTTGGGAGTCATTATAGGTACTGGCAGGG
>PPFU01024911.1_pt1 | contig 14717 bp, 11 predicted proteins | sample 1535991 | NCBI WGS metagenome assembly PPFU01 (sample SAMN04901290, study PRJNA319586) | Hypolithon metagenome, whole genome shotgun sequencing project. | isolation source: Antarctic Hypolithon | place: Antarctica: Miers Valley | collected 2014
CCGGACTCCCGCTCCTCCGCGGCGACGGTCCGCATCAGCGAGAGCACACCGCTCTTCGCCGCCGCGTAGGCCGCGATTCCCGCCGAGCCCCCGTCGGGCAGGACGGCGGCCGAGGCGAAGTAGCAGAGGGCGCCGCGCGCGTTGCGCACGAGAGGGAGGAAGCTGCGAGTGGCGACGTACGCAGTGGTGAGGTTGATTGCGAACTGCAGGTGCCAGTCGTCGGGATTGCTGTCGGCGACCGGCCCGCTCATCGCGAATCCACCGGCGGCGAGCACCAGCGCATCTACCCGATCGCCGTGCGCCGTCGTCACATCGCGGACTGCGGCGGCGACCGCGTCGGGGTTGGTGAGGTCGCAGGGATGCGCGGTCGCGAACGCACCCCGCGTGCGGAGCGTCTCGGCGCGCCCCGCCACCTCGTCGGCGTCACGATCGAGCAGGGCGAGCGCGGCGCCGTCGCGCGCGAAGGCGTCGGCGAGGGCCTCGCCCATCTGCCCCGCGCGTCCGACACCGGTGATCACGATCGTGCGCCGCGGCCGTGCGGACGCGGGGCGCGGCGCTGCGGTCGCGCTCGAATCGGAAGTGTCAGTCATGCCAGAGCTTGCGTCACGTGGTCGATGGGCGCAAGGGCTCTGGAATACCGTGTGCATCAGCGGCAACCCGCGGGGTTCGCCCGTCGGTCCAACCTTCAAGGCAATTCATGACCCGAGTCTCCGCCTTTCTCGTAGGCCACGCCCGGCTGTTCGGGTGGATCGTGATCGGCGTGCTGTTGGCTGCACTGGCGCTGATCGGAATTCTGACGGTGACCAAGGGAACGCCGGTCAATTCCGTCCGCACGCTGGACGGCGATGCGTTGCCGCCAGTGACCGATCCGCTCTTCGCGCGCACGATGGAGCTGTACACGGGAACGCGGCTGACGCCACAGAACCGGGTCGAGCTGCTGCTGAACGGAGACGGGACCTATCCGCCGCTCTGGGCGGACCTGCGGTCGGCGGAGCAGACGATCACCGCGCAGCTGTATTACTCGCAGCCCGGTTCGGTGGCGGACACCATGGCCACCATCCTGACAGAGCGCTCGCGCGCGGGCGTGCGGGTGTTGCTGCTGCTCGATGCGTTCGGGTCGGGTCCGCTGGAGAGCGAGTGGATCGACACGCTCGAGGCGGCCGGCGTGGGCGTGGCGTGGCTGCGCCCGCTCGACTGGTACTTGCTCGACAAGGCCTCGAAGCGCTCACACGTTCGGAGCGTAGTCGTGGATGGGCGGGTGGGATACACCGGTGGGTTCGGTCTCGCCGACTACTGGCTCGGAGGCGGCCGCGCATCGGGCGAGTGGCGCGAGACGAATGTCCGGTTTTGGGGGCCCGCCGTCGGGCAGTTGCAGGCGGCCTTCGCGGCCGGCTGGGCCGAGGCCACCAGTGAATTGATCACGGGGGCGGCATTCTTCCCCCCGTGTTCCTACGCCGTGGTGTGCACGGACGGGAGCGAAGCCATGCTGGTCACGGACATCGCCGAGCCGGAGGATCTGGCCCGCTATCGCGAGGACCGGCGGCAGCGGGCGGACGGAGCTGGCGCCGCACCGGTGCAGGAGTCCGCTGCCGACTCGGCCAGCCACGACCGCGCACGAGACTCCCGCATGCCGCCCTCCGTCGCCACGCCGGCCGAGTTCGTCCGCGAGGCGGGGCTGTTGCACGCCGTGCCGACTTTCGGTAGTACCACCGCCGAACGATTCATGGCGCTCTCGATCTCGGCGGCGCGGCGCACGCTCTACATCACGAACTCCTACTTCGTCCCGGACGACGACTTCCGCGGCATGCTCACCCGCGCCGCCGCCCGTGGCGTGGACGTGCGGATCCTCACCGCCGGCGACTCGATCGACATCAGCACCACGCTGCACGCCGGGCGGGCGCGCTACGAGGAGCTCTTGAGCGGCGGCGTGCGCATCTACGAGTACCAGCCGACGATGATGCACGCCAAGACCTTTGTGGTGGACGGCGTCTGGTCCACGGTCGGGTCGATGAACTTCGACAACCGGTCACTGTCGCTGAACAACGAATCGAATCTGGTGGTCAGCGACGCTGCGTTCGGCGCGCAGCTGGATTCGGTCTTCGTCGCCGATCTCGAATACGCGCGCGAGATCACCTTGGCCGCCCACCGCCAGCGTCCGTGGAAGAACCGCTTCTATGAGTGGAGCGCGAATCTAATTTCGCGCTTGTTATAAAATGATGGGGCGGCTCTAAAGAGCCGCCCTCTTACCTCCCCCCGGCAGCCGCAGCCAACGGCGCCGCGGCGGGACTGGGGCAGCTCTAAGAGCCGCCCCCACCCCCCTATCCCCCGCGGCCTAGAGCGGCCCGGACGGATTCGCGCATGGCGAGGACCGTCTCCTCGCGTGAGGCGGGGGAGTCGTCGCGGACGTGGAGTTCGATCCCTTCGGCGACCGGGATCCTCCGCCAGGAGGCGGGCGCATCATCCTCGCGGAGGCGGCCGGCCGCGCCGGCCTCGGCGCCGTTCATCAGGGCTGGCGCGAGCGACTGCGCAACGCGGCGCTCCAGGGCGTCGCCCGTGACGGTGCCCAACTCCTCCTTGATCGCCTCGAGCGTCCGCCCCTCTCGCTGGCGGATCTTGATCGCCAGGAGTTGCAGCAGGTGGCGGTAGTTGTACGTCGCCGCCGTTCCAGTGCCCTCGGGGCGGTCGAGCAGCCGGTTCGCGACGTAGAACCGCACCGCGCGGGCGCTCGGGGCAGCGCGTGCGGATGCATTCGTCGGGCGGAGGCCGGCCGAGTCGACGAGCGCCGTCGCGTGCGCGGCCAACCCCCGCGCGTTCCAGGGCGCGTGTCGCGCGTGGGCGCGCAGGAGTGCCACGGGAGAGTCTGCCATGGGCAGAACGATAAGGGACGGTGTGCAATTGGGAATGGCGCGGCGCGATCCGAGCGTGCCCCCGCCACCTACACGCCGGCGGTGGCCTCGTGAAGCGCGTGTGACAGAAAGTCCGCAACCAGTTCATTGAACTCAGCGGGCTGCTCGTCATGCGGCAGGTCGCCGGCTCGATCGATCACCGCCACCTCGCAGTCCGGCTTGGCGGTGCGGAAGGCACGCGAGTGCTCCACCGGCACCGAGTCGGCCTGCGCGCCCCACACCACGAGGAGCGGCTGCGTGAGGCGGCGCAGTGAGGCCCGGATATCGAGATCGAGGGCGCGCGCGACGAACGCGGCCGGGGCATGGCGCGCGCCGGGCTGGTGGCTCGTGGCGTAGTGCACGTCGACCAACTCCGGCGTGACGAGCCGGTCGTTGTGATACGTACGGCGGAGAAACGTCGTCAGGCTCACGCGCGACACGAGCGCGTTGAATGCAGCCGTCCCGAGCACGGGCGCATCCATGAAGTACCGGGAGGCATCGCTGCCCGGGCCGGGCGAGTGATCCAGCCGCGTCAACCCGGTCGGACAGATGGCGACCACGGCCGGATAGCGCGTCGGATCGTTCGCGGCGAGCGCGATGGCGTAGGCGGCGCTCAACGAGGTCGCCACCAGCACCACGGGCGCGCCGATCACCCGCCGCGCGAAATCGCCAATCGCGTTCTGATAGAGCTGCGCCGAGTAGCGGATCGCGGGCCGGTCGGAGCGCCCGAATCCTGGCAGGTCGAGCGTGTACACGGTGTTCGTTCGTGCCAGCGCGTCCACGTTCCGTCGCCATTCGAACGACCATCCCGCCGCATGGATGCTGTGCACGAGCAGCAGCGGCGGCCCCTCCCCGCGCACCGTGTACGCCAACCGGTGCCCACGCCACTGCACGATGTGCTCGTCGCCTCCAATCAGGTTCGCGAGCGGCGGGACGCCACGGCGTGCATACGCGTTATAGACCGCGGCGGTGCCGAGCGCTGCGCCGGAGGAGAGTAGCAACTTTCGCCAGATCGTCATGTTCGCCGGGGACGCAGAACGTAGGCCGTCAGGCGCCGGAAACGGGCGCCATCGCCGTCGGAACGCCGTGTTCCGCCGCGAGCGTCGCGATGGTCGCGAGATCGACCGGCTTCTCCAGGAAATATGTCGCGCCGAGCCGCATGGAGGCGTGACGACTGTCGAGGTCAGGATAGGCAGTGAGGACGATGACCGTGGCGTTCGGCGACAGGAGTCCGGCCGCGGCCATCACCTGCAACCCGCCGTCCCGCTTTCCACCAAGCCGGAGATCGGTGAGGATCAGATCGTACTCGTGCGTGGCCAGCGCAACCTGTGCCTCTGGCAGCAATTCCACGGCGTCGACGCGGTTACCCGGAACATCGAACAGCTCGGCGAGGATGTCGCGGATGCCATGTTCGTCCTCGACGACGAGGACGTTGGTGCGGACTGGCTCGATGTGAGTGTGCATACCGCACCAGCAGGGCGACGATCGCGCCGAAGGTCGCCGGTCTCTCGCAAGGCGTTCCGCCGTCTCGGCTTGGAGCGCGGCTGCGGCACAGATCTGCTGATCGGGACATCCAGGAATCGGTCAGCCGGGCGACGTGCTGTCCGGATTTCGGTCGCCGAAGTGCTCATGTGACGGAATGCCGCGACCGAGCTGAGCTCGGCGCGGCGTCCGCCTACATCGATGCTACACGGTCAGGCTACGCGTCGACGGGTGTGTGCCATCGCGCGCGCACCTCGGGCTGGCGGCGCCTCAGTGCGGTCAGGGCTGACGCGACCGCTTCCGACGTGTGCGCCAGGCCATCGCTGCCAGCCCCGTCGCCAGTGTGACGACGGTGGCGGGTTCTGGCACCACGGTTGGATCGGGGATGACCTGATCGACACTGCCGATCGTCATCTGGTCGAACCCGAACACATCAGTGGATGCGCCGACGAACGCGGCCGAAAACTCGACGGCGTCGAACGGATTGGCGCTGTTGATCATGCCGAAGAAGAGGGCGGCACCGTCGGCGGGACTCGAGGCTCCCGCGCCGAGCGAATGTGGCACATTGACGACGGTGTTGACGCCGCCAGTCCGGATAAAGGTGAGCATCAGCTGCGACCCGAAATCACCAATGTCCGTTCCCATGAACCCGAACGCGGCGACAGGCGAGGAGAAGTTGATCTGGAAGTTCTCGAAGGCGCTCGGGCCGAACCTCGCCTGAAGGTAGTTGTTCCCATCGGTTGGGTAGCGGCCTAAGGTGGAGCCTGTGGGTAGTGAGCGGACCTCCACGTCACCGCTAAGCGTGGCCGTGCCCGCTCCGGGGAATGTCAGGTTGAGAGGGCCTCCGCTCCGGGCAGCGAACCCTTCGAACGACTCCGTGCCGACGCCGGACAGTCCGCTCAGGAACGATGAGCGGGCGTCAGTCGCGTTCGGAAAGGCACCCAGCCGTGTGGTTGGTGAGCCGTTCAGGTCTTCACCGAAGAACGTCTGCGCGTCGGCCGTCGATCCGACCAGTGATCCCAGCGCCAACGCAGTGAGAACGCGGCGTCCAGATGAGACAAACGTCATTGACTCCTCCTGCAATAAAGGACTCGTGCGGCGCTGCGATATCAGCATCCACACGCACTCCCCGTCACCTGATTGTCGGATGGGCGGCGGGGTCATCGGTGCAGCCTCCATGCTGCGGCGGCAACCTCATCCTGAGATTGGACTGATTTGGTCGCGCCGTACGCATTCGTGGGCGATCCTGTCGTCGTGGCTGAACGCTCCGGCGTGAGGCTGATGCGGAAGCCGCATCAGTTCGAAGCCGCGATCGCCTCGAGCCGCGCGAGATCCATGGCGTCGAGCGCTGTTCGGATCTGCATCATGTCCACCCCCCTGCCGGCCACTTCGACGACAAATCGCCGGGCGACGACGACCTGGATCTCGCCGCGCGGGACTCGGGATGCACTACTGAACTTCTCGTATGCAGGGTGGCCCTTGTGGGTCGTGGTCCGCTCGTGGCCGGTCTCGGTCTCCTTGTCGATCTCGGCTGCTGTCCACGCCGCGAAGCCCATCATGGCCATACCGCGCATCGCGCCGAGGTCGGTGATCGTCACCACGAGGTTTGGGGTCACTCGTTCGTTGGACGGCAGCTTCTCGTTCGCCGACCCGCGGTAGCTACCGGTCGCTTTCGAGATGGTCATTCCCATGGCGCCGGTCTTCTCGCCCCCCGCTTCCGTACGGGGAAGTCCCGTGAGCTGCTCGGGGAGAAGCTCACGCAGTTCCCGGAAATCGACCGACTCGACCTCGACGCCCGCTTCGGCATCGGCCGACATCTGATTCATGGCGGCGCTCATCTCCTGCATCGCGGCAGCCGCCTCCTTCATCCCACCAGCGGCTTCTCCGGCAGCGGCAAGTCGGTTGATTGGAGAAGCGTTGTTGTCGTCGCCGCCGCACGCGGCAAGCACGACAAGGGCGGTGAGTCCACATCCGGTGCGCAACATCTTCAGCATGGGGTTCTCCTGTTCCAGGGGCATCGCGCCGAACCGGCCATTGCTGCGATGGACCGTTCGACAGAGTTGATCACAAGGGACGCAGACAACAGGAAGAGGGCCGCAGCAGGACGCTTCGGCGTCCCATGCATCGCGGCGACGGGGCAACGAAACAGCGTGTCTACGGTCCGTCACAGATGCTCACCGGTCCGACTCGACGATGACGGTCCCCGCCATCGAGTCGCCGAGACGGCGCCCGCGATCGTCGGTCACCACCTTGAAGATCTCAAACAGGCCGATCGCAACGGCGAGCAAGGCGACGGGAACCATCAGCAGCCAGCCGATGATGGGGATGTACAGCAGTACGGAGACGAGCCCGCCAATCGCGAACATCCAGTTGCGCCGCATCGACGTCGCTACGTCCATTGACGCACCGTCCAGACGCACCGGCCGCAGCTTCATCAACTTCTTTCCTATGGAGCGGCGGTCCATGAACTCGAGCTCCAGCCCGTCGCGAACTACCCAGTACGCCGCAGCGATCAGCCCGCCGATCAGCGGGATGAGGCCGACGACGAAGGCGAGCCCGGCGTCGATCAGCACCGCCACGCACCGCTTTCCCAGATCGGCCTTCGCGGCGACCAGCCCTGCTGCCGCGTCAGGCGGGCTGTTGGAGTCGTACGGCTGGGATGCCGCCCCTGTCCAGCGATTCTGCTGTTCCATTGTACGTTGCCTGGTGAAAGGATCCGCGCTGAACGAGACCTTACTGCCGCACGAGCACGACGCGACGGTTGTTCTGGCGCCCCTCGGGCGTGTCATTGGAGGCGGCGGGCTCGCTCTGCCCCTTGCCGACCGCCTGCAGACGCGAGGCGTCGACGGAATAGCTGTCGATCAGGTACTGACGCACGGCTTCCGCACGCCGCGCGCTGAGCGTCTGGTTGGACGCGGCATTGCCGGTGGCGTCGGTGTGCCCCTCGATCGCCAGCCGCAGATCGGCGTGCTGCGTGAGCATCCTCCCGATCTCGCTCAGCGTCGGCGTGCTCTCGGCGCGGATCCGATCGCTGCCGAGGTCGAACAGGATCCCTTGCGTGGACACCTGTCCATCGGCCTGCAGCGCGTCGTACAACGAGGTGCTTCCTGCGGCGACGCGAATATTGCCAATCAGGACGGCGTCTCCAGCCGCGTTGCCCGCGGGTGTGTCGAAGCGGAGACGGTTGGTGCGCGGAAAGTCCGCGGCCGGCATGTTCGAGATCCGCTTCTCGTCGAGAAACACTTTCACGTACCGCCCGTCGGCGATGATGCTGACGCGCATCACCGCCTGGTTCGGTGCGACCTCGGCAGCGGATTTCGGGGCGGTGGAGAGGCTGGGGGGGCCGGTGACGAGACCCGACTCTCCGTTGAAGGAGAAGAAGGCGCGGGTGTGCTTGTCCGCGTTGCGCGTGCTATCCACCGAGTAGATGTAGGACGGCCAGAACAGGGGATCGTAGAGGTCGTACTCGATGGTGAACCGCTCCGGCAGCGCCTCCGGCAGGATCACGTCGAAGGAGCCCTCCTCCGCGCTCCGCAGGTATCGTCCGCCCTGCCACTCGACGATCTCGAGATTGCCGCTGCGCCATTCCAGGCGCTGCGGGAAGTTGCCAACGCGCACGGTGGCGAAGTCCTCGACGAAGAGCGCGCGATCCCCAGGCACGAAATCGAAGTTCGCCCAGGCACCCTCACCCGGGCGCTGGCCTGCCGCGCCGGAATTCCCGGCGGCGGGGATCACGGTGCCCGCCGAGTCGGTCACGACCACCTGCTTCCCCTCCTGTTTTGCCTCGGCAAGGCAGGCCTCGTCGGTAACAACGCAGGTGATCGCGTCCTCCGTTCTGTCCAGGGCGGCATTGACGGCCTGTTCGGCGCGGCGCTCGGCTCGCTGTTCGGCGGCGGCCTTGGCTCGTTCGCGGAGCCGTTTGCCGAGCTGCGCGTCGGCGGTGTCCGGAAGAGCGACGAGCCCAGCGAGCGCGAGGACGGTGACCAGCGGTACGCGGCGAAACGTCATCAGGATTCTCCTGTGGTGCGGCTTGGGATACGATCGGCGGCGCGGCTCATCGTCGAACCGGTCGGCGGATTGCCCTTCCGAGGGTGGGGCCCCGGGTCCACCTTGAAGGTGACATGGCGGTCCCGCCGTGTTGCACGTCCATCCTAGAGCCCGTCCATCAGCCTGCCGTTTGGCAGCCGTGTTTTGCCAGCTAACGGGTCGACTCTTCCGGATTTCTGCCGATGATCGAACTGCGAACACTCGGCACCCTGGACCTGCGCACGTCCGACGGATCGGATCTGCGCCCGCTGCTCAAGGGGCCGAAACGGGTCGCACTGCTCGCCTATCTTGCGATCGCTGCCCCCACCGGTTTCCACCGCCGGGACACGCTGCTGGCGATGTTCTGGCCGGAGTGCAGCGATCAGCAGGCGCGGAGCTCGCTCCGGAACACGCTCCATGTGCTGCGTCGATTTCTGGGACCCAACGTCCTGGTCAATCGGGGCGACGACGAGGTGGGCATCGCGGAGGGGGCGCTCCGGTGCGATGCCGTATCCTTTCGCGACGCCTGCACGAACGCGCACCTCGAGCGGGCGATCGACCTCTACCGCGGCGAACTTCTCCCCGGGTTTTTCGTCACCGGCGCAGCCGGATTCGAGGAGTGGCTCAGCCGCGAACGCGACGCCCTGCACCGGGCCGCGTTCGAGGCCGCGTGGGCACTGGCGGAGGCAGAGGAGCAGGCCGGGAATGCGACCGCTGCGGCGCTCCACGCGCGGCATGCTGCCGGACTCTGCTCCCTCGACGAGGAGGCCGTTCGGCGACTGATCCAACTCCTGGATCGGCTCGGTGATCGCGCCGGCGCCCTCGCCACGTACGAACAGTTCGGCGAGCGGCTGCAGGCGGAGCTGGACGGCGAACCAGCGCCCGAAACGCAAGCACTCGTCAAGGAAGTCCGTCGGCGGCACCGGGCCCACACCACGCACCCCCGGGCCGACGCTCGTTTTGACGCGTCGGTCGCGCCTCTCACCCCGGATGAAACGCGTGCGTCGCCGGTTCCCGATGGTTTCGTGCCCGATGAGCCGCAGAGCGCCGATGCGCTGTACGACTCGCACTCGACCACTCCACCCTCGTTCGCATTCCGCGTCTCGACGCCGTCCGTCGCGCGAACGGCCGGCGCACCCCCAAACTCACCGCCCACGCTGCCTCCTCCATCGCCGCAGAGTTGGCGCCGCAACCGGCGGAGCGTCGTCATCGCCGGAATGGCGCTGCTGCTGATCGGGTTTATCGGCGTCGGCGCATGGATGCGCTTGGGCACACAGGTGGCAGACGCTCGCCTGATTCTCGCCGTGGGTGAGGTCCAGGCGTTCGACGGGGCGGAGGACGCCGGGGTGACGCGCGTGCTGCCCGGCATGCTCTCGACCAGCCTGGCGCAGGCGGAGGGGCTGCGGGTGATCACCACCTCGCGCGTCTACGACGTGCGCAATCGGCTCGGCGAGGGTGCATCGCTTGCCATGGCGGCGCGCGAGGCGGGTGCGGACGAGCTGCTCGAAGGGCTGCTCGTCCGAACGGGCGACGGTTTGCTGCGCCTGGATCTCCGACGCGTCGATCTGGTGACAGGCGAGGTGCGCGCGGTCTATCAGGCGCAGGGTCCGGATCCGTTCGTGCTCGTGGACCGCGTCACGGCGGAGTTGCTCAATGCATTCGGTGTGTCGACCCCCCGGACCGGCATCGCTGCGGTGTCGACGTCATCGCTGCTTGCCTATGGCTTCTTCCAGGAAGGGGTGCGGGCGTACTATCAGGGCGACAACCGGAGCGCGCAGCGACTGCTCACCGCGGCGCTCGCCGAGGACCCGAACTTCGCGATGGCGGCGTACTACAGGGCGCAGAGCCACCGAAGGATCGATCACGCTGCGTTCCGCAACGATCTTCATCGCGCGGCGCGGCTCGCCGGGAACGCGTCGGACCGTGAGCGCCTGCTGATTCGGAGTGCCTGGGCGCAGGTGATGGATGAGCCGGCGCAACTGGCGCTGGCGGAGTCGCTCGTGGTTCGGTTCCCGGCTGAACCCGAGGGGCACCTCTTTCTCGGGAAGGCGCGGCTCTGGAGCGGTGACTTTGTAAACGCAATGCCGCACCTTCGGCGCGTCGTGGAGATGGACTCACTCAGCTTGCGGGGCGAGACGCCCCGCTGCCTCGCCTGCGCCGCCATCGAGGACATCATTGCCGGCTACATGCTCGCCGACTCGCTCCCCGCCGCCGAACGAGAGGCGCGCCGCTGGGTGGCGCTGCAGCCGGCGTCCGCGCGGTCGTGGCACGCGCTGGCGTCGAGTCTCGAGTATCAGGGGCGCTTGACCGAAGCGCAGGTCGCCCGAAGCGACGCCGCGTTGCTGCGATCCGACAATCCGCGCGATCCGCTGTACCCGGTGGTCCTGGCGCTCAGAGCGGGGAACTTTGACCAGGCGGACCGGCTCCTGGCCGAGCGTGACCGGCCGGGCGAGTCGCTCGTGCAGCAGAACGTGCTCTGGTATCGCGTGCTCAGCCTGCGGTATCAGGGTAGGCCGTCCGAAGCATTGGAGGTCGCGCGCCAGTACGGCGGCATGATACGGGACGCGGCAAGCTCGGGGCATTCACCGCTATGGGCCGAGGTGCTCGAAGCGCAGGTGGAGTTCGAGCTGGGGAACGCCCGTCGGTCGGCGGCGCTGTGGCGGGAGATGGCCGCCGCGGAGTACGAGCCCGACTCTCCCTCGCGCTCGGCGAGGCACCAGGCGTGGACGCTGACCCACGCGGCCGCCGCCGTGGCCGCAACGAACGATGCCGGGCGCCTCGCCGCACTGGCCGACAGTATCGAGACGCTCGGACGTCAGAGCGCCTATGGACGCGATCCACGGCTGCACCATCACGTGCGCGGACTGCTGCACGGCGTTCAGGGAGATACCGCCGCGGCGGTGGCCGCGTACCAGCGGGCGATGTTCTCCACGACCAGCGGCTACGGCAGAAATAACCTCGAGTTAGGCAGGGGGCTGCTCGCGCTGGACCGGCCGCGCGAGGCGGCCGACGTGCTCACCGCCGCGCTCCACGGACCGCTCGACGCGGCAAACCTGTACGTGAGTCGCACCGAAATACACGAGATGGCGGGGCATGCCTGGGAGGCGGCAGGTCGCCCGGACCTCGCGATCGTGCACTATCGCTGGGCGGCTGAAGCGTGGAAGCGCGCAGATCCGAGCTTCACCGCTCGGTTGGAGAATCTGCAGCGCCGGCTCGCGCGCCTCGCGCTCTGAGCTTCGCGTCGGCCGGTGGTCGAGCATCCCTAACGCTCCGCCGCACCCCGTTCCAGGCGCGCCAGCTTCTCCACCAGCGTCGATCGGGCGATACCGAGCGCGCGCGCGGCGTGGGTCCGGTTCCCCGCCGCGGCGGTCATTGCCTGCTCGATCGCGCGACGTTCCGACTCCGCGAGCGTCACGGGTGCAGCCGCGCCAGCGGCGCCGCCTGCCGCAGCCGCCTTGCTGGTGAGCGAGGGGAGCATTGCCGCTCCGCTATCCAGCCCGAGATGCTCGGGCCCGATCGGCGCACCCTCGGCGAGGATGCTCGCGCGCCAGAGCGTGTTCTTCAACTCGCGCACGTTGCCCGGCCACGCGTAGGCCCCGAGCGCTCGTGCGGCAGCGTCCGAGATGCGGCTTCCGCGCGGGGCGAGGGTCGTGGCGAGGGGGAGAATGCTGTCACGCTGCTCGCGCAGCGGCGGCAAGGTGATGGTGAGCACCTGGAGCCGGTAGTAGAGATCGGCGCGAAAGCGGCCCGCGTCCACCGCGGCGGCCAGCGGACGGTTGGTCGCCGCCACGATGCGCGCCTCGCTCCGGAGCGGCACCGTTCCGCCCAATCGGCGAAAGGTGCGATCCTCGATCGCCGTGAGCAGCTTCGGTTGCACGTCGCCGCTCACGTCGCCGATCTCATCGAGAAAGAGCGTTCCGCGCCCCGCCACTTCGAGCAGCCCGCGTTTGGTCTGTCGTGCATCGGTGAACGCGCCGCGTTCGTGCCCGAACAGTTCGCTTTCGAAGAAGGTAGGCGAGAGCGAAGCGCCATTGATCTCCACGAACGGCAGCGCCGCACGAGACGAGCGGTCATGGATGCGACGGGCGACGAAGCCCTTCCCCGTTCCTGTCTCACCGAGGATCAACACTGGCGCCTCGGCATGTCGTGCGGCGAGCTCGACCAGGCGCTCGACGTCGGTCTGCACTGGGGGCGCTCCGGTCTCGTTATGTGTCGCCGTGTGCGCCCGGAGGTGCGCGACCTCCCGGTGCAGACGGCCGAACTCGGCGGCGCGCCGCACGGCGGCGTCGAGCACCTCGAGCTTCACCGGCTTCTCGAGCAGATCGATCGCGCCATTGCGCATTGCGCGGACTGCCGTGGCCACGTCGGCATGTCCGGTGAGCACGATGATCCCGATCTCCGGGTCGTCCGCGCGCAGCGCTTCGATCAGCGTGAGGCCGTCAGCGTCGGGAAGATGCAGGTCGACGAGCGCGAGATCCGGTGCGTGCTCGGCGGCCAGCTGCCGCGCGGTGGTCGCGGTCTCGGCGCCGCGTGCGGTGTAGCCGCTCACCTCGAAGAACTCGACGAGCGTCTCGCGAATTGTGCGATCGTCGTCGACGACGAGAATGGAGAGGGACACGCGTTACGTGGACGCGGCCGGGAGCCAGAGCGTGAGCGTCGTCCCTGCTTCGGGCGTGCTCTCGAGCGTGATGGTACCCTGATGCTCGTCGAGGATGCGCTGGCAGAGCGCGAGCCCGATACCAGTGCCGCCGCTCTTCGTGGAGAAGAAGATCTCGAACACGCGCGGCAGCACCTCGGGGGGGATCGCCGGTCCGCCGTTGTGCAGCCGGCAGCGCCACGAGCCGTTGGCCAGCGTCTGACTCGTGAGGGTCAGGTCGCTCCCCTCGGGCGCGTGTGCGGCGGCATTGAACAGCACGTTCATGTAGACCTGGGCCATCTGCTCGCCGTCGATCAGACAGTGCGCCGGCGGATCGGACCGCTCGCGCCGCAACGCCAACGAGCGCGCCTCGAGCTGGCCGCGATGCACGTCGAGCACCTCGTCCCACACCGCGTCAGGGTCCGCGGGCACGAACTCGGCAGTGTTCGGACGGCCAAAGTCGAGCAGCGCGGTGACCATGCGGTTGAGCCGCTCTACCTCGCGCAGGATGCGTCCGACGTTCTTCTCGACGACCGGATCTTCCTTCGACCGGAATCGCAGCAGCTGCGCCGCGGACGAGATACCGAACAGCGGATTGCGCAGTTCGTGCGCAACGCCTGCCGAAACCTCGCCGATCGCTTCGAGGCGGCGCTTGTGCTCGACGCGTTGCACCAGCCACGCCCGCTCGATGGCCGCCGCGGTCTGTGCGGCGAGCGTCGTGAGCAGCCGGTCGGCCTCGTCAATGCCCTGTGGCGAATCGATGTCGTCGGCGACCACCGTGATGGCGCCAAGCACTCCTTCCGCGCTGGTCATCGGCACGGTGAGTTCGAGGCCGACACCGGAGTGCCGCAATGCGACGCGGCCCGTCGCCAGCGCATCGAGCCAGGTGGACGCGAGCCGTTGCTCGAGCGCCTCGCGCGCGTCCGTGTAACCGACCGCGTGCACGATGCGCAGCGCCGCCGTATCGTCGTCGGCGAGGGCGATAACGAGCGCATCGCTCTTCACCGCGCGTCGGAGCTGGCGCGCGACCTCACGGTAGATGTGGTCGAGCGAGATCGTGCGGGCGAGCGCGATGCCGGCATCGATCAGCGCTTCACGCGAATGGTGGCTGGGCGTGATGTCGACCGTGCAGAACACGAATCCGGAGACGGCGCGGCTGGGGCTGTGCAGCGCCGTCACCTGCATCAGGAAGACGCGCTCCTCCGTCGGCGAGTTGCAGGGGAACTCCCACGACACCACCGGTGTGCGGCCGGTGCGGAGCAGCTCCATGGCGCGTTCGATCTGTGTTGTCGACGCCTGGTCCGAGATCGCAGCGAAGATCCGCCGGCCGACGACGGACGACTCCGGTGCGAGGTCGACGGCGCCGTTGTCCTCGGCGAACCGCGACCAGCTTACGTTGGCGCTCGTGATGCACCCGTCCAGATCCACCGTATAGATGGTGAGCGGGAGCGCATCCAGAACGCGGCGTGCGTCGACTGTCATGCGATAAAGCTACGGGCGCGTCGCGCGCGGGCGAAAGGGTGCGACGGGGTGCACGGTGCGCCGACCGGCGCGGTAGCGGAAACGGCGAACGGCGGAAGATCCCGGAGGATCCCCCGCCGTTCGGCGCGGGTCAGACTGTCAATGCCCGCGTGTTAGCGGCGAGCGCCCTTGCGAGCGCCGCCCTTCTTCGCAGCGCCCTTGCGAGC
>PPFU01006597.1_pt1 | contig 14707 bp, 16 predicted proteins | sample 1535991 | NCBI WGS metagenome assembly PPFU01 (sample SAMN04901290, study PRJNA319586) | Hypolithon metagenome, whole genome shotgun sequencing project. | isolation source: Antarctic Hypolithon | place: Antarctica: Miers Valley | collected 2014
AGGCGACGGTGGTAGGCGGCGATCAGGTCGCCGCGTTCCTCTGCCGGGATCAACGCAGTGAACCGCGCCCAGATCTCGGGCCAGAACTGCCCGGCGCCGCCGCCATAGAACCACCGCAGTTCGGCCTGGGTCATCAGGAACACGCCGCGCAGGACCAGATGGCGCGCCCGCTCGGGATGGGTGATCGCGTAGATCAGCGCCAGCGTGGCGCCCCAGCTGCCGCCGAACACGACCCAGGCGTCGATGCCCAGCGCCGTGCGGATCCGCTCGATGTCGGCCACGAGGTCCCATGTGGTGTTGCCCTCGACCGCGGCATGGGGCCGCGAGCGGCCGCATCCGCGCTGGTCGAACAGCACGATGCGGAACACGTCGGGATCGAAATACCGCCGCATCGACGGCGAACAGCCGCCACCGGGCCCGCCGTGCAGCACGACCACCGGCACGCCGTCCGGCCGCCCGCACTGCTCGACATAGATGCGGTGCCCGCCGCCGACCTCCATCATCCGCTGATCGAACGGATCGAGACGGGGGTAGAGGGACGAACCCGCGCTGTTTTGACCTGCCGCCTTGTCCATGGTCAGGCTATATAGAACAGCGTCGCGGCGCGTTACAGGGACGCCGGAAATTATCGGAGGCGTGGACATGACCGATGCCGGAACCGCCGCTTCGACGCGAGGCCCCGGCACCGCCGATGCCGCCGAGATCGCGAAGTTTGAGGCGATGGCGACCGAATGGTGGGATCCGCAGGGCAAGTTCAAGCCGCTGCACATGCTGAACCCGACCCGGCTCGACTACATCTGCACGCAGATCGCCGACGAGTTCGACCGCGACCGCACCGCGCCGCGCCCGTTCGAGGGGCTGCGCATCCTCGACATCGGCTGCGGCGGCGGCCTGCTGGCCGAACCGATGGCGCGGCTGGGCGCCGATGTCGTCGGCGTCGACGCGGCGGCGCGCAACATTCCGGTCGCCAGCCTGCACGCGCAACAGCAGGGGCTGGCGATCGACTACCGTGTCGGCACCGCCGAGGCGCTGGTGGACGCGGGCGAGGTCTTCGACGCCGTTCTGAACATGGAGGTGGTCGAACACGTCGCCGATCCGCCGGGCTACCTGCGCGCCTGCCACGACCTGCTGCGCCCGGGCGGACTGATGGTCTGCTCAACCATCAACCGCAACCCGCGCAGCTTCGCCATGGCCATCGTCGGGGCCGAATGGGTGATGCGATGGCTGCCGAAAGGCACGCACGACTGGGCGAAATTCATCACCCCGGACGAGCTGTTCGCCCTGTTGGCCAACGCCGGACTGGAGCCCGTGGATCGCCGGGGCATGGTCTTCAATCCGCTCACCTGGACGTGGCGCCTGTCGGACCGCGACCTGTCGGTGAACTACACCACCACCAGCCTGCGCCCGACGGCGCGGTCGTCCTAATCCGCCAGCAGCGGCGCCAGCTTCCCATCCCTATCCAGCGCGGCCAGATCGTCGTAGCCGCCGATATGGGTGCCGCCAATGAAGATCTGCGGCACGGTGTGCCGGCCATTCGCGCGCTGCATCATTTCCCGGCGACGGGCGGGATCGGCCGAGACGTCGGTCTCCGCGAAGGAGGCGGCGCGGCCCGACAGCAGGCGCTTTGCGGCATGGCAATAGCCGCAAGTGGGGGACGTATAGATCTCGACGCTTGGCATCGGCGCTCCTTCCGTTTGGGCCTCATCTAGGTGTCGCGAACGGCCCGCGCCAGTACGATCACGTCGACGCGGGCCGCACCGGCCTCCAGGCACGCCTCGGCCGCCGCGGCCAGTGTGGCACCTGACGTCATGACATCGTCCACCAACAACACCTCCGCCCCCATCAGGACCCGGCCGTGCCGGGGATGGGCGCGGACCGCGTCTGCGACATTCTCGAATCGCGCGCTGCGGTTGCGGCCGTCCTGCGTCGCCGTTGCCCGCGTGCGCGCCAGCGCCTGCACGGCGACGGCCAGCCCGCCGGCGCGGCCGAGATGCTGTGCCAGCACCGCCGCCTGGTTGTAGCGTCGCCGGATCAGCCGCAGCCAATGCGACGGCACCGGCACGACAAGCTGGCCGGGGCGCAGCACCGGCGCCGCGGCGCGCAGCATCCAGCCGGCGGCGGGGCGCGCGATATCCAGCCGATCGCCGTGCTTCAGCCGCAACACCAGCCGGCGCCCCCGGTCGCGATAGGTCAGAGCCGCACGCCCCCTGCTCCACGGGCGGCGCAGCACCATGCAGTCGTCGCAGGTCAGCGGGCCGTCCGCTTCACCCGGCAGGGGCGCGCCGCAAGTGTCGCAGCAAGTGCCGAGAATGAACGGCGTGTCGCGCCAGCAGGCACCGCAAAGGCCGCCCGATCGCTCCACCATCTCGCCGCAGGACACACATTGGTGTGGGTAGATCAGTGCCAGCGCCGTTTGCAACACTTCTCCGCCTCCCTATCTGCACCGCAATGACAGCCACGACTCCCACCGGCTCGGCACCCACAGGCGAGCCGTCCATAGGCCAGCCGCCCCTGGCCGACCGCACTGCGCTGGACCGCGCCCGCCTGCGGGCGCGGTCGGACGCTTTGTTCCTCCACCGCGCGGCCGCGGTCGAAGTGAAGGAAAGACTCACGGACGTTAACAGGGCGTTTACATCGCCCGCCGTGGTGACGGGACAGCCCGATTTCTGGCGGATCGCGATGCCCGACGCCCGCGTCGTGCCGGACGACGACATGCTGGCGCTGGATCCCGGCGCGCACGATCTGGTGGTTCACGCCCTGGCGCTGCACTGGGCCACGGATGTCGTGGGGCAACTGGTCCAGTGCCGCCGCGCGCTGCGTCCGGACGGGCTGTTTTTGGGGCTGACGCTGGCCGGCCGCACGCTGGACACGCTGCGCGACGCCCTGGCGCGGGCCGAAGTGGCGGCAACCGGGGGCCTGTCGCCGCGCGTGGTGCCGATGGCCGACATGCGCGACCTTGGCTGGCTGCTGCAACGGGCGGGCTTCGCCCTGCCGGTGACCGACAGCCTGGCGATCGCGGCGCGCTACGCCGATCCGCTGGCCCTGTGCCGCGATCTGCGCGCGATGGGCGAGGTCAACGCACTGGCCGCGCGCGACAGGCGCATTCCGCCCCGCGACCTGTTTGCGCGGATGGCAATGGCCTATCCAACCGATCCGGACGGGCGAATCTCGGCAACGTTCGAGATGGTGGTCCTGACCGGCTGGGCGCCCGCGGACAACCAGCCGAAACCTTTGCGACCCGGCTCGGCCATCACGCGCCTGTCCGACGCGCTGGGCGCCGCGACGACCCGCCGGAACGTTGACCCCGTGAGCAAATCGGTTATCTGAAGGGTTTCGGCAGGGCCGGCCCCAGACACGTCAGGCGAAAGATCCATGCAGGACATGAAGACGGCCCAGGGCATGACTGCGGCAGCCTGCCCCATCCATGCGCCGGCCGACCATCCCGTCGTTGCGCCCGAGAAGATCGGCGTGCTGGTCGCCAACCTCGGGACGCCCGATGGCACCGACTACTGGTCGATGCGTCGCTATCTGAGCGAGTTCCTCTCGGACCGCCGGGTGATCGACTATTCGCCCTGGCTCTGGCAGCCGCTGTTGCAGGGGATCATTCTCAGCAAGCGCCCGTTCACCAGCGGCGCCGCCTATCGGTCGATCTGGAACGAGGCGGCGAACGAAAGCCCGCTGATGACGATCACCAGGGCGCAAACGGCCCGCATCCGCGAGGCGATGGCCGCGCGCTATGGCGATGCCGTGATGGTAGATTTCGCAATGCGCTACGGCAACCCGTCGACCGCATCCCGCGTGCGCGTGCTGATCGCGGCGGGGTGTCGGCGCATCCTGTTCTTCCCGCTCTACCCGCATTACGCGGGCGCCACCTCGGCCACCGCGAACGATGCGTTCTTCGCCGCGCTGTCGAAGGAGAAGTGGCAGCCCGCCGCCCGCACGGTGCCGCCCTATTTCGACGATGCCGCCTATATCGACGCGTTGGCACGTTCGGTCGAACGGACATACGGTATGATGGCCACGCCGCCCGACATCCTCGTCACGTCCTACCACGGCGTGCCACGCCGCTACCTGATGGAGGGCGACCCCTACCATTGCCAGTGCCAGAAGACGACGCGCCTGCTGCGCGAGCGGCTGGGCTGGGACGAGGACCGCATCGTCACCACGTTCCAGTCGAAGTTCGGGCCGGAGGAGTGGTTGCAGCCCTACACGGTGGAAGAGGTCGCGCGGCTGGCGAAACGCGGCGTGCGGCGCATCGCGGTCCTGGCGCCAGCGTTCTCGGCGGACTGCATCGAGACGCTGGAGGAGATCAACGAGGAGATCCGCGAAAGCTTCGAGCATGCGGGCGGCGAAAGCTTTGCCTATATTCCCTGCCTGAACGACGACCCGGCGCATATCCGTGCGCTGTGCGGCGTAATCGCGGCGAACCTCCGTGGCTGGATCGAATGACTTAAGCGACGTCGGGGCACCGGACCGACGGCGTCAAACGGAGAAAGGGGCAATCGGTTTCCCGAATGCCCCTAGTCCCGGCAACTGCCGAAAACGGCAGTTGTAAATCAGTCGATGACGATGGCGGCGATGATGGCCAGCACAAGAAGCGGCACGACGATCCCGCCCGACGACGACGCCGTCTCTTCGACGACGACGACCGGCTCCATGACGGGTGCGGCGATGCCGCCGGCGAAAGCGCCGGTGGTGGCGACGGACAAAGCGGCGGCAAGAGCGATTTTCTTCATGTGACTTCCTCCAGATAGTCCGGTGCCTTGGCGGAGAAGAGGCGTCAGCAGCACCTAAGACTGTACCTCGTGACCACTGTATAAGCAGCAACCGCAACCTGTTGAAAAGACTCCAGCGGCGACGCCGGTTCCTTCCTGCCGCAATTCGTCAAATAAGCAACACCCGGATACCGTTCGGCGCCATCGCGTAAAGTTCGGCGATGTGTTCGTTGTAAAGACCGATGCAGCCGTTGGACGAGCGCCGTCCGATCTTGCGCGTGTCCTGCGTGCCGTGGATTCGGTAATACTGCCAGCTGAGATAGAGCGCGTGGGTGCCCAGCGGGTTCTCGGGGCCCGCGGGGATGAAGTCCGGCCATTCGGGATTGCGTTCCTTCATCGCCGGCGTGGGCGCCCATGTCGGCCCCTCGACCTTGCGGATGACCTCGGTCCGGCCGGTGCGTGTCAGGTCGTCGGTCATCGGCACCGAGGTCGGATAGAGCTTGTAGATCGTTTCGTCCGCGTTCCAGTAGTGCAGCGCACGCGACGGGATATCCACGAGGATCGCGCCCGTTCCGGCGAGCGTGTCGAAATAGGGGCGCCAGTCCAGCATGCGGAAGCTGGATGCGTTGCGCCGGGCGCTGGCACCCACATCGGCACGAAACTCGGTCGTCTGGGCGATGGCGGGGGTGGCCAACAGCACGGCGGCGGCGGCGACGGTACCGATGAAACGGCGCCGGTCGATCGGGGTTTCGTTCTGCGTCAAGGTGCTGCCTCTCGAGCTCGTGTAGTGGTATCTGGGACCGCTGCTAGGCAGTGCAACAGCCCGCTGCAAATCAAACCGGCGTCATTTGCTGCGAATTGCGAGGTTGTGGGTTTGATCCGCCACGCCGGGTTGATATGGGGCGGGATGCCGACCGCGCGATGGGATAGATCCGGATGAACCGTTTGCGCGTGCTGTCGATCGTCGCGGCCCTGTTGCTGTCGGCCTGCGCCACAGCGCCCGAGGTGCGGCTGGGCCCCGATGGCCGCCCGCTGCCGAAGATCTACCGCATCGCTGACTCGGATGCCGACCGCGTCCAGTTCCGGATGCTGGATGCTGTGAACGCATTGCGCCAGTCGTCCGGCGCGCCGCCGGTGCAGCCCGATGCGGCGCTCAACGCGGCCGCCGCCACGCATTCGCGCGATATGAGCGTTCAGAATCGCCCCTGGCATTTCGGCTCGGACGGGTCTTCGCCGCTCGATCGGGTGCGGCGCGTGGGCTATGCGGGGCAGATGCTGGGCGAGAACATCTCGGAGACCTACGAGACCGAGCTGGAGACGCTGGCCGCCTGGACGCAGGACCCCGCGACGCGCGAGGTTCTGGTCGATCCGCGGGCGCGCGACCTGGGGTTCGCCTGGTTTCAGGAGCCAAGCGGCAAGTTGTGGTGGACGCTCATCACCGGCGCCCCGTCGTCGGGCGCTTTCGCACGGCCAGACGCCTTCGCGTCGTCGAATGCCGCCCCGATACCGGGCGCCGCGCCATTCCCCGGCAGCGCATCGGCGTCGACCTTCACGCCCCCGCCCGGACTGGCCCGCACGGACCTCGCCCCCGCGACGTTCCAGTAGACGCACCCGTTTCTTGGCCCATGCGTCAGGCTCGTGCGGCATGACCCACGCGGCATGGACCCATGCCATGGCAATGTGAACGTGCGACAGCGTCTTACCTTGCGTCAGCTCTGCCGTCAGGCCCCTTCGTCAGGGGTGGATGTCGATGGGCGTCCCGTCGTTCACCATCGCGTAAACCTCCTCCATCTCCTCATCGGTCACGGCGATGCAGCCCCAGGTCCAGTCTTCCCGTCCGGGCTTCCACAGCTTGCCCCGCCCGTGCACGAAGATATTGCCACCCGGCGACTTTCCGATCGCCTCCGCAGCCGCACGGTCGGTCGCGTTGGGGTAGGAGATACCAATCGACAGGTGATAAAGGCTTTTCGGGTTGCGCCGGTCGACATAGTACCGCCCCTCGGGCGTGCGGCCGTCGCCCTCGAACGCCTTGTGGCCCTTGGGGACAAACCCCAAACCACAGCGGTAGCGCCGCAGCTCGCGCTTGCCCGACAGAAGGCTCAGCCGGCGCTTGTCCTTCAACACCTGGATCCGTGTCACGGGCGGCCCGTCGTAGCGGCGGAACTTCGTCGCACAGCCGGATAACGCCCCGGACGCGACCACGGCCATGCCCAGCATCGCGGCACGCCTCGTCAGATCAATCACGGCTCAACCTCATGGTTTTTTTAGTGACCATGGCAGATTCGCATCCTCGATTCACCATCCACATGATTGCCGGACATGGTTAAGCCTTCGTATCGTTCCGCTCCTGTGGCAGTTTCGCCTCGATTGCGGCCAGCCGGGCCAGCACCTCGTCGCGGTAATCGTCGGTTCGGGCATTGTCCTCGACATGGTGGGCGTCCTGCATCGAGTTCACGATCAGGCCGACCAGCAGGTTCACCACCGCGAAGGTCGTGACCATGATGAACGGAACGAAGAACGCCCAGGCGTAGGGATAGATCTCCATTACCGGGCGCACGATGCCCATGGACCAGGATTCCAGCGTCATGATCTGGAACAGGGAATAGGCGCTCAGCGGGATCGACCCGAACCAGTCGGGGAACGACTGGCCGAACAGCTTGGTCGCCATTACCGCGCCGATGTAGAAGATCAGCGCCATCAGCAGGAACACCGAGCCCATGCCGGGCAGCGCCGTCACGAAACCCTCGACCACGCGGCGCAGGCTGGGTGCGACCGAGATGACGCGCAGAAGCCGCAGGATCCGGAGTGCCCGCAGCACGCTGAGCGTCTGCGAGCCGGGCACCAGCGACGATCCGACGATGAGAAAATCGAAGATGTTCCACCCGCTGCGGAAGAACCGCAGCCCATGGGCGAAAAGCTTGCCGGCCAGTTCGGCAACGAAGATCATCAGGCACAACGAATCGAGCAGCGGCAGCAGCGGACCGGTGGCGCCCATCACGGCGTCGGACGTCTCGAGGCCGAGAATAACGGCATTGGCGAGGATCACGGCGGTGATCGCGTGGCGCACGGCCGGCCGCTCGAAGAAGGCCGCCAGCCAGTGCCGCACAGCGTGCAACGCCCCCTGCGTCATGCCGCGCCCCGGACCATCGTTGCCGCAATCTCGACATGGGGCGACCAGCGGAATTGGTCGACGACATGCAGCGCCGTCATCTCGTACCCCGCCGCGGACAGGATGGCCGTGTCGCGCGCAAAACTGACCGGATTGCACGAGACGGAGGCGACGACAGGCACGCCGGCCGCCGCGATCTCGGCCATCTGCGCGGCGGCACCGGCGCGGGGCGGGTCGATCACCACCGCGCCTGCATCCGCCAGTTCAGCCGCGGCCAGCGGGCGACGGTGGAGGTCGCGCGCCTCGGTCGTCACCCGGCGCAGTCCGGTGCCGTGGCGCCAGCCGGCGTCGAGCGCCGCGAGCATTCCGTTGTCGCCCTCCACCGCGTGCACCTCGGCGCGCGCGGCCAGCGGCAGCGTGAACGTGCCACAGCCGGCGAACAGATCCACGATCCGCGCCGCGTCGCCGACGGCCGCGACGACCGCGCGGGTCAGCGAAGCGGCGCCGTACTGCGTCGCCTGAAGGAAGGCGCCGGGCGGCGGCACGACGCGTGCGGTGCCGAAACGCTGGGCCGGCAAGCGCAGCGTTGCGATCATCTCGCCCTCCCAGGTCAAACGAGCCAGGTCGTGCGCGGCGACGATGGCCGCCAGATCCTGCCGCAGGACGCGATCCGGCTCCCGCCCGCCCACCACCGCCACGTCGAGGCCCGCTGGCCCATGCGCAACCGTCAACGCCAGTTCGGCGTTGCGCGAGGCACCGGCCGTCACCAGCGCTTCCAGCGCCGGCAGCGCGGCGACGATCGGCGGCACCAGCAGCCGGCAGTCCGGTATCGCGGTCAGCGTCACCGACGCGCGCCCGTGAAACCCGACGATGGCGCCGCGCCGCAGGCGTCGGCCCGCGAGGGTCGCCCGCCGGCGGCTGTTCGGCGGCGACGTGTGCAGGGAGGGCGCCGGCATGGCGACCCCGGCCGCCGCCAGCGCGGTGCGCACCACGCCGACCTTCCAGCGCGCGACGAACCCGTCCGACGCATGCATCAGCGCGCAGCCGCCGCAGGACCGATAGTGCGGGCAGGGCGGCGCCACGCGATCCGACGAGGGCGTCACGATACGGGGTGCCGCGATGCGCCCCCCGTCGGGCGCGCCCTGCACCACCTCGCCGGGCAGCGTCCGGGCGACATAGATCGGCCCGGGCGCGATCCCGTCGCCCCGGTGGCCAAGCCGCGCGATGGTGAAGCTGTCGGACATCGCGCCACTGAATGACGGGTGCGATGCCGCAGGTCAACGCTGCCGATCGGGCGCGCCGGCCCGGTGCGGCACGCGTCAGACGTCCAGCGCGTTGACCTTTTCCCAGTCCGAGAAATGGGCGCAGTAGGCCTCCCATTCGCGGTGCTTGAGCGTCAGGAAGGCGGTGGTGAACTCGCGGCCCAGCGCGGCGCACAGCGTGTCGTCGGCCTCGAGCGCGCGCAGCGCGTCCAGCAGGTTCGGCGGCAGCCGCGCGACGCCTGGGGCATCGCCGGCGGCATACATGTCGATGTCGTGGCGCGGCCCCGGATTCGCGCCGCGTTCGATGCCGGACAACCCCGCCGCGATGATCACCGCCTGCAACAGATAGGGGTTGGCGGCGCCGTCGGGCAGGCGCAGTTCGAACCGGCCGGGGTCCGGCACGCGGACCATGTGGGTGCGGTTGTTGCCGCTCCACGTCACTGTGTTGGGCGCCCATGTCGCGCCCGATGACGTGAGCGGTGCGTTCAAGCGCTTGTAGCTGTTGACCGTCGGATTGGTGATAGCGGTCATCGACACGGCGTGGTCCATGATGCCGCCGAGAAACTGCGCGCCCTCGGCCGACAACCCCAGCTCCCCTGCCCCGCCCGTCGCGGTGTTGGACCCGTCGGCCGCGAACACGTTCGCCGTGGCGGCCGCCCCCGGCGCGTCCCAGACCGAGATGTGCGTATGGCAGCCGTTGCCGGTCAGCCCCTCGATGGGTTTCGGCATGAACGTGGAGCGCAGGCCGTGCGCCTCGGCCACGGACTTGACCATGAACTTGAAGAAGGAATGCCGGTCCGCCGTCACCAGCGCGTCGTCATAGGCCCAGTTCATCTCGAACTGGCCGTTCGCGTCTTCGTGGTCGTTCTGGTAGGGGCCCCAGCCCAGCGTGAGCATGTGGTCGCAGATCTGGGCAATCACGTCGTAGCGGCGCATCACCGCCTGCTGGTCGTAGCATGGCTTCTCGGCGTCGTCGTACGGATCGCCGATCCGGCCGCCATCGGGGGTCAGCAGGAAGAACTCGGCCTCGACGCCGGTCTTCATGTGCCGGCCCCGTTCGGCCGCGCGGGCGATCTGCCGGCGCAGGACGTTGCGCGGCGCCTGCGCCACCTCGACGCCCTCCATCGTGCAATCGCTGGCCAGCCAGGCGACCTGCGGCTTCCACGGAAGCTGGATCACCGACGCAGGATCGGGCATCGCCAGCACGTCGGGATGCGCGGGCGTCAGGTCCAGCCAGGTGGCGAACCCGGCGAAGCCTGCGCCGTTGGCCTGCATGCCGGCGATGGCCTGCGCGGGCACCAGCTTGGCCCGCTGCCCGCCGAACAGATCGGTGAAGGTGATCATGAAATAGCGGATGCCGTGCTCGGCGGCATAGGCGGCGAGATCGGTCGTCATGCCGCGCCCGCCCGTCTGACGCCGACCTCTTCCGGTCCGTCCCGTCCGGCCCTCGCCCCTTCGGCGCCCAGCGCTCGCGACGCCGGCGGCGTGGACCGTGGCGCCGATCGTGCCGCGCCATGGCCGCCTTCGGGCTTGCCGGGATACCAGTCCGTCCCGGCCAGCGGCACCCGCGCCATCGCCGCCGCCTCCAGCGTCAACGCGCACAGATCCTCGGGCTCGAGGTTGTGCACATGGCTCTTGCCGCAGGCCCGCGCGATGGTCTGCGTCTCCAGCGCCAGCACGTTGAGGTAGTTGTTCAGGCGCCGACCCCCCTCCACCGGGTCCAGCCGCGCGGCCAGCACCGGATCCTGCGTGGTGATGCCGGCCGGATCGTTGCCCGCCTGCCAATCGTCATAGGCCCCGGCGGTGGTGCCCAGCGCCCGATACTCGGCCTCCCAGCGCGGATCGTTGTCGCCAAGCGCGATCAGCGCCGCCGTCCCGATCGACACCGCATCGGCGCCCAGCGCCAGCGCCTTCGCCACGTCGGCGCCCGTCCGGATGCCGCCCGACACGACAAGCTGCACCTCACGGTGCAGGCCCAAATCCTGCAGGGCACGCACGGCGGGGGGGATGCAGGCCAGGGTCGGCTGGCCGACATGTTCGATGAAGACGTCCTGCGTCGCGGCGGTGCCGCCCTGCATCCCGTCCAGGACCACGACGTCGGCGCCCGCCTTTACCGCCAGCGTGGTATCGAAATACGGACGCGCGCCGCCGATCTTCACGTAGATCGGGACCCGCCAGCCGGTGATCTCGCGCAGTTCGAGGATCTTGATCTCCAGATCGTCGGGGCCGGTCCAGTCGGGGTGGCGACAGCTCGACCGCTGGTCGATGCCGGGCGGCAGGTTGCGCATCTCGGCCACCCGGTCGGTGATCTTCTGCCCCAGCAGCATCCCGCCGCCGCCGGGCTTGGCGCCTTGCCCGACGACGATCTCGATGGCGTCGGCCCGGCGCAGGTCGACCGGGTTCATCCCGTAGCGCGACGGCAGATACTGGTAGACGAGAATGGCGGAATGGTCGCGTTCCTCCGGCGTCATGCCGCCGTCGCCGGTGGTGGTCGAGGTGCCGGCCAGCGTGGCGCCGCGGCCCAGCGCCTCCTTCGCGGGACCCGACAGCGCGCCGAAGGACATGCCGGCGATGGTGACGGGGATCTTCAGCGCCACCGGGTTCGCGGCAAACCGCGTGCCGAGCACGACCGACGTGTCGCAGCGCTCGCGGTAACCTTCCAGCGGGTAGCGCGACATGGACGCGCCAAGGAACAGCAGATCGTCGAAATGCGGCAGCCGCCGCTTCGCCCCGCCGCCGCGGATGTCGTAGATGCCCGTCGCCGCCGCGCGCCGGATCTCGGCGTTGACGGCCGGGCTGAACGTGGAGGACTGGATCGGCTGCGTGCGCGGCGCGAGCCCGAAATCGTCCTGCATCGCGGATCTCCCTGCATGGCGTGGTCGGAGGCTAGTAGGCGTTGTCGATCTTGAAGGAGTAAAGCGTCCGGGCCGACCCGTAGCGCCGGAAATCGGCGGCCGCCGCGTCGACGCCCGCCCGGGCCAGCAACGTCTCCAGACCGGCGATGTGGTCGGGGCGCATTTCCTTTTCGATGCAGTCCGCGCCCAGCGACGTCACCGCGCCGCGGACGAACAGGCGCGCCTCGTAGATCGAATCGCCCAGCGCATCGCCGGCATCGCCGCAGACCACCAGCGTGCCCGACTGGGCCATGAATGCGCTCATGTGGCCCACATTGCCCTGCACCACGATGTCGATTCCCTTCATCGAGATGCCGCAGCGCGACGCCGCGTTGCCGCGGATCACCAGCAGGCCGCCATTGCCAGTGGCGCCGGCATACTGGCTGGCGTCGCCCTCGACGATGACGGTGCCCGACATCATGTTCTCGGCGACACCGGGCCCGGCCGAGCCGCGAACGATGACGTTGGCCTGGGCGTTCATCCCGGCGCAGTAATAACCGGTGGAACCGTTGACGCGAACATCGATCGGCGCGTCCAGCCCGACGGCAATGGCGTGGGCGCCGCGCGGGTTGTCGATCTGCCATTCGGTCTGGTTCGTGTCGGCGCGTTGCGCCTGAAGCGTGGCGTTCAGGTCGCGCAAGCTGGTTTCCGCCAGATCGACGCGCTGCACCTCAGGCCGCCCGGCCCATGGCGGCCGCGCCGCGATCCCAGAAATAGACCGTCGCCGGCTCGGGCTCCCACACGCGGGCGGCGTCGATGCCGGGCAGGTCGACCAGCGCGCGATACTCGCTGCCGAAGGCAACGTAGCGGTCCGTCTCGGCCATCACCGCGGGCTTGCACGCGACCGGATCGCGCAGCACGCCGAAGCCGTCGCGCGTGCCGACGACGAAGGTGTAGAACCCGTCCAGATCGCGCAGCGCCGATTGCAGGGCAGCGCCCAGCGAGGCGCCTTCCGCCATCTTCCACGTCAGGTAGGCGGCGGCGACCTCGCTGTCGTTGTCCGTCTCGACCGTCACGCCGGCATGGCGCAGGCGGCGGCGCAGCCCGTTGTGGTTCGACAGCGACCCGTTGTGCACCAGACACTCGTCCGCGCCGGTGTTGAACGGGTGGGCGCCCATCGTCGTCACTGCCGATTCGGTCGCCATGCGGGTATGGCCGATGCCATGGGTTCCGGACATCAAGGGGATGGCGAAGCGGGCGACCACATCGCGTGGCGCACCGACCTCCTTGTAGATCTCGATGGCGTCGCCGCGGCTCATCAGGCGCAGCCCGGGCCGCAGGTCGGCCAGCGCCGCGACGGCGCGCGCACCATGGTCGCGGTCGAGCACGAGCACGGCATGGCTCGCGCGCCGGGTCAGGTGGACCGGTGCGCCGACCGCCCGGCCCAGATCCTCTGCCAACGTAGCGAAATCTCCGTCCGGATCCGGCGCGTGCACCGTCAACCGGATGGTTCCCGCCGCGGCCTCGCCATAGACCGCGATGCCGGCGCTGTCCGGCCCGCGATCCGACATCGTGACCAGCATGCCCGACAGCATTGCGCCTAGCGACGGGCGCAATGCATCGTCCTTCAGGAACAGACCAACGATCCCGCACATGATTGGCTCTCCGTCCCGATCATCCGTCACAGGAATATAATATTCCTCAAGCGGCGTCTACAGGCCCTGTGGGTAGCAGATGATCGACAGGTAGCGGGCCGGAAGCTGCACCAGCACCTCGGGACCGTGCGGCGCATCCGCGTCGAAAAACAGCGTATCGCCGGGCCGCAGGGCATAGATCCCGGCGCCATGGCGATAGTCGACTGCGCCCTCCAGCATGTAGATCGTCTCGATCCCCGCATGCTGAAAGGCGGGAAACACGTCCGCCTGGGTGCTGAGCGTGATCAGGTAGGGCTCGACCACGACGCCGCTGGTGTTGGCGCGGATATGGCCCAGCAGGTTGTATTGATGGTTGGCGCGGGTGCCGGCGCGTTCGATTTCCACCCCGGTGCCGGCCCTGGTGTGCACCGCCTCGCGCCGCGCCTCGTAGCCACGAAAGAAGCCGGTCAGCGGCACGTCCAGCGCCAGCGCAAGCTCTTGCAATGTCGTCAGCGAAGGCGAGGTGTTGCCCGTCTCGATCTTCGAGATCATGCCGACCGACAGGCCCGTCGCGCGGGCGAGGTCGGCAACCGTCATCTCCCGCTCCCGGCGGTGCGACCGGATCGCGCGGCCGATCGCGACCTCCAGCACGTTGTCGCGCACGGCGCGTAAGCGGTGCGGATCCTGCTGCAATCTCGGGACCGCCATCCGTCCTCCTTGACGCCACCAAATGCGCGGACCCTCGCAGGTCGACGCCCCGCGCCGGCGTGCGGTGGCCCGCGCTTCCGGGCAGGTCCGCGCCGCCCTGCCGGCGATGCCTCAGAAGCCCAGGCGACGGCGACCCCCAAGCGCCCTATCATCGGCCGCCCGGGCCATGCTTGTCCACAGGTTGGGCCAGGCGCCGCCTCGGATCGCGCGGTGGGCCGCTGCGACGGCGACACGGAAAAGGGGGCCGGATCGGTTTCGGCCCCCTTTGGTCTTGCGCCCGGCGGGGCCCGTCAGGCGGCGTTGCGGGTGCCGCGTCGCCGGATTGCGCCGAAGCTGGCGGCCCCGGCGAGCAGAAGCAGCGCCGACGCGGGCAGCGGAACCGGCGGAACCTCCGTATCGGCGACCACGCTGACCGTAGCGGACACTGGTTCCAGCGGAACCGGCT
>PPFU01013132.1_pt1 | contig 14700 bp, 8 predicted proteins | sample 1535991 | NCBI WGS metagenome assembly PPFU01 (sample SAMN04901290, study PRJNA319586) | Hypolithon metagenome, whole genome shotgun sequencing project. | isolation source: Antarctic Hypolithon | place: Antarctica: Miers Valley | collected 2014
GCCTGGAAAACGATGAACGCGATCAGCATCGAGAGCGGGATGGCGATGCCCACGAGCGTCGCGTTGCGCACGCCGAGGAAAAACAGCAGCACCATCACCACGAAGATGAGGCCCGCGATAATGTTGTTTTCGAGGTCTTTGACGAGGCTCTCGACGTTTTCGCTCATATCGCCCGTGATGGCGACGCGCGTGCCCACGGGTAGGGCGGCGGTGGCGAGCACGTTTTTGACCGCAGCGGCGGTTTCGAGGATGTTCTGCCCCGACCGCTTTTTGACGCTCAGCGTGATCACCTCGAGCGGCTGCTGCTCGGCCTCTGCAAGCGTGGTGTACGAGCCGTCCTCTTGCTTCACCTTGAACACTTCGAGGCGCGCAAAGCTCTGCCGCTCCTGGAAGCCGAAGTCCACGTCGGCCACGTCGCGCACGAAGATGGGCCGCCCGCCCGGCGCTTTGACAACGATGTCGTTTATCTGCGCCGGGTCGGTAAACTGCCCGTCTACCCGAACAAGGTAGTTTTGCCGGTCCACGTCTACCGAGCCGCCGGGAATGTTGATATTCTCCCCCTGGATGGCCTGCACGAGGTCGTTGAACGCCAGGTTGTAGCCCTGCAAACGCGACAGGTTGACGTTAATCTGCACCTCGCGCTCGAGCCCGCCGATGAGGTCTACTTCGAGCACGGACGGGATCGCTTCCAGCTCATCCTGCAGCTCCTCGGCTGCTTTCTTCAGGCGCGCGATGCCATAGCCCGCGGCCAGGTTGACGGCCATGATGGGCGTCTCGGACAGGTTGATCTCGCTCACGATAGGCTCTTCCTGCAAGTCGGTGGGCAGCTCGCCTCGAGCCGTGCTCACCTTGTCGCGCACTTTCTGGTAGGCCTCGTCCATCTCGACGGTAGGCTCGAACTCGACGATGATCGTCGAGACGCCTTCCGTCGAGGTAGAGCGGATCTCTTTGATGCCGGTGATGCCCTGAATCTCTTGCTCGATCTTCTGCGTGATGAGGCCCTCGATGTCGTCAGGGGACGCGCCGGGGTAGATAGTAGTGACGACGATGTTGGGAATCTCGATAGAAGGCTGCGCCTCTTTCGGGATGGTGAGGTAGGAAAACAACCCGCCGACGACCAGCAGGACGGTCAGCACCAGCACCGAGGTGCGGTATCGAATGGCGACGTCGGTAATTTTCATAAAGGTTCGCGGAAAAGCGCGGGTTAGCCGGTCCGAGGCAAGGTCGGCCCGTCGAAGTCAGCCTGTTAGTTGGCCTGGGGTGGGGAAGCGGCAGGGCCTGCCAGGCGCGTGCGCGTATTGGCGATGTCGAGCCGCTCGTTTTCGGTGACGTTGTTCTGTCCCACGACGATCACCTCGTCGCCGGGCTGGAGGCCGCGTTCTACCACGATGTCGTTGCCGTAGCCCGGCCCTACCGTGACGATGCGGCGCTGCGCCACGATGGCCGAGTCGGTGCGGACGGCCACGTAAAGGCTCTGGCCGTCCTCGTCGCGCTGGAGTGCGGCGCGCGGCACCACGAGCGCGCGTTCGATGCGGGCGCGCCGCACGGCCACTGTAGCCACCATCGACGGCTTGAGGCGGCCCTCGGCGTTGTTGAGTTCTACCTCGATGGGAAACGTGCGGCTCGCCGGGTCCACGGCGCTGCCCACAAACGTGATGCGGCCCGTGCGCGCCTCGCCGCCGTACGCATCCAGGCGTACTTCTACGGCGTCGCCCACTGCCACGTCACCCGCAAACCGCTCGGGCACGCCTGCCGTCACCTTGACTCGCCCCGTCGAGACGACGCGCGCCACGCGGACGCCCGGCGACACCTGCTCGCCGCGCTGGACAAAGTGTTCTTCTACCGTGCCGCCAAAAGGCGACGTGACGCGGGTAAGGGCCAGCTGCCGTTCGGCCTGCGCCACTGCCGCCTGCGCCTGCGCGACGCTTGCCTGCGCCGTCGCTCGCTGTGTGCGGATGTTTTCAAACTCCAGCGCGGAGATGATCGAGTCGCGGTAAAGCGATTCCTGGCGGCGGAAAGTGTCCATCGCGAGGTCGTACTGCGCCTGCGCCTGTGCTTTTACCGCCTGCGCCTGGTTGAGCGCCGCCTGCACAAGCTGAGGGTCGAGCTGGGCGACGCCGCCGCCTGCCGGGATAAACGTGCCCAGCTCTTTCAGACTTGTCACCGTACCGGCAGACTGCGCGGACAGCACGGCGTCATCCATCGCATCGACGGTGCCGGTGACCTCGATAAGGTCGTCAAACGTGGTCGGCTGGATAACCATCGTCTCGACGCGCACGGTGCGCACGGTAGGCGCTTCTTCCGAGGCCGTGTCGGCGCCGGAGCAGCCTGCAAAGATGAGCGCAGCCAGCAGGGCGGCAGTAGAGAGAAAGCGCGGGTTCATAGTATGCGGGATAGAGAGCGGCTGAGCCGCGGTGAGGGCAGTGCAAAGCGGGCGCATCAGCGGGAGGAGGCCGTGCGGAAAGGGCTGTCGGCCCCGGTAAGACGCGTGCCGAGCGCGGCTTCAAGCGCGGCGCGGGCGCTGAGGTAGTCGTGGACAGCCTGCACGTACGACAGCCGGCTCTGGTCGAGCTGATCCGAGGCCTCGCGCACTTCGAGCGGGGAGGCTACGCCTTCGTCCAGCCGCTGGTCGGCAAACTGGTAGTTGAGTTCGGCGCGCTCGACGTTTTGCTCTTGCGTGAGAATGCGCGCCCGGGCCGATGCCACGTTCTGCAACGCCCGCTCTACATCGAGGCGCACGTTTTCCACCGCCTGCGTGTATTCGATCCGCGCCTTCTCGACGGCGATCTGGCGCTGCTGCACCTGCGCCGATGTGCGGAAGCCGCTGAAAAGGTTCCACGACAGGCGCAGGCCCACGTTAACAGCAGGCTGCCAGTAGGAGTCTGAGAAAAAGCCGGTAGTAGTCTCGGTGTAGGTAAACGGGCTGCCGCCATCGGCGGCGTCGCGGATAATGCGCGTGCGGTTGTCCGGCACCGAGCCGCTGTAGCCAAACGTGGCAAAGCCGCTCAGGTTGGGCAGGAAACCGGCGCGGGTGATGCTCTTGTCGATCTCGCGCAGCTCTACGGCTATCCGGGCTGCTTCGAGGTCGGGCCGGTTGGCGAGGGCGGCGGCCAGCAGGTCGTCGGTAGAAATGGCGGCAAGCTGCCCCATGTTTTCGGCGTCGAGTTCGCCTACGAGCTGCACGGGCTGGCCCACGGGGATGCCGAGGGTAAACTTGAAACTGTCGAGCGCTTGCTGCGCGGTGTTATGCGCTTGCACGAGCTGCGATTCGAGGTTGGCGCGCTGCACCTCGGCGCTGAGGCGCTGGAACTTGGGCGCGGTGCCGGCCTCTACGCGGCGCGCGGTTTCGGTCTCGTTCTGCTGCGCGCGCGCTACGCTCAGCAGCACCACGCGCGCCTGCTCCTGCGCCAGCAGCGCGCCGAAAAACTGCGCCTGCACCTGATTCTGGACCAGCTGCACCTGCCGCTCCAGCGCGCGCTCGTTGATGGCGGTCAGCCTTTTGGCTCCTTTGATGGCGGCAAACGCCGCCCCACTGTAGAGCGTCTGCGTGATCGAGATCTGGTTCTGGAACGAGTTGGGCACGCTGAACGGATTATCGCTTTGCGTCAGCGAGATGCCGGCCCGGTCGTAGCCCGCGCTGATGGAATCGCCGAAGGCCTCGAACGAGATAGGGGCCGTGGCGGGGTCAGTGTCGGTGCGGGCGCGCTCGTTGTAGGCGAGCCACTCCACGAAGCCCAGCGAGCCAAAGAGGCCACCCGCATCAGAGCCTGCAAATGGGTTGGCACTTTTGACGTTGCGCGTGTACGACGACGAAAGCGACACGTCGGGGAGCACCTCGGCCCACGCTTCGCGCACCTGCGCCTGCGCGTTGTCCACGTCGAGGCGGGTGCTCTGGATAACGTAGTTCTGGACGCGGGCGATCTCAAGGGCCTCGTCGAGCGTGAGCGCGATCGCAGCCGGGTTCTGCGGCGACAGCGGCGTCTGGGCATGCGCGGCAGGAAACCCGGCCACGATCAGGAAAAGCAAAATGAGGCAGAAACGCATGGCAGGCGTTAACGGGAAAGCGAGAAAGGGTGGTCGGGCCGGATCACGAGGCCGTCAAAGAGGACCGAGGAGATAAAGTCGGCGGCGGCTTCGGGCGAGTGGGCGATCTCCTGCGTTGCAGAGGGCACGCACGGGCAGACGGTGAGGACGTAGTTGAGATGCCCCTGTATATGGCCGATGAGCGAGTACGCGATCACGCGGCTGTGCAGCGGACGTATGCTGCCCTGCGCGATAGCGGCATCGAGGGCAGGCTCGATCTGGTCGACGACGTTTTCGCGTAGCCCTGTCATGTGGGCCACGTGCTCCGGATTGAACGCCATCCGGTGCGCCTCTTTCATCAGGATGCTGAACAGGTCGCGCCGCTCCAGGAAAAACGTCAGCACGGTAAAGACGAAGTCGCGCATAACGGCGCGGACGGCGCGGTCCTGCTGCTCGGGCGCACGAAAAAAGTCGTGGACGACCACGGAAAGCCGCTCGAAAAGATCACTGATTACGGCGTAAAGCAACGCTTGCTTGCCGCCCTCGAAGTAGTTGTACAGAGTGCCCTTGCCAAACTCCGCGCGTTCCGCGATCTCCTCCAGCGTGGCCTGCTCGTAGCCCTTCTCGGCGAAAACAGCGCGCGCCGCGCTGATGATTGCCTCGCGGCGGGCAAGGCGCTCCCGCTCGCGGCGGGAAAGGGGTTCGGCGTGTGTTTCCAATGACTTAGCGACTCATGGGTACTGAAAATGACTGATCAGTCATGTTGCGGCCCTTACGTCACCTTGTATGTTGGGATTCACCCGCTGTATTAACGAATGAAGAAGAGTGCGCACTTCAAGTAGCCTGTGTCAACATCGGCTCTGCCCGGTGACAACAGTGGGTCTTACTGTGCGTGGGGTGGATAGAAAAAAGTTGGGGACAGCTCCCAAGAGCCGCCCCCAACGGTGTCATACGGTAGAAATCAGCTTTGACGGGTATTACCGCAGGCGCATCACCTGCCGGGTGGTGGTAAACGTCTCGCCGGTTGCACGGACGAGGTACAGGCCTGCCGGCAATCCATGGGAATCAAAGGAGAGGGTGCGCGTCTGGCCCGCCACCAGCGCGCCCTCGAAAAGCGTCTCTACCTGGCGCCCGAGCGCGTCGTACACGGCGACGTTGACCCACTGCGGCTTTGTGACATGCAGCGAGAGGCGCGTTTGCTGGTTAAACGGGTTAGGTTGCGCCTCGCTGAGATGGTAATGCCCCGATCCTTCTATGGTGATCTCAACGACAGAACTGTACGTGAAAGCGCCGTCGTAGTCGATCTGCTTCAGGCGGAAGCGTTGGAGGCCGGGGGCAGGCTTCGGAATGCGCTGTTCGTAGCGCTGCGCTTCCAGCGTCGTCCCGTGCCCGCTTACAAAGGCGAGGCGCGACCAGTGTCCTTCAACACCTTGCTGCTCTATGTCAAAACCGGCGTTGTTCGTCTCGCTGGCCGTCTCCCAGCGTAGCACAGCCTCTTCGCCTGCCAGGAGGCCGGTAAACGAGACCAACTCCACCGGCAGCGTTCCGAGGAGGATGTTCGTTCCGGAGGGACCTGAAATGCGCAGTTGATAACTGTCCTCGCTGTCTCCATAAAGGCCGTTCCCGACGAGGATGTACTGTTTGCTCGGGCTCAGCGTCTGGGTGGCTCCTCCGCCATTGTAGTTGTCGTACCGAAAAAGAAAATTGGTGCAGGGATTCGCCGGGTCGAACAAGGTCTCGTAGAGCAGCAGGACGGTGTCGTCTCCGAAACCGACGTTGACTGGTTCTGTCACCTCGAAGTGGTACGAGGCGTTGGTGTCCACGAAAAACTGGTGCGTGTCGTACGGCGTGACCAGTTCATCGGTCTGGCAGTTTCCTGGTGTCGTAGCAGGATGAACGAGCAAGGCCTGTGCGGCGCGCGTGTCGCCGTTCACGGTGACAGGGTTCTGCGCCTGCACCGGCAAGGCGTAGAGGTACAGCAGAATAAAAGTGAAAAGCGATCTCATGGAGAAAGAAGCGACTGGTTGAGAGGGCGGGTAGCGCACATTCCACCTCATGAACTGGCCGGTGAAGTGGTGGCGCGGGGTCGGACAGGAGGCAACAACCTGCACCTCTGTTCACCACGGTTATCGCGCTTTTTCTGATACCTTAACCGGTTGAGGCTGGCAGCGCGTCAGGGTCGCTGCTATGTGATGCCACGCTGCCCTGTGGGATGCCGCCCCCCTTGGCGTGGCTCAGGACAGCCGCAGCCGCGTAGATGCCTCGGCTGTGCTCGGCGTGACGGGGCAGGGGGACGTGACGAGGCGGCCTGCTTGGCGTGACTGCGGCAGCGCTCGGTGTGACGGCAAAAGAGCGGGCGCGAGGCGAGCACCTCTCAGCGCGACCGAGAAATGCTACGGACCGCTCACAGATACCGCTCGTAGCCGTTGAGGTCCATGTACTCGACAAGGTTTTTGACGCGCTGCGCGTTGTCGCGGTGGCAGATGAGAACGGCATCATCGGTTTCGACGACGATGGTGTCATGCATGCCCACGAGGGCGATAAGCTTGTCTTTGCCCTGCACATAGCACCGACTCGAGCTCTCGGTGATTACGGTGCCCTGCAGCGCGTTGCCGTGGGCGTCGGTGTCCTGGAGGTCGAAAACGGCGCGCCAGTCGCCCACGTCGCTCCACCCAAACGAGCCCTGTACCACGAAAACATGCTCGGCCCGCTCCATCACGCCGTAGTCGATAGAGATTTTGGGCGCGCGTGCATACGCCGTTTCGACGGTGCCTGCTTCGGGGGTGCCTTTGGCGTTGCAGATAGGCAGAAACGCTTCGTACACATCGGGCAGGTACCGCTCGAAGGCGCGCAGGATGGTGTCGGCGCGCCAGGCGAACATGCCGCTGTTCCACAGGAAATCACCTGAGTCGAGAAAGCGCTCGGCAGTAGCGATGTCGGGTTTCTCGGCAAAGGTGCGGACGGGAAAGGCGCGCAGCGTTTCGTCGAGGCCGTCGCTTGTGCCGTCAAACTGAATGTAGCCGTAGCCCGTTTCGGGGTGGGTGGGCGTGATGCCGATGGTGACGAGCGCATCGGGCTCCTGCGCCTGCGCGACGGCCGCACGAAGCACCTGCCGAAACCGTTTTTCGTTGCGAATAAGATGATCGGCAGGCAGCACGACGAGCGTGCCCTCGGGGTCGCGCGCGGCGATGACTGCGGCGGCATACGCGATGCAGGGGGCGGTATTGCGCCCCGCTGGCTCGCCCAGGATATTGCCCGCAGGCACGTCAGGCAGCTGCCTGCGCGTCTCGGCCACGTAGTCGGCATTGGTGACGATGTAGATCGCGTCGACGTCTACGAGCCCGTCGAGCCGGTCAACGGTCTGCTGGATAAGCGAACGGTCGCCTTCGACGGTGAGAAACTGCTTGGGACGTGCCTGGCGGCTGGCGGGCCAGAAGCGGGTGCCTACCCCGCCGGCCATGATTACAACGTATGTCATTGCGATAAAAAGATGGAAATAGAGCTGGAACCTACGAATGCTGGAGACGCTCGGGGCAGGGCGCGAGATTTAGAACCACAGCCGCCCTCCATAGCGGTTGAGGTACGTGCGCGCCGCGTCTGGCAAGGGCGTCCTCGGCACATGCCGGGCTTCGCGAAATCCCGACCGAGCTCCCTGCCACCACCCTTGCAGGTCGCCGTGGCGCGCAGCGCGAAAAAGATAGCGCACGAGCCAGGTAGCGCCGTAGACGCTGCCCTGCACCAGTGGCAGGTAGCGGCGTGCCAGCACCAGGCGGTTGCGGACGTGGTGTGCCACCCGGCCACGGGGCACCAGGCGCGGGCCTTCGGGGATGTGCTCGGCGATAAGCGTAGGGTCGTACCAGATGGCGTGCCCGGCTGCGATGAGGCGGAACGACAGGTCGAGTTCTTCTTCGCCGTAAAAGAACGACGGGTCGTAGCAGCCCGATGCCCGCACGGCATCGAGGCGGAGCGCGTGGGCGCCGCCGATGAAATAGCTTACCCGCACAGGCGCACGTGCGGATCTGGTGCCACGGGGGCGCAGCCAGGTAGCAGGCGTAGTGCGGTGGTCGTGAACCGAAAACGCGAGCGCGGCGCTGCCGGGGTGCGCGGCGAAATGAGCCGCAATCGATGCCAGCGCAAACGGCTGCACCAGAAAGGCGTCGTCATCGAGGAAAAAAGCCAGCGGTGCTGCGCAGGCGTCGATGAGCAGGTTTCGGCTGGCCGCCACGCCCATCTTGACTGCGGTGCGCGCGACCGTCACCTCGAAGGGCAACGCAGGGTCGATTTCTACCGGAGAGGTGCCTGCATTGTCGAGCACCCATACGCGTGCAGGTTGCTGCGTCTGCGTGGCCAGGCTCTTCAGCGCGCGCGCGAGTGCGGCGGGCCGGTCGTGGGTGACAATGAGCACGGCAACGGCACCACCGGTTGGGGGGCTACCCTGGCTTCGAAAGGGCGTCATCGGATAATGGCGATGCGCTCCACGTCTGTTGAGCCCAGCTTGCCGCTTTCGCCGCGCACAAAGACGCGGTAGAGATACACGCCCGTGGCGAGGCGGTCGCCGTCGGCGTCGGTGCCGTCCCAGCGCAGCTTGTTCCAGCCGATGCTGAGCGCGCCCCGGTCGAGCAGGGCGGGATTCCCGACCAGGTCGAACTCGCGCACGAGCAGGCCGGTGAGCGTGTAGATGCGGAGGCGGCACTCGGTGATGCCCGCAGCGTCGGCACCCTTTACGCGGAAAGCGAAGGTCGTCTGCGTGTTCATCGGGTTGGGATAGGGCAGCACCTGTTCTACCTCCAGCGTGTTCTGGACGCGGAAGTGCACCTGGTACGGGCTGTCGGCGGCCTCGTTGCCGCTGGCGTCGAAGGCGCGGAGGACGAGCGTGTGCGTCGTGTCGCGGCCACTGAGGTCGGGGGTGTAAACGAGGCGCGCGGTAGTCTTGCCCGGAGCGGCCGGCTCGAACTGCACGTCTGGACTGCTGAGCGGCACAGCCTTTCCGTCGAGGGTGAGTTGCACTACAGAAGAGTCGGTGAGGGGGCGGAACGCGTTCTCGTCGTCTATCGACACTTCGATAGTAGGACGGGCCGAGACAAACGGGAACGCCGGATCCTGGATGTTGCGCACCGGGGTAGGATCTGCGGGAAAAACCACGCCGTCGATCACGATGCTGTAAACGGGCGGCGTAGCGTCTCCGCTGATGGTGAAGGGGTGCCGGTAGAAGTTGTTGAACGTCACGCTCTCCAGCGCCGATGCCTGGTCAACGCGTACGCGGAGGCTGTTGCTTCCGGTGCTGCCGTGCGTGGGGAAAGCGATAGAGGCGGGCTGCACCGCGCCTGCGGCAACCGTGCCGAGGGTGTCACGGCCTACGAGCCGCTCGCGGTTCTGCGCGTCGGTAACGAAAAAGGAGACGACCACCCCGGGTGCAGCAGCAAGGCCGAGGTTGCGCACGGGATAGGTAGCCTCGAACCGTTCGCCTTCCTGCAGCAGGGCAGGCGCGGTGCCGCTGGGGCCGTCGAGCAGCAGGTCGGGCACGGGTGTGTAAGCCAGAAACCACTGGGCGGGCACAACCGCCGCCACACGCGCGTCGCCGTTTACGCCCGTACTGTACGTGGTGTCGCGCACGTGGTAGCGCAGCCGCAGGCGGGGGTGCAGGGCGGGAGACAGCGTGGACAGGTCGGCGCGTGCGCCGGGCGCTGCCTGCGCGAGCAGGCTGTCGGTACGGGCGTCGTGGACGGTGAGGCGGGCGTCTGCCGGGGTGGAAAGCGGAGCGCCGGCTTCTGCCCACGCTTGTGCCGGGCCTATGGGCGTGCTGGTAAGAGTGCCTGCTGCCTGGCGGAAGGTTAGGAGCGTGTCGTGGACGATCTCGTTGGTGCCGCCGGGGGCCACCGTCTGCTCCCACCGCTGCGCGGGATAGCCCACGCGTGTCACCATCTGCCAGAGGTGTCCGTAGGTGATCGTGTCCACGGCTGCGCTGCCGAGGCCGCGCACGAGCGTTTTCACGTCTTCGCCGATAGCCGTGCCGCCGCTGTTTCCGAGAAAGCGTGAGCGCCCGATCACCACGTCACCCACGTGCAGCGTCTGCGCGAGCGAGTCGAGCCGGGCGCGGGCCTGCTCGGCCGTGCCAAAGCGCTGCTGAAGGCTGGCGGCCATCGGGTAGGTGGGGGCGTGCACGGCGGCTTTCACCATCCCGCTGACGCCATCGAGCACGACAAACCCCCAGCCGAGCGTGAGCGTCAGATACGACTCGTCATCAACGTTGATCTGGCCTTTGTACTCGCCGCTGCCGCGTTCTGAGGTGGGCTGCAACCGCACGTCGTAGGTATCGAAATACCAGCGGTCCCCATCTGCGTGCAGGCCATCGGCGCTGGCCTGCTGAAGCTGCGCGCCCGTCTGCATCCAGCCGGTTTGTCCGGCGAGGGCAGGCAGGAGGGTAAAAGACGACGTTGTCCACGGTGCCTCTATCCCTTCGATGCGCGCGCGCCAGTAGTAAGGCTGGCCGGGGAGCAGGCCGGGCACGGTCCACTGGGCAAACGTGGTGGCGGTGGTCTGGTGCTGGAGGCGGGCGGGCGAGGTGAACGTTGCCGTCGTGTCTACCTCGAACATCACCTCCACGGTGTCACGCACGAGCGACGAGCGGGAAAGGCGCAGCACGGGCCCTTCGCCAACAAAAGCATAGGAGGCAGGCGAGACGAGTGCCACGTCGCCGGAGAGGACGGGAATCTGCTGCGTGGCGCGGTTGTCGGTCTCGTCTTCTTCGGCGAAAGCGTTGCCTTCGTCTACGACAACCTCGAAGCGGTGCTCGCCGGCGCTGCCGTCGCTGAGGGCGATCGTGAACGCGACGGTGAGCGAGTCGGGAAAGGGCGGAACGCGTCGCGTCTGGCGCACGGGCGCGCTGCCGGGCGCGTTGTGGTAGAGCGCCACGTCTACGCTGTCGCTCGGGACGAGGCCCCAGCTGCGCAGCTTGACGTCCACGCCGAGCGTCGAGTCGGCTACGAGGGGGTCGGTTTTGGAAAAGCGGATGTCGGCAGCGCTGACGTGCAGGTTGGGCAGGGTGGGCAGGCGCAGCGGGGTGGCCGGGTCGCCGACGAGTCCGTACTGGAGCAGGTTCTTGACGCCGCTGCCGCCGGTGACGAGGCGCGCGAGGGTGTTTTTCGCCTGCCGGGTGGCCTCGCCCAGCACCCGCAGCGAGTCGTCGAAAACGAGCCGGTGGAGTTCGTCGCCCAGAAAGCCGCCCGAGCCGATGGTGCTCAGCTCTGACGAGCCCCAGTGCGAGATGGCCCCGTGCTCAGACTCGATGACGAGCTGCTCGGCCAGCGAGAGCGTGTTCTGTGTGGGCGAGCCGATGGTGAACGCGCCCGTGCGGCAGCCAAACGTGAACACGGCAGGCAGAAACGGCGCGTTGCGAAACGCCGGGGGCGGGTCGATAAGGATCTCCCATATCTGCGTCGAGGAGTGGCCGAAAAAGGCAAACCAGGCCAGCCCTTTGCGCATCTCCTCGGTGATGCGGTCGCGGTAGAGGGCATCGACGGTAAGCAGGCTGCGCTTGACGAGGCGGACGGTGTCGAGCGCGACGGCGCTGTTAACCCCGGTAGCGCCCCACGAAGAAACGTAGGAGCCGAGCGTAGCCACCTCGCTAAGCGAGTATCCACCCGAGGCGTGGATAGAGCGCCCCTGCCACGCGCCGGCAGGGGCGGTGGCGTACGCCTGCAGCTTGTTCACAAACCGGACACCCGCGTCGTTGGAGCGGATGGGCAGCCGCCCGATGGCGACGAATTCTGTCCAGTCGGTGGGGCCGCCGTACTGCATGGCATACCAGGCATCAGAGGGCGCGTTGCCAAAGGTGACCACTTCCCAGGGTTGGAGGGGGCGGCTGCGGGAGAGCGTGAGCGCATCGCCCCAGAGGGTGACAAACTGCGGCGCGCGCGTCCAGGTACGGGTGGCGTAGAGAAAGCGGCGCAGGGCAACAGGGGTGGCGCGGCCATAATCGAACTGATCAAACACGTCGGACTGAAGCACGACAAGCGTCGAGAGCCCCTGCCGGGCCTGCTTCTCGGCGGCAAGTGCTTCTGCCGACGCGCGCAGCGCGGGCGTGGTGATGATGACGTAATCGGCCCCCAGCGCGGATGTCAGCGCGGGGGCTGCATAGCGGGCGAGGCGGGCAGGCTGCTGGAGTGCATCGCGGCGCGCGGTAACCACGTGCGCGGCACGGGGCAGCGTAGCAGCCACGTCGAACGTGTCGGCGCGCGCGGTGCCGTGCGCCGCCAGGCCCAGCGCCGGGGCCAGCGCAAACGCATCGTCATTGCCATAACCGCCCATGCGCAACCGCACCGGGCCGGAGGCGAGGCTAAACGCGTCGCGCCCGGCTGTCGCGGCCAGCCTGCGCCCGTACGCCACCTCGAAATAGTCCACGAATACGATGTTGGGGTTGCTGCCCGACGCGTTGTCGAGCCGCAGGCGCGCGCGGAAGTCTCCGTTGGAGACGACATCCGTGGCGGCAAGCCGGGCCTGGAGGCGGGCAAAGCTGTAGCCCGTCCAGCTTTTTTCGTCCTGCTGGACAAATTGCAGGGCAGAGCCGGCAAACTGCTCGGTGAACAGCATCATGTGGTGGGGCGAACTCGAGCCTGCGCTGAGCTGCACGCGCACCGCAACCGAGTCTTGCTGCACAAACAGGGGCAGCTTGAGCAGAAACGTGGCATCCTGGGTGGCTGCCGAGGTCAGAAAAAAGCGGTGCCCGAAAGTGCCCTCGCCGCGCGTGTAAAGTGGGTTGCCCGAGTTTTCGGAGTCGCCGTCGTAGGAAAAGACCTCGTTCTCGACGTGGAGCGTGTCGCGCACGGTGCGCGTGGTGGGCGTCGAGGGGGCAGCAGGCGAGAACGCGCCGTACCGTAGCCCGGGCGTGCCGGCGGCGTAGAGCCAGTAATAGGTGGTGTCGGAAAAGAGGCTGTAATGCGTGCTACTCTGCGAGTCTGCCCGGTCGTAGGCCCAGCTTTCATCGGCACCCGTGTTGCGCTGCCCTACAAAGACGAGGGTGTCGGTGGGGGCCAGCGTGGCCCCGCTGCCGCCGAGCACGAGTAGCGGAACAGGCTGCCCCTCGTGGAGCAGGGTGAGCTTGTCGAGCGGCCACATGGCCAGGCTGATGCCTGCGGCCTGCACGTCGGCACCGGTGAGGTAGTACATTCCATCTGCTACAACGCCTACCTTGAGATACTGCGTCTCTCCTGAAAACCAGTCGCTAAAACCTGTCTGGGCCTGTACCGGACGGATGCTTGTAATGAGGGCCAGTAAAAGGCAGAAGACGCAGAAAGAGCGCATACAGAGAGGGACAGGAAGGCGGGCAGCGGGGAGGAGGTGCACGCCCGTCAAGCAAATCGTGATCCAACACAACGCAACAAGCAAAGGTACGCCTGCTTTCCCGCTAAGGGTATGAGTTTACAGGAGGATAGCGCGGAAAAACTGCGGCATCCCGTGGTGCGCGGCGTGGTTGGCCTGGCCGGGGTGCAGGCGGTGCAGGTGCTGGTGCCGCTGCTGACGCTGCCGTACCTGACGCGGGTGCTGGGGCCGGCAGGGTGGGGCGAGGTGGCGGCGGCGCTGGCGCTGGCGAACCTGGCGGCCACGCTTCCCGAGTACGGCTTTTCTGTTTCCGCCTCGCGGGCGCTGGCGCAGCAGGCCGGGCAAACCGGCGCGGCGCGCGCGCTGGTGTCGGGTGTGGTGGCGGCCAAGGCGGTGCTGGCGGTAGGCGCGGTAGCAGTCGTGCTCGCGCTGCAACTCTTCGAGCGCGCGGCGCTGGGCAGCGGCGTGCTCGTGGCGGGCGCGTGCCTCATCGCGGCGGGGCATGGCCTCTGGATGGCGTGGTTTTTCGAGGGGGCCGAGCGCGCACCGGCCTTTTTTCGCGTCGTCGTTGTGGCGCGGCTGGGGTACGCGGCCCTCGTGCTGCTGCTTATCCGCGCGCCGGCAGATGGTGCGCTGGTGCCGCTGCTCTACGGGCTCAGCGGTATTGCCGCCGCGCTGCTGGCGCTGCGTTACATGCCGTGGCGCAGCAGGGTCGCCCCCAGCGCGGTGTGGGAGGTGCTGCGTGCGGGCCGGGCCGGCTTTGCACAGCGCGTCCTCGTGATGGTGTACGCGGCGGGCAACGTGTTCTGGCTCAGCCTCATGGCACCGCCGGCAGTGGTGGGCGGCTACGGGGTGGCCGAGCAGGCCGCCCGCGCCGCCTGCCTCGCCCTTGTGCCCATCAGCCGGGCGCTCTACCCCCGCTACAGCCGCGCAGCAACCACCGGCGCGCAGGAAGGATGGATGCGCTTTACCCTGCCCGCGATGGCAGGCGTTGGTGCCGTGCTCGCGGTGGTGACGTTTGCAGCAGCGGGTCTGCTGCCCCTCGTTTTCGGGAGCGACTACGCGGCGTTTGTGCCCGTGCTGCGCCTGCTCGCGCCGCTGCCGCTGCTGGTGGCACTGAGCCAGTACTGGACGGTGCAGAACCTGATGGCGCGAGGCCGCGACCGGGCGGTGGTGGTGCTGTTCGGGATGGGCGCCGCAGTTGATCTCGCCCTCGCCGTTGCGCTCGTGCCCCGCTTCGGCGCGCTCGGCATGGCGGGCGCGCTCCTGGCCGCCGAAACAGTTGTCACCCTCGGAAGCGGAATCGTGGCCCACCGCACGCGCCCCCACCCTGATCGCCATGTCTAATACGCTCCGTGT
>PPFU01024353.1_pt1 | contig 14693 bp, 12 predicted proteins | sample 1535991 | NCBI WGS metagenome assembly PPFU01 (sample SAMN04901290, study PRJNA319586) | Hypolithon metagenome, whole genome shotgun sequencing project. | isolation source: Antarctic Hypolithon | place: Antarctica: Miers Valley | collected 2014
CTTCTAAATATTAGGCTGCGGCGTCATCCTTAGGTACGGCTTAACTTCCTTAAATCCTTTTGGAAAATCCTTTGCTGCTTGTTCGTTGGAAACAGAGGGAACAATGACGCAGTCTTCACCCTGGTTCCAGTTGGCAGGTGTAGCGACTTTATGATAAGCTGTAAGTTGTAGGGAATCTATTACCCGCAAAAGCTCATCGAAGTTCCTTCCTGTCGACGCAGGATAGACGATGATTAGCTTCACCTTTTTATCAGGCCCAATGATATAGACCGACCTTACGGTAAGTTTGTCGCTGGCGTTAGGATGGATCATATCATACAGGTAAGAAACCTTTTTATCCTCATCGGCCAATATAGGGAAGTTCACAGTTGCTCCCTGTGTTTCGTTAATGTCCTTCACCCATCCCTTATGCGATTCAAGGCCATCTACACTAAGTGCTAAGACTTTCACATTTCTTTTATCAAACTCCGATTTATATCTTGCCACTGTACCTAATTCGGTTGTACAAACAGGAGTATAATCTGCAGGATGAGAAAATAAAATCGCCCAACCATCTCCTATCCACTCATGAAAATTTATTTCACCTTCTGTCGATTGTGCTGTAAAGTTCGGAGCTTCATCTCCTAATCTAATTGTTGCCATGCTTACTCATTTATTGGTTTGATTCCAGATCGATTACCTACGGTTGTACGTAGATCACTAAATAAAGATTGTTTTATTTCCTAGTCATCTCTTCTTATTAACCTTCCTGTATGAACAGTACCATCTCCGATTCGTAATCTGTAGATATACATGCCCGAGGCAAGATTTGATGCATCAAACACAACGAAATGCTTCCCTGGCTGTTTATTTTCCTTCACCAGGGTATTTACCATTTGCCCAAAGCCGTTATAAATCTCTAGCATAACCATCGCAGGCTTTTGTAGAAAATACGCTATTGTCGTCTGATCTCCAAAAGGGTTTGGATATTGCAAAACTTCATTTTCAAAAATTTTGTCTTCTACACCTGTTACACGCTCACTTCGCACGAAAATATTCCTTGTATAGGTACTGGTCCTGCTACAATCATTGGTTGCTGTAAAGGTGATTGTATAATTACCTGGATGGGTAAATAAAATATCTTGCCTTAATAGATTGTCATCTACAGCAATCTCAGGTGTCACCTGCCAACTAAAGCTCGTATACCCTTTTGCACTCGAAGCGTCGATTTCCAATGTAGCGCCAAGATTGACCGTATCTTTATCGACAGAAAAGCTAGCAAAAGGAATCTTAGATATCGGGTTAAAGTATACGCTGATGTACAGGGAAATATCTAATGGGTTCGTGCCGTTTTGAGATGACCAACGTTCGCTACTTGCTACCCAGGTACCTGTAGCCAATTGCTCCCAGGAGGTACCCTCGGCAATATCGTCATCGGTAGAAGAAACAATCGCCACAGTATCCGTTGTATTTTGCAAATCCAACAATACACCTGCATAAAATGGCCCTTCAATAATAACAGGTTCATCAAATACGACTTTCGTCAGTCTGTTATTATCGATATTATTTTTAATATCAATAATTTTAAGCGTTTTGGTGGCAATAATATCACCCGGCTTACCATTTACGCCGTTATCGTCAAAAATAGCAATGTCGACAGTAGACTGATCATCGTTTGTCATGGCCACACCAAAGAATACATACAAACTGTCTAGTTCGCGGGAGGACCCACCTTCGCCAAAATACTCCGCCTTAGCCAAATCTCCCGTACCATTTGTACCCGTCACGTACCCATCAGGCGATACGTAAAGAATAGGGTCGCCGGGAAAAGGATCGTTAAGCGCATAATCCAGTGCAAAATCACACGCATCTGCCGCTATCACGGTAATAAAATTTTCTTTTACCGTTTGATTAGCCTGCGCCAAAGGGTTTTGTACTTCGAGCCTTACCTCATAAGCCCCTGGTGAGTCGTAGCGAACAACTGGATTTTCTATACTTGCAGTAGAGGGTTCGCCGCCTTCAAATATCCAGGAATATCCGGTCTCGTTAGTAGACTGGTTAATGAACTGCACGGAATCTCCTGCTGCTATCACAAGCTTATCAGCTGTGAAATCTGCCACAGGATTTTTGGTACAATCGACAATTTTTACCGTCTGCACTGATCGCCGGCGTGCCACGTCACATCCTTCCAAAGTGACAATGAGTTCGACTTCATACTCCCCAGGCGTATTATATTGAACCGAAGGATTAGCCGCTGCAGACGTAGCAGGTTGGCCGCCAGGGAACTTCCAGGCGTAAGTTGTAACATTTTGTATGGCATCACCTTTAAAATTTACACTTCCGCCCGCACAAGCACCTGCTTCAGCTTGAAATGGTTCAATATTTAAGAAACCTTCACCGATAATTATGGGTGACATTTCTATATTGGCTTCAAATTCCAGCGCTTGAAAAGGAATCCACTCACCGTCAACAAATGCAAAAGACGTTTGACCGTCCCCCTGACCTACATCATTGGTAAATAATCCTAAGGTGTCGCCCTGATTATAATATATCTCAAAGCCCATATAAAACTTTCCGCTAGTAGGCACTGCGGCAGGATTTTCAAATATAATTTCTGTGTAAGAAGCCCTGTCATTTTTATTCCGTGCTAATGTTGTTCTCACCAACTTGTCAAAAGAAACATCCTGCGTGGCTAACGCTTTCCCCGGTCGATTGCTTCGACTGTCATTTTCCCATATCTTGAACGAAATCTTTGCATTAGCGAGGTTGGGAGAAACAACTTTACCGATAGCAAATAATCCACCACTGACAAAGTACCCGGCAGGAGCATTATATACGTTGGCGTATTTATTAAACTCATTTACATTATGGCCGACCACTGGTCCTAAACTTTTACCATCATCGTCGACAAAGCTGTAAAAGCTTCGTGTTCCCGGTTGTGGAAAACCTATGATCTCACAGGCCTGAAGTTCTACCACCGTAACGTACGATGTGGCAATTATCTGATCAGATCCATCTTGGTTAGTGGCCCTTAGTTGTACATTATAAACACCAGGCGTAGCATACCTTACCTGAACAAATTCTTCAGTAGCAGCGGATGGTGTACCTCCGGGGAACGACCAGGAGTAGGTTAAATTATTGCCCAGCGACTGAGAAGAAAAATTGACGACCTGGTTGGTATAGATATCGGCATTAGAACTAATAAACCTTGCTACAGGCTGGCCAGAAAGACCTTTGACAGCCAGCATAGCATTGTAAGCATTTATTCTTCCAGCGCCTAATAATCCTTCGAACCCGCCATTAACAGCTATGATATTGTCAGCAGTAATTTGGATAAGATTCAAAATTTGAGCAGGTGTTAAGGCCGGATTCTCTGCCAGCATCAGCGCAATTAGTCCAGCAACCATAGGTGCCGACATGGAAGTGCCTGAATAGGAAGCAAAAGCACCTGAGGTACCATCATCACCAACAACAGTGCTTAAAATGGATGTCCCCGGAGCGGAAATATCCACCCAGTCGCCAAAATGGGAAGATGCATTTTTCCGGTCTCTTTCGTCAGTGTTGGCTACAGCTATCACATTATCATAAGCGGCAGGATAACTTTTGACTGACGTATTTCCATTTCCCGCGGATGAAACAAAAATAATACCATTGGCTGTACCTTCATTGATTAATTCCTGCCAGGCATTAGATACGCCAGCACCACCAAAGGACATACTGATTATCTTAGCACCGTTTTCAATTGCTTTTTGGACACCCTCAAAGCTAAACTCGATGGTTCTGGTATCGTCAGTATCATCACTAGTGGCCTTGATGCCAAATAAGTTCACCCTGTTGTAGCTAATCGAGGCAACTCCAAGACTATTATTTGTAACAGCCCCTGCAATTCCTCCGACATGTGTTCCGTGTGAAAAATCTTGCGGACCTGCTTTATTGTCTCCTGTAGAGGGCGGACGAGTATCATCGTCATTATTGGCAACATCATAACATTTGCTCCGGTCTACATTTGCTTTTAGATCGGGATGATCGAATAAAAAGGCATCATCAATAACGGCAAGATTGATCTTGTTGCTGGTTGTGGACAGATCAAAAGCCTGGGGTGCGTTAATTAATTTAAGTGCATTCTGTCTGGAATAAGAAGGGTCGTTGGGCGTAATATGAAGATAGTAAACCGGTACTCTTTCCGCATACTCTATGTCAGGCTGTTCATTTAAAATTTTCAATGCATCCTCAAGGGCAATGTCTTCGCCAAGTGTTACCCTAAAGATATTAGAAGAATTCCTAAAACTACTTCCAGGAGAGAATCCCACGATCGATTTGATATTTACGTTTCCCATCATGGAACGATATGTGCCTGCGGGATCACCGTTTCTTGTTGAATTTGCAGACAAGGCCCTGACCCGATCGGCAGCTGCAGCCTTAAATTTGACAAATACCTTCCCTTCCAGATAAGTCGGTTCTACCGGCCCAACTGGCGCACCAGCCAGTAAATCCTCGGAACCAATGGGTCGATTTGTCTTATCCTGCTCGTCGACATTAATTTTTAAATGCAGACGATTGTTTTGATGAGGGTGAAAAACCCAGTCAGGCGTCTGTTGGATATATCGCGTTTCTATTTTGTTTGCCTTTTGCGCATATAGGCATTGAATCATTAAGATCTGCGTGCAAAGCAAGAATAACTTAAAGTATCGATTCACCATGTAGTAAGGGGTTTCGGATTAAAAAATAACAAGCATGATATTATGGTAAAATTGGCCATAATAAATTAAAAATATAAGTAGTAACGTGTTTTTTCCGTAAATGGATTTAAAAAACAAATCACTTTCCCGCGAAATTACACCGAAAGTCATGCACAAGATACGTAAAATATCGTTTAAATTAATATACCAATTTACATAAACAAACCATCATATATAGCGGTTATTGAAGTAGTGATTAATACTTATATTTTTTAGATGATCCATTAATTGTATTTATCTCATTTTTTTAAATTAACCAAACAAGTAATACCATGAAAGACAAATCGGAAAACTACAGAGAAGAAGATAACAATAGGAATGATTATTCCAATCGATCGATAATTGACGGTGAAAATTGCAGTGTTAGTCCTGAAGAACTAAAGCGAGAGATGGCAAAAATTGAAGATAAATTTCAAAAAACTTTACATAATCTTCAGCAGGAAAGAAACGAGCAAGACAAGATTTACCAGAAAAAGGTTAGCGAGATCTACGACAACGACCAATATAAAGCAGATATCTACGGGGAAAAGATCAACCAGTTGCAGGAACGAAAGGAAAGGGAGGATAAGATCTATGAGGAAAAAATTTATTCGTTGAAGCAGGAGATGTCTACCGCTCAAGAAAATCTGCAAGGAAATCTTGGGCAGCTTAATCAGGAACGGGATGTACAATTACAACTGGTAGACGACAAGATAGAGCAAGTGAAAGAGGAAAAAATGAAGTATGACGAGCTTTATAGGGTACAACTGGAGAAAATAAAAATAGATAATGAATATAAGCAGAAGGTAAGCCAGATAAAAAGTGCTCAGGAAGGAACTCAGGAAGAACATATCGAACGCCAAAAGAACCTTCAGAAAGAGAAAGAATATAGAGAATCCAGCTTTGCCAAAAATTTTCAAAAGGAGTATGATTCCGCCTTGGTAAGACTTAAAGAGATGGAAGATTACACGGTCGCCGATAAGGATCCTGATGTGAGAGGGTGGAAAGTTATTGGTAGAAATGATGAAACTATAGGCACTATAGACGAATTAATTGTTGATAGAGATGCTATGACGGTCAGGTATCTTGAGGTAGATATAGATAAACACTATACCGGTAACGATCATAACAGGCACATATTGATACCAATAGGTGTGGCGGAAATTGACAGAGATGATGATCATGTGCTAATTTCTACATTAGATGCGTCACTCGCAAAAAGAATCCCAACTTACAATGGAGATTCGGTGACGCGGGACTATGAAAAGACACTATTGGATGTTCTTTCACCTGATTATGAATCGAGCCACACATCGGGAAATTTCTATGATAGAAAGCATTTCGACACCAAAAAGTTCTACAGTCCAAGGAGGAAATAGTCAGCAAATGCAAGCCGGGCCTTTTAGCCCGGCTTGCATTTCTTTCTTATCTAATAAATATTATGCTTTTAAGTCAATTTTACCCTATAAAAACTCCTGGCCTAACACAACCCAATCAAAAGACTATGCCTCACATATCGTTTGAAGAGGATTCACTGACAATTCCTATAAGTTTGTCAAACAAATGAACAGATTGTATGTCAATTAAAATTTTGTCCCCACGCTTATCCAAAACCTGTTCCTCTAATGTCATATCTTCGACATTCCCCTTTTGCCCTCCACCACTTTTACCCGTGCAACCTTCCAACAATAAGCTTACACCGAAAAGCAACATAATAAAAATGATGCCTTGTATGATGATCTGTTTGGTTTCTGATTTCTTTTTGGCCATCGCAGTAGCGTCTAGGGGATGTCTGTTTCTATAAAAATTACTGTTATTTAATGGACACCATTATGCCTTAGGAGGTTGGAAAGCAAATGGAATATTTAAAAAATTTGATCCCATCATCTTGCACCGTAAAAAATTGAAGAAAAATCAGCTGCTCTCTTACCTAAAAAAGAATTTAAGGCCAGCCGTGACACCAACAGCTTGAGGTGTGCTTGTAAAGTTACTATCTTCTTTAGAAAAAGAACTGATGGCTGTTCTGTACGTTGGCTCCAGCGAGAAACTGTAGTTTGGGGAAAAGTTATATGAAAATCGCGCTGAAGCCAGGCCATTGAAGTAAACATTGTTATATGGCGATTCATCCCCGGGCGTTATCGTAACGGAAGCCAATCGGCTACTTTCGTCGGTAACTTCATTTTTTAGAAAAATTTCCGACGATACACCTGAAGATACCATGATGCTCAATTTCTTATTCAAAACGATATAGCCAACCTTCAAAGGTATAGATGCAAACTGAAAATTATTATTTAAAGAAATAGGTGAAGACGGTGTAATTGTAGAATTAGAAAAATCTGCCAAATTTAACGTCGTTACGTATAATGCTTTTTGGTTTAGCGACTGATCTTCGACAATTACGTTAGATGTAGCTCCCGAATTATTCACAAGGTATTGTAAACCTGATTCGATGACCCATCTCTCTTTCACACGCAGACCAATATCAAAACCAAAGGCAAATGATGATCCCGAGGTCATGTCGCTTTCCTGGCTCTGTGTGTTTGAAAGCCACGCAGCATCCTCACTGGAAAAGTTTGCATTAGCAAAATTCGAGGTACTGTTAGCCTTTATATTTGGGTCAAAATAACCCGGGCCAAAATTTAAGCCCGCGAAAAGCACAGTCTTCGCAGCATCGTTCTCCTCCCTTTTTTTCGCTGGTACGACTGGCACGTGGTACATACGGTAAGCTTCCCAGTCTGGTGCAGCCAATTTGAGGTCGAAATCGATCGCCTCAATGGACTGCACAAGCAGGTTTACGCTTCCCATTTCCTTTGATATATTCCTATTTTCTTTTCCGATGTCTCCCTTTTCACCAGGGTTATCATTTATAATATTTGCTAATGCATCCCGAATATCTAACGGAGCGACCTCTCCGCGACCAATGTTATCTATTATAAAACCCGACCCAGATTTTTCTAATACGGCATCATCGTTATCTGTTGGCTTTGCTTTATCTTGGCTTTGCATCACGAAAGTTTCCTTGTTTTCTGACAAAACTTCCAACTTTTGAAAATCTGCCAGCTGTTCCCTTCCATCATCGGATAAAATGTTATTGCCGCCTTTATTCTCTACGCTTTCTTCTATTTTCGCGGAAGCTGCTTCCGGCAACTTCAAAGCCTCGGATGGTCTATTATCCAGGCCATCCTCAAGCGCGTATATGGAACTTGCTTCTCCATCATAGGTACTGTCGGCTGGTATTATCGCTCGTTCTACCGGCTTATCAGGGAGTACAGGCACCTGCTTCTGTGCCATTTCCTGAGACGAAAGATCGCTGCTACCATTCGGCTCTTTACCAACCATTTGATTTGAAAAAGACTGGTCGATGAAATAATAACTTAGGGCACCTGTTAACAATAGCAATGCAACGGAGGCAGCTGCCAGGGACTTATAGAAAAAAGCGCGCTTTTTGTATAACCCGGACTCCCGATTGGCAAGTACACCATCAATTTTATTCCAGACCTTAGAAGAAGGTTTTACAGATGCTTCCTCAAAAACATCTTTCCAGTTTTCATCCCATTCTGATCGTTCACTATTATCTAAATTATTCACTTTTATTTCCTTTAAGGTCGATAAACATGTATACCAACTACTTTATTTTTTTAACTCCTGGTTCAAAACGATTACTATCTATCGCTACCAGCTTTCGTTGTAATAGCAATCGTGCTCTTGCATATTGCGATTTGCTCGTTCCTTCACTTATCCCGATCATTTGGGCGATTTCCTTATGTGGAAAGCCCTCTATGGCAAACAAATTGAATATCACCCGACAGCCTTCAGGTAATGACTGAACCAACTTGATAAGATCCTGGAAATGATAATTTGAAATGATAAACTCCTCACCTGCTGCATTGTGCATATGGTCGATATCGACCATAGGATAAAGGTAAAGTTTGTTCCTTTTATGGTTCAAGGCGGTATTGATCACGATTCTTCTAATCCAGGTGCCTAACATAGACTCTTTCCTAAAATTTTTGATATGATCGAAAACTTTTATAAATGCCTCCTGCAAAATGTCCTCAGCTTCTTGTTTTCCGTTGGCATACCTAAGGCACACCACATACATTTTACCGCAATACCGGTCGTATAATGCTTGCTGTACCTTTCTGTTACCACGGCAACAGCCTTCGATCAGTTCCTGCTCAGACATGGACTGTTAATTTGCGGTTAACAAATATGATCATATAGCTAATGACACCCATTTATCATCAATAGTTGGAATAATGGAAACTTTTAACGGTAAATATATAAGAATGAACCTTCATTTTAGTTTATCTTATCTATCAACTGCTATCAAATAAATTTAAAATATTATATTGGCCTGTATTGCCACCTGAAATATTAGTTTTTAAGCAATGAACTTACCAAAGAAAAAATTAAGCAATTTTATGTTCAGGCACGGCCTGCATTTTTCAGGGTTCTTCATCAGTGTCGTGCTGCTGATGCTGTACCATGCCTGCGTGCCGCTACAGCCCAATACAACGGCTACGGCAGCTTCCGCCAAACCGCTTTTGTACCAGGATCAAACCTATGAGCCCAATATTCACACGGTGCTTTTATACCCCAACCTTAGAACAGTCAATGACATGATTCAACCTGCCGTGTCACCTATAGAACAGTTGATACCCTTGCGGCTGGTATTCGATGATCTTACGACGGCTTATGAAGAATACTATGTTCAGATAATCCATTGCAACGCCAACTGGACAAAATCGACGCTGAATAATATCGAATATATGTATGACTTTAATGAATTCCCCATTCTTGATAACGAAATTTCCTTTAACACCCGTACACCCTATGTGCACTATACGTTCGACTTACCCCGGGTAAAAATCTCCGGGAATTATCTTTTAATTGTATATAGGGGACGGGATAAAAATGACTTAATTTTAAGCAAACGCTTTATGATTTATGAGCAAAGCGTCATCATAGATCCCAAGATTACCAATTCGAGCAGTGTTGGCTTGTTGCGTTCCCATCAGCAACTCGAATTTAATATCAACTATGGAAAGTTTAATATTATCAACCCGATGGAGGAGGTAAAAGTAGTAGTAAGACAAAACCAGCGATGGGACAATGCCATTGTTAACCTGAAACCGACTTTTATAAGCGTAACCCTCCAAAATTTGGAATACAGACATTTCGATTTGGCTAATAACTTTCATGGCATCGCCGAATACCGGTTCTTTGACCTTCGTACGGTGAACTTCCTTGGTCAGAATGTTGCCAAGATTAACCTTGAACCCAATAAGGTCACTGCCAGCTTGTTTGTAGATAAAGGACGGGGGCAGGAGGCTTATAGCCAGATTGAGGATATCAATGGTCAATTTGTGATTAGCAACGCAGAAACGGGCGATGGAAATATAACCGGAGATTATGTCAATGTACAATTTAATCTTTTGGCTTCCCCTACAGTCCAGGGCGATATCTATATCGCAGGTGCATTAACAAATTATGATTATCAGGCGGCCAATAGAATGGTGTATAATCCGGAAACAAAACTATACCATGGCAACCTTCTCTTGAAACAAGGATTTTATAATTACCTTTACTATGTAAAAAACAATTCGGCAAATCCCTATGTGCTTGAGGGAAGTCATTTTGAGACCGAAAATAATTACGAGATTATCGCCTACTACCGTCCTGTAGGTGCCAGGTCAGACCTTATCATCGGCTATGCCTCTTTTATCTATAACAGAAGATTTTAGCCCTTCTTTTCAAACTCATATACCTCAGCTCTTTTGCTTGGATCCGAATTGGCGATGTCCAGCATCCCAAACCCTTTGTGGGTATAAGACCCTAAACCACAGGTGAAAACAAACTCCTGTACCTCCTTGGCAGCATAAAGTGTAAAAGGAAATGTATACCCTCTAATTTCATATTTTACATCCTGGTCATATACCGGATAGATTCGCGCAAACTTCTTCTGCGTTTCCTTGATCTTTTTTAAGTATTCCTTATCAGGTACAAGTTGAAACTGGTAAAATGAAGCAATCTGTTCAGTGGTATAACGGCCGAAATTCTCCATCCTTAAAATGGTAGATTCGTAAAGCATATCCGAAAAAACGTCAGTTTCAGGGGATATAAATTTCTTGCCTTCACTATCGTTGAATGAAGGATTTAGAAGTACAAGGGGAGAGATGCAGATAAACTTCATAGAACCTGTCATTTCTGGTATCCCTTCCCGCTCTACACCCTCCGGTATCAGCAACAAATTTCCTATCTCAATCTGAGGAAACTCGAATAGTTTTTTTAAAAAATAATTCAAAAAACCTTGATCAGGACAAGATAAAACCAAAGTAACTCTGCTAGAGTAAAAATGGAGTCCGTTTCTACTGATTTTCGTCTGCCCTTTTAAACCTGAAAAATTATAATAGGAAAAGTCCCGGTATTCCTGGTTACCACCATTTAATATAATGCCTTTTACAAGTTGAGCTAAAAGATATTGATGGTGGAAAGGAACAAAAGCTCCTTTATTCTTTAAAATAAATATTATTCTTACCCTCACAGCGCTGATTATCAGTTAAAAAAAGGTTCATCTTGTTGATCGGTATAACCACAATACCACGGCAACAAATATCAATACAGGAAAAGTACTACAATAAATCTCAAATGTCTTATTTCATAAAGTACCTGAGCATTTACACCTAACTTGGATTTTTTTATAATGTTATGACAATTTCATGATTTATTTTATAAAAATGCCATAATATTCGGAGAAATAAAAAATTAAACATTAAATCTAAAGTGCATAACATCACCATCGTGTACGATATATTCTTTCCCTTCTATTGAGATCTTTCCAGCTTCCCTGCAAGCTAGTTCTGTCTTATATTTTTGATAATCGTCAATCTTTATCACCTCTGCTTTTATAAAACCGCGTTCAAAATCAGTATGGATTACCCCGGCCGCCTGAGGGGCTTTCCACCCCTTAATGATCGTCCATGCTCTAACCTCTTGTACGCCAGCAGTAAAATAAGTGATCAGGTTCAATATATGATAGGATGCCTTGATCAGCTTGTTCAGGCCCGACTCCTTTAAGCCATACTCTTCTAAAAACAAGGCTTTTTCTTCATCATCAAGCTCCGCTATTTGTGATTCGATGGAGGCGCTGATTAAAATAACTTCAGCATTTTCATCTTTTACACCTTCTTTTAATGCTGCCACATATTTGTTGCCATCGTGCACAGAATCCTCATCAACATTCGCCACGTAAATTACTGGCTTTTCCGTTAGCAATTGAAGGTCAGCCGCTGCCTTCCTTTCGTCTGCCGTAAGGTCTAAAGCACGGGCATTAACACCCTTATGAAGATTTTCCTGGTAAATTTTAAGCGCAGCCAATTCCTTCTTGGCTTTAGCGTCGCCTGTTTTAGCCATTTTTTCTACCTTCTGAATCTTCTTGTCTACAGATTCCAGATCCTTCAGTTGTAGTTCCGTATCGATCACCTCCTTGTCGAACATAGGATCTACCCCTCCGGCGACGTGTACAATATTAGGATCGTCGAAGCAGCGAATCACATGAATGATGGCATCTACTTCCCGAATGTTGGCTAGGAATTTATTTCCTAAACCTTCTCCTTTGCTCGCCCCTTTTACAAGGCCAGCTATATCGACAATTTCAATTACCGTGGGCAGAACCCTTTTTGGATTTACCAGCGCTTCTAATATTTCCAACCGTTCGTCGGGCACACTGATCACACCGACATTGGGCTCAATGGTACAAAAGGGGAAGTTTGCAGCTTCCGCTTTAGCACTAGACAAAGCATTAAATAACGTTGATTTACCTACATTGGGTAATCCCACAATCCCACACTGAAGAGCCATTCCTTACAAAAACTAAGTTTTAAATATATAATACGCTTTATACCCTCTATAAAGCTCGAACGCCGAGACCCTTATAATTGTATAGACAGGTATGGCGGCTATCATTCCTACGATCCCGGCCAGCGTTGCGCCCACAAATATAATGACAAATATTTCTAATGGGTGCGCTTTCACGCTTTTAGAAAATATTAATGGTTGAAGAAAGAGATTATCGATCATTTGCACACTACCAAAAACTGCCACAATTTTCAAAACAAGAATATAATATTCCCTGGTTTCAAGATCGAATCCGCCTGTAGAAATACCAACAACAATTCCAAAGGTAGCGCCCAATATGGGCCCGGCATAAGGTATCAAGTTTGCAACCGCTGCAAATATAGCAATGGTCAATGCGTAGTTTACATGGAATATTGTGAGCCCCAACGACGCCAGCGAAAAAATTGCCAACATCTGAAAGATTAGCCCCAACAGGTAGTTGGTTAATAATTTTTCTATCTTATAAATGCCTGCTATCGTCAGCTCAAAATATTGATTGGGAATTAGCGATATAAATTGCTTCCGGATAATCCCTCTTTCGTACAATAAAAAAAAGGAGATAAAAAGCACGGCCATAACGGCAATGAAAAAACTTCCTGTAAATGAAATGAGGTTATTAAAGATTAACCCAATATTTACCCTATTCAATAGTTGAGAAATATTCAAGCGCAGATTTTCTACAATAAAACCTGGCTCTTCAAGCGTGATGTTATTTTGAATCAGAAAAAGCTCGAAAGACTCCAGTGGCCTTGTTGCTTTAAGCAATAAATCCGTATAATTGAGCGACGACAATACCTGGATCTGATCAGAGATCAGCGGAATAAATAAAATTATAAATAAAGAAAATACGTTAATAAGCACTGCAAAGGATATAATTACAGCCACAAACCGGGGCAGTTTAATGGAAAATACCTGGGTTTGATTTAAAAACTCTGTTAGAGGCCTGAGCAGGGTGGCAATGATCAGGGAAATGACGAAATAAAGGAGTATATTAGAAAATAGCCAGGTTAGCAGCAAAAAAGCCACCAGCCCGATAATGATATAAATAATTTTTTTGTCAATAAAACTAGACATGCGAAGGGTAAAGTTCTTCAATACAAAATAAAAGCTCTTGAGAAGATATCAAGAGCTTTAAAATAATTCAGCGAACTAAAGTTAATCCCACTTCAACTCTTCCCCTGACTCCACGTCACTTCCACTTCCTGCTTCTGTTTCGCTTTCTATTTCTCGATCATGCTCATGATCACCCTCGCCATTCTGATCGAACTGGGTAAAATCAAATTCTGGCATTAATTCGGTCTTCACATGGTCTACAGTGCCTTTTAAAGCTTCTAGAAACTTGTCAAAATCTTCTTTATATAAAAATATCTTGTGCTTTTCGTAAAAGTAGCCATCATCTTTATATCTTCTTTTGCTTTCTGTGATGGTAAGGTAGTAATCATTGGAACGCGTTGACTTAACATCAAAGAAATATGTTCTTTTCCCGGCCCTTACCCTCTGTGAGTATATTTCTGCTTTGTCATTTTCCTTATTCTCTTCCACTTTCCTATGGTTTAAATTACTATTTGATTGAAATTAAAATTAATTAAAAATTATGTAAAACGAATATTAATATTTAAGTTTAAATATAGTACAATATATTTCATTATTGCAAGCAGCGTTTTAATAATTAAAATCCTTAATGCAAAAAAGTGCATTTATTCTTTTGATTTTGATTTTCATTTGCTTAGGCACTGTTTTTGGTCAGTCTTTTTGCACTGAAGAAGGAAAGGCCTCCTACTATGGCAGTCGTTTTAATGGCCGAAAGACTGCAAATGGAGAGATTTTTAGAATGAATGAGCTCACCGCAGCACACCCGCACTTACCCTTCAATACCCTGGTGAAGGTTACCAATATCCAAAATAATAAATCAGTAATCGTCCGTATTAACGACCGCGGACCTTTTAGCAAATCAAGGATCATTGATATATCAAAAAGTGCCGCCGTGGAAATTGATATGGTTAAAAGAGGGGTTGCCCATGTGAAAGTTGAGCTCTTCGAAGAAATAGAACACCGCAACAAAAAATACAATTTGCTTCTGCCATTGGAGCGAAAAGG
>PPFU01001611.1_pt1 | contig 14679 bp, 16 predicted proteins | sample 1535991 | NCBI WGS metagenome assembly PPFU01 (sample SAMN04901290, study PRJNA319586) | Hypolithon metagenome, whole genome shotgun sequencing project. | isolation source: Antarctic Hypolithon | place: Antarctica: Miers Valley | collected 2014
GATCGTCTGGCGGGCGCTGCGCGGCATCAGCAGCACGTCGGCGCCCGCCTGCACGGCCAGCACGGCGCTTTCGGCGGCGGAGTAGCCCTCGCCAATCCCTTCCATCGTGAGCGCGTCAGTGACGGCGAGGCCGTCGAAGCCGAGCGAGTCACGCAGCAGCGCGGTCATGACGCGGGGGGCGAGCGTCGCCGGAATCCCGCTTGGTTCGATCGCGGGCAACGCGATGTGCGCGGACATCACCCCCGCCACCCCGGCGGCGATGGCGCTGCGAAAGGGCACCAGTTCGACGCTATCCAGCCGCGCGGCGCTGCTCGTGACCACCGGCAACGCGAGGTGCGAGTCGGTGCCGGTATCGCCATGACCCGGGAAGTGCTTGACGGTTGCCATCGCGCCGGCGCCCTGGATTCCTTCCACGAAGGCGCCGGTCAGGGCACCGACCAGCGCCGGGTCCTCGCCGAACGACCGGACGTTGATGACCGGGTTCGCCGGGTTATTGTTGACATCGGCCACGGGCGCGAACACGAGATGGATCCCCGTCGCGAGCGCCTCACGACCGACGACGCGGCCGGCGGCGCGGGCATCCTCGGCGCGGCCGCCCGCGCCCAGCGCCATGTTGCTGGGCAGGATCGTCGCCGAGCCGGCGGACATCAGCGACGGCACGAAGACGCCCCCTTCCAGCCGGCCCAGCCCCGGCTCGAGATCCGACGAGACGAGGAGCGGGACCGACGCGAGGCGCTGAAGGCTGTTCACCTTCGCGGCAACCTCGATTGGCGAACCGAGCGACATGATGATGCCGCCGATCCCATCCTCGGCGACCTGCCGACGGAGCTCCTGGAAGGTGGGTGCCTCGGTGTTCACGTAGTCCCCCAACACCCACACGGAGACCATCTGTGCGATCCGCTGGCGAGTGGAGAGCGAGGCGAGCGTTCGCTCGATCCACTCGCGCTCCTCCCGGCTGAGGGGGTCCATCAGCCCATCGCGCGGTTCCAGTGCGGGATCGGCGGCCGCCAAGGTGGTAACGGCTGGCGCGCCGGGCACGGAGTCGGGAGCGGTTTCCGGATCGAGGGCAGGCGGCGGAGCGGAGGGTGCGCACGCGAGCGCAGCCCAGGCGACGACGCTCAGCGTCAGGACGACGAGTGATTGGCGCACGAGGGCAGGCCAGGGGTTCGGGGATCGGCCGACAGCGAGGAGCGACCGGCGCGCGAGTCTCACGCCGGCGAAGTGTCCGGCGCGCGCGCCTCCCACCGGCGACCCGGACAGTATACGCGCGCGGCGGGCACCGGTGGAGTGGAGTCAGTGAACATCCGGCTCGGGCATGGTCAGGACGTCGGCTCCTGATGCGTCCCCCGGCCGGGTCGGGCATGTCTCTTGTATGGATGAGAACGCGCCAGGCGCGTAGCGGACCACGCCCGCGCGGGCGAACGCGGCACGCCGAACGGCGGGGCCGGAGCGGACACTTACGACAATGGAGCTCCAGATGCGCGCTTTCCTCGCGCTGCTCGTTGTGGGCGCCCTCGGCGCCGGATGCGCCGGACGGCAGGTTGACGTGTCGGACGGCCCGGCCGCGGCACAGGCCTCCACATCGATTCGGGTGTCCAATGGCCTGACGCAGGCGGTCAACGTCTACGTTGTGCAGGGGGCCAGCGAAACCTTCGTCCGTCAGGTCGCGGCGAACAGCACCACAATCCTGAACGTGCCGGGCGTGGCATCGGGATCCACGGTCAGCCTGCGCGCGCGTACGGTCGACGGGACGCGCACATATTCGCGTGATGATGCCGTGCTGTCCGGCGTGTTCGACTGGTCGATTCCCTGAGATCATCTGTTCATCGAGACGCGGACCGGAGCGGGCTAGGGACGGCTGGCGACGGCGCGGCTGGCGGGCCGGAGTTGCCACGATGTCGTAACCTCGGTACCTTTGCGGGCTGAAATCGCCGCCGCGCCGGCCGTGTTCCGGCACGACGCCGCGGGGCCGCGCGAGTCGCGGCGGCGCAGTGAGCCTCGGCGGGTTCAGGCCATCACCCGTTTCACGTCTCCCCTGGGGGGGCCGCGAGCGTCCCGTCGTCGTCCCGCGCCCTTCGGTGCATGAAACGCTTATGGGAGTCGATTAAAAGCGGCTACCTGAGGGTGATCGAACCGGTGGCCGACTTGCTGGTCCGGCTTCGGGTCAACCCGAATACCATCACGACGGTCGGCACACTCTGCTCCATCGCCGGTGGTGTGGTGTACGCCACCGGTCACATCAGAACGGCCGGCTGGATCATCGGCCTGACCGCGATCTTCGATGTGCTCGACGGCACCGTCGCCCGTCGCACCGGCCGCTCCACGGTTTTCGGGGCCTTCTACGATTCCACGTTGGACCGCGTTGCGGATGGCGCGGTGCTCGGCGGGCTGGCCTATTTCTATGCGACCAGTCCCGTGCATGCCAGCGGTCCTATGGTCGGAGTGCTGCTGTTCGGCATCGTGGGGACCTTTCTGGTGTCGTACACTCGGGCGCGAGCCGAGTCGTTGGGTATCGACGCAAAGGTCGGCATCATGCAGCGTCCGGAGCGCGTCGTCCTCCTCTCCGCGCCCCAGGCGTTCTTCGGCCTGGTGCTCGACGGGCGGGTGCTCGCCACCATCATCGTGATTCTCGCCGCGACGGCGTGGGTCACGGCATACCAGCGCATACGTTTCGTTTACGACGCGACGCGCGAGCGGGGTCCCGATCCCGTCGCGCCGGATTCCGAGGGGGCAGCTGGTACCCCTCCCTCGCGCACCCCACCGCGCGATTCCGGCACCGTGTCTCCCCACGTCATTTCCCGATAGGAGTTCCACGTGCAGGGCACCGATACCGGTTCCTCGTCCACCGGCGACGCCGCCGTTCCGCGCGCCGAGGGTAAACTCGGCATTCTCATTCCCGGCCTCGGCGCGGTCTCGACGACTTTCATCGCCGGTGTGGAGAGTGTACGCCGCGGCCTCAGCCTTCCCATCGGCTCGCTGACCCAGATGGCGACGATTCGCCTCGGGAAGCGCACCGACAATCGATCGCCGCTGATCAAGGAATTCGTCCCCCTGGCGGATCTCAACGATCTCGTCTTCGGTGCCTGGGATCCTATCCCGGACGATGCACTCACGGCCGCCCGAAAGGCGGGCGTCCTCGAAGAGAAGCACATTGCGCCGATCGCCGACTTCCTCTCGGCCATCAAGCCGATGCCGGCCGTCTTCGAGACGAAGTACGTCACGCGCCTGTCGGGGACGAACGTCAAGCAGGGGAAGACCAAGCGCGATCTCGCCGAGCAGCTGCGCCAGGACATCCGCGACTTCAAGCAGAAGAACGGCGTGGATCGGTGCGTGATGGTCTGGTGTGCATCGACCGAGATCTTCATCAAGCCCGGCCCGCAGCACGCGACGATCGAGCAGTTCGAGAAGGCGATGGACCGCAATGACGAGGCGATCGCCCCCTCGATGCTCTACGCCTGGGCCGCGATCATGGAAGGCGTCCCGTTCTGCAACGGCGCGCCGAATCTCGCCGTGGACGTGCAGGCGATCGTGCAGCTTGCCGTGGACCGTGGCGTGCCGATCTCGGGGAAGGATTTCAAGACGGGGCAGACCTGGATGAAGACCGTGGTAGCGCCGGGCATCAAGGCGCGCATGCTCGGTCTCGCCGGCTGGTACTCGACGAATATCCTCGGCAACCGCGATGGCGAGGTGCTCGACGATCCGGCGTCGTTCAAGACGAAAGAAGAGTCGAAGCTGAGCGTGCTGCATACGGTGTTGCAGCCGGAGCTTTATCCCGATCTGTACAAGGATTTCTCCCACGTCGTGCGGATCAACTACTATCCGCCGCGCGGTGACAACAAGGAAGGTTGGGACAACATTGATATCGTCGGGTGGATGGGATATCCGATGCAGATCAAGATCAACTTCCTCTGCCGCGATTCGATTCTGGCCGCCCCGCTCGTCCTCGACCTCGCCCTCTTCTCGGACTTCGCGCACCGCGCGGGGATGAAGGGGATCCAGGAATGGCTCTCGTTCTACTACAAGAGCCCGATGGCGGCCGCCGGCCTGCAGCCGGAGCACGACCTGTTCATCCAGCAGACCAAGCTCAAGAACACGCTTCGCCACCTGATGGGGGAGGAGCAGATCACGCACCTCGGCCTGGAGTACTACGCCTCATGACTAGGGAAGCTCTGCACAAGTCTGGCGCCCATGAAGCCCCGTGGGTTGCGGGTGGTTCGGAGCCATCGGCGGCGTTGCGGGCCCTGCGCGGTCGCGACGGCTACGGCTCGGTCCCGCGCCTACCCGATGCCACCCGAAGCACCCGCAACGCGATCGTCAGCCTTGTGCAGAGCTTCCCTAACGCGCGCGCCGTCCGCATCCTTGCGATCGCCGCCGTCTCGGCGTTCACCACGGCGTGCGCCGAACGGGAGGCCGGTCCGAGACCCCTGCGGCACTTCAGCGACAACTTCACGGTGTCCGTGTCCGCGGAGCCGCTGCCGCCGTATGCGATCGAGCGGACACGGTGGCGGATCACCGTGCGCGACAAGGAGACGAATCAGCCGGTGGAAGGGGGCGAGGGCCGGCTGTTCGCGTCCAACCGCGAGCGGGTGACCGTCTGGGACGGGCTTGCGCGGGGCGAGGAGTTAGGCACGTACTACGCGACCGTCACCTATCCCACCTCGGGAGAGTGGGCAGTAGCGGTCGAGTTCCGTCGCGACTCCACGCAACAGCTCGAGAAAATTGAGTGGATGCAGGAAGTCCGCCCCGAGCGTCCGGTTCCTGACGCTCCCTGATGCTGCCTCGGACCAGCGCATGAAGCACTTTCATCGTACGCAGCTCCCGCCTGACGACGTGCTCGCCATCGCGGACGAGTTCTTCCCGACCATCGGCCTGCAGCGAACGGCGACCGAGCCGCGCGCCCGGAAATTCGCGGGCGATCTCGGCCGTCTGGGCCTGACGGTGCGATCGGAGGGCGGTCACTACGTCCTTGTCGAGGCGCACACCGATCAGATGGGGGAGAGCCGGATGGACCGCAACGTGAAGACGTTCTTCGTGCGGCTGCATCGCGCGATCGAGCCGCGTCACGCGATCGACGCCGCCTACTGACCTCGCCGAGGGTGTGCCCGACTCCGGCACCACTCTCGATGCATTCTCCCGGACCCTTCCCGTATCGGCGCCCCCATGTGGCGCCCCGGAGCCATGGCCACCCGTAGCATTGCCTCCCCGCCCGCCGACGCTTCGCACGAGGCAGCGTCATTGGGCCCCGCCGAGCTATCCCGCGACGGCAAGCTGGATCTGTACTACTACATGCGCCTGACGCGGTCGCTCGAGGAGCGGCTCGTCAATCTGTACCGGCAGACCAAGGTGGTGGGTGGGCTCTTTCGCTCGCTCGGTCAGGAAGCCGATGCCGTGGGGAGTGCCTACGCGCTGGATCGCTCGCGAGGCGACATCCTCTCACCGCTGATCCGCAACCTCGGCTCCATGCTCGTGCAGGGCGCCACTCCGCTCGAGATCCTCCGGCAGTACATGGCCCGCGGCGATTCGCCGACCCGCGGACGCGAACTCAACATCCATTTCGGAGACCTCGTCCGCGGCTTCGTCGGCCAGATCTCGCACCTGGGCGACATGGTCCCGGTCATGGCCGGCGTGACGCTCTCGTTCAAGCTGCGCGGGGAGAAGCGCGTCGGACTCGTCTATGTCGGCGACGGCGCAACCTCGGCGGGCGCCTTCCACGAAGGCATCAACTTCGCCGCGGTGCAGCGCTGCCCGCTGGTGGTGGTGGTGGAGAACAACGGGTACGCGTACTCCACCCCTGTGAATAAGCAGACGGCGGCGAAGCAGTTCATCGACAAGGCGGTGGGCTACGGCATTCCTGGCATCCAAGCGGATGGCAACGACGTGCTAGCCGTCCACGCGGCCACTCGTGAGGCAGTCGAGTTCGCGCGCGCCGGCGGAGGGCCGACGCTGGTCGAGCTGATCACGTATCGCCGGAAGGGACACGCGGAGCACGACAACCAGTCATACGTGCCGCCCGGCGAGATCGACCGCTGGGAACGTGAGAACGACCCGATTGCGCGCTACATGGCGCGCCTGCTCGGACACGAAGGTGTCTCGCAGGCCGAGCTCGATGCGCTCGATCAACGGGTCGCGGAGCGCCTCGACATCGCGACCGCGCAGGCTGAGCAGTCGCCAATGCCGGAAGCGATGGACTGTCTGATCGGGGTCTACGCCGACCCCCCCGTCGTGGAGCCGCTCTGGTTCCGGCAGGGGGTGGGCTCCGCTGTGGATTCACATGAGCGTCCGGAAGGGTGGGGCACGTGGGACGCGGCGAAGGATGCGGGGAAGGACGGGTCGACGTCTGGCGCGGCGGGAGGGTCCAATGGCTGAGATCACCTTCCTGGAGGCGATCCGCGAGGGTCTCGCCGAGGAGATGGAGCGCGACCAGAACGTCTTTTGCCTCGGCGAAGATATCGGGGCATATGGCGGCGCGTTCAAAGTCACCGACGGGCTCATGGCCCGGTTCGGCGAGTCGCGTGTCGTGGATACCCCGATCTCGGAGATCGCGATCGTCGGCGCGGCGGCCGGAGCGGCGCACATGGGGATGCGTCCGGTCTGCGAGATGCAGTTCATCGACTTCATCTCCTGCGCGTACGACATGCTCACCAACTATGTCGCCACCGCGCGCTACCGGGCCTTTCTCCCCTGTCCGATGGTGGTGCGCGGCCCGTCAGGCGGGTATGTGCGCGGAGGGCCGTTCCACTCGCAGAATCCCGAGGCCGCCTTTCTGCACACCCCGGGTTTGAAGATCGTCTATCCGTCCACCGCGGCGGATGCGAAGGGACTGATGAAGGCGGCCATCCGTGACGACGATTGCGTGCTCTTCTTTGAGCACAAGTATCTCTATCGCCGCATCAAGGAGACGATGCCCGAGGGGGATCATGTCGTGCCGATCGGGAAGGCGCGTGTGGCGCGAGCCGGTACCGACGTGTCCATCATCACGTATGCCGCCACCGTCTACAAGGCGCTCGAGGCGGCCGAACAGCTGCAGCAGGAGGAGGGGCTTTCCGTTGAGGTGATCGATCTCCGCACCCTCCTACCGATGGACGACGAGGCGATCGTGGCGACGGTGAAGAAGACAAACCGCGTGCTCGTGTTACACGAGGACACACGAACGGGCGGCATTGCCGGTGAGATCACGGCGCGCATCAATGAGCTCGCCTTCGAGTGGCTCGACGCACCGGTGCTGCGCGTCACGGCGGCGGACGTTCCGTTACCGTTCTCGCCACCGCTGGAGGATTACGTGCTGCCGCAGACGTCGGATGTCGTCCGCGCCGTTCGGCGACTGGCCGCGTACTGAACTGCGAATGGCCGCCGCGCGGGCGGCGTCGCGAATGCCGGGAACGAGGAGCGAGCGTTGACGCAGGAGACGGATGGGCCCGGTGCGGTCCGCTACGCAGGGATCGGCTGTGTGATGGTGGTGGCTGGCTTCTTCAGCGGCGGCATGACCGCCGTGCTCATCGGCAAAATGGTCGGCGGGGTGATGGGTTGTACGCCCGCTGAGGGGCTGCCAGCATGCAACTGGCATTACTATGCTTTGGTTGGCGGCATCATCGGTGCCGTCACGCTACCGATCCTGACTATCTGGCGCCTGCGGAGTGGCGGCGCTGCACCTTCCGACCGAGGCTGATTGGGTGGCTCGTATCGATGTCGTCATGCCCCAGATGGGGGAATCCATCGCCGAAGGCACCATGTCGCGCTGGCTCAAGAAGGTCGGCGATGAGGTGAAGCGCGACGAGGCGATCTTCGAGATCTCGACCGACAAGGTCGACGCGGAGATCCCGTCCCCGTCCTCCGGCGTCCTGGCCGAGATTCTCGTGCAGGAGGGGGAAACCGTCGCCGTGCAGACGGTTGTCGCCCGCCTCGAGACCGAGAAGGGCGCTTCGATCAGCGTCCCGGCCGATGCGCCCGCCCCCGTCGCCGCCACTGCCACGCCGGAGGCTGCTGCACCTGCTGCCGCCGCTCCGGCTAGCGCCCCGTCGCCGGGGTCATCCGCGGCGAGCGGAGCCGCGCCGAGCGGGGGTGAGAATGGTGCCAGCTTCGAGGATCGGGTCCGCACCCGTAGCTCACCGCTGGTGCGGAAGATGGCCGCCGAGCATGGAGTGGAGATCTCGACCCTGCAGGGCAGCGGTATCGCCGGACGCGTGACGAAGAAGGATCTGCTCGGCTATCTGGAGTCGGGCCCGCCGGCGGCGCCGGCTCCCGCGGCCGCACCCGCGGCTGGCGCCTCGATGTACGCGCCAGGGGGCTTGGAGCAGAGCGGCCCGCTGCCGCAGCCCTGGGCCGGGGATCGCGTCGAACCAATGTCCAAAATGCGCGGCATCATCAGCGATCGCATGGTGCAGTCGCGCCGAACGTCGGCCCACGTTTCCTCCTTCTTCGAGGCGGATTTTACGCGCGTGGCGCGGATCCGCGCGAAGCATCGCGGGGAGTTCGAGCGGAAGACTGGCGAGAAGCTGACCTACATGCCGTTCATCCTGAGCTCGGTGGTCCAGGGCCTGAAGCAGTTCCCAATCATGAATGCGGCGGTCGCCGGGCGCGACGTCATCTACCGCAAGGCCATCAATCTCAGCGTGGCGGTTGCGGTGGATTGGGGGCTGCTCGTTCCGGTGATCAAGAACGCCGATGACCTGTCGCTGACCGGCCTGACGCGAGCACTGAACGACCTCGCGAACCGCGCGCGCACCAAGAAGCTGCTGCCCGCCGAGACGGATGGCGGGACGTTCACCATCACCAACCCGGGCGTGTTCGGATCGCTGATGGGGACGCCGATCATCAACCAGCCGCAGGTGGCGATTCTCGGCATCGGGGCGATCGAGAAGCGCGCGAAGGTCATCACCGGCGCGGATGGCGAGGACACGATCGCGATCCGAACCTGCGCCCATCTGTCGATCTCCTTCGACCACCGCCTGATCGACGGCGCGGTGGCGGACGAGTTCATGGCCTACGTCAAGCGACAGATCGAGACGTTCCCCGAAGCAGCACTCTGAGATGGCGAAAGTACTGACGGTGCAGCGACTGATCGTTCCGCTCGGGGATCGGGCGAAGTACATGGAGCGCGCGAAACGTCGCCGCGCGTTCTATGCCGATCGCGACTGTCGCTTCTGGATCGTCACGGAAGTAGATCTCCCCGGCGCATTCATCGAGTTCACCGAAGGGCCGAATGCCAAGGTGCTCAAGCAGGCGCACCTGGAGAGCAGCGAGCCGCCGTTGGATGTGAATCGCATTTATGCGGAGCTGGAGTTCTAGCATGCCGACGCGGACGATCGAGATCGAGGGTCGACGGTGGAGTGTCTATCCGTCCGGGTTCGTCACGCAGATGGTGAGTGACGAGTTCGGCCTCCTCTTCATTCACGGGAGCGGCGCCGAGCGCGAGGTGCGCGTCACCCGCTACTCGCCACAAGGTACGCGATCGCGCGAACGTTCCCTCATGGAACTGAGCGAGGCGGACCTGCAGCGCATGTTCGTGGAATCGCAGCCGAGTCAGACGTCTCCCGAAGCTGGCTATACGCCGTGAGCGATCCGGGCACCACGAGTAGCGAAGCCTTCGTCGACCTCCACTCCCACTCCACCGCCTCGGACGGCGCCGCATCCCCCCGCGTGATGGTGGAAACGGCGCACGCGGCCGGACTCGCCGCCGTCGCGCTCACCGATCACGACACGCTCGGTGGCGTGGACGAGGCGCTGGCCGTCGGCGCGGAGTTGGGGATCCGGGTGATTCCCGGCGCCGAGCTGAGCACCACCGACGGACAGCGGGAGTGGCATCTCCTCGCGCTGCACGTCCACGACCGCGCCGGGCTCGACGCACAGCTCGCACCCTATCGTGAGGCGCGCATCGATCGGGCCAGCCGGATCGTCGAGAAGCTCGAAGGCGTGGGCGCACCGATCGCCTACACGGACGTGCTGGCCGAAGCTGCCGGCGGCGCCGTCGGCCGTCCGCACATCGCCCGGGTGCTGATCGCCGCCGGGCACGTGCTCGACTTCCGCGAGGCGTTCGACCGATACCTCGGCTACGGTCGCCCGGCATTCGTGGAGAAGGAGTTGATCCCGATCGCTGACGCGATCACGATGGTGCATCGCTGCGGCGGCATCACCGTGCTCGCGCACCCGGGGCCGGAAGGCCGCGCCGAGCGCGTGGCGACCCTCGCCGCGGCGGGACTCGACGGGTTGGAGATACGGCACCCTGGCCACGCGCCAGAGGTCGAGTCACGCCTCACGAAGCTCGCGGCGCAACACGGGCTGGTCCGCAGTGGAGGCTCCGACTGGCACGGCGCGAGTGATGGTACGCGCGTGTTGAACGGGATGCGCGTGCCTCACGCCTGGCTGGTGGAACAGGACGAGCGCGTGGCGCGCGTTCGTGCCACCGCCTGACGAGCCGCGATGACGCTCGACGGCCGCGTCGCACTCGTGACGGGCGCCGGCCGGCGGGTCGGACGGGCGATTGCCCTGGAACTGGGGCAGGGCGGCGCCGAAGTCCTCGTGCATTACAACGCGTCGGCGGACGGCGCCGAGGAGACGGTGGCGCTGATCCACACCGCGGGCGGTCGCGCACGGTCGCTGCAGGCGGATCTCTCCGCGCCTGACGCCCCGGCGGCACTCGTCCGCGATCTGATGGCCGCGACCGGTCGGCTGGACGTTCTGGTGAACTCGGCCGCGGTGATGGAGCGGACCCCCGTCGGAGAAGTGACCGTCGATGAATGGGACGCGATGTTCGCGCTTAACCTCCGCGCGCCCTTTTTCCTGAGTCAGGCCGCCGCACCCCACCTGAGAGACGGTGGGGTGATCATCAACATCGCCGATCTGGCGGCGTTCGAGACCTGGCCCGCATACATCCCCCATTCGATCACCAAGGCTGGCGTCGTGCAGATGACGCGCGCGCTCGCCCGCGCCCTGGCGCCCCGGCTTCGGGTGAACGCGGTAGCGCCAGGTACGGTGCTGCTCCCCGAGGGGTGGGATCCGGAATCCGCGGAGCGGCTCGTCGCGTCCACGCCGCTGCGCCGGCTGGGCTCGCCGGAGGATGTGGCGCGTGCGGTCCGTTACCTCATCGCCGCGGAGTACGTCACGGGCGAGGTGCTGATCGTCGACGGAGGGCGTCACGTGCGGGTCTGACCGGCAGACTCGGCCGTAGCTGGGTTCCGGACGGACATCGCGCCTGCGACATTGCAGTAGGGCCACTCGCCACCTGATCCAGGCTGCGCCCCTCGCTCCGCATCGCGCTCGATGAGGCCCGTCGCTCCGCCCCGGAGCCGACGGGAATCCGTTCATTCTCAGCTCGCCATGTCAGACATTCTGGAGTACGACATCGTCATCGTGGGGGCCGGACCCGCCGGGCTGACCGCCGGGCTGTATGCCGCACGTGCGCTGTGCAAAACGGTCGTGCTCGAGCGGGGCGCGCCTGGCGGGGAGCTGCTCAACACGGAGTATCTGGAGAACGTCATCGGCTGGCAGAAGGTCCTCGGCAGCGACCTCGCGCAACTGTTCGAGGAGCACGTGCTCTCCGCCGGCGCCGAGATCCATACGGGCGTGAACGTGGCCTCGGTCCGGAAGCGCGACGACGAGCTGTTCGAGACCATGCTGGACAACGGAACGGTGTACCTGTCGCCCGCGGTGATCGTCACCGCCGGCGGTACGCCGGTGAAGCTCGGAATCCCGGGCGAGGCGGAGTACGCGGGGAAGGGCGTGTCGTACTGCGCCGTCTGCGACGCGAACTTCTACAAGGGCCATCACATCGCGGTCGCGGGGGGTGGCGATGCGGCCGTGGAGGAGGCGGGGTATCTGAGCCGCTACGGGTCCAAGGTCACTCTGATCCATCGACGCGACGCGCTGCGCGCCTCGGCCATTCTGCAGCAGCGGCTGTTCGAGAACCCGAAGGTCGAGGTCGTCTGGAACACCGTGGCGGAAGAGGTAATCGGCAACGAGCAGGGGCTGATGGAGGGGCTCCGCGTGCGCAACGTGCTGACCGGCGAGGCGAGCGTGATCGATGCGACGGGGCTGTTCGTCTTCATCGGCTTCAAGCCGAACACGGGCGTGATCGATGGTCACTATGACCACGACGAGATGGGCTACGTGAAGACCGATTACGCGATGATGTCGTCGATCCCCGGACTGTTCGTGGCCGGCGACATGCGCGCACAGCTCACGCGTCAGGTGACCACCGCCGCTGGCGACGGGACGACCGCAGCGATCGCAGCGGAGAAGTACATCAAGGAGATGCGCGAGGCGCAGCACCAAGGCGCCTCGTCGACGGCCGCAGAGGCCTCAGCCGTGGCGGTCTCGCACATCAACGCCGGGGGATATTCCTGATCGCGCGTGACTGGCGTCACGTGCGTGACCGGTGTGCATCGTGAAATTCGCATGTAGCGCATGGATCATCGAACGATTCGCCGCATGTATGCACGCGCCGGGTTCCAGTGATCCGAAGCTGACGATATGATTGGACGGATGGGCAGCACGTCCTGTTGCCACCTTCTCGCCGCACACGTGGAGCGCGACGATATGGCGCACCTCGCCATGCAGTCCCACACTCGATTAGCGATCCGTCGCACGAACGCGCTGCCGGCCCAGAGCAGCGCGTCGCACGTTCGGCAGCCGGCGCGCCCCTGCGACCGGCGACCAGTGCCAGGTCGCGTCGCGTGATGCGAATCCAGACGCTCCCACTGGGGCCGCTGCAGGCCAACTGCTACCTGGTGATGGACGAACTGGCGCGGGATCTGGTCGTCGTCGATCCCGGTGATGACGCTCCTCGGCTGCTGGCGGCGATTGCGGCCACGGGGCTTCCGGTCAGCGCGATCTGGCTGACGCACGCCCACTTCGACCATGTGGGTGCGGTCGCCGATGTCGTCGAGGTATTCCCCGGCACGCCGATCTATCTGCACCCCGCGGACGCCGTGCTGTATGAGGCCGCCGCCCGTCAGGCCGCGAGCTACGGGCTGCGCATCAGCGATCCACCGCCAGCGGGTGAGGCGCTCGCCGAGGGGGACACCGTGCACGTGGGTGCCTACCAGTTCAGGGTCATGCACTGCCCGGGGCATGCCCCGGGACACGTGATCTTCGTGGGGGAGGGCGTGGCGCTCGTTGGGGATTGCCTGTTCGCGGGCTCGGTTGGCCGCACCGACCTTCCGTACGCCGATGCGGGGCAGTTGATGGCCTCGCTCGAGCGCATCGCCGCCCTGCCGGCCGACACGCGGGTCCTGTGTGGCCACGGCCCCAAAACTACCATTGCTACAGAACGCCTGTCGAATCCATTTCTGAATGGCGGAGCCAGGTTGGTGACCCGATGAGCCGCACGTATCTCTACCGCGCCGTTCGCCGACCGCGCCCGACCGGCAGTGCGCTGCTCTTCGCGGTGTGGCTCGGGGCCGCACTGGTAGGCGCGGCGGCGATGCTGCCGTTCCCGCCGACGCTCGTGCCCGAAGGCACTGGTGGAGCCGCCCTCGCGCGGCTCATTCCGTTGATCGGCCTGGGCGCGCTCGCGACCGGGGTGCTGGTGCTGGTCGCCGAGGCAGTCGCGATTCGCTCGCGGTTCAGGGCCGGTCGGGTGACCTGTGCCGTCATCCTCGCGCTGGCCGGCGGGATCGCCGGTTTCAGTGGAGACGGGCAGGGGAGCATCCTGTACGCCGCGGACGACGCAGCCGCGCCGGCGCCAACGCTGGCTGCCGCGCGGGCGGCACACGCCGCAAACCTCGCGTGGCTGGCGCTGGCGCTGCTCGCCGCGACCGGGGGGCTGGGCTGCGCGGTCGCGGCGCTCCGGATCGAGGAGGCCGCTGCCTGACGATTCACCCGGCGCCCTGCCGCCGGCCTGACGATTCCCACATCGCGCGGCGACCTCGCCGCGCTCACGTTCTGGAGGACTGGCTCGATGTCGAACGCCACGCGGACGGAGAAGGACCCCCTCGGCCCGCTCGAGGTACCGGCTGATGCCCTGTATGGCGTGCAGACGCTGCGCGCCCGACAGAACTTCCCCATCAGCGGACTGCTCCCGCTCCAGCCGTTCGTCATCGGCCAGGTGTGGCTCAAAAAGGCCGCCGCCCTGACCCACAGGGAGACGGGGCGGCTCGAGGCGCGGCTCGCGGACGCCATCGTGCAGGCCGCCGACGAGGTGCTCGGCGGACAGCATCTTGACCAGTTCGTCGTCGATCCGTATCAGGCCGGTGCCGGTACTTCGCACAACATGAACGTGAACGAGGTATTGGCCAATCGCGCGAATGAGTTGCTCGGTGCCGCACGAGGCGGGTACGCGCCCGTGCATCCGAACGATCATGTAAACATGGCGCAGAGCACCAACGACACGATTCCCACGAACATCCGCCTCGCGTGTCTGTCGCAGTTGGCGCCGCTGGTCGAGGCGCTCGAAGGGCTTCGCGACGCACTCGCACGCAAGGGGAAGGAGTTCGACGGAATCGTGAAGGCCGGTCGCACGCATCTGCAGGACGCGATGCCGATTCGGCTCGGGCAGGAATTCACCGCATACGCCGGAAGCGTCGAGCGCAATCGGCGCCGGATCGTGGAGTCGGCGGACTACCTGCGCGACCTCGGCATCGGCGGCAGCGCCGTCGGGACGGGCGTGACGGTCGAGCCGGAGTATCCGGAGTTGATGAACCGGTTGCTGACGGAGATCACCGGACTCGAACTGCGCATTGGCGA
>PPFU01008525.1_pt1 | contig 14678 bp, 13 predicted proteins | sample 1535991 | NCBI WGS metagenome assembly PPFU01 (sample SAMN04901290, study PRJNA319586) | Hypolithon metagenome, whole genome shotgun sequencing project. | isolation source: Antarctic Hypolithon | place: Antarctica: Miers Valley | collected 2014
CCGGAGGGATTCGAACCCCCGACCAATGGCTTCGGAAGCCACTACTCTATCCGGCTGAGCTACGGGCGCCGAGCGGCATATTCTCCATGATCGCGCCGGGTGGCGCGAGCGCACGGCCTGCTTTGCTGTCGAAGACACCGATGACGTACGAACGCCACGAACGCCCCAGCGCCGCCGCCGATCCCTGGCGCGAACGCCTGCGCCTGTACTGGACGTTGATCCGCGGCGACCGCCCGATCGGCTGGCTGCTGCTGCTATGGCCGACGTGGTGGGGCCTGTGGCTGGCGGCGGACGGCGTGCCGCCGCTGTGGACCTTGTTCGTGTTCACGGCCGGCGTGTGGCTGACGCGTTCGGCCGGCTGCGTGGTCAACGATTACGCGGACCGCTGGCTGGATGCGCAGGTCGAACGCACACGGCATCGCCCGCTGGCCAATGGTGCGATCCGCGGCAGGGAAGCGCTGGCGGTGTTCGCGACGTTGATGCTGGCTGCCTTCGCGCTGGTGCTCACCCTGAACCGGTTGACGGTGCTGCTCAGCTTCGTCGGCATCGCGCTGGCGATGACGTACCCCTACCTCAAGCGCCATACCTACCTGCCGCAGGTGTACCTCGGCCTGGCCTTCGGCTGGGGCATCCCGATGGCGTTCGCGGCGATCCGCGGCGAGGTGCCCGCGATCGCGTGGGTGCTGTACGCGGCCAACATTTTCTGGGCGACCGCCTACGACACCTGGTACGCGATGGTCGACCGCGACGACGACATCGCCGCGGGCGCGAAATCAACCGCGATCCTGTTCGGCGACATCGACCTCATCGCGCAGGGCGTGCTGTATGCGCTGATGTTCGCCGCGCTGGCGGTGGTGGGCGTTCGCGCGGAGTTCGGCACGATCTACTGGAGCTCGCTGGCGCTGGCCGCATTGCTGGTGGTTTACGAATTCGCCGTCGCCCGGCATCGCGATCGCGAAGGCTGCTTTCGCGCGTTTCTGCACAACCACTGGGTTGGGGCGACGATCTTCGCGGGCATTGCGCTGGACTACGCGTGGGGCCCGTGGTTGACGGCGTGGATGGACTGAGCCTGGCGTCGGGCGGAGCTGGACCCGTCGCTCTTTTGTAATCCGGTGGATCGGCCTCGTTTTCCGGAAACCATTGGCGTCAAGACGCGCCCTACCGGCACTTGCGATCGCTGCGCTGCCGCGCTCCACTCCGATCCACTTCCGCGGAGAACCCCAATGCGCATATTGCTGATCGCGCTCTGCCTGTCGGCCGTGTCCATCACCGCTGCGGCGCAGAATACCCCGCCCACCCGTGAACACCTCGCCCCCAGCGGTTGGGAGGATTCCTACAACGACCTGCACTACACCCCGGTGCTCAAGATCGGCAACCGCATCATCGTCTCCGGCATTCCGGCAACCACTGGCGACACCGACGAGGCCAAAATCCGCTGGATGTTCGCGCAACTCAAAGCGCATCTGGAACAAGCCGGCGCGACCATCGAGGACGTGGTCGAGATCACCAGCTATCACGTCGCCACCGACAATGCCGACTTCCGCCGGAAGATCGAACCGATGTTGAAGGTGCATCGCGAAGTCTTCCGCGACCACTACCCGGCTTGGACCGCCGTGGGCACGACCGCATTGTTTTCCGCCAACGCACCGGTCGAGTTGCGGGCCGAAGCGATCATCGGATCGGGCACGGCGCCGAAGTCGATGATCCGGAAGCCGGCGAAAGCAGAGTAGTGGGTAGCAATAGATCGCTAATCCACAATTGAGGACGAAACGATCAGGTGCTGCCCTTCTACAACGACCTTCTGTTGTTCCATGGTGCCGCAGCCGAGCGTGGTGACGCAGTGCTCATCTACCTCAACTGACAGTTCATTCAACTGCCATGCAACATGATCGCGTCAAAACTGTAGCGGCTGACAAACACATTTACCTGCGCGCTGCTGCACCGGATGACCTCCCGCTCCTGCAACACTGGGACGAGCAGCCGCACGTCCTCAACGCCGATCCCAACGACGACTGGGGCTGGGAAACGGAGTTGCAGCGGTCGCCGGACTGGCGCGAGCAGCTGATCGCGGAGATCAATGGGCGGGTGCTCGGTTTCGTGCAGATCATCGATCCGGCGCGCGAGGACAGCCGTTACTGGGGCGATGCGCCACCGTTCCTGCGGGCGATCGACATCTGGATCGGCGAGGCCGATGCGTTAGGGCAGGGCTACGGCACGGTGATGATGCGGCAGGCGCTTGCGCGCTGTTTCGAGGATGCCTCGGTGCAGGCCGTGCTGATCGATCCGCTGGCATCCAATACGGCGGCGCACCGGTTCTATGCGCGGCTGGGATTCGCGTTCGTGGAAGATCGCGACTTCGGCGACGACCATTGTTTCGTCTACCAACTCACGCGCGGGAGCTATCTGCGCGAGCGTGAATGCGACATGTGATGGCGCAGGCCGGGTTGGCTTCATCAACCCAGCGATCCGCCCTAGCCAAAAGCACTGGGTTGGTGGCGCCAGCTGCGAGCCGTGATCGTGGCGCCAGCTGCAAGCCACGATCACGGCGCCCGCGCGCACACCCATGCATCTACGCGTTGCACGCCTGCGCGCAGCAGCGTCTTCGTCGCCGCGTGCAACGTCGCACCGGTGGTCATGACGTCGTCGATCAGGACCACGTGTTGCGGCAGCGCGCGTCCTTCGCGCACGGCAAACGCGCCGCGCAGATTCCGGCGTCGCTGCAACGCGCCCAGACGGGATTGCGGTTGCGTATGCCGCGTGCGGAGCAGCAGATCATCGCGCAGCGGCAGATGCATTGATTTTGCCAGCGGGCACGCCAACTCCAGCGCCTGGTCGTAGCCGCGTTGCCGCAGCCGTGCGCGATGCAGCGGGATCGGGATCAGCGCATCGGGGCGGTCCAGTGACGTGCAGGCGTCGTGCATCCATTGTGACAACAGCCGCCCCGCGACGAGGCTTTCATGGAACTTGAAGCGCGGCAGCAGACGATCGAGGGGGAAGCCGTAGATGAAAGTGGCGTGGGTATGGCCGAGCGGTGGCGGTTTGCGCAGGCAGCGGCCGCAGGCTTCGGCCACATGCGACAACGGCAGGGCGCAGCGCGGACATGCGATGCGATTCCACGGCAGGGCAGCGGCGCAGGCGTCACAGGCATCGCGCGTTCCGGACGCCGGTGTCTCGCAGAGCAGGCAGCGCGCCGGCCACAGCCAGCGGCCCAGTGCGCCCATGAACGTTGCAAGTCTCGCGTCAACTTCGCGCTGATCCATTCGGTTGACAGGCCGTGGGCGGGTTTTCAGACTGCAGGACTCCACCTGCGGTGTCCGTCGGAAAATCCCCATGCCTGCTGTCAGCCAACTGCCCCTTGCCTCGGAGCCTGTCGAAACAAGACACGACTGGACCCGTCCCGACATCGAAGCGCTGTTCGACCTGCCCTTCACCGAACTGCTGTATCGCGCCGGCAGCGCGCATCGCCGCCATTTCGACCCGGCCGAAGTCCAGGTCAGCACGCTGTTGTCGGTCAAGACCGGCGGCTGTCCGGAAGACTGTGGCTACTGTCCGCAGGCCGCGCGTTATCACACCGGCGTCGATGCCACGAAACTGATGAGCACCGATGCGGTGGTGGCAAAAGCGAAACAGGCCAGGGCCGCCGGCGCGTCGCGTTTCTGCATGGGCGCGGCGTGGCGCTCGCCGAAGGACCGCGACATCCCCAAGGTCGCCGAGATGATCCGCGAGGTGAAAGCGCTCGGCCTGGAGACCTGCGCCACGCTCGGCATGTTGTCCGGCACGCAGGCGCACGCGCTGAAGGACGCTGGCCTCGATTACTACAACCATAACCTCGACACCGCGCCCGAGTTCTACGGCGAAGTCATCCGCACGCGCGAATACCAGGACCGCCTCGACACGCTGTCGCACGTGCGCGATGCCGGCATGAAGACCTGTTGCGGCGGCATCGTCGGCATGGGCGAATCGCGCGCGCAACGCGCCGGGTTGCTGCAGGCACTCGCGAATCTGCCGGCGCATCCCGATTCGGTGCCGATCAACCGTCTGGTGCGGGTGGAAGGCACGCCGCTCGCGGATATGGTCGAACTGGATCCGTTCGAATTCGTGCGCACGATCGCCGTCGCGCGCCTGCTGATGCCGCGCTCGATGGTGCGGTTGTCCGCGGGGCGCGAATCGATGAGCGACGAGTTGCAGGCGCTGTGCTTCGCCGCCGGCGCCAACTCGATTTTTCATGGCGAGAAACTGCTGACGACCGGCAATCCGGATGTCGAACGCGACCGCGCGTTGTTCGAGCGCCTGGGCCTGCGCCCGATGTCGATTGCGCCCGCCGACGTCAACGATACCGTGGTCGACACCGGCTCCGGCAAGGCCGTGCACGCCGGCATCGTCGAGGCCGCATGAACCTCCATCCGGAAGCCCGTGCGTACTGATCTCTTCCAGCGTGTCGCAACCCTGCGCGCGCAACGCGTCGCGCAGCAGCGCAGCCGTGTGCGGCATGCGGTGACGCGTCGTGAAGGCGTGCGCCATGAGGTGGACGGGCGCTGGTTGATCGGCTTCTGCGGCAACGACTACCTCGGCCTGTCGCAGCAGTTTTCCGCGGTCGCGGCGTTACAGGACGCGGCATCGCGGCACGGTGTCGGCAGCACCGGTTCGCATCTGGTGAGCGGGCACCACGCTGCGCACGAGGCGTTGGAGCACGAAGTCGCGGACTGGCTCGGCTATACGCGCGGCTTGCTGTTCGGCAGTGGTTTCATGGCCAACCTGGCGGTGCTGCAATCGCTGCTGGAAGCCGACGACATCTGCGTGCAGGACCGGCTCAACCACGCCAGCCTGATCGATGCCGCGCACCTGAGCGGCTGCCACCTGCGCCGTTATCCGCACGCGGATGCCGAAGGCGCGCTGCGCCAGCTGGCTGCGGTGCCGAAGGTCGGCGCGATGCTCGCCACCGATGGCGTCTTCAGCATGGATGGCGATGTCGCCCCGCTGCACATGTTGATGCTTGCCGCGCGCATGCAGCATGCGTTGCTGTATGTCGACGACGCGCACGGGGTCGGCGTACTTGGCGAAAAAGGACGCGGCAGCGTGGCCGACGCGGGACTTGAAGCGCGCGACGTGCCGCTGCAACTGGTGACGCTCGGCAAGGCGCTCGGCGGCTACGGCGCGGTCCTGGTCGGTGACCAGCACCTGATCGCGCACATGGCCGAAGTCGCGCGTCCCTACCTCTACACCACCGCGTTGCCGCCTGCGCTCGCCGCCGCGTCGCTGGTGGCCGTGCGTACCGCCCGCAGCGACGACACGCCGCGCGAAACGCTACAGGCGCTGATCGCGCATTTCAAGCGCATGGCGGAACTTCACGGTCTGGAACTGCTGCCGTCGGACACGCCGATCCAGCCCGTCCTGTGCGGCAGCGAAGCGCGTGCGAACGCGTTTGCCGAAGGCGTGCGCGCGGCCGGTTACTGGGTTGCGCCAATCCGGCCGCCCACCGTGCCCGAAGGCCGCTCGCGGCTGCGCATCACCTTGTCTGCGTTGCACACGACGGCGGAGATCGATGGATTGCTGGACGTGGTCGCGGGCATTCGTGATGCGCTGGCTGCACGGCGCGACGCACCAAAATGACACGGGGTGGGCGTGTAGCACGCACTGCATTCCGGCAAGGAACATGACCAGCGACCTGCACATCGAAGTGAGCGGCGACGGCCCGCCCGTCGTGCTGCTGCACGGCTGGGGCCTGCATGGCGGTGTGTTCGCGCCACTGGTCGACCGGCTCGCGGATCACTTCACGCTGCATCGCGTCGACCTGCCCGGCCATGGCCGCAGTCGCGACAGCAGCATCCCGCTGCAGCTGGAACCTTGCGTCGCGCACATCGCGTCGTGCACGCCGCCCGCGCCGTGGCTCGGCTGGTCGCTCGGCGGCCTGTTCGCGCTGCACGCGGCGGCCACGCGGCCCGATCGCGTGACTGGCCTTGTGATGGTCTGCGCAACCCCGTGTTTCGTACGCGTACCGGGCTGGAGGCATGCCGTCGACGAGAGCGTCTTCGCACAATTCGCGCTTGATCTGCAACACGACTATCGCGGCACGCTGGAGCGTTTCATCGCCCTCGATACGTTCGGCTCGGAACATGCGCGCGATGAACTGCGGATACTTCGACACGCGCTGTACGCGCACGGCGAGCCCACCACCGCCGCGTTGCAGGATGGCCTGTCGCTGCTGCAATCGACCGACCTGCGGCCGCTACTGCCGCCGCTCGCGTGTCCGAGCTTGTGGATTTCAGGCGGGCGCGACCGGCTGGTGCCATCGTCCGCAGTCGAGGAGGCGGTACGCATTACACCGGGCGCGACACACCTGCCGGCCGCGCGCAGCGCGCACGTGCCTTTCATCGGGCATGCGGATGTGGTTGCGCGCGCGATCGGGAAATTCGCCCGCACGCCGGATCGGAATGACACCGCACGACGCATTTCCGGCACAGTCGGGAATCTCGAAACAATGGACCGTCGTCCCCGCGCAGGCGGGGATCCAACGACCTTCGCTTGTTCTCGCAACGACGAAGCAGGCAGCAAGGTCACTGGACCCCCGTCTGCAAGGCGATGAAGGCAACCGAAATCAATCGCGATCCGCATGGCCATCACGTCTCAAATTGAAATCTTCGACACCCGCCAGGTGCGCCGCGCCTTCTCGCGTTCGGCCACCAGCTACGAATCCGCTGCCGTGCTGCAGCGCGAAGTCGAATCGCGCTTGCTCGAATCACTTGAATATTATGAAGCCCGCAATCAGGCGCGCACGGCACCTGCGGTCGTGCTCGATGTCGGCTGCGGTCCCGCGCATGCCGCCGCCGCGATGCACCAGCGCTGGCCGCGCGCGCAGGTGGTCGCGCTCGACCTTGCATTGCCGATGCTCCGCACGCACGCGAGACAGGGCTGGCATCCGCTGCGACGTCGCGTCGAGCGCATCTGCGCCGATGCGGCCGCGCTGCCCATCGCCGAGGGCAGCGTCGATGTCGTGTTCTCCAACCTCTGCCTGCAATGGGTCGATGACCTGCCGGCGGTGTTCGCCGGATTCCGTCGCGTGCTGCGGCCCGGCGGGTTGTTGCTGTGTTCGACCTTCGGCCGCGACACGCTGGTCGAACTGCGCGACGCGTTCGCCCATGCCGACGCCACGCCGCACGTCAGCCCGTTCGTGTCGATGCCGCAGTTCGGCGACGCGATGGTGCACGCCGGGTTTCGCGATCCGGTGCTCGATCGCGACCTGTTCACGTCCGCGTATCCCGATGTCACGGCGCTGATGCGCGAACTGCGCGCGCTCGGCGCGACCAATGCCTTGCGACAGCGCCGGCACACGCTCACCGGCAAGGCGCGGTTCGCCAACGCCGCCGCCGCGTACGCGCGCGACCGCCGCGCCGATGGCCAGCTGCCGGCGACATGGGAAGTCGTCTATGCCCACGCCTGGGCGCCCGAACACGGCGCTCCGATCCGCGAAGGTGGTTTCGACGTGACCGCCGTGCCGTTGTCCAGCATCCCGATCCGTCGACGGTAGCGGCCAGGCAGCCGGCTTTCACAGGGTGGACTTCGGCCCACCGCTGTTCGTTCCGAACGGCCTTGGAAAGCCTGTTGTTGTCTGTGCGAATTTATTCCCCCTGTATCAAGTACTGGGCAGGCGCTACAAAACCCGACTGCTTCCGATTCATAGACCGCCGCCTAAACTCGCCGCGTCTCTTTCCCGGTCGCCTTCATGTCGAAGTTCATCCTCTCCGCCGCCTGCGCCTTCTTTCTGTCCGTGCCTTGGATCGCGCACGCGCAACAACCCGCCTTCGACTTCGGTGCCATCGACCCCGGCGTGCTGGTGTCCGGCACCGAAGATATCCTGCGCCGCGCACCCGACAGTTCCATCGACAGCCTGTTCCAGGCCGTGCACGCGGCGGCGCAGGTTCCCGCGGAAGCGAAAACCATCTGTGCGTTGTTCGAGCCCGATGCCGACCGCAGCGTCGGAGGCTTCAGCACGGCCGCCAACAGCCTGGGCGACACCAGCCGCGACCGGTTCCTCACCGCGATCACCGATATCGCCGTCGCCGGCCTGCAAGGCCAGCGGCAACCCTACGATGCAGCCGTCGCGCGCCAGGCGCTCAAGTCCGCCGGTGCGCGCGCGGCGATCCTGCACGAAGGGTTTGTCGGCGCCCTGACCGCCACGGGCAACGACGCGGCCACGCGCGAAGCACGCTGCCGGTCGCTACGCTGGATGCTGGAATCGCTCAAGACGCAGCCGCTGGGCGAACGCGCGGCGGCCACGCGCCTGATGCTCAACGAGGGCCTGTCGCGGATGGATGCCTCGCGATAGCGCAAGGCGTCAACGCGCGGATGCCTGAATGACACGGAACAGAATGCGGCCGCGGTAGGGCGCGCCAAGAACCCGGACCGTATAACCAGCGTCGAGAATGCGTGCCTGCAACCTGGGCCAGTCCGGTTGTTTGCAGATCCAGATCGCATCGGGCTCGCCGATCACTTCCGCCAGTTCGACCGCCAGCGGTTCGTCGTATTGGGGATTGAAGCGCGCATCCTGCAGCTGCTCGAACGAGATTTTTTCGACTTCCACGTCCAGGTGCAGCCGCAAGCCGTAGCGCGCCATGTCCTCGACGAACACGATCTCCTCCAGCCGCCCCTGCGCGCGTTGCCGGATGACCTCGGCCCACGCGGCCGCATCCTTGTGCGTGGGCCAATGTGCCGCCGCAAGCTTCAAGCCCAGCAGGCAAGCCACCCACACCATCAGCCACGGCCATGGCGGCAACGTCCGCCGATCGGACTGCCGTTGTCTGGCCACGATCACCGCCAGCGGCACGAACAATGGCAGGACATACAGCGGCAACCGCGAACGCGAAAGACAGAACACCAGCAGCGGCAGCAGCACCCATAACGCGAGCAGGACGGCAGCCGATTCGTTGCCCCGCACGCTGCGATCACGCCACCAGCGCATGCACGACCCGGGCACCGCTTTGGCCCAGCGCAGCAGGTCGGGCGTCCACGGCAACGTGCCAAGCAACAGCGTTGGCGCATAGATTTTCAGCCACCCATACCACTCGCCGTGGCGGCCGAACTCATTGGTGGTGACGCGATTGACCACTTCATCGCCGATGAAATATTCAAACAGACCTGGCGTGTCGTGGATCACAGCGATAAACCAGGGCAACGCCAGCAGTACGAACAACACCACGCCGGATGCCATGAACCAGCGATGGCGGCCATGCGCGGGCATCGTCCAATCGAACACCACAATCACCAGCAGCGGCAGCAGTGCTGGCGGCCCCTTGGTCAGGAACGCCAGCGCGAGACCGGCCCACATCAATGCGATCCATTTGCCGGGGTGTTTGGAATGGCCGAAACGCACCTCGATGAAGCCCCACACCGCCAGCGTCTCGCAGGCCGCGAGCACGAAGTCGGTGCTGATGAAGTGCGACGCTCCCAGCGTGAATAACATGGTCGCGTACACGATGGCGGCCGTGTCCTCGGCGCCCGGCGCAAGCCGTCCCGCAATCCTCCAGGCGAGCCAGATGCAGAGCAGGTACGACAATGCCGCAGGCAGGCGCGCGGCCCAGGGATTCTTGCCGAACACGCCGACACTCGACGCGATGGCCCAATAGGTCAGCGGCGGCTTGGTCCAGTGTCCGGTTTCGTGGTTGCGGCGCGGGTTGAGCCAGTCGCCGCTGTCGAGCATGTTGATGGCGACATTGGTATAGCGACCTTCATCGGGATCCCAGATGCCACGCGTGCCGAGGAAGCCGAAGGCGAGGACCAGCGCAAGCATCGCGATCCACAAGCGATTGCGCGAAACGATCTGCATGCACGGTTCCCGTAAGTGCGCGGAGTCTGCACACTGCCTGCGAAAGAGGACGTTAAACCGTCGAGTAAGCCAGTCGCGATTACGCGAACATCTCCGGTAGCGCATCCAGATCGACATTGCCTCCCGACAACACGATGCCGACGCGGCGCCCAGCGAAGCGCTCGCGCTGCTGCAGCACGGCCGCCAGCGCAACGGCGGCCGATGGCTCGACCACGATTTTCAGCCGTTCCCACAGCAGGCGCATGGCCTGCACGATGTCGCGCTCGTCCACCAGCAGAATGCCCTTGCTGCGTTCGCGCAGGATCGCGAAGGTGCGCGGTGCCAGGTGCCCGCGCAGGCCGTCGCACACGGTCCTGGCCGTCATGTCGGTGATGCACCGGCCTTCCTGCAGCGATGCGTGCGCGTCCGCGGCGCCCGCCGGTTCCGCGCCCCAGACGTCGATGCCGTCGCGCACCGCCTGCGCGGCGATGGCGGTGCCCGACAGCAGACCGCCACCGCCGACTGGTGCCAGCACGGCGTCCAGCGCCCCGCATTCGCGCATCAGCTCCAGCGCCGCTGTGCCCTGCCCGGCGATCACGTCGTTGTTGTCGAAAGGATGGATCAGCGCACCGCCGGTTTCGTCGAGCAAGGTGGCGGCCGCGGCATCGCGCGCGCGCATGTTGGGCTCGCAGCGCAAGACGCGCGCGCCATGGCTTTCGATCGCCGCCAGCTTGATCGCCGGTGCGCCGTGCGGCACCACCACGCTCGCGGCGATGCCGCGCAACCGGCAGGCCAGCGCGATCGCCGCGCCGTGGTTGCCGGAACTCTGCGTGACCACGCCGTGCGCGGCCTGGGCGTCGCTGAGCGCGAATACCGCATTGCACGCGCCGCGGAACTTGAATGCGCCCACGCGCTGGAAGTTCTCGCACTTGAAATGCAGTTCGCAGCCGGCCAGCGCATCGAGCGAGGTCGAGCGCAGTACCGGCGTGACGTGGGCGTGCGGCGCGATGCGCGCTGCGGCGGCCAGCACGTCGGCGAATACCGGCAACACAGGGGAGCGTAGCGTCATGTCGTTCATGCCACGAGACTAGCGGATGAGCCGCATCCCGGCACCTGACTGAACACGGGAAGGCCCGTTCAGGCCGGAGCCGCGCATTGCGGCAGAATTAAGCGCGGATTCAATACCCCGGACGGATGCTGCATGCAGCCACAGGGGAACGTCATGAAGAAGTCACTGCTACTCCTCGTCCTCGCCAGCGCCGCGGCCATCAGCGGCTGCGTCACCTCGGCCGGTTATCGCGGCCACGGCGGCTATTCGTCGTCGGACTACTACCGGTACAGCCGCAGCTATCCGTACGGCTATCACGGTAGCGGCGGCTATTCCTACGGCTACGATCGTTATGGCTACGACGGTTACGGACGCAGTTACGGCTATCCATACGGGTACGCGCCCTATTACAACAACAACCGTTATTACTACTATTACCCGACGCCGCAGCGTCCTCCGGCGAACAATCCGCCGCCGCAGCCGGATCGCAACCGTTTCAATCCAGCCAGCGTGCAATACGATCCCAACGCGCAGCCGGTGACGGGCAACGCCCAGCCGATCATGGAACGCCAGCGCCGGATACGCCCGATGCGCGAGGAAATGCGGATGCCGGTACGGTCGGGCGCGTCCGGGATGACTCGCAGCCAGGCCGCGCCGACCGGCGCCGGCGACCCTGCAAGCGTGCTTGAAAGCGTGCGCTGACCGACAGCTGCCAGTATCCGAACCGAACCGCCATCCCGGTCTGCGCCGGGATGGTTTTCTTCGCCACCGGAAAGAGGCGGTGGCGCCGCGCTTCGGCGGACCTGCCATGGGTGGCCCGCGCCCGCGGAGGCTACTCGGGCGTGAATACGCGACCGTCGTCGCGATGTGACACCGCAATCCCCTTGCGCCGGACGCACTCCAGTCCCAATCTAGTGGTGTCTGACCGGCCACGTCGGTTTTCGACGTAACAAGGCTGTGCCGATCAATGTCGGCGTCCGGCAGGGAATCACGGATCCCCCCTGTTCCGTCCCTGTCGGGCGTCGGCGCCCGGCATCTCACCGGTTTCGGCCCGAAGAAACAAAAAAGAAAGGGGCCGAACGTCCCCCGACATTCGGCCCCTTGGCTACCCCGTTGTGCGCCCGACCGGCCCTGTTCCAATTCCGGTCAACGCCGCTCGCGCTTGCCACTTCGGGTGCCACGGTGGATACGCAGGAAGCGTGCCAAGGGTTGCGCTGCAAGCTTGCGCATCCCTGAACGCCAAGCAGAACCGCTCCGCGCGACAATCCCTGCATGAGTGATCACGAATTCCATCGTTACGACGTCATCGTCATCGGCGGTGGCCACGCCGGCACCGAGTCGGCGCTCGCATCCGCGCGCGCCGGTGCGCGCACGCTGCTGCTCACCCACAACATCGAAACCGTCGGCGCGATGAGCTGCAACCCGGCCATCGGCGGCATCGGCAAGGGGCATCTGGTCAAGGAGATCGACGCGCTTGGCGGCGCGATGGCGAAAGCCGCCGACCTTGCCGGCATCCAGTGGCGCACCTTGAATGCATCGAAGGGTCCGGCCGTGCGCGCAACGCGCTGCCAGGCCGACCGTGCGCTGTATCGCGGCGCGATCCGGCGGATGGTCGAGGCGCAGGAGAATCTCACCGTGTTCCAGGCCGCGGTCGATGACCTCGTCATCGAAAGCGGGCGCGTCTGCGGCGCCATCACGCAAACCGGCCTGCGTTTCGACGCCCCGGCCGTGGTGCTGACCGCCGGCACCTTCCTCGCCGGCAGGATCCACGTCGGCGAAACCCAATATGCCGCCGGCCGCGCCGGCGATCCCCCCGCGACGGCGCTGGCGGCGAAGTTGCGCGAAGGCTTGTTCGTGGTCGATCGCCTCAAGACCGGCACGCCGCCGCGCATCGACGGCCGCACGCTCGATTATGCGGTGATGGAAGAGCAGCCCGGCGATACGCCGATGCCGGTCTTTTCGTATGTCGGCGATGTTGCCGATCACCCGCAACAGGTGTCGTGCTGGATCACGCATACCTCTGAACGCACGCACGACATCATCCGCGGCGCGCTGCATCGCTCGCCGCTGTACAGCGGCCAGATCGAAGGCATCGGCCCGCGCTATTGCCCGTCGATCGAGGACAAGGTGGTGCGTTTCGCGGAAAAGGCCTCGCACCAGATCTTCGTCGAGCCCGAAGGGCTGGATGTCACCGAGATCTATCCCAACGGCATTTCCACCTCGCTGCCGTTCGACGTGCAGCTCGACCTCGTGCGCAGCATTCGCGGCTTCGAGCAGGCGCACATCACCCGCCCGGGGTATGCGATCGAGTACGACTTCTTCGATCCGCGCGGCCTGAAGAATTCGCTGGAAACGAAAGCCGTCGCCGGTTTGTTCTTCGCCGGACAGATCAACGGCACCACCGGTTACGAAGAAGCGGCCGCACAGGGCCTGATCGCCGGCCTCAACGCCGCGCGCTTCGTCCAGCAGCAGGAGGCGTGGTCGCCGCGCCGCGACCAGGCCTACATCGGCGTGCTGATCGACGACCTCATCACCAACGGCACGCTTGAGCCGTACCGCATGTTCACCTCGCGCGCCGAATATCGGTTGCAGTTGCGCGAGGACAACGCCGATCTGCGCCTCACGCAGATCGGCCGCGAATTGAATCTAGTCGACGATGCGCGCTGGTCGTCGTTCGAGCGCAAGCGCGAGGCGATCGCGCTGGAAACCGAACGCCTGCGTGGCCACTGGGCGACGCCGAACAACGCACTCGGTCGCGAACTCGAGGCGGCCACCGGCGTTGCCGTCTCGCGCGAAACCAATGCGCTTGATTTGTTGAAGCGCCCGGAACTCGATTACGCGAAGTTGATGACGGTGCCGTCGCTAGGCCCCGCCGCGAGCGATGCAAAGGTGGCCGAACAGGTGGAGATCGGCGTCAAGTATTCCGGCTATCTGGATCGCCAGCGCGAGGAGATCGAGCGCCAGCAACGCCATGAGGAGGCACCGATCCCGTCCGGGTTCGATTACGCCCTCGTGCGCGGCCTGTCGGCCGAAGTGCAGCAGAAACTCGAACGCGTCCGTCCGCAGACCATCGGCCAGGCGCAGCGCATTCCCGGCATGACGCCGGCGGCGATTTCGCTGCTGCTGGTGCACCTGACCCGCGCGCGCCGTTCGCGAGTCGCGTAAGGGTTTCAGCTCTCCCTTGAAAGGGGAGGCGTAAAAGCCGACTACACATCCGCTTCCGCCGTCGTGATGCGCGCGGTACGCTGCCGCAATGAAAACAATCCCGATCCTCGCGCTGATCGCGGCCACGGTGCTATCCGCCTGTCAACGTGAATCCGCGCCGGCGTCGGCAGAAGGCCAGACGGCGATTTCCAACAATCCCAGCATCGTCACCGACTGGCCGCTCCCCTCCACCACCGGCGCGGGGCAACCCGATCTCATCGTCAGCCCCGACGGCCGCCTTCTGCTCAGCTGGCTCAGCGCGCAACCTGGCCGGCGCAATGCGTTGCAGTTCGCCGCCTACACCGACACCTGGCAATCCGCGCCCAAGACCATCGCCGTCGGGCAGTTGCTGTTCGTCAACTGGGCAGACACACCGCACCTCGCGACGACCGCCGACGGCGCGTTGTGGGTCCAGTGGTTGCAGAAATCCGCCGACAAGCCCTACGCCTACGACGTGATGCTGACCCGGTCGATCAACCACGGCCTCAACTGGAGTCCGCCGACGCGCATCCACGACGACGGCACCACCACCGAGCACGGCTTCGTGTCGATGTGGCCCGCGTCACGCGACACGCTCGGGGTCGCCTGGCTCGACGGCCGCAACACCGCGGGCGGCGGCGGGGACGA
>PPFU01007798.1_pt1 | contig 14674 bp, 13 predicted proteins | sample 1535991 | NCBI WGS metagenome assembly PPFU01 (sample SAMN04901290, study PRJNA319586) | Hypolithon metagenome, whole genome shotgun sequencing project. | isolation source: Antarctic Hypolithon | place: Antarctica: Miers Valley | collected 2014
TAGCAACGGAGACCTGTAGCGGCGACCTGTAACGGGCGCACCTGTGGCGGCTGGCATGTCCTGGCGTTGGGCCCGATGTCGCGGCTGGTGCCGTCCATTGCGTGCAGGCCGCTGATCGGCCGGCGCGGGAAGGCGGCCCCGGACGTCGCCCGCTCCGCGGCCTTCGCCGCCGTCCACAGCCGTCCATCTCCGCAAGGTTGCTGTCCTCCGGGGTGCGGCCCAGTGCCTGTCATGCTGCTTCCACCCATTCGAAGCGTCGCGTGGCGACCTAGACGCGGCCCCGCTCGGCTGACTTTGCCGCCGTCCACAGCGCGTCCATCTCGGCCAGGTCGCTGTCCTCCGGCGTGCGGCCGCGCGCGCGCAGGGCCGCTTCCACCCATTCGAATCGCCGCACGAACTTGGCGTTCGTCCCGGCCAGCGCCGCCTCGGGGTCGACGCCCAGGTGGCGCGCGAGGTTCGTCACGGCGAAGAGCAGGTCGCCCAGCTCGTCGGCGACCGCCGCCGGCCCCTGCGCGCGCGCCTCGGCCAGCTCGCGCGCCTCCTCGGCGATCTTGGCGATAACATCTCCCGCGTCGTCCCAGTCGAAGCCGACGCGGGCGGCGCGTTTCTGCAGCTTCAGCGCGCGCACCATGGCGGGCAGGGCCAGCGCCACGCCGTCGAGCGTGCCGGTGTGGCCGCGCGCCGCCCGCTCGGCCCGCTTGCCGGCCTCCCAGAACCCAGGCGGGGCGTCGCCATCTGCGAACACGTGTTGATGGCGCGCGATCATCTTGGCGGCGATCCCGCGCGCCACGTCGTCGAAGCCGAAGGCGCCGTCCTCGGCCGCGATCTGCGCGTGATAGACGACCTGAAGCAGCAGATCGCCCAGTTCGCCGCGCAGATCGTCCATGTCGCCGCGCGCGATGGCGTCGGCCACCTCGTAGGCTTCCTCGACCGTATAGGGTGCGATGCTGGCGAAGTCCTGCTCGCGATCCCAGGCGCAGCCGCCGACGGGGTCGCGCAGCCGCGCCATCACCGCCAGCAGGCGCGGCAGGCCGTCGGGGGTGTCGTAGATCGGGTCCGGTGCCATTGCGGCCTCCCGCCATTCCATGTGATCTGTGCCGCGATACCCGAGAGACTCGAGGATTGCCCATGCCCGTCATCAACCGCATCGCGGGCTATGCCGACGATATGACCGAATGGCGCCGCTGGCTGCACCGCCACCCGGAGCTGTCGTTCGATTGCCATGGCACTGCCGCCTTCGTGGCCGAACGACTGCGCGAGTTCGGCGTGGACGAGGTGCACGAGGGCATCGCGCAAAGCGGCCTCGTCGCCCTCATCCGCGGGCAGGGGCAGGGGCCGACCATCGGCCTGCGCGCCGACATGGACGCGCTGCCGATCACGGAGGCGACGGGGACGGACCATGCCTCGGAAACGCCGGGCCGGATGCACGCCTGCGGCCATGACGGGCACACCGCCATGCTGCTGGGCGCCGCGCGCTATCTGGCCGAGACGCGCAACTTCGCCGGAACGGTGGCGCTGATCTTCCAGCCCGCCGAGGAGAACGGCGGCGGCGGCCAGGCGATGGTCGAGGAAGGCATCATCGACCGTTTCGGCATCGGGCAGGTCTACGGCATCCACAACGCGCCGGGCCGGCCCTGGGGCGAGATCTCGACCCGCACGGGCCCGTTGATGGCGGCGGTGGACGAGTTCCGCATCACGCTGACCGGTCGCGGCGGGCACGCGGCGCGGCCCAACAGCGCCGTCGACCCGATCCCCGGCGCCGTGGCGCTGGTGCAGGCGCTCCAGACCATCGTCAGCCGCGAGACGGACCCGCTGGAGCCGCTGGTCGTGTCGGTGACGCAGATACATGTCGGCACGGCCAGCAACATCATCGCCGACGATGCCGTCGTCGGCGGCACGGTGCGCAGCTTCGACGCGGCCCTGCGCGACCGGGTCGAGGCGCGGATCCGTGCCGTCGCGGAGGGCATCGCCACCACCCACGCGCTGCGTGTCGCGGTGGACTACGACCGCCTCTATCCCGCCACCGTGAACCACGCCGACCAGACCGCCTTCGCGGTCGCGGTCGCGCGCGAGGTCGCGGGCGAGGTGGATGCCGATGCGCCTCGCGTCATGGGGGCCGAGGATTTCAGCTACCTGCTGGAGGCTTGCCCCGGCGCCTATCTGAAGCTGGGTCAGGGCGACACGGCGGGGCTGCACAACCCCGGCTACGATTTCGATGACAGCATCGCGCCCATCGGTGCCTCCTTCCTCGCCCGTCTGGTCGAGCGCGCGCAGCCGGCGGGCCGCTGAATGGCGCTGACCGACGCCGGCACCCAGGTCGACACCGCTTTCACCCGGCAGGACCTGCGCGGGCTGGCCTATGAGAACGCCTTTGGCGGCGCGACCAGCTTCCTGCGCCGCCGCTACACCAAGGACCTGGCGGAAGTCGATCTGGCGATCACCGGCGTGCCCTTCGACCAGGCCGTCACCAACCGCCCCGGCACGCGGCTCGGCCCCCGTGCGATCCGCGAGGCGTCGAGCCTGCAGCCGTTCGATCCGCCCTGGGGCTGGGGCTTTGATCCGCTGAGCGATTTCGCAATCGCGGATTACGGCGATCTGGCGTTCGATTATGCCGATGTGGCTGCCTTTCCGCAGCAGCTGACGGACCATATCGCCGCCATTCTCGCGACGGGTACCGGCGTCATCACGCTGGGTGGCGACCACTACATCACCTTTCCGATCCTGCGGGCGCACGCCGCGCGCCACGGCCCGCTGGCGCTGATCCAGTTCGACGCCCATTCAGATACCTGGCCCGACGACGACATGGACCGGATCGACCATGGCACGATGATCTACAAGGCCGTGAAGGCGGGGCTGGTCGACCCCGCGCGGTCGGTCCAGATCGGCATCCGCACGCATAATGCCGAAACGCTGGGGGTGGAGACCATCTCGGCCCGCGCGGTGCACGAGAGCACGCCCGCCGCCGTCGCCGCCCGCGTGCGCGAGATCGTCGGCGATGCGCCCGCCTATGTCACCTTCGACATCGACGCGCTGGATCCGGCCTTTGCACCCGGCACCGGCACGCCGGTCTGGGGCGGGCTGCACAGCTGGCAGGCTGCCGCGATCCTGCGCGACATCGCCGGCGTGAACATGGTCGGCGGCGACGTGGTCGAGGTGTCGCCGCCCTGGGACCCCAGCGGCGCCACCGCCGTGGCGGGCGCGCATGTCGCCATGGACCTCGTCGCGTTGTGGTGCTTTACGCGCCGGACCTGACCCGAACCGAACCGAAGGACTGGACATGGCCGGCTTTCTGCGCCTCCTAGCCTGGGTCGTCATCATCGCGATCGTGGTGGTGCTGCTCTACATCCGCTTTGCGCCCGATGACGCGGCGCGATGGCACACCGACCCCGCGACGGCCGAGGGCTATGCGCAGGGCGGCTGGATCGTCCGGCCCGAGGGCGGAAACGCGGCCTTCGTCGCCGCAGACACCTCGCCCGAGACGCTGCTCGGCACCTTCGACCGCATCGCGCGGGCGACGCCGCGCACGCAGCGCCTGGCGGGGCGTCCCGCCGAGGGTCGCGTCACCTACGTGACCCGCAGCCGCGTGTTCGGCCTGCCCGACTACACCACCGTCGCCGCCGTCCCCCACGAGGACGGCGCGGCGCTGATCCTTGCGGTCCGTCAGCGCTACGGCGTCGCCGACATGGGCGTGAACCGGGCGCGGGCGGAGGACTGGCTGGCAAAGCTTCGGGCCGCGCTGCCGCCGGGCTGAGGCCCGGGCGGGCGACCGGCCCGCTTTCGTCGACCGACGGACGGCGCGCGCCACGACCTGTCGCGTGCCCGGCACCTTGCCGCGCTGGTGTCCCGCCGGCGCGGGCTGTGACGGATCGCGCAAGGCGGGGAGTCCGATGCTGTCCCGGCCTAGGTCTGCCTCCGCCCGATCGTGCGGGCGGCGTCAATCGGATCGTCGGCCCTCACGCGATGGGAGTCGTCCCCGCGAGGGGGACGATGCCAGACCGCCACACCCCCCGACGGCGCGCGGGCCTTGACCAGAGGGACCGCCCGCGCGATGCACCGCCGATGGTCCCCCTCGAAAAGCTCGCGCAGATCACCGAACGGCTTGAATATGTCGAGGCGCGCATGGCCGCGGGCGCGGGCGACATCGCCGCCCTGGGTCGTGAATATGCCGACCTGCGCCCCGTCGCGGAGGGGATCGCCGCCTACCGCGCCATGCTCGTCGCCCGTGCCGAGGCCGAGGCAATGCTGGTCGACCCCGAGATGCGTGCGCTGGCTGAGGAGGAACTGGCGGCCCTGCGTGTCGCGCTGCCGCGGGTCGAGGACGACCTGCGCCGCGCGCTTCTGCCGCGCGACGCCGCCGACGCCCGCCCCGCGATGCTGGAGATCCGGCCGGGGACAGGCGGCGAGGAGGCGGCGCTCTTCGCCGCCGATCTGATGCGCATGTACCAGCGCCATGCCGAAGCACAGGGCTGGCGGTTCGAGGTGATCGAACAGCAGATGACCGAGCTTGGCGGCCTGAAGGAACTGGTCGCCAGCGTCCAGGGCGCCGGCGTCTTCGCGCGTCTTAAGTACGAATCGGGCGTTCACCGTGTCCAGCGCGTTCCTTCCACGGAATCGGGCGGCCGGATTCACACATCGGCCGCCACGGTCGCCGTGCTGCCCGAGGCGCAGGAGGTGGACGTGCGGATCGACCCGGCCGACATCCGCATCGACACGATGCGCGCGAGCGGGGCGGGCGGGCAGCACGTCAACACCACCGATTCGGCAGTCCGGATCACCCACCTGCCTACCGGGATCGTCGTGACCAGCGCCGAGAAATCGCAGCACCGCAACCGCGAGATCGCGATGCAGGTGCTGCGTGCCCGGCTCTACGATGCCGAGCGCAGCCGCGTCGACGACGAACGGTCGGCGGATCGCAAGTCGCAGGTCGGCAGCGGCGATCGCTCGGAGCGGATCCGGACCTACAACTTTCCGCAAGGCCGGCTGACCGACCACCGCATCGGGCTGACGCTTTACCGTCTGGACGCCATCCTGCAAGGTGACCTGTCAGAGGTCATCGACGCGCTGACCGAAGCCGACCAGGCCGCGAAGCTGGCCGAGATGGACGCGTGATGCGGGCGTGAGCGTCCCGACCGTCGCCGACCTGCTGCGCGATGCCGCCCGCCGGCTGCGCGCCGCCGGGATCGACGCGGGCGACGCCCGGCATCTGGTCGCCGCCGCACTGACGCTGCCGCCCGACCGGTTGGTGCTGCACATGGCGGATCCGGTCACTCCGGGGCAATGCGCGGCCGTTGCGGCCGCCATCGACCGCCGTGTCGCGGGCGTGCCGGTGTCGCGCATCACCGGGCGCCGGGCGTTCTGGGGCCGCGACTTCGCCGTGACGCCCGCCGTGCTCGACCCCCGCCCCGAAACCGAGACGCTGGTCGCGCTGGCGCTGGCGCGGCCCTTCGCCACGGTGCTGGATCTCGGCACCGGCTCGGGCTGCATCCTCGTCAGCCTTCTTGCCGCGCAACCGGATGCCGCCGGCACAGGCACCGACATTTCGGACGCGGCGCTCGCGACGGCCCGGGCGAATGCCGCCGCCCACGGCGCGGACCGGGCCCGCTTTCTGCTGTCGGACTGGTTCGCCGGCGTGACGGGCCGCTACGACCTGATCGTGTCGAATCCGCCCTATATCGCAGCCGACGAGATTTCGGCGCTGTCCCCCGAGGTGCGCGACCACGATCCCCGCATCGCGCTGTCCCCGGGCGGCGACGGACTGGATGCCTACCGCGCCATCGCCGCCGGTGCGCGCCGCCACCTCAGCCCCGGCGGGCGCCTGCTCGTCGAGATCGGGCCGACCCAGGCCGCCGCGGTGCGTGCTCTTCTGTTCGCGGGCGGCCTGACCGACCTCGCCGTGCATTCCGACCTCGACGGGCGCGACCGGGTGGTTTCCGCCCGGGCGGGCGGCGGCGCGCCGGAATCAGGCTTGTAAAGCCCGCGCGGCCGTGGTCTTACTGCAGACACAGGGGGCGGGATGCAATCGGCGTCCCCCTCTGCGTAGCCCGATCATCGCGACAACCCCAGACCCCCGCTCGGGTCACGAAACCGAGAAGCCCCGGGGTCGGTCCGCAGATTGCAACAAGGCCGGATACAAGTTCCATATGAGATCGTCCAAGCAACGTTCGCGTTCGAAGTCGAACCGCAACCGCCCCACCGGCGGCAACATCATCAATCGCGTCTTCGACAGCTCCGGGCCCGAGGGCAAGGTGCGCGGCACGCCGCAGCAGATCATCGACAAGTACAACCAGTTGGCCCGCGATGCGCAGCTGTCGAACGACCGGGTCGCGACCGAGAACTTCCAGCAGCATTCCGAACATTACACCCGCATGTTGGCCGAAGCGACGCGCGAAATGGACACGCGCCGCGACCAGCAGGACCAGCAGCAGCGCGACCGTCAGCAGGCCGACCAGCAGCGCGAACGCCAGCCCGAGCGTGCAGGCGACCGCCAGTCGGATCGCCAGTCAGACCGCCAGCCCGGCGGCTACCAGAACGGCAGCGCGCCGGACGATGACGACAACGCCGCGCGCCCGGTTGCCTCCGACCAACCGCCGTCGCGCCGGCGCGGGCGGGTCGAGGACGACGACGGCAACGATCCGAACGGCAACGGCCGGCATGACAACGACCCGGCGCGGGCCGAGCCCTATCTGGACGAACGCGAGGTGCCGCGCCAGTCGGCGCAAGCCCGCGCCGACGCACAGGCCGCCGCCCGCGCCGCCGACAACGACCCCCGCGACGGCGGCGACAGCGGCCTCGTCGACACGCCCGAAAGCAAGCCCGTCCGCGCCCGCCGCCCGCGCAAACCGCGCGTCCGACCCGACGACGCCGGCAGTGACAACGACAGCGCCGATGGCGGCGGCCGCGCCGGCAACACCGGTGGCGACGCCGGCAACGGCGGGGCGCGCGCCGCACGTGCCGAACGCGACACACCGAAAGACGCGGCGGAGTAACCGGCCCGCTGAACCGGCTCCGGCTATCGGTCCCTCGCGACGATCCGCCCTTGATACGGGCGGTCGCCGTGCAGCCGAGCGAAGCCCTGCCGTCGAACGCCGGCCAGCCTTCCGACCGTCAAAGGTCGAGGGATACGGAGTTGCCGGCCCGCACGTTTGACCCCGATCCGCATCCACTTGCGACGATCCGGTTCGCGATCCGCCATGTTCCTCCGAGAGGTATCCGGCGGATGCCGGCCAGCAGGTCGGATCAGGCAGGTCGCTGCCCTTGCGGCCAATCAGTGCGTCAGGGTCCAAACGCAATCTGTGCATTGATCCATCGTCGGCGTGCCTGAGTCACTCCGTCTCGATTTGGACCCCATTCCATACGATGCCGAAGCCGACCACGACAGAAATCTGATCGAAACCTCCGACTGAAGGACTGGCGACGCATCGCAACCCGCAACGACAAGGCCGCCGTCAACCTCGCCGCAGCCGTCGCAATCGCCGCGGTCGTCGTCTTGATCGAGCCGGGAGCCTAGGCGTCGGGACGGCGTCGGGGCTGACGCCGGCACGGCGCGATCGGTCGGCGCCGACCTGGCCCCGGCGCACGCCTTTGCTGCCGTGGGCGGGCCCGGGGGACGGCGCCTTTTTTCCCTCGGCAGGCCCCATGTGCCGGCCCGGCGCCGGCATTCCCATCGGTTTCCGGCGTTCGAGCCGCGCCCGGTTCGTCGCCGCAGCGCGAACCGCGCGACCGGACCCGCGATGGCGGGAGGATCAGGTGCGCCAGAGCCCGAAGAAGCGCACCATGGCGGCGGAGGCGTCGGGCCCGGCGGCGTCGGTGTGGCTGCCCGCTGGATCGCCGCCGGACCAGGCGTGGCCCAGCCCTTCGATCGCCCAATGCTCGGCCCGCGCGTGGCCGTCATGGGCCGGGATGCGCGTCACGGTGGTGCGGCGCCCGCCGAGGGTGCGGATCGCGCGGCGCAGTCGCGGTGGGCCTTCCCCGATGGGGGCCGCAATCCGGTCGCCGTTGCGCGGGTTGACCGTGCGGTCGGCGGTGCCGTGGATGACGATGGCCGGCACCGGACGCGCGACGGGTGCGCCGCCGCCCTGGGCCATTGCGGCGAAGGCGCCCGGCATGTCGCCGGCGGCGCCTGCGGGCAGGCCCGAATGCACCCCGATCCCGGCCAGATCGGCGGGACAGGAGGCGGCGAGTGCCGTCGCCATCGCGCCGCCCGCCGACATGCCGGCGACGAAGACGCGCGCCGGGTCTCCACCCGTCGCGTTCAGCGCATCTGCGATCACGGCGCGCAGCACGCCCGCCTCGCCCTGCGCCGACTGGTGACGCGGATCGAACCAGTTCCAGCAGCGGTTCGCGTTCGCTAGCGCGGTCTGTTCCGGCCAGACGGTGGTAAAGGCATGCGCGTCGGCAAGCCGGTTCATTGCGGTGCCGATGGCGAAATCCTCCGGCGTCTGCGTGCACCCGTGCAGCATCACGACGAGGGCCGGGCGCGGCGCCACCGTGGCGGGCACGTGCAACCGCCAGTCGAGCGTGCCGGCCGCGCAGGCCGTGCTGTGCCGCGCCATGCCGGATTTCGCGCGTGCGCGCTTCGTGCGCGGGGCCGCGCGGGCGTCGGGCGCCGGCTGGCCGCGCAGCAGCGCGGTGGCGTCCGCCAACCGGCCGTCGCGAACCAGCGCGGTGGCCCGCCTCATCGTGTCCATGTTCATGTCCGGGGTCCTTGATGGGAGAATGTCAGGCGAGGCGGTCGGCCAGGGCGCGGCGCACATCGGGCGCCGCGTCGAATGTGCCGAGAATGGTCAGGCTGCCGATGGTGGCGCGGGCCAGCGCGGGCGTCACGTCGCGGGCGATGGTGCACAGGCCCAACACCTTGACGTGCAGTTCGCGGCCCTCGTCGCGCGCCCGTTCGAGTTCCACGCGGGTGAAGGCCCGGATGCCGAGGTCGAGCGTCAGGCGCCGGGCGGAGGCCCGCAGTTCGGCCTCGTGGCGGTCGATCTGGCGGCGGATTGCGGTGCGGATGAAATCCGACCGGTTGGCATAGAAGCCTTCGCGGACGGCAAGGTCGATCTGCCCCAGGTCGACGTGCTGGAGGTTCAGCGTGACCTTCTCGGCCTCGCTGGGACGGGACTGGCTGGACGGTCGTGACGGCATTTCGATATTCCACTTGGATGGTCAAAAGATGATGCCGCGCCGCGGCATTGTCAAGGCGTCGCGTGGCCGGGGGCCGTCGATGGTCGACGCGCCAAGCGATGCCGACCGATGCCGACCGCCCATTGCCCGACACACTGCCCGACGCACCTTCCGGCGAGTCGCCATTGCGATGCGTCCCCGGACCACCCGCGCACCCCGCAAGGCCGCCATCTGGGAGGCGATCGAGCAGGGCGCGACGGTCGACGGCGAGGCGACGCTGGCCGACGCGATGCCAGTGTTTGAGCGGACGATGCGGCCGTTGCTGCCGATGGTCACGCTGGGCGCCCGGGGTGCGCCGCCAGAGAGCCTCGGCCCGCTGGTCCATGTCGATGCCCGGTGGGCCTACAATCGCGCGCTGGCCGCGACGGCCGCCGAGGAGCGCTCCTGACCAACAGGCGCACCCCACGGGACAGCGTCTCGCCGGAGCGTTCGCAGGCGCCTATTCTCGCGGCACCGCGGCGCCTACGTGCAGTCGGCGCATGCCACGTCGGGGCGGTCGCGGCTCCCAGGGGGCGCCTTCAGATCTCCTCCACGGCGACCTCGTCGGCGGCGAAGGCCAGGTGGCCGGCGATGCGCGCGGCGCCCGGTAGCGGCTGCTCGTAGCACCAAGCGGCGTCGGCGATCAGCCGGCTTTTCGTCACCACGTTGTAGTAGCTGGCGTTGCCTTTGTGCGGGCAATGGGTGCGCGTCTCGGACGGCTCGAGAAAGGCCATCGCGATGTCGTCGCGCGGGACATAGGTCACGGGGTCGCGGTCGCCTTCGTGCAGGATCAGCGCAGCGCCGCTTTCCGCGATCACGGCGCCGCCGGCGCGGACCACCCATGTGCCGCTCGCGGCCTCGATGGTGATGTGATCGGCCATGCCACCGTCCTTTGCGTCGCGTGTCTCGCTGGACGCGGACGCTAACAGGTGTCGCGGGGCTGGCAAGGGCCGTGGCGACGCCCCGCCGCCGGCCACGTCAGGCGAGCGGGGCGGTGGCCCGGTCCAGCCCCGCGGCCGTGCCTGCGTCGACGCAGCCGGTCGTATGGCGCGCGACCGCGGCGTAAAAAGGCTGCGGGACATTCGGCAGGCCGGCGCCTCAGGCAAGCGGGGCGGTGGCCCGGTCCAGCCATGCGGCCGTGCCCGTGTCGACGCGGCCCGCCATGTGGCGCGCGACCGTGGCATGATAGGCGTCAAGCCAGGCGGTTTCGTCGCGTGACAGCATCGCCGGTTCGATCAGTGCGCGGTCGATCGGCACCCATGTCAGCGTCTCGAAGGCCAGCATCTCGCGGTGCGGGTCGCCGCCGGGCGGGGTCTCGGCGCGTTGCACGACGACGAGGTTCTCGATCCGGATGCCCCACGCGCCGTCGCGGTAGTAGCCCGGCTCGTTCGACAGGATCATGCCGGGGGCAAGGGGCACGTCGCTGGTGCGCGCCAAACGCTGCGGCCCCTCGTGTACCGAAAGATAGACGCCGACACCGTGCCCGGTGCCGTGGTCGTAGTCCTGCCCGGCCATCCACAGCGGCGCACGGGCCAGCGCGTCCAGATGGCAGCCGGCGACGCCGACCGGGAACCGCGCCCGGCTGATCGCGATCATGCCCTGCAGGACGCGGGTGAAGGCAACACGCTGCTCGTCCGTCGGTGGGCCGACGGCGACGGTGCGGGTGATGTCGGTCGTGCCGTCGATATACTGGCCCCCTGAATCGACCAGCAGCAGGTCGCCCGGCGCGATGGCGCGGTCCGTCGCCTCGGTCACGCGGTAGTGCACGATGGCGCCATGCGCGCCCGCGCCGGCGATGGTGTCGAAGGCGATGTCGCGCAGCGCATCGGTCTGCCGGCGGAACCGTTCCAGCGCACACACCACGTCCGTCTCGGTCAGGCGGGAGCCGTGATCGACCTGCGCCAGCCGGTCCTCCAGCCAGGCGAGGAAGGCGCACATCGCTGCGCCGTCGCGCAGGTGGGCGTTGCGCGTCGCCGCGATTTCGGCCTCCGACTTGGCCGCCTTGGGCAGCGCCACGGGGTCGGCGCCGCGCGCGACGGCGACGCCGCCCGCCTCTAGTGCGTCCACCACCGCGACGGGCACGGTCGCGGGATCGACGCGGACCGGGCCGGGCAGCGTCGCCAGTGCCGCCGTCAGCCCCTCTGGCGGGAGAACGGCGACATCGGTGCCCAGGTGGTCGCGCACGCCGTCCAGCTTGGCCGCCGCCATGAACAGCGCGACCCGCGCGTCGTCGTGGATCACGGCGAAGCCCTGCGCCACCGGCAGGCGGGGCAGGTCGGCGCCGCGGATGTTCAGCAGCCAGGCGATGCTGTCGGGCTGCGTGAGGACGGCCGCGCGATGGCCGGCACCGCCCAGCGCCGCGGCGATCCGCGCCCGCTTTTCGGCATGGGTCGCGCCCGCCAGGTCGTCCGGATAGACCGTGACGGCGCCCATGGGGGGCCCGGGCCGATCGGTCCAGATGCGGTCGATCAGGTTGTCGGTGGCGACAAGCGCGATGCCCGCAGGGTCGAGCGTCCGGCGCAGCGTCTCGACCTCGGCCGGGGTATGCAGCCACGGGTCGAAGCCGACGCGCGCACCACTGGTCAGCACGTCACGCAGCCAGTCCGCGGGCCGCGTGGCGGGCATGGCAAGTGGCGTGAAATCCGCGGCGACCTCGTCCAGCACCTGCATCCGGTAGCGCCCGTCGACAAGGATCGCCGCGGCGCCGGCCGTGACGATGCAGAATCCGGCCGATCCGCTGAACCCGGTCAGCCAGGCCAGCCGCGCATCGCAGGGCGCGACATATTCACCCTGGTGCGCGTCGGCGCGTGGCACGAGGAGGGCGTCGAGCCCCGCCGTTGCCATCGCCTCGCGCAGCAGCGCCAGTCGCGGCGGACCCTGCTCGGGGCGCCCGGGGGCGGTGAAACTCTGGAACATGGAGCCTCCAACTCATCGGTGGGTCCGTCCTAGCCGACCCTCGCCGCGGGTGCCAATACGGCCCCCACGCCTCCGCCTTGGCCCGGCCGTTCCGTCAGCGCGACCGCGCCGTGCCGACGACGACGTTCCCGCGGCCCGCCGAGCCTTCGGCGCTCGCCCATGCTGCCGTCACCCGGTGCCGTGCTGCCAATCCGCGCGGACGGGGACCCTTGCCGTCCTGAAGACGACGTTCACCCGGGCCTTCGGCGTCCGCCCATGCTGCCGCAACCCGGTGCCGTGCTGCCGATCCGTGCGGCTGTCGTCCGCCCGCTTACCAGCGTCTGACCCACGGCACCCGCGTCAGGCGACGTTGCGCATGCCGAGGACGCGGGCGCGTTTGCGCGGGTCGGCGTCGAAGAGACCGGCCAGCTGTTCGGTCATTGCGCCGGCCAACTGTTCGACATCCGTGATCGTCACCGCGCGGGCGTAATAGCGGGTGACGTCGTGGCCGATGCCGATGGCGATCAGCTCGACCGCGCGGCGCCGCTCGACCATCGCGATCACGTCGCGCAGGTGCTTTTCCAGGTAGTTCGCGGGGTTCACCGACAGCGTGCTGTCGTCCACCGGCGCCCCGTCCGAGATGACCATCAGGATCTTGCGCTGTTCGGGTCGGCCCAGCATCCGGCGGTGCGCCCATTCCAGCGCCTCGCCGTCGATGTTCTCCTTCAGCAGCCCCTCCTTCATCATCAGGCCGAGACTGGTGCGCGCGCGCCGCCATGGGGCGTCGGCCGCCTTGTAGACGATGTGGCGCAGGTCGTTCAGCCGCCCCGGCAGCGCGGGGCGTCCCGCGGCCAGCCATTCCTCGCGCGCGCGGCCGCCCTTCCAGGCGCGAGTCGTGAAGCCGAGGATCTCGACCTTGACCTGGCACCGCTCCAGCGTGCGGGCCAGCACGTCGGCGCAGATCGCCGCGATGGAGATCGGCCGCCCGCGCATCGAGCCGGAGTTGTCCAGCAGCAACGTCACCACGGTGTCGCGAAACTCGGTGTCCTTCTCGACTTTGAAGGACAGCGGCGTGGTCGGCGACACCACGACGCGGGCCAGCCGGCCGGCGTCGAGGATGCCCTCCTCGCGGTCGAACTCCCAGCTGCGGTTCTGCTTGGCTTGAAGTCGGCGCTGCAACTTGTTGGCCAGCCGCGACACGGCGCCCTTCAGCGGGTCGAGCTGCTGGTCCAGATAGGCGCGCAGCCGCTCGAGCTCTGGCGGGTCGGCCAGATCCTCGGCGCGCACTTCCTCGTCGTGGGCGGTGGACCAGACGGCGTAGCCGGCATCGGCCTCGGAATGCGGCGGCGGCGGCGGGTCCAGCGGTGCCTCGCCCTCGGGCATCTCGGCCTCGTCGCCGGCCTCCATGTCGGCCATGTCGTCCATGCTGACGGTGGCCTGCGAGGGGTCGTGCGTCTGCTCTTGGCTCTGGTCCGGCGCGGCGTCGGCCTCGTTGCCCTCGTCCTCGTCGCCGCGGCTGTCAGGCCGGTCCTCGGCGTCGCTGTCGTCCGCGGCGGCCTCGTCCTCGGGCTCGTCGCCGCCGTCGGGGTCGTCGCCCAACTGGTCGCCATAGCCCAGATCGTCGATCACCTGGCGGGCGACGCGGGCGAAGGCAGCCTGGTCGGTCAGGCAGGCATCGAGGGTGCCGAGTGTCGCGCCGGCCCGATCCTCGATCTCGGCGCGCCACAGCGTCATCACGTTGGCGGCGCCCTCGGGCAGGGCGCGGCCGGTGGCAAGGTGGCGGATCAGGTAGCCGGCAGCGGTGGCCAGCGGCGCGGCGGCGCGGTCGGTGATCTGCGCATAGCCCTTGCGCTGCGCCTCGGCGTCGATTTTGGCATCGATGTTCCCTGCGGTGCCCGGCATCTCGCGGGCGCCCACAGCCTCGCAACGGGCGTTCTCCATCGCGGTGTAGATGTCGCGCGCCATCTCGCCCTGCGGCATGTAGCGCGCATTCGTGGCCGCGTCGTGGTGCCGGCGGCGCAGCGCGTAGGCATCGGCGGTGCCGCGGGCCAGCAGCACCTCGGCGCGGGTCATGCGGCGGCTGACCTGCGGCAGGCGCAGCGAATCGTTGCCCATCCCGGGCGGATCGACGGAATAGGTGATCGCGAGGTCACGATCGTCGGCCATCACCTTCGTCGCCTCTGCCAGTGCCTTCTTGAAGGGATCGGCGGGATTGTCGGCGTCGCGGGTCATGCGGGCCTTTCTTGGCAGTGCAGGGTGATGTGGGTGTCGCCGGCGCAACGTGCCGGCGGCGATCGGGCCCGTCAGCGATCCTCGTAATCGGCGGGGTCGAAGGCGACGAAGAACGCCCAGCCGGTGTAGAGCCCCGCCGCGCCGAAGAGAAGCGCCCAGAATGCGTTGCCCGCCGTCGCCTCGATTCCGGCCCAGACCGCGCAGACGCCGACAACCAAGGCACGCCGCCAGGCCGGACGGAAGAAGGGGTGGCGCACGTCGAAGAACTTCATCGCGCCGCCCTTGGGTATACGCTCCGTTTTCGCGCCAGGTACCGAAGGGCGGTGGTGGGCGACCCTGGAATCGAACCAGGCGTGGGTCTCCCCGGCGGAGTTACAGTCCGCTGCCGCACCTT
>PPFU01001946.1_pt1 | contig 14646 bp, 17 predicted proteins | sample 1535991 | NCBI WGS metagenome assembly PPFU01 (sample SAMN04901290, study PRJNA319586) | Hypolithon metagenome, whole genome shotgun sequencing project. | isolation source: Antarctic Hypolithon | place: Antarctica: Miers Valley | collected 2014
GCATCATGGTAGAGGCGGCGGCCCGGCAGGTGATGGACGCCTACCGAGCCGAAGGGAGGCGGCTGCCCGGCTTTGGCCACCGGCTGCACGTGCAGGACCCCCGTAGCACGCGCCTGCTGCGCCTGGCAGCAGACGCCGAGATCCCGGAGACCTACCTGGTGATCAGCCAGACGCTCGAAACGCTCCTCGAAGTGTCTACCGGGCGTCCCTTGCCGCTCAACGTCGACGGGGCCATCGCCGCCGTCCTGAGCGCGCTCGGCTTCGCGCCCGAGCTGGCGAACGCGTTCTTCATCATGGCCCGCGTGCCCGGCCTGGTGGCGCACGTGGTCGAGGAGCAGACCCGGCAGAAGCCCGTCCGCCGCATCCATCCCACCCACCACGCCTACGACGGGCCACCGCCCCGCACGCTGCCGTGAGCCGCTCCTCCACGTTCCACGGGCTCGACCTGGGGCAGATCCGGCTGCTATTGCCCATCCTGCTGCCCGTGCTGGTGCTGTCGGTGGTGCCGCTCGTGCAGGGCATCTATCTCGGCTTCACCAACTACCGGCTCGGCGACGACATCGTCTTCAACGGGCTGGAGAACTACGCCTACATGCTGGAGGATCGGTTTTTCTGGGAGTCGTTCAAGATCGGCGCGGTGTGGACGCTGGCGGTCACGGCGGGGCAGCTGGGGCTGGGGCTAGGGCTGGCCGTCCTGCTGAGCAGAAAGCTGAGGTTCACGAGTCTGGCGAGCGTGCTCATCCTGGTACCGTGGGCGATGCCGCCCGTGATTCGGGGCATTATGTGGCGCGGCATGTACGGCGTCGACACGGGCATCATCAACCACTGGCTGCTCGAACTGGGCCTGATCGGCCAAGCCATCGACTGGCTCAACAGCTACACCTACACCGTCCCGGCGATCATCGTCGTCGGCATCTGGGGCGAATTGCCCAAGACGAGTGTGTTCCTGCTTGCCGCGCTGCTGGCGATCCCTCCCGAACTCTACGAGGCCGCCCGGATGGACGGCGCGGGCGCGTGGCAGACGTTCAGGAGCATTACCCTACCCATGATCCGGCCCATCCTGGCCGTCGTGACCGCGCTGGCGTTCACCTGGAATTTCAACGCCTTCGGGCTGGTGTGGGTGCTCACGCAGGGGGGGCCGGGCGGGCTGACGCGCCTGCCCATGCTCGCGGCCTACGAGGAAGGCTTCCGCTACGGCAACGTCGGCTATGCCGCCGCCATCGGCAACGTGATGATCGTCATCATCGGCGTCGTGCTGTTTTTCTATCTGCGCCAGCAACTCCGCGAGCGGATATGAAGACGACCATACGCGCTCGACATATCGCCCTCGATGGACTGCTCTACCTGGTACTGCTCGGCTACCTGGCGTATCTCGTCTTCCCGCTCCTCTGGATGGTGTCGATGTCGCTCAAGCCAACCGCGGAAATCTACAGTAGCGCGCCCCGCCTATGGCCCGAAACGTTCACGCTCACGCACTACGCATCGGTGTTCGCGGACACCGGCCTCGTGCGGAGCATGCGCAACTCGTTGATCGTGGGCATTCTCTCAACGGCAACGGTGCTCGTCATCGCGCTGCCGAGCGCGTACGCCCTGGCGCGCTTCAAGTCCATCGTCAACAAAGGCGTCCTCGGATGGATTCTGGCCTCGCAGGTGTTTCCAGCCATCCTGCTAATCGTGCCGCTCTACGTGATCCTGCGGGGCCTCTTCCTCACCGATTCGCTCGTGGGCCTGTGCGCCGTCTACACCGTCTGGAACCTGCCGTTCGTGCTGTGGATGCTGCAAGGCTACATACGCGACATCCCCATCGAACTCGAAGAAGCCGCCGCGCTGGACGGGGCCACGCGCCAGCAGACCATCTTCCGCATCGTGATGCCGCTGCTGCTGCCCGCGCTGGGTGCGTCGGCGCTGTTCGCGTTCATCTCGGCATGGAACGAGTTTTTCTTCGCCCTCGTGCTGCTCAAAAGCCCGAGCCTCATCACGCTTCCCGTTGAGCTGGCGACCTTCACCGGCATGGAGGGACAGTCCCGGACGGGCCCGCTGGCGGCGGCGAGCTTCGTGGCCACCGTCCCGTCGCTGCTTCTCTTCGCCGTGCTGCGCAAAGCGTTCACGTCGGGGCTATCGGTGGGGGCTGTAAAATGAGGCGGTTGTCCCGGACTCCTACCTGCCTGGCGCTGCTGCTGGCGCTGCTGCTGCCCGCCTGCGGCCGCAACGCCGAGCGGCGCGACACGCTGCGGTTCGTGAGCCTGGCGTGGCAGGAGCAGGCCATCGAGGCCAACAAGGCGCTCGTCGCCCAGTGGAACGCCGACACCACGCACACGCCCGTCGAGTACGTGCAGGGCACGTGGGGCTCCATCCATGACTTCCTCATCACCGCCTTCGAGACGGGCGACGTGCCCGACATCTTCCACTACGAGTCCGGCCAGATCGTCGATTTCGCCCAGCGCGGGTACCTGACGGATCTGGCTCCGATGCTCTCCGACAGCCTGCGCGCCGACGTGCTCGACGTGGCGTGGGCCACCGTCCAAGCCGATGACGGTGCGATCTATGGGGTGCCGTTCCTGCTGGAGTCGCTCGTCGTGCTTTACAACAAGACGCTGTTCGACGAGGCCGGTATCGTCCCTCCCACTACCGAAGACCCGTGGACGTGGGACGAGATGCGCGCTGCCGCCCGCCGCCTTACGCGCGACACCGACGGCGACGGCACGCCCGACCAGTGGGGGGCGGCCTTTGGGCTGCGCAACTCCGCCAACCTCATGCTCAACCTGTCGCTGGGTTTTGGCGGCGGCTTCTTCGAACGCGACGGAACGCGGATGAAGGTAGAAGTAGGGGCTGCCGAGAAAGCCCTGCTCTCGACGCTCTACGACATGATGTACCGCGACCAGACGGCCCCGACGGCGGGCGTGGGCAAGTCGGGGCCGAGCATGATCCCTGGCTTCATCCACGGCGAGTACGCCATGCTCGTCGGCATCGGCGCGTGGGCGCGGCAGCAGGTGGTCGAGAACGCCCCCGAGGGGTTTGTGTGGGGTGTGCTTCCGTCCGTCGTGGCCCGAACGCCGCAGCAGGGCGCGAATGCGCAGACGCTCAGCATCCCGCGCGCCTCACCGCGGCAGCAGGAGGCCATGGCCTTTATCGAATACTTCCTCAGCAGTCAGAACATGACCCGTCTCGCCCGGAGCGACTGGATGATCCCGGCCCGCAAGTCGAGCATCGCCGCGCTGGCGTCAGAGCCTGCGGCTTACGGCTGGGCCACCACCCTCGACGCCGTGGACGACCTGGTGGAAGGCCCGTGGATGCGCGTGCGGGGTCTGGCCGAGTGGAAGGCCCGCATCGCCACTCCCACGTTTCAGGACATTTTTTCCAACCGCTTACCTCTCGACCAGGCTGCCGAACGCATGGAGATCGAGAGCGAGCGCATCCTGCGCCGCTACCCATGACACCTGCACCCGCCGATCCGCTGTACGACCACGCTCGTGGCTGCCTGCTGGGCCTCGCGATAGGCGACGGCCTGGGCCAGCCCACCGAAGGAAAAACCTTGGCGCAGATCCGCGAGCGGTGGGGATTCATCACCGACTTCGTCAGCGACGACCCTGGCGGAAGCGACGACACCGAGTACGCCGTTCTCTGCGCACACACGCTTCTCCGCCACGGACGCGGGATGACGTCGGCACACGTGGCGGAGGCCTGGCGGACGCACATCGTCTCACAGAAAGGCGGTTTCAAGGGGGCAGGATTCAGCGAGATGCTCGCTATTCAGCTTTTGCGCGAGGGCCAGGATCCACCCCACAGCGGCGAGCACCTGCACAGCTGGAGCGACGGGCTGGCGATGCGCGTGGCCCCCTTCGGCATCGTCGCGGCAGGCGACCCGAGCGAGGCCGCGCGCTTGGCCCAGATCGACGGCATGGTCAGCCACGCGGGCGAGGGCCTTTTCAGCGGGCAGGCCGTCGCCGCCGCCATCGCGTGCGCCATGCCAGGGGGCGGGGTCGCCGCGTGTACCGAAGCTGCACTCGCCGTCATTCCCGAGGATAGCTGGACGGCGCGGGCCATTCGGGAGGGCGTCGGCATCGGCAAACAGGCCTCGTCGGTAGAGGCATCGCTGGAGCCGCTCTACAAAGCCCTTGTGTGCGCCTACTACCCGTGGGCCGACTTGGGGCCGGAAGCCGTCGGGCTCGCGTTCGGGTTGCTCCATGCTTCCAGAGAAGATTTCGAACAGGCCGTCCTCGGCGGCACCAACATCGGGCGCGACACCGACACCATCGCCGCCATCGCGGGAGCCATCCTGGGCGCGCAGCTGGGCTATGCGCGCCTGCCGCAGCGCTGGGCTACGCGCATCCAGACCATCAAGGGGCGCTGCATCCACGCCGTCGCGGGTGTCGACCTGCTCGCCCTCGCCGACGACCTAGCCACGCTCGCCCTCTCCCCTGCCTGACATGAACCCGCTGCTTCTCCGCACCCGCTTGCTGTACTTGCTGCTCGCCTGTCCCCTTGCGGCCTGCGCGCGGCTTCCGATAGCAGACGCTCCTCCCCCTGCTGCCCCCACCATCACCGTGGAGACGGTAACGTCGAACGCGCTGGGACGCGACTGGGCGTACAGCGTCTACCTGCCGCCCGGCTACCCGACCTCGGACCTGCGCTACCCTGTGCTCTACCTGCTCCACGGCAGCGGCGGCGACGAGACCGACTGGCACGATGGGCAGCAGATGCTCGACTCGCTCATCCGGGCAGGCGCGGTGCCCCCCGCCATCGCCATCGCTCCCGCATCGGGCACGAGCTGGTGGGTGGACGGCGTCGAGTCCTTCGAGACGGCCTTCGTACAGGATCTCATCCCCGAAATCGACCGGCGGTACCGCACGATCCCCGAGCGCGAGGCGCGCGCCGTGGCCGGCTTCTCGATGGGCGGCTACGGCGCGCTCCGCTACGGACTGACCTACGCCGACCTGTTCAGCGGGGCGGTGCTGCTGAGCCCGGCGATCTACGACGCGCAACCGCCCGAGGGGTCGAGTGCGCGCACGTCGGGGGCCTTCGGTACCCCCTTCGACGCGGCGCGGTGGACGACGCTCAACTATCCGCAGGCGCTGGAGGTTTATGCACGCGGCGGGCGCGACGTCCCCATCTTTATCGTCGTCGGCGACGACGACTGGCATCATCATGAGGGGTTGCGCTACGACATCGAGCAGCAGTCGGTGTGGCTCTACGGGATGATTCGTAAAGAGCGCGAGCGCCCGGCCCAGCTGCGCGTGCTCGACGGTGGGCACGCGTGGGAGGTCTGGGGCCCTGGATTCGAGGAAGGCCTGCGCTACCTCTTCAATTTCCTCACCCCTCCTCGATGAGCGAACCCCTCTCGTCCCGGCACGATGCCACACAGATCCGTTCGCGCGCAGCGCTGCTCGGGCTGGCCCTGGGCGACGCCCTCAGCTGGCCTGCCCTGTTCCACCGCAGCTACGGGTACCCCTTCTGGACCCGCCGCCTGCGCCGCGAGATGGACGTTTCGGCGGAAGAAGCAGGCGTGCTCCGGCCCCAGATCCCGTTCTCTCTTAACCAGCCTCCCGAAGGCTTCGCCCCCGGCCCCACCGACGACACCGAGTGGGCGGCGTTTGTCATGCAGACGTTGCTGGAGGCCGACGAATCGGCGTTTGCCGAGACGTCGCTGCGCGCCTGGCAGGCGCTGGCACGCGAGACGGCACCGGTGCGCGGAAGCGTGAGTACGCAGGCGGCCCTCGACAACCTGCGCAAAGGGAAAGAGCCACCCGTCTCCGGGCACGACAACCCGCACTATTTCGACGACGGAGCCTGCGCGCGGGCCGTGCCGCTGGGCGTCTGGTTTGCCGGTGAACCCGAAAAGGCAGCCGCCGCCGCAGGTGCCGAGGCCCAGATCACCAACGCCCAGGAGGGCGTGTGGGCCGCCCAAGCCGTAGCCGCCAGTGTCAGCGTCGCCTGCGCGGGCGGCACTACCGCTGCGCTGGTGGCCGTGGCGCAGGAGGCGCTGCCACCAGAAAGTTGGATCGCCCGCACCGTCGCCGGGGCGCTGCAGGCCGCACAGGAGGCGCCCTCGCTGCTCGACCTCATCCTGACGCTCGCCGGCGGCGTCGTCAACCGGGAGTACAACTACGGTACCTCGGCACCCGAGACGCTCGCCGTCGCGCTGGCGCTGACCGCGTATGTGCAGGGCGATGCCGAGCGCGGCATCCCCGCGGCCACGGCCATCGCCAAAGCCGCCGACGCCGCCGTAGCGCTGACGGGTACCTTTTGCGGCGCCCTCACCGGCTCGCTGTCGCTCCCCACGTCCATGCCGAGGGCGCTGCGCGGGGTGTGCGTGCCCGCCCTCACAGGCGTCGCGTACCCGTCACTCGTGGAGGCGTGGCTCGACCGTGCCGCACGGGCGCGGCGCTCCCACTCCTCCTGACCTGTGCCCATGCGCATCATCTACCTGGCTTCCGACGAGCGGCTCGAACACGAGTTCGTACAGGCACGCGAGGAAGGAAAATCCATCGCACCTCTCCAGCACACGTGGGAGGTGTTTCTCAGCCATGGCCCGACTGTCGAGTCCAAGCGCGCGCGTGCGGACGAGTTGCTCGATCAGATCGCCGACGTGGAGATTGCCCCCGACCGTGCGCTGCGCGAGCCGTCCACGCTGGAGGCGATCCGCGCGGCGCGCCCCCCCACCACGCCCCGTGACGCACCCCCGGTCTCAGACGCTGAACGCTACGACCGCGTGCTGGGCGGCTGGCTGGGCCGCGCGGCGGGCTGTCTACTGGGCAAACCGGTAGAAAAAGCCACCCGCACCGGTATCCGCGCGCTTCTCGAAGCGAATGGTAGTTGGCCCCTCGACGGCTATTTCACGGCCCACGGCATCCCTGACGACCTCCTCGAACGGTTTCCGTGGAACCGCTACGGCGGCGTCGAGAGCCTGCGAGAGAACCTCGTCGCCATGCCCGAGGACGACGACCTCAACTACACCCTGCTCAACCTCCACGTGCTGGAAACGTGCGGAGCCGATTTCACACCCGACGACGTGCTCCAGACCTGGCTGGATACGCTGCCCGTGCTGGCGACGTTCACCGCCGAGCGCGTCGCGTACCTCAACGCCCTCACCCTGCACTCCCCTCCCGAGACGGCCACGCACCGAAACCCGTACCGTGAGTGGATCGGCGCGCAAATTCGGGGCGACCTGTGGGGCTGGGTGTGTCCCGGACAACCCGAGAAGGCCGCCGCACTGGCATGGCGTGATGCGTCGGTGAGCCACGTTAAAAATGGGATCTACGGCGAGATGTTCGTCGCCGCAGCGGTGGCAGCGGCCTTTACCGCACAGCAGCCGCTGCACGCCGTATACGCCGGGCTGGAGCAGATCCCCGCGATGAGCCGCCTGGCCGAAGCGATCCGCTACGGCCTCGCCCTGCCGGCCCGAGTGCCTACCTGGGAAGACGCGGTGGACGAGTTGTACGCACGCTACGGGCACTACCACTGGGTCCATACTGTCAACAACACCGCCCTTCTCGTTGCCGCGCTGGCCTACGGCGACGGCGACTTCTCACGATCGATCTGCGCCGCGGTGATGGGCGGATGGGACACCGACAGCCACGCCGCCACCACGGGCTCGATCCTCGGTACCTGGCTGGGCGCGCAGCATATCCCGGAGCGATGGACGGCCCCCCTCCGCAACCGCATCCGCACGAGCCTGAAAGGCTTCGATCACAGCGCGTTCGACGATCTCGCACGGCGCACGCTGGCACAGGAAATCACCGTTCTACCCTCACCTTCTCCCACACAGAGATGATCTCCAGAGAAACCCTCGCCACCGACCGTGACCGCTGCTTCGACCGTGCCTATGGCGCGCTGAGCGGGCTTGCCATCGGCGACTCGTTCGGCGACGCCTCGCGCACCCCTGAAAACCACTTTCGCTTCGGCATCACGATGGACTTCGACGGGGGCGCGTCGTGGAGCACCGACGACACCGAATTCGGGATGCTAACCGCCCGGATCCTGATTGACAGCGGCGGCCATCCCACGACAGACGACGTGCTGAAAGCCTGGAAAGAGCACGTCGTCACCCAGGATACACTGCCGCGCGGTGGGTCGAGCGAAATCGAGGCCGCCGTCAACATCCGGAGGGGCCTCGAACCTCCGCTCACTGGCCAGTACAACGCCTACTACCTCAGCGATGGTGCTGCGATGCGGGCCGCTCCCATCGGCATCGTCTGTGCGGGAGACCCCGAACGCGCCGCACGGCTGGCCGAGATCGACGCGTGCATCAGCCACTGGCGCGATGGCATCTGGGGCGCACAGGCCGTCGCCGCCGCGGTGTCAGTGGCCATGGTCGGTGGCACCGTCGAAGACGTTGTGGACGCGGCGGTGGCGGTGGTGCCCACCGGGTCGTGGTTTCACCACACCCTGACCACTGCACTCGCCATCGTTGCCGACTCGCCCTCGCTGGAAGAGGCCTGGACGCCGCTCCACACCGAGTTGTGGAGCACCTACAAAGCCGCCGTTCCCGAGGCGGTGTCACAGGCCCTTGCGCTGTTCAAGCTCTCCGGCGGGGTGTTTCGCACAGGAGTGATCTATGCCGGCAACTTCGGCCGCGACGCCGATACCATCGGAGCTATTGTGGGCGCGCTATGCGGGGCCTCGTGTGGCGCGCAGAAGCTTCCGCCACGCTGGGTGGAAAAAACGCGACGCCCCACGGGAACGTGTCTGCCATTCACGAACGGCCTCGATGTGCGCAAAGTAGCTCGCGAGCTGGCCGACCTGATTCGCGTGTAGCCTTTTATCTGGCCATTCTTCGAACCGACTCTCGCACCACCAAAGTAGGTTGTAGCACCACCTGCTGCGGAGCCTTCGTGGGGTCTCCGAGGCGTTCGATAAGGAGCCTGACGGCCACTTCCCCCATCTCTTCTTTCGGCTGTTGTACCGCAGTGAGGGGGCATCTCAGGAAAGGCGCGAAATCGAAATCGTCGAAGGAGACCAGCGAGACGTCTCCTGGAATCTGCAGATCTCTTTCGTAGATCGCCTGGAGGGCGCCGAGCGTGATGAGGTCGCCTGTAGCGAAAATGGCCGTCGGAGGCTGATCGAGATCGAGCAGGCGCTTGGTTTCGGCGTACCCTTTTTCCTGTCGAAAATCCCCGCCCACGATCAAGCGGGGGTCTGTCGCGCGTCCGTGTGCGGCGAGGGCTTCACGGTATCCATCGAGACGCGCCGTGTTGGTAGAAGTCCCCACCAGGCCCTGCACGACCGCGATGCGATCGTGTCCGAGTTTGATGAGGTGCTCTGTCGCTTCATACGCCCCTCGGTAGTTGTCGACGATCACCGTGTCCACGTCCAACATATCGAAGCACCGGTCGACCATGACGAGCGGTACGTCCCCCCCGATCCACTCCGCAAAGTGACTACTCTGCTGGCCTACCGGCATGGCGATGAGCCCATCGACCCGTCTCCGGTAGAGCAATCCCACTTGCTCGGTCTCCAGGTCCAGGTTCTCGTCAGAGTTACACACGACGAGACTGTAACCCAGGCCATGCGCGATTTTCTGCACCCGCTTGATTACCTGAGCGAAGAACGGGTTGGAGATGTCCGGTGCAATGAGCCCGATGGTGTTGGTCTTCTTCAGCCGAAGCCCTCGCGCGAGGTGGTTGGCGCTGTAGTTGAGGTCCTTCGCCGCGCGGAGCACGAGCGACTCTGTATCCGCACTGATCCGGTGCTTGGTGCCCTTCCGGTTGAGAACGCGCGACACCGTCGAGACCGAAACCCCGGCACGTTGTGCGATGTCACTCAGTGTAGCCGTCATGCTGCAATGCTGGGATTGGCCCCGGACGCGCTACTGCACCAAGACGAGGATTAGCTGAGCGAACACGACCAGGAGATGCTTCACGTAAGGTAGGTGTACCCGAAGTGAACCGCCCCGGGTTTTCAGGAGGCTCCATCTTTTGAGAACTTGGAGCTATGAGCAAGTCAACCCTGTACTCCCCCGAGGTCCGCGAGCGGGCCGTCCGACTCGTGTTCGATCATGAGCACGATCACGCTTCGCAACTAGGTTCGCCAAGCCGAGCGTGATCATGGCCGCCGGGCTGGACCTTCCACGGACGAGCGGGCAAACATCAAGGAGCTTGAGCGGGAGAACCGAGAACTGCGCCATGCCAACAGCCTGCCCCGCCCTGCGGGGAAATCCTCCGTGAGGCCTCGGCGTATTTCGCACAGGCGGAGCCCCGGGCCGCCGACCGCGATGATGGTGGCTTTCATCGACGACCACCGAGAGGAATACGGAGCCGTGGGCCGATTTGCGAGGTGCTGCAGATCGCTCCGTCTACCTACTACGTCCACAAACCCCGCGAGGCGGATCCAACCTTGCGCTCGGCCCGGGCTCAGAGCGACGAAACGCTTCGCGGTGAAATCCAGCACGTGTGGGACGAGAACCGCCGGGTGTACGAGGCTCGCAAGGAGTGGCGGCAGTTGAGCCGCGAGGGGGGGCCGTCGCCCGATGCACCGTCGCTCGGCTGATGCGCGAGATGGGCTTGCGTGGGGTCGTGCTCGGTCGCCACGTGAGAACAACCGTGGGAGGTTTACCGAGGGGCTTTCAAGGGGTACGTTGGCTGAAGAGCCACTCATCGCCGCCAAGTCATGGACGCCCCGCACCTCCTCCAAGCCTGCCTCCACTGGGTCAAGACCTTCCTGCGCCTCCGCCACGCCGGTCGCACCTGCCACCAATGCGGCATATCTCGTCCTACGCTGCGCAAATGGATCAGGCGCTACCAGGAGCAAGGACTCGCCGGACTGCGCTCGCTCAGCAGTTGCCCCAAGCGCATCCCCGGACTCAAACGCACCGCCGACTTCGAGGCCCGTGTGATGGAGCTGCGCATGAAGCGCAACTCGGCCTGCATCGCATCCAGGCCGAGTTGCAACGGCTGTTCGGCCTTCGTCCCTCGACGCGCACGATCTGGAAGGTGCTCCGAAGCCGCAACGCCCCGCCGCTACGCAAGCCCTGGCGACCCCGACGCCCACACCGCTACTCCCGACCCATTCCAGGCGAGCGTGTCCAAGTCGACACATGTAAGATCGCTTCAGGCCTCATCCAGTTCACGGCTGTCGATCCGCCCCGTCGAGACGGGCGGGCTGCACGCGCTTCCGGGTGCAGCCAGCACCTATGGTGCTGGGTCTCTATCCCAAGCGCAACGCGGCTCATGGCACGCACTTCCTCGTCGAGCGCATCCTGAAGGAGTTTCCCTTCCCGATGCAGCGCATCCAACGGGAATCATCGATGATTCCCTTGATCGGGGCGGTGAGTTCTTCGGCTTCCCGTTCCAGCTGGTCATGCGCGATCACCACGTGCGCTTCCGGCCGATTCGCCCGCGCTCACCGCATCTGAATGGGAAAGCCGAGCGCTCACAGGCGCAACCATGGTTGCGTACGGACAAGATCGGGTTTTATGCGACAGTCGACCTGAAGGCGGCAGACCTGAGCGAGCAGCTCAAGCGCTGGCAGCACTTCTACAACTACGAGCGAGCGCACGGCGGCCTGGGTGGTCACACGCCAGCGGAGCGGTGGCAGCAGTTAGCGGCCAAGACGCCGACGCGAGAGGAGGTGTGGGCCTCCTACGACGCGGCGGACGAGCCCACGCGAGAGCGGGAGTGGGTCTTCGACCAGGAGGTGCTCATCGATCACGCCTTGAAACGAGGTCTGTAATCTTCGCATGACATGGGCTGCGCTACCCTGATGGTAATTCCTCGAACCGCGCGAGCATCGCGCCGAGGAGCGCCCGCTCCAGGCCACCCTCGACGAGGCGAGTTCTGAACTCGCTCAGTACGGAGAAGTCGAAGCCCGGGTCATCGAGTTCCAGGCTGAGGGCGTACTTCCAGTCGATCCGGCTCCGGAGGGCCTCGGCGGCTTGGCGATCGGAGAGGCCCTCGGCGAACTGCATGACCGAGACGAGCGCGAGTCTCCACGGAGGCTCAGCAGGCCGTCCGCACTGCGGCTAGAGCGGGGTGAAGAGGGCGTCGTCGTAGAGCACGCCAAGCTCGTCGCGCATCCAGACGAAGAGGGTCCCCTTGGCAAAGGCGGTACGTGCGACGCGGGCGGTCGCTTCAGGGACGGGCGGGACAGGCGTGGGCTGGAGGGACATGGCGAGGGCCTCGGATCGTAAGCGGGAAGGGAGGTCCCTTCAACCCCAATGCTTCCTGGAGAGTCCCATCGGATTTGCCAACAGTATCCGTTACTTGTCGGACCCCCCAACCCTGACGCGTAACACCTGACCCAGGCCGACTTCAAGAAGGCTCGCGGGCGGAGAGCTCCTCGAAGCGGCGGAAGTGTTTCAGGTTGAACGTGCACACCTCGGTGAGCCCTCTGGCGCGGGCCCACGCCACATGGTAGGCGTCTGCGAAATCCACATTCTTCTCGGCGTGCCACTCAGCGGCCTGTACGAGGAGATCCGCGTCTTCCACGTCGAGTCCTGGCGTATGGCAGAGCGCGAGCACGGCATCTCGTATGGCCCCCCTGGGGCGCTTGTAGAACGAACCCAGCGTCCAGACGACCTCGGCCACGACCAGCACCGACGTGGCGAGGTGCACCTCGCCACGGGCGGCCCGGTCGAGAAGCGCCTCGACGCGGTCAGCTTGCTCGGCTACGTCGTTGGTGAGGTACCGGAGAAAGACGTTGGCGTCGACAAAGAGCGATCCTTCGATAGAGGCGCGCACGCCGGGGCGCGGGTCAGTCGGCATCGTCGTGAGCGCGTCCTATGGAGGTGTCTGGCTTGGCTCTGTCCGGTTCTATATCCGGTAAGATCGGAGTGCTCAGACGAGCAGCGCGGGCCTCGCGGGCCGCGTCGCGGACGGCCTCGAAGTTCTGAGTCCCACTAACGGGTACCGAGCCGCGCAGGTCGCGCAAGGACTGCCGTACAGGACGGAGCACCACCTCGCCGTTATGGCTCACAAACGCGACGTGGTCGCCTTCGGCAAGCCCGAGCGACTGGCGGATGGCCTTGGGGAGCGTAAGTTGGCCTCTGCGGCCGACGCGAACACTGGGCATGACGATTAGAGATTTGTCGAACTAAAGTAAGAACGGCTGACAGTCTGGCTCTTGTCAATCGCTTTGTACGCTGTCAGCCTCATTCGGTTTGCGTGGGCGGGCGAGATACGAGAGCAGGTGACGGCTGCTATGGTGCTGGAGGTTGCCTCGTGCGCCTCGACGCGATGCACTGCCACGACGAGACCGCTGCGGCCATCGTCGCGCACAGCGGCGACTACCTCTTTTCTACTTATTCGGTACCGGCGACACGATACCGGAAGCTGCGCTCCGTGTCCAGGCGGTGGCTGACGCGATCCCGCCCTTGGTGCCGCTGGCCTCCCGGTTTCTGCTCATCTCTGCTCTCCCAGTACACGGTCTCGCTTTAGCACCTTGTGCCATATGCCGAAACCCCCTGTGCGTATGGCCGTAACAAGGCTAGATCCAACGACGCTTCTCATGGAAACCCTCGCCCTTCCAGACCTCCGCTCGGTCCCGCTCGACCGCCTCGACGGCACCCGCCTCCTCGATCTTAGCGAGGCCCCGATCACGATCATCCGCGACGGACTCAGTGCCGAGGCCTTCGACCGTCTCCAGGCATTCCTCGGCTGCTCCGCTTCAGCGCTCGCCGGCGTGCTCGGCCTCGCCCCGCGCACGCTCGCCCGCCGCCGTCAGGCCGGTCGCCTTTCGCCTGAGGAGTCCGACCGCCTTCTCCGCACAGCACGCTTGGCCGAGTTCGCCCTCGCCGTCTTCGAGGACGCCAACGCTGCCGCCGAGTGGCTCACCACGCCGGCGCGGCTCCTCGGTGGCGAGACCCCGCTGGAGCGTGCCGACACGGCCCCCGGCGCGCGTGAGGTCGAGGACATGCTCTTCGCCGTCGAGTTCTCCGCCGCTGCCTGACCGATTCGGGTACGAAGACTTCGGGTACGCGCCGTGGCGAAGACGTTTTGGAGACTCACGAAAGCGAAGTACGCCCGCGCCGCAAGGGGAGGAAACCACCTCGGGGGCCGTGGCCCGTTCTCCGGCTACGGCTCGGTGCTCCACGCCGGACGGTGGCACCCGAAGGGGATGCCAATGGTCTACGCGGCCGAGAGCGCGGCGCTCGCCCTCCTGGAAACGCTCGTCCACATCGAGCGAGCAGCCCTGCTCCGGTTCGACTACGCCGCGATCCCGGTGACTGTCCCGGACGCCCTCACCGATCTCGTAGAAACTCTGGCCGATGGTGACCTCCCAGCCGACTGGCAGGCGTGGCCTTACCCGGCTTCGACGCAGACCCTCGGGGCTGAGTGGTTCGACGCCTGGCGCTCGATCGCGCTCGTCGTGCCGAGTGCCGTGGTGCCGCACGAGCGGAACGTGCTCCTGAACCCGACGCATCCGCGTTTCGGGGAGTTGGAGATCGGAGCGCCGCAATCGTTCCCGGTGGACCCGAGGCTGACGACCTGAGCAAACAGGTGTACCCGGAGACCATGCCCAACGACACACCCGCTACGCACGACGCAACGCATCACGACGAGCAGGGAGGCAAGGAGAACGTCATCCGTCAGCGATCACGAAGGATTCTTCGAAGGGGCTGTAGCTCTCGAAGTGTGCCCGATCACAGCTCATGAAGACCGGTATCGACTTGGCCCTCGCCAGGGCGAGCTGTCGCGCTTCACTGTCCACCCC
>PPFU01002213.1_pt1 | contig 14640 bp, 18 predicted proteins | sample 1535991 | NCBI WGS metagenome assembly PPFU01 (sample SAMN04901290, study PRJNA319586) | Hypolithon metagenome, whole genome shotgun sequencing project. | isolation source: Antarctic Hypolithon | place: Antarctica: Miers Valley | collected 2014
AGCTGCTCCAAGAAAAAAAGTGGTAGCAAAGAAAGCTGCTCCAAGAAAAAAAGTGGTAGCAAAGAAAGCTACTCCAAGAAAAAGAGTGGTAGCAAAGAAAACCACATCCGCAGACAAGGCTTTGTTGAAGCTAAATATCTCTAAATCTTTACTTGCAAAAGCGAGAAAAGAGGGAGGTTTGACCTTAAAAATATCAGGCCAAACTGGATCGAGTATGCTTTCATCAGACCGACAAAAGAAGGCTCTAGCACCTGGAAAAAGATTAAGCAGAAATGGTAAAATCTACTTTGAAACTCGGAAAAACCGTAGCGACAAAGACAGAAGAAAAAATTTATAAATTGAAACCAATATGTTATTCGGATTGCTCAACAGTATTTTTCCAGACAACCTTGATTATGCGACAGAAATAAAGGGGGTTCCTGGCATTGGGCTATCCGGCAACTTTGCTGCACCTAGGGTAAATATTTCAGAAAAGGGAATTGTTGTTGTTTTTGATGGAAAGATCAATAAGGATCTTTCCATGCAATTAAAAGACAATGGATTTAAAATATCCCCTTCAAAGAAATATCAATCGGATAATAATGATAAAGGCTGGTATTGGTTTGCAAAAAAAGAAGATGAAGCTTTAAAATTTGCGAATGGAATAGCTGTAATGACAGAGGCAGCGGTTTATGACGTTGAAGCCAACGGAAAAGAGGTTAGTTTCTTTTGGACTAAACTTACTTCAATGGATCAATTTAACAAGCTTACCAATTTTACAACCTTCGGGATCGAGGGAAAATTTTATAATGCAAAAAGGTATATCCCGGAAAGCATTAAAAACCAATTGCCGGTGCTTATTAAGCAGGGTAAAGTCGTTTGGAAAAAATTCTACACTGTTAAACCTGATGGAGTGCCGGGGGATCCTACCGTTGTTCCTGTTTCGGTACCTGCAACAACAGTTTCTACACCTGCAACACCAGCAGTAACAAAGCTTGTAAAAAGCTTTTATGCCACAGCCGATAGTTGGGAAAAGTTAACTCAAAAGTTAAGTAAAGAGATCCAAGGGAAAAAAGCCAATACGCCTAAAAGAATGCGGGAATTAAGCAAAAAGCAGATAGATCGGGATATGGCAGAAGAAAGAGTAGTCATATACAGGAAACTAGGTGAGGCATGGGAAAATGATACTGTTCCCGATATTTTAAGGATAATAGAACCAACCAAGTCTGCTGATCATGCCAGCTATTTCATCCGTTCTTATCAGTCAAACAGCTATTATTCGGTTTCCAGAAGCCCAGAGGTAAAAATAATGGCTATACCAGCATTAGATTTAACCGAAAAGGGGCATGAAAAGATATTACTCGAAATGCAAAAGTTTCTTGCAGGATCGGTTGTAGTTGATCCAATAAGAAAAGTACAGGAGAGAATCAAGTTCCTGGAAAGTCAAACAGCAATGACTAACATTACGGGTTATTGGCCTACGCCAGATAATGTAATTGATGGAATGGTTAGATATGCAGACCTTCAAAACGATGATTACATTCTTGAACCATCCGCAGGCAAAGGAGCTATTTTAGACCGGATAAAGGCAAAAACCAGCACGGAAAAATTTGAATCATTTGATATAGCTACGTTTGAACGAAATGATAGGCTTCGCGAAATTTTGCAGCTAAAAGGCTATCCTGTTTTGGGAGATAATTTCTTAATAGAATATCCACGGGGGGAAAAGCCAAACAAAATATTAATGAACCCGCCTTTTGAAAACCTTTTGGATATAGACCATGTAACTCATGCTTTTTTGGGTTGGTTAAGGCCGGGGGGGACTTTGGTTGCCATAATGGGCGAAGGAGTTTTTTTTCGTAAGGATCGAAAAGCGACTGAATTTAGAAAAAATATTTTGGATTCTCATAATCCAGAGGGCTTTTCGGAAGATATTTACCAACATTATTATAACGGGAATACAATTTCGGTTTTTAAAATTAAACCAGGCGCATTTAAAACGTCAAACATGGGAACGGGGGTGAATGCCAGAATGGTCGTAATAAAGCCTGTGCCACGTCGAAGCAATGAAAAGTATAAAATTAAATTACAGCTCCAATTGAGGCTGCAATTAAGAGAAAGAGAACTTAAATTAAATTAGAAATGGACAAAAGTTATTTAAGCAATTTTCCTACTTCAATGCTTAGCCGTGAGGATAAGGAATTGTATGATAATACATCGTTGCTTACAGATATATTTACCGATTTTAGTTTTGGAAAAGAGGAAGCGGAAAGGCTGGAAGCTATTTTAAAGGCTGCTTATCCTACTGCCAGCGCAAGCGCATCTGCTCCGGCACCAGCTCCGGCACTACCGGTTCCTGTTCCTGCTCCGGCAGCACCTCCGGCACCACCTTCGGCACCATCGGCTCCGGTTCCTGCTCCGGCACCACCGGTTCCGGTTCCTGCTCCACCTGTTCGCTTACCGGCCAATAATTACAATACAAATGATGCTTTTGAACAAGTAAAAAACTTACTAGAGGCAATGTTTGGTGATGGCTATAAAAATAAAGTGATTTTCAATTTTCCCTTTCGTGAACCGGTAAAAGTATCGGCAGGGGGTAGTGTTCCTGCTTATCAAAAAATCATTGATGAAATAATGCTCGGCAATAATATATATCTTGTTGGGGGCGCAGGAACGGGAAAAACATACTTGGCGCAACAGATAGCGGGGAGTATGGGTAGAGAAATAGAAACCATAAATTGCTCGCAATGGACTACACCAACAGAAATAATTGGTGGTCAGTCGTTGGAAGGATATGTAGAGGGAAAAATGATTGAGGCATGGAAAAGAGGCAAGGTGCAAATACTTGATGAAATGCCTAAGCTGGATCCTAATACTGCCGGCTTGCTCAATGAAGCCTTGGCAAAAACGGGAGATCGGCTAATTTTTATTAAAGATATTGACGAAGCAAAAGACATAATTTCTTCTGCCTTATCAGATGATTTTGCAAAAAAGATTATTAAAAAAGTTGGTTCGGTTTCAGGAGAGGTAATCTATCTTGAAATAGAAATTGAATGTTTGGAGGTTTTCAAAGGTTTAAAGGATAGGGAAAAATTCCAAAAAATTGATGCGCTGATGCCAAAATTATTTACTTATCCTACACTTCAAAATTCAAGAAAAGAGCGGTATTTAAAACACCCGAACTTTGCTGTGATAGGAACAGGAAATATATATCCAAACAGCGAGGATATGGCGTATGGTGCCAACAATAAGCAGGATCTTTCGCTACTCGATAGGTTTGCCGGATCAGTTTATTATATTCAAAAGAATCCTGAATTCGAGAAGCAGCTCATTAACAACCTTTTGGTCTGGTCGGTTTGCGATGGGCTAAGATCGGCTATTGAAACGAATAAATATGAATCCCAGGTAAGTATAAGGCTAATGCAAACAGCAAAAAAAGTTTATGATATTGAAATGGAAAGGGTTAACGGGAAATCCAATTCTTTGCAGGCGAACGAAGGCGTTACCTTGAAAGATGTTATAGATAGCTTTATTCATGCCGGATTTACAGACAATCAAACTACCAATTTAAAATCGAGTATTCGGTATGACGATGTTTTTGGAGGTTTTCAGTACAGGAAATTAAATAAAGAAAAAAGTATATAATGGCGAAGAAGCCTAATCCCAAAGATGCCTGTACTTTATATGTCCTTGACAACTTCAAAAATATTGGGGATTTGCGGGCTTGGGCTAGAGCGCAGCCAGAGTATCGGGCAGTTGCAGCTAGGGTTTTGAATTCTGATTATTGTCTTAAACAGCACGAGGAAGCTATAAATGCTTTAACGATAGATGATTTTGTTGCTTTTAACCACGATGATTACAGAGAAGGAAAGATTACAAAGTTTCTTTACCCTAAACTCATGGCAGAACTTGAAAGCCAGTTTGACGATGAAATTATTAAGATTGGATTGCACAATGCCATCAAAAAACCTGTTATAAAATACAATGATAGAGGTTTAGGGAATTTTATTTTTGATCGAGCCAGTTCCGGTATGTTTTTCAGAACTGAATTTTACTCGCCCTCACTTGATAAGGTTGTAGAGGGAGAATATGTTGAAAAAATAAGTGAAGATCCAGACGAGTATGTCTTAATTGAAGATCAATCTGAAATAATTAGAAGGAATATTATTCTTGAATCAGGATTGCCCAGCGTGTCAAGTAACAATAAAAAGGTGTTTGCCACTTTTGAAACAAGAGAAAAACAAAATGTTTCGGTTGAAATATTTATTTCTTGCGGGAATTATGCTGGTATAAGCGGATCGGATTTTATGTATTCTGGTATTGAAGGCATTATGATAGCCAAATTGCTTATGAAGGGAGGAATTAAGGTAAAAATTAATATCGCGGTCGGATGGACAGATATAGAAGGAGGAAATTATTGTGCTGCTATGGTTCCTGTTAAAAACTACAACGAAACATTGGACAGAAATTTATTGTGCCTGATTGCTTCCGATTTACGGTTTTGGAGAACAGAGGGATATGCTATTTGTATGTTATTGAGATCACATTTCGGGTTTAATCCTTATGGTTTTGGACTAACTGGTCAACAACTTACAGATACTTTGGAATACAACGATTACCCGCCAGGCGTTAATTTTAAATTTGGATATGGCAGGGTTCAATCAAGACATGATGCCGTAGCTCATATCAGAACTGCTATTACAGAAATAGCTGCTTATATAGACAGTCAAAGCCAAAAGGTAATACCATGAAAATGACAAAAAAACAATCCAAGTCGGCAGCAAAATTTGTTTCCTCATTGAAAAAAGAAGGTTTGGGATCTGTTGAATCTTCGGATAATATTAAAATTAAGTGTTATTCTAATCCCTATTTTCCAGGCTTGTTTATGAAGGTTGAAGAACTACGCATCATAGGAGAAGACGTTGGATATGTTGCCGAATATTTTAAAGTAGATACTGATGGAAATTTAATTTCTAATCCTGAAAAGGAACTATTAGGGCAAAAGAAAGTAGATTTTCTACTTAATATGAAGGAGGTAGATATATGAAGGTTGAAAAGGTATTTGCCACTATAAAGGAAGATAAAAATTCACCTGTTCATGCTCAATTGCAGGAAGCTATTGAATTGAGTAAGGGTAAAGGGGTAGGATATGATTTGTTGCTTTCAACGATCAAAAATTATTGTGGCGAACCTATTTTATCAGTATCAGTATCAGTAAAGGCAAAGGCCAAAGCCCAGGCGCAAAGATTAAGACTTCTTTCGCTTAAAGGCAAAAATCCGCTTTCAGGCGTACCGAACTCAAAAACTCTTGCAAAAGCGTTAGCAGCAGCACAGAAACAACGGCTAAGAATACTTTCAATTAAAATAACCGAGGAAGCGGGAAAAGTTGAGTTAATTAAGCTTTCAGAAATAAACATTGACAAAAAGTTATTTCAGAATCGGGATGAAAGTTTTTCAGCAGAATCAGTAACTAGAATTATTGATGCCGTGGATAACGGAACGTTTCAATGGGAGGTGCTTGATCCTATATTGTTGTGGGAACGACCAAGGGATAAAAAACTGTTTGTTCTTTCAGGGCATTCGAGGACAGAAAGTTTTATTGCGCTTTCAGATCGTAAGGAAGTGTATAAGGGGCAAAAGTTTGACAGGATTCCTGCAAAAATTATTAAGGGTATCGCACAGTCCGAAGCCGTAAAAATAGCGTTGGACAGTAACACATTGGCTACGAAAGAAACGGATTTAGAACGGGCAAAATATTATAGAGGATTAAGGCAAAAAGGAGTGTCAGCGCAAGACGTTGAAGCATATATAAGGAAAAACGAAGGAAAAAACGCAAAGCTCATATCAAATCTTTCCTATTTAAGCCCTACGGGTTTTATTTCCGATGCTATAAGGCAATTTTCAAAAGGAGAAGTAACCAGCAAAACTAATTTGCAGATCATTTCAGATTGGACAGGTGAAGCTATGAAAAGAAACCCTGAATTCACCTTGTCGCATGAAAACGAAATTTCAAGGTGGTTACTGGAAGGCGGTTACGGCACCAAGACCAGCCAATTTTCCAATAAGCTGAAATTTTTGGATAGACTACATAAGGCGAAGGTAAAAAAATATGAATTCGGTGTATTCAAAGCCAACGAGCCCCTTAATGTGAAAAATCTGGTTTCAAAAAATCATATAGAGCTTGCCTATGAGCAAGAACTAAGCACGGCAAAGGATGAAGTATTTCAGGCAGAAAAAGACCTAAAGAAGAAAGCCGAAGAAGCTTATGAGGCCGTAAAGCAAGGAAAAATTACAATCGAAAAAGCTGAAAAGGTTGTAAATGATTACGCTGTGAAATATTCTGCTGTGAAATCATTGCTGAATAAATTGGCAAGTAAAAGAGAAATGGTAATAACTAGCTTTCAAGCGCAAACCGCGCTTTTTGGTGTTGAATTTAATGAGATAGTGTTTAATAAAGAATTTAAGAAAAAATTAAAGACCCTGAAATGAACGAATACGCAAAAAAATACGAATCAATTAATATTTCAATACTGCCGGAAGCATTCGTTTCAGAGTTGAATGAGGTATATAAGCTTACAGAAGGCTTTAAAAATGACGAACTGGTAGATGTGTTTTCAGAAAACTTTAATTTTTTGTATAACCTTATTTCAGAGCAATATCCAGAAGCCGTGGGCTGGAAAGAAGCAGATCCGAAACCACCGAAAGCACCACCGAAGGAACCGAAGGCACCGAAGGTACCTGTTCCGAAACCACCAAAACCACCAAAGGTACCAAAAGCACGTACACCAAAACCGCCATTAAAAGCCAATACCCAAGTAGTAATCTCACCAGATGAACTTGAACACTTGCCGGAGGACGTTAGGCTTTTAAAACGGTTTCTCGGCTTCTGTAACAAGGAAAAATCAAAGGAACAGATATTGCACTTATACAAAGACTTCAATAGAAGGATTATTGAGCGAAAGGTAAATTTGAAATCATCCAATAAGGACTTGATTGAAGAAGTTTTTGAAAAAGTTGCAACGCTACATGAAAAAGCAAAATCTAACAGAATTTTTATCAAGGTAGACAAGAGTTTTATTGATGAAATAATTAAGGTAGTAGAAGAAAACCAGGTACGATATTCTGTTAATCTATTGAAACGGTTTGTCTCTCTTGAGGGAACAAAAAAGGATGTTAAGAAGGCGCAAACACTCGTAAATTCGATTGAAAAAGCGATAGAAAGTAGCATTGTAAAAAAAGGAGACAGATATATCGAAAACCTTAAAACAGCTTTAAAATCACTTAAATCATATATTTCAGGGAAAGCAGACCAGGTATCTATTTCCCCTGCCGGATTGTCAGGGTTGGGAATAATAGACCTCCCGGCAGAGCTGTTGGAAATTTTCAAAAATATAGATGAACCAGCGACCGGCAATGCAATATCAAGAAGCTTTATTTTACCCACCGACTTAGGCCGTTTTCTGGGTAAAATAGAACGCATGGAATATGCTTTACTCCTTCGAGGCAATAAAGGGGCTGGGAAAACAAGGTTGCTCTATCAGCTATTAAATCTTTTTTCTTCACAAAAATTGACTATCGCGCATTTTTCACTTGAAGTTTCTAAAAATTCAGACCTGGTAACGAGGCATACAGAAACATATATTGCTGAAAACAATAAAAAATACATTTCAATTTCTGACGAAGCACCTAACGGCATTAATACCATAAGGGAAGCAGCAAAGTATTTTGATGTGGTGGCGATTGACAGTTTTACAAAATTGAATGTGAAGCAGACAGAGTTTGACAAGTTAAGAAAGGATTTCCCCAGCACTTTTTTCATTATCATTTTTCAGTCTACCACGGCCGGTACAGCTCGCGGGGGATCTGCTGCCGAGTTTGATGCAGGAGCCGTATTACAAGTGAATGATGGAGGCATGGCCTTCTTTGAAAAAAACAGGTACGATACTGACGATAGCAGAGGGTTAGTTTATAATTTGAATACTCAAAGTTTTGTATAGAAATTTTACATGGGCGTAGCAGATTCATTGATTTTGAAATTGGCCGAAAATGGCCTGGCTTTTTTGATGGCTGCATTGATCATTGTAGGGTTGTGTATGCTAATCAAATACATTTATGCGCACCTGACTAAAGAAGTAGAGCATTGGCGCACAAAAGCCGAATTGTGTACTGAAAGTAGATTAAATGAGATGGTACGGATTGAAGTTGAAAACGAAAAACTAAAAGAAAAAGTAAGTACCCTGGAAAGCCTACTAATCAATAAAAAAGATGGAAAATAATAAAGACAAAGATATTCAGAGGATTGTCAAATGGATATTCCCGGTTATGCTGTTTTTGGTTTTTGTGGGCTTGTATTGGGTAGGATCTAACACGCTGGTAATTGGAACAACTATATCGACCGTGGATAAGGAGCTAAAAGGCGCATACCTGGAACGGGATGCCTACAATTCAAAAATGAAGGAGGAAGGCAGGAGCCGGGATAGTATTCAGGTGGCATTCGATCAGCTAAAGCAGCAATCTGATATAGCGCGTAGTATTGAGAAAAAAAAGATTGATTCTTTGATGGAGAAAGCGAAAAATGAAAAAAATAGATTGGAAACGGTTGTTAGTAATTTTCGCAGTTATCGGGATTCTGTTAAGCAGGTTCAATATAAGCGAAGCGCAGTCGAGGACAGATATAAGGACGACCAGTAGCTTTGATCCGGCACTAGATGAAATCGTTTCAAAGGCGGTGATGAAACGAATATCGCGGGATCTGGATGCCTATGTCGGCATGAAAATAAAATATAAAGAATTAGGTACGACACTCGATTCTTTGCAGCAGCATATATACAAGTTGTCAATAGAATTAAAAATAGTTTCTTATAAGCTTCAAAAAGAGATAAAGGAGGGAGAAGCAAAGGACTTAAAACTAATTAAAGCTTACAAGCTTGCGGATGGCTATAATGATCTTGCAAAAGCAAAGACCTATGAACTTTTGCAGATGCAAAAATGGAGGGGAAGGTATTATGCACTAGGCGCGGTAAAGTTGGGAATAATTGTTTTGCCTATCGCGGGATTTATCGTTGGAACGTATTTAATTTTGGAGGTGGTAAAATGAAAGAAGCAGAAGGGGGTTTTACCAACGCGCATTACAAAATTATTCAAGTTGAATTAGAAAACAAAATAGAAACCCTTACGAAAGAGAATAAACGCTTAAAGCGTGAAAATGAAAGGCTTATTTATTCTTTGCATCATGAGTTTCGTGCGATATGGGCTACTTTGAAAGGCTTGTACTTGGTGGATGAAAACATAGGCAATAGGCCAATGTGGGCGACTACGTTCGACCGTGCAGAGCGATTTCTTAATGATATGGCGAAAGAATATGTGATCGTAAAAATTAGTAGAAAATTTAAAAAAATATAAAGTATGAAAGCGATAATTACAGAATTCAAGGATAGTTCAGGCAAACTGCATTACAAGGATGCCGAAGGAAATTTTTACGCTCCGGTTAATGGGGGCGTTGGAAGTATTTTTTCATCTATTTTCCAGCCTAAACCTGGTGGAACATTTGTAGGGAATCTGATCCGTACCGGTGTAAGTACGGTTGCTACCGTTCAAAGACCACCACAGCAGCCAATACAGCAGCCACAACCACAATATTCGCAGCAGCCACAAAACCCATACTTGCCACAAGCAGCTAAAAAAGATTATTTACCGTGGATAATTGGCGGGGGGCTGGGGGTTGCAGCTCTAGTTATTTACTTGAAATAAATGGCCAAAAAGCGTAATAGGATTGTGATTAAAGGTTCATCAAGGTAACATCTTCTGCCGGTATAACAGAAAAAAAGCAACTATCAAGTGATTCTTAATAGTTGCTTTAGGATCTTTTGAAATTTAATCCTCGTCTGGAACAACAATCAATTCAACTATCCAACCCTTTATGATCCGTGATTTATTAGGTTCAAGGTTTTTCATTTGGTAAGGAAAGCAATTAATGAATTGACGAACTTCGTATTCGGTATTAAGTATCATAACCTCGGAACGATCATCTTTACGTGTAAGTCTAAAAATTAAATCGTCCGTGCGCGACATCTCTTTATGGGCATAAGAACGCTCTATTTTTTTAATTTCAGGGGTTTCTAAAAATTCATTCAAAATACGGCTAAAATCTAACGTAACCTCAATAATTGATTTATGATCATTATCAAGTATGTATTGATTCTCGATCAAATACTTGATAATTTCTTTTATTTTTTCTCTTGACATAGTTTGGGGTTTAGGGTTTTACATGGTAGTTTCAATCAAAAAAACAACAAAGCGATCTACTACCTTTCTAAGCAGTTCATCGTTTGAGTTTGGGGAATTATTCCTGTTCCTTCTCCAATCTGCAATCATCCCTCCTTCTGTCCTGTCAAAATCAAGTAGAGGTTGAAGAATAATTTGAGGCATACAGGTAATATCTTTAATTTTTAGCTTGTCGCTATCAGAAAAAACTTTCTTGTTTTCAATGGCTTCAACGGTTTTTTTAATTTTTATTCTTGCCTTTTGAATTTCAGACCGAAGTAGCACAAGTTGTTCCTTTGAAAAGTTTTGCCTTCTCAATATTGCATCAATCACTGTTTGATAGGGAATTCCGGTGATTTCTGCTATTTTTTTTGCGTTTACTTTGTTATTTGAAAGGACATTGATTATTCTTTCCTGAACAACCATGTCAATTTTTACGAGCGGTGTTCGTTTTTTAAAACCAGGGATCAGGTATTTTTTTGGAATATTTCCGCGCGTCCTCCACACTCTGAACGTAATATGGCTAAGATTATACCTTTCGATTATTTGCATTGCAATAGCTTCTTCAAATTTCATTTTGGTATGGGTTTAAAAAGAAACAGAGGAAATTTTCCCCTGTTTCAAAACTACTTATTTATTAATATTAAGCTTCTTCAATCCTATCAGGAAATAATTCTTCTATTATATCAGTTTTTTCATGAGCTTCCAACCATTCATAGGCTTCATTCTCACTAAGTGTTTCAATATCACTACCTCCTGCATTAAAGTTACCATTATATACTGCATACTTACTTCTTGCCCCACCTTCCCCAGCGATGAACCAAGCTCCCTTTTTTGTCCTGTAAAGATCTTCATCTAAGAAATTAAAATCACCTCTACCTAAGTTATTGTGATAGTTAGCTATCAATGTAGCTGTTTCTGTGTTGTACACTTTTCCGTTGATAATCTTTTTCATAGTTTTAAATTTAGTTTTAGTTTCAATACTTTTCATTTAATACCGGATATGAAACAAAGGTAACCCACTTCATATTTCTTCTTCATTACCATATTTCACCGTTAATTCATAAATTCTTATAAGATGCTTACCAGGCAGATTTCTTTCTCCCTTGATGAAGTTTGCAATAGTGCTTGTTGGAACGTTTGCTTCTCTTTCAAAAGACCTTACTGATATAGAAGGTCGCTGTTCAAAAAAAATTTTTATTGCTTCGTTTAAATTGTTGTTTTGCTTATTCATTTTTTTAGTTTAAATTTCATTTAGAATCAGTTCATTGAGCAATTTTGAAGCGTTCACCGGTTCAAAATGCAGGTCGCGTTCCAGGGGTAGCGCATTGCAAATTCTAATATATTCCAGTTCGTTTTTCAAAACAGAGCCAACTTCAACACCATACCCGATTTCGCAGATAGCCCATAGGTAGTTAAGATCCTCGGGATCCTGATTAATGATGTACCAAGTACCGCTACCAAACGGGTTGAAAATTTTACAGATAACCTCTTGTTGATCAAGGTCATTCCCAAGTACATATTGTTTTTGTAATTGTGATTCGATTTCTTTAGTGAACAATTTCATTTTAATTTTTTGGTTTAGTTTTGTGCTAAATTGCATATATATATATATATGAGCAAAGAAAAGTAACCTTTTTCGCACAAATATTTTTTAAGCATAGAAAAAGGGGAAGATTTTCCCCCTCTTTAATTGTATTTTCTAACCAAGTTACTAACCAGGTTACTAACCAAGGCTATCTAGTTCGTTTGCATCTATGCCTTCCTGATTCATAATGTTGAGTTTCTTAATTTCCACATCTAAGGTTGCATCAAGATACTTTGCGTATTTTTACCGTTTACAGGGTTTGAATCCTTATCATCAAATCAGAAATTTTATTTTGAAGTACGGATAGTTCTTTTTCTAAGAGTTGACGTTCCTTTTCTGCATTTTTCTTTTCGCCTATTTCTTTTAAAAATGACCTTCCGTTTTTTTTATTTATTTCTCTGTCTATTGCTTCCTTTGAATACTTTGAATACTTTGCGTAGTGCTTTTCAGTAATAGCGGTCGTTTTATGCCCCATTACGTCGCTAATTGTTTTCATGTGTACGCCGTTGTTCATGCTATCTATAGCAAATGTATGCCTGCTTGAGTGATAAGTTATATGGCGTAAAATTGCTATATCAGGGTGTGAGCAAATTTCCCGAAGGTCATTATTAACGTTATTATTGTGCATCTTCATTGGTTCTGGCATATCAATTTTAAGTAAATTCAATGCGTTTTCAGTCAAGGGTATTCTTACAAGTGCGCCCGTTTTTGCTGTTTTGACAAAAAGTGCGCTATCCCTTATATAATAATTATCCTTTTTGCTGACCATAGCCCGGGAAACTTTAAGCATATCAGAAAACCTTAATGCAGTTTCAACTGATAGCAAAAACCAGTATAGCGTTTTTTTTAGGCTGAAAGTAATTGCATCTTGAGGCAATAAAGCATGATCTTTCTTTTCTTTTGCTGTCATTCTTATCCAGTTCGGAACATCTTTGTTTTTGATAAGTAAGCGGTGTAGTCTTTCTAATTCATCTTTAGTTAAAGCTTCTTTTTCAACATCTTCTGTTTCAATTTTAAATCCTGTTTTCCCAAAAAGGCTTCTTTCCATCAATTTATCTTCAACTGCTCGAAGTTGAAAAAAACGTATGCTTCTGAAATTGTGCGCAAAACCGTTCGTCTTCCTTCCCTCTGAAATGAAGTGATTGCGGTATTGTTCTAACCATGTTCTTGAAAGCCTGTTAAATGGTAGCCCATTTGGTGCGTACTTTATAATATCCCGTAATCCTTGTTCATGCTGTTGCCTGTTCTTTAATATGTATTTCATCTGATCTTTCCAATACAGAATAAAGTCATTTTGAGTTGAAGGGCTACTGCTTGATATACTTTCTTCTCCTGAAAATATAGCTTTGACCTTTTCTCCTGTGACATCTATCCCTTTCATGCGAAGGTCGATGATGATAGTTTCAAGTTTATGCCTGTCATGTTGTAAAAATGAATTAAGCTTCAACTTGTTCCCCCCCTGTGTTACTTGCTGTTTGATGTTGTCAAAAGAACAAGGTTCAATATGCTTACCGGAAGCGACTTCGGAAACCTTACCTCCCAAAGCAATGCGATATACAATAGGAGCGGTTCCATCGGGCTTTAATTTTTCCTTCCGACAATAAATTTTTACATATTCAGCCATAGTTTTTTTAGGTGTTAAATTTATAGAAATAAAGATAGTGACAAATTCTCAAGACTAAGCGTTTCGGTCTTGTATAGGTCTTGAGATTATTATTCAAAAACACAAAAACTGCGTTTTTTGCGTTATAAAGCTAGTCATAAAAACGCAATAAAAAAAGCACATTCATTGGGTTTTATTCAATAAATGTGCTTTAAATGCTTTAAAAAGGCTTTTTTTGTAGTGATTCCAACAGGAATCGAACCTGTAACCTACTGCTTAGAAGGCATATTATAAACCCTGATAATCAGAAAGTTATGAAGCTTGGTCTTGTATAGGTCTTACAATTTTTTATATTTTTCTAAATAAATTTCAAAAATCATCATTCTTTCAGCAGAATTCATTACATAGTTTGGGGTTTAGTTACATGGTAGTTTCAATCAAAAAAACAACAAAGCTCCTATAACGACCGGATAAAAATAAGCGTTAGCGACCGTAGGTTATTATGAAATTTATAAACCCGATTAAAACAAACGAAATGAAATACACAGATTTAAAAAAAGGCAGTAAAGTTACGCAGTGGCGTTTTAATGAATGGTAACGCCCCGCTAAACGCCTGTTTTAATGGCGTTTTAGCATGGTGTTAGCTTTGGTGACCTGGCAATAGAATTTATACAGTATCTCAATCAATTTTCTACTAAGTTCAATCACCTGGTCTTTTAATTGAGAAATTTCCGAATCCCTTTGCTGCACTATTCTTTTTAACCCTTCTACATCATCCGGCAGAGGTTCCCCCCCTTTACTTGTCGTTCTATTTATATCTTCTGGAAAGTGTACTGAAAAATCAAAGTTTATAATTTCGCCAACCTTTTTAACCAAATTAAGAGGCATGTTGGGATTGTTCAATTTATTGTAGAACGTCATTCGGTTTATTTCAAGTCTTTTTGCAATTGTAGAAATAGGAATACCAGAGGCTTCTATTTCCTTTTTTACGATTTTTCCCCTGTGTATAATATCTTCCATACCATCAATGACTTGCAAACAAACTCAAATTGTTAATGTGATATAAATATCATTAAAAAAAGATAATCTTATTTAAAAATATGAATTAAGTTAGAAAGCCTTTTCTCTTGAATATTTTTTAAAAATTATTTTTGTTTAAACCCTGTTTTTTTTAGAGAACTAGGAATAGTACAATATTATATTCCCA
>PPFU01004490.1_pt1 | contig 14638 bp, 14 predicted proteins | sample 1535991 | NCBI WGS metagenome assembly PPFU01 (sample SAMN04901290, study PRJNA319586) | Hypolithon metagenome, whole genome shotgun sequencing project. | isolation source: Antarctic Hypolithon | place: Antarctica: Miers Valley | collected 2014
CACCCAAGCGACTCCTGCGGAGTGCTTGGTACTCAACTAACCGGGTCTCCTCAGATCCCGGTGCGGTTCAGAGACTCCGCTCGCGCGGGGCGCCTCCGTCGTCGGATGTGAGGAGTCCGGCCCGACGGACCTCAGCGGAGATACCAGAGAGCACGCAACGACGGGAAGCCATGGATCTCACCTGATTCGATAGACACCTGACCTGACCGGGAATTGATTCGGGTATGAGGTGTGACATGGCCAGCAAGCGTGAGCGTCGTCAGTTCGACTCCGCGTTCAAGAGCGACGCCGTCCGGCGGATGCAGGAGCGGTTGGCGGTGACGGTCCCGCTGGCAGAGATTGCGCGATCTCGACGTGCGACCCCGACCAGCTCCGCGCGTGATCGCGCCGGCTCGCGACCACCCGGGCGTGAGGGCGCGCGAGGTCTTCCCTGGCGAGGCGCACGTGCCCAGTAGCGTATGCCGAACGAGGCCGCGCTCGCCGCGCTCTGCGGCCTCCGCCCCATCGAGCCGTCGTACGGCCTCACGACACGGCATCGGCTGAACCGCGGCGAGGATCGACAGGCGAACAACGCGCTCTTGACCATCGCGCTCATCCGCATGGGCAGGGACGCTCGGACGCGGGCATATGCCGACGATAGGCAGGCAGAGGGCCGATCCCGCAAGGAGATCATGCGATGCCTGAAGCGCTACATTGCCAATGAGCCCTACCGGCTCATCGTAGCGGACTTTTGCGCGCTCAGGGCGCCCGTCTTGACATAGGAGCTTCAACGCCGTCGCAGAGAGCTATCTCGCGACGCTCAATCGCGCGCTCGCCGACGGCGCCGATTGGGCAAACCGCGACGAGGCGCGCACGGCCGTCGTGCGCTACTTCGAGGTCTGGTACAGCTCCGGCGGCGTCATTCGGGCTTGGAGTGCATCATCGCCGACCAGTAAGCGCAGCAGCTTGTGATCAGCCGATAGGCCCGGCGTCCACAGCGCCGGGCGAGGTCCACCCTAACGACAATGGGGCGCCCCATGGCGCGGCGCCCCATGCAGCCGAAGGTCCGCGATTGTCTCAGACCGCGCGCTTCCGCCGCCGTGTTACGCCACCGAGGGCGACGAGCCCCGTGCCGAGCAGCGCCCACGTACCGGGCTCCGGGACGACGGTCGCTGCAGTTGGGTAGCTCGTACCCGACGCGAAGCTCAGGGCCGCCTGGCTGGTGATGTCGTTGCCTTGCGCGTCGAGGGCCTGAACTCCGAAGCGCGCCGTACTGAAGAAGTCCGATTCCGCCATTCCGGTCAGCGGACGGCCCGGCCCGCCGCCGCCACCGACCTGAGAATAAGAGACGAGTCGGAGGCCGAAGTCGAGCGGGCTGCCTGCAACGAGCGCGATGTCGAAGAAGCCGCGCCGATCCACCGCGCTCGACTGCGTGGTCCCGCCGATTACGACATCACGAAACGCATCGGTAAGAGGAACTGACGAAAGGGGGACGGTCTGCGCGCTTCTGTACTGCACGGCGATGCCGGCGTTTGCGTACGTCAACCCGCCCGGCGGCAGTGTGTTGCTCAGCGTCCCATCCACGAAGTAAGTGAAACGGAGCACACTCGGCGTGAAGCCACCGAAGGACACGCGGTCCGTGAGCACGATGCTCCCGGCAGCGGTGAATCCCGCGTTCACGGCGTCCGCCGGAACACGGGAGGAGAGGGTGACCACCGCCCCGGTCGCCGAAAGCCGCGTCTCTGTTTTCAGCACGCCGCCGGGCAAGACGGCCGACGCGGCATAGGCATTCAAGCCCGTGACCCCGCAGGATCCGTCGATGGTCGCAGCGGTCGGCCCGCACAGGAGCTGGTCGAGGTAGACCGGCTCTGGGGCAGGGTCGGAGCTGCGCTGGTAGAACGTTGTGACATTGTTGTTGATGGTGGTCGAACTTTGCGCTGCGAGCGGGGTCGCGCCCCACAGGAGGGCGACTGCCGCGGCGGCGGAGGCAACCATACGGGCGCGAGAGGGGCCAAGCGGTATGTGGGGCACGCGCGATCTCCTGCTGCCACGGTGGGCAGTCGAGGGTTGAGAACTCCGTGGAAGCGGTCACCCGACGTCGGGCACACCTCGTGCTCCCACCACTCGGTGGCGACTTGGCGTCGCGCGTCCTCGCACGGAAGCGTCCCGTGGCGAACGACTGAATCGTGGAGCCGCACGACCAGGGGCTTCGTACAGCGCTTGAGGCATTGGATGGACACGCAGGCGTCAATTCCCCGAGGCTCATATCGCGAGGACCGACCTGAACCGCGCCGGCGGTAGCCGGGGTGCCATCCCGGCGCTTCGGGTGATCGCTTTAGGGAGCGACATGGCAGCCGAGCTGGCACGTTTAGGCGGAGCCCGTACGCGGCGAGGCAGTGGATACTGCGCGGGTGGCCGTGAAAGGCGCGCAGCCTACCCGCAGCTCGAATCACTGCCGACGCAAAAGCATCTGTAACAGCGGACCGGCGCTGACAGGTCTAGCATGCATACCGCGCCGTGCTGACCGCCGGTTCTACTCCCGCCAGAGGCATCAACTCGTGGACTGCTCCGCTCACCCAGAACTCCTAGGTGTGGCCGCCCGGTGTTGGGAGGGCGATCACGCCACCTACGCTCGGAAAAGCGGAGCACGTTCCCTCGCAGTACTACCCGCCCTCACTCGCGGCCGCACGGATGCCCGAGGCGCTGGCGTTGCAGCGCTCCGATCGCGCTTGGCAGTTCCATGACGCACCGTTCGACCAAGAGCAGCGGTTGGACGCCGATGGTTACGCGTTCATCGTCGAGGCGGCACGCGCGAACGGGGCGGACATGACCCTCGCGCTTGAAGGAACACGCGGGTCGATCGCGGCGGCACGGCTCGCGGAGAATCGCGCTGAGGCCGAGACGTTCGGGGTCCGTGAAAGTCGCGATCAGTTCGCGAGCACTCGCACCAGCTCCCCAAACGAGGCTTCAACCTCGCCCCACGCACTGGGGACGGCTGCCAATGCCGCATCCAGCCGGAGGGTTGCACGCTTCGCGTCCGGCGCCAGCCTCGCAAGCTGGGTCACGGCCTGTCGTGATGCCACCGAGCGGAAGAACACCGCATCCCGCCGCGCGGTTGCGACGCGAGCCGTGGCCAACCAGGCACCAACGCGCACGGCATCGTCCCCGGCAATCCGCTCGGCAGACTCAGCGGCGATGCGCAGCTGGTCGGCCGTCGGCGCGGAGCCGCTCGCCGCCAGGGAACGGTAAATCGTTCCCGCAGCGGTCCCGCCGGACGTCGCATCAAGCAGCGTCGCAATGTCCGTCATTACGCGAGGCGCCCGACTTTCGCCCCAAGGCTCGCCGCTGGTCGCGAGTAACTCAAGTTCTGCCAATCGCATCCCCACGCGCACGCCCCGAGCGCGGGGTGACAGGAGATCCGCTGCACCGCGCATGCGCGTCCAGCCCGAGTCCATCCCGGTGTCCAGCGCCGTCCTGGTGGGAGAGCTGAGCGCAGCGACCATCTGCTGTGGTGAGGACAACCCGGTGGTTCGGCGCGCTTGCCAGGCAAATGTCCCGCCAACCATAATCACCACGATCGCTGCCGTCGCGAGCCAACCACCGGGGCCAAGCCGACGGGGATTGCTCTCCGCTCTGCTGATCGGCGTGACCGTCGTGCCACTCGTGCTGCCAGTGCTATCGGTGGCAGCAGCGTCCAGATCGCCGGTGTCGCCGAGCGCGGCGAGCGCGTCGGCATACACCTCGAGCGACGCCGGCGATGCCTCTAGCTCGGCGAGCAGCGCGTCGCGCGCCCGATCGTCAAGACGGCCGTCGAGCAGCAACGCCATGCGTTCGGCATCGATTACGACGCCCCCGTCAGGCGTGGGCGACGGATCGTCGCGGGCGGGACGATCGGCGGTCATATAGAAGCACGCTCCACCGAATCCCCAAGAAGGTCTCGGATCTGCTCCGGCGTTATTCCAGCCGAGAGCAGCGATGCACGGAGCTCGCGGAGCAACCGTTCGAGGCGGCGATAAAGCGGCTTCTGATCCGTCGCGAGTCCACGCGCGACGTCGGCTACGCTTAGCCCTTCCCAGTAGCGCAGGCGAAGTAGAACTCGATCCTCAGCCGACAGTGATTCCATTGCTGACGCTAGCGCCCGCGCAGCAAGCCGCCGGTCGTCCACGGCACTTTGCTCCGCCACGAGCGCGTCGGCGCCCTCGACAGAGGCGACCTGCTCCAGCGGTTCGGCACCCGCTTCGATCGGCCGGAGTGGCTCGCGCATGGGAAGCTGGGCGAGCAGCGCGGAGAGCTCGCGGTCGGTCAGTTGTGTTTCACCAGACGTGCGCAATGCCTCGGCGGCCTCTGTGAGGCGAAAGCCCTGCCGCCGCACGAGCACTTCGAGACGTTCCGCGACTCGGCCGAGGCGGCGGGCAGCCGCGGAGGGACGCCAGCGTCCCCACCGCTGCACGCGATAATCGCGAGCGAGCGTTGCGAGAACCACAGTGAGGTAGGTGCCGATCGAACTCTCACCGCGAAACTTCAGAAGAACAGCGTAGTCATCCTCGATCAGTTTGAGCTTGACCCAGGATAGGAAATCCGCTGCATCGTCTCCGGCCATCCCGCATCGCCGCGCGAGCGATCCGGCGACGCGCTCGATCAGCGCCAGATTCTCGAGGAAGAGCGTGCTTGGAGACAGCGTCTCTGGCATTGCGAGGCAAGGAGCTGCCGATATTCGGCCGACCGGGCGGGATGCACGCAAGGTATGCCGAATGAATTGCCGCGCAATTGGGCTCGTGAGGAACCCCTGCTGCTGGTGTGGTGCGTGGTTCATGGCCAGCAGTTCCGGTACTGCGCAGCGGCGGTCAATGAGGTCGCCATGCCGGGTGAACCTGGCAGTCGATGACTCGGCCGCCTTCTCAGGCGGGCGCACGCGCCGCGGTGATGATGCACTTGTACGGATTGACGTAAATCAGCGCCTGATCGGGATCGTGCTCAGGAAGCGCCGACCTACCACGCGAAGCGGGGATAGGCCCACACGGAGGCCCATGGGGCGTGTTTGGACATCCGTCGATGAGCGGGTAATAGCCATGAAAGTGCTCAACAGGTTTATTCGGGCCTGGGTGCTGGATTGGATCAAGCGGCTGCGGATGCCGGGCGAGCACCTTCGGGATCGTGTCGATCTCCCCGGTGGGAATATTAAGGATCCCGATTTTCAGGTTTGATCCCGGGTTGGGACGGAGTTCAACGTCCGCGAGTTCCAGGAACTCTTCATCCACCGTGTACGTGATCGCCACGAATCCGGTCAAGTCGTACTGGCGTGTCGTGCCGCCGCTCACCACCGTTACGAACGCCGTGTGGCCCCACGGGGTGACAGTCCCGCCGAGCGGGAGGTCCACTCGCGCGGTAAGAAGCGGTAGCAGCGTTGAGTTCCCACCAAGCAAGCACTTTTCCTTCACAGGTCGGTTCCCCGCAAACGTGGAAATCGGGGCAATGGCAGGGTCGAAGGGCTTCGCCGTTCCGTCCGGGCCGATCCCACGCCCATCGACGATTTTGCCGTTGAGCGGCCTTGACACGGGATCGCCTCCCGGCGTCCGATAGTGAAGGACAGCGACATGGTCCTGGGTCACGGGCATCAGAATGTAGAGGCCCCTCTTTTGTCCGTTCGCGCGCTGCACGAGCATGCACATCCCGCCCACTACGATTTCGAGTTTGAACGCCATGTGATTGCGGACTGAGTGTGAGTGTGGTTACTGCCCCGTGTAGTGAAACGCTCCCCAGGCCCCTGGCGACCGCTGCGACTCGTCAGGCGAGCGGAGCATCGTGAGCTGCGCCGCGCGCAACGCGGCCGCCGCGTCGCTCGTGGTGCGGTACGATCTGTGGAATGCCGCCATCAGCTCGGACGTGTTTGCATCATCCACCCGCCAGAGCGATCCGATCACGCCGCCAACTCCAGCGGCGCGGAAAGCATCCGTCAGCCCCGAAATGCTGGCGGTACGGCGCTCGGGTGAACGCATCGTCCCACACGCGGAGAGAACGACGAGCCGGAGGTGATCGAGCGTCAGTCGCTGGAGCACGGCGGCGGAGAGCCCGTTCGGCGATAGCGCGAGGAATGATCGGTCGGGGCGAGTCTCGTCGAACACCGCGTGGCCAGCAAAGTGAAACATCTCTGCCTCGTGCAACATCGCGACGATCGTCGCACTGTCGGCCTCCGCACCGATCAAGATGCGCGCGCGGTCGTAGTGTGCCGCGGCAGCCCGCACCTCGCCGACCGCTTCCGGTAGCGGTGCAAGCGCGGGGAATCGCTGCCAGCTGAGTGCGGGATCGGCAACGAAGACGGTCTGGCGACTGGATGCGGCGTTCGAAGCGGCCGCTCGCGGTCGCGCCTGTGCCTCCGCGAGCGTCCGCGCCATTACGACTGCCCGATCCTCGACGACATACCGGCTACGCCTTGCGTCGCGGAGTGCAGCGAACGGAACGTCGGCAAGGGCCTCGTCGGGCACTACCACGATCTCGACGCCCTCCGGTTCGAGATGCTTCGCCACGGGCGCCACGATCCAGTCGTGCAGTTGCTCCAAGTCCGAGCTGAGGGCCTCGGCAAGCAGCCCCCGCTCGAGTCCCACCCGAACCCGTTCTACCGTTTGCCGCAACCGCGCGGCCGCGACAGGCGTGCGTGCGAAACGGGTACCGCGCGCATCGACGACCCAGGCGAGTAGTGTGTCGCCGATGACCGCATAGCTGATGACGGGAGCGGTGCTGACGGGCGTGGGGGGCGAATTCGCCGCCGCCGGCGGGCGAGCTAACGTGGCACGGCCACGCTCGACAGCCGCCAGCGCACCGATCGTGTCGCCGGCGGTAAGCCGCGACATGACGAGCGCCTCGAAGGCTGGCCGCGCCATGGAGATCAGGGCGGCGGCAAGGGGGAGATCTGCGATCTCGTCCTCCCGACGCTCGTAAAGGGAAGCGACCGCATCGAGGTCCCGCTCCGCGTCAGCGTTCCGGCCCAACACGAGCGCCGCTCTCGCGCGTGCGAGCCGCGCGGCAATCAGACTCACTGGCCGCTGCCTAGCAAGGTAGAAGTCGACCACGGGATCAAGCATCGCGTAGGCCAACGCCGGATCGGAGCTCATCGGGCCAGTGGCGAGCGTGAACTGCAACTCCGCCTCGAATGTGGCACGCGCCTCCCCCACCGGCAGCGTACGTATGGCCTGCGCAGCGGCGTCCGTCGTCAGGCCCGCATCCCGGAAGCGGCCGGCGGTCCACTGCGCCCGGGCCCGGCCGAGCCGCGCCTCCACCACCCGCACGGGGTCGCCCGCGGCGTCGGCGGCAGCGGCGTTCTCGCGCTCGATTGCCTCTGAGGCTCGCGTGAGCCCCGCGGCGTTTGCAGCGCGCGCCAGTAGATAGAGCGCGCCGTGTCGCCACTCCGAGGTGGGATGATCGCGGAGCATCGTCGTAGCGCGATGCAATCCAGCGAACCCCGCGATGTCATCGCCGCTGTTCAGCAGCGCCTCACCGGCGAGTCCCACCATCGCGGCCTCGTACTCGGTATCACCGACCTGTCTGAAGAGCGCGGCGGAAGTGGACACGTCGCGCAGACCAGCGTCGTGGCGATCAGCGCGGAGGCGCAGCACGCCGCGCGACCAGAGCGCGCTCGCCATCAATGCGGGATAGCGCACGGAGTCGGGGTGCGCGAGCAGCGTATCGAGAAGCGCCTGACCTCGCGCGTCCTCTCCCCGATAGATCAGTGCGTTGGCGTGAGCGAAGCGGGCTGTCGCGCGTAGCACGCCAGTCATCGCGGCGTTTTTGCGCACCTGCCGAAGCACACCCTCCGCAAGAACGGGGTCGTTCGCGGCGAGGAGCTGTCGAGCGCGGGCCATGTCTGCGATCGCCTGCGCCAGACGCGGGGCCTCGCCCGGCCCAGAGGCTGCCGTAATCCGGGCGACCGCGTCGCTCAGCGACCGATCGCCGCGCGTCCGCTCGATCGTGGAACCGATGGTTGCGGCGATGGCGAGCCACCGATCAGCGGTAGGGGCATCTACGGCAACGGTCGCTTCGGCCCAGCGCGGCAGCGCTTGCTCCCATCCGAATCGCCGTGCGATACCGGGCGAGCTGAGCGCGAGCGAGGTCCAGTGGTGCGTTGGCGCATCATCGGCCGGAAGTGCGATGGCACCGCCACCGTCGGCTCTGAGCCGCTCGCGCGCTTCGCTCGCCCAGCCGCTGGTGGAGTCGTGCGCGAGATACTGCCGCCAGGCGGCCCTCGCTTCGGCGTCGAGTCCGAGCAGATCGAGCGCAAACGCGCGGTTGTACCGCGCGGCGCTATTCGCGGGATCGAGTTCCGTCGCGTGCGTCGAAGCCTCTGCGGCGGCGAGGACGTCGCGGGAATCGCCGAGAACCGCGGCGCGCGCCAGATAGGCTGCCGAGAGGTCAACGAATGGGGCTGCGGCGTCTGGGCTGAGTCGTGTCACCATCTCGAGTGAAGAGATGGTCCGGCCGAGCAGATTTCCCGCGGTGTCCCCCACGACGAGGTCGATAAGCGCCATCGCGTGCATCGCGTCGGCGTCGACGCTCCCGTCCATGCGCCGTCCCGCGAGGCCGGCGATCTCCACCACGCGCTCCGGCAGTGAGCCCCGTGCTGCGCCGCAGAGCAGCGCACCTGTACCGACCCATGCCGGTGCTGCCTGCGGTGCCGGTGCTGCCCGTGCTGAATCGCGACACGGAGCAAACCGCGTTTCAACGGAAAGCCGGGCGACCCATCGGCGTGGTAGCGGAGAACCGTCGCGCAAGGCGACCACCAACGGTCCGGCGCCATCCGACGATCCCGAACTCGCCGTATCGAGCCATGCGCACGCCGTGAGTGAGAGCAGCAACGCGCAACTCAGCAATGGGGGCGGTCGCACGGAACCAGTCACTATCGATGGGGGGAGCCGCGCGGGTGCGCGTTTACGGCGGTCGATTACGCGCGGAGAGCGAAGATACGCGTTCTGGCACGCTGCGCCACCCACAAAACAGCCGCTCGCCAGCCCGGAGCTTCGTCGCCGCCAGTCTATCCACCGGCGCGGCCGTCGCGGGAGTCGCGATCCTCGACTCCCGATAGGCGCTCGGTACCCCTACCGGCGCTTTTCGGAGATCGATATCGATCGCGTCTGCGTCCTCCCAGATCGCGCCGCCGTCGCGGAACGCCGTCACGAGTATCGCCGCGTCGAGATGGGGCGCACGATGTCGTGTCAACCGCAGTTCGCGCCGAGCACCGCAAACACCCGACAAGCTGCGGAAGCGGAGCTCGGCCGCCACCTCAACGGCGTGACGCAACCTGCGGAGCAATGATCGTCTCGCTGTCGGATGGACCGACCATTGGTCCACCGGGTCGGCGCGCCTCCATCACATCCGGGTTACGCCGATCCCGTCGGACGGCCTAAGCATGGCCTGGAACGACTCCCGCCGGCGTCAGTCGACGCGCGTGAGCGTATCGCTCGCTGTTCCGGACCAAAAAACTACCCGCTCAGCTGACAAGACCCGCACGTTGTAGCGCAGGGTCAGACGAATTGGGCCACCATCGCCGCCACCCGGGAGGTAACCGGCTACATCGAGGACGAGCGTGCTATCCGTGGGCATTTGGTACGTGCCGCCGAGCGTGGCGCCCAAGCGAGAGAGTTCCACCTGCTGACCCGCTCGGAACGTGTAGGTGGGCCCGCCTGACGCGCTGGTCGTTCGCCATGCGTGGTCGGGCAGGACAGCAGCTGGGAGCGGCGCTCCCTGACACGCCCCGGACACGAGAACTCCCGAGGCAGCGGCGACTCGGGCGATCCGACGCCAGCTCTTGCAGCGCCTTACGTCGGGCGTGAGGCCAGCGCCCCCACGGCCAACCGCAGCGTTCGGCGGCGCACGTAGCGGGCGCGCCTGTTTACCGCCGCTCATCGGCTACCGTCCGTGCCTTGCCGGCCCAGGCCCAGAATGCTGCGGACCATACGGAAACCAAGCACGACAACGCCCACGATTGCCGCGATGACGAACACGAAATTCAACACCTCCCACGCAAAGCCGAGCACACTGCCGAACACTCGCTGCCCGATCCGCCCGAAGACCAGACTGATGAGGACCCAGGCGGCTGCGAGTCCCAACACGAGACCGACCCCGCTCACCGTTACCTGTGATTGCGCGGCGCGGTCCGCTTGCCTCGCGGCCCGGACTTCAGGTGGCTGATTCAGCTCGTCCAGCTGGTCGCCGATGCTACGCAGCTCGGCATTCGCGTTATGGAGCTCACGCGCGACGGGGTCGTTGTACGGATTGAACGACATGGATGCCCTTGAGCAGGAGGCGGTGGCGCGGCCGCACGACGGTGAGCCTCAGCCACGCACCGGGTGGTGTTTCCCACGATGGATTACGATTACCCAACATGGGTAATCCATCTCGGGAACACAACCTATCCGTGTGCCCCGATCCTCCAAGCCGCCGCATGCGGCACCCTCAGCGGACAGCAAGCGGGCGGCAGCCTCGCACGCCAGGCCGACGCGGCCCCTCTCCCGTGCGGATTCGCCACCTGGTGGGCCGCGCCGCTCGGCCATCTTCGCGCCCGAGTACCGGGCGATGCTGGTGGCGCTTCGCGAGGCACGGCGGGAGGTTGGCCTCACGCTCAAGGACGTGGCGGTGGAATTGGAGCGTCCAATTTCCTTCGTGTCGAAGTGCGAGACCGGGGAGCGGCGGATCGATCCGATCGACCTCTGGCGCTTCGCTGAGCTGTACGGACGTTCCGTCATGGACTTCCTCCCGCCGTCCGCCGCATCGGAGGCGGAACCACGTGGAGGCAACGCGGTGGGGGACTGAGAAAACGGTGCGGTGGCGATTCTGGCCCCGTCGCCGAGAAGCGCGTGGATCGTCCATCCGTCACCTCGCTCTCTCCCGCTGACAGTTCTGCCTTGGTACTGGGGCAGGGAAGTTGGGGCGGGGAACCCTCGTGCGGCGCGGCGATGCCGGATATGCTTGCCGCTCCCGCTCACCCGCGAGCGGGTTTGCGATCCAGCCCGCCCGCCTGCTGCCGAATCGGGCGCTGCCGCTGACGGCGCGGGCCGCATCAGGTTGGGGCCGGAGGCGACCGCCGCCCGTACTCGACCGCCGGCTGGGCCGTGAAGTTCGTCGCCCTCGAGGTCGCGCACCATCGGGAAACGGGCGAGCCCCAGGGCCATCTCGATGCGCCGCTCGTCCTTGCGTCCGATCTCGCGCTCGCAGAGGAAGGCCACGGTCTCCACGAGAGTCAGCTCACGTCGCGCCGCCTCGGCAAGTAGGGTGTCGAGCTGGTCACGGATCGCCGTGGGCTTGAGCCGGGTGAGCGTCGTGTCGAGGCGCGTCAGGTCCGGCGGCGGCGGGAGGTCGTCGGGCGCCGGGGCGCCCACGGGTCCCACACGCGGCGTCCTCATGCGGGAACTCCGCGCCGGACGCACTCCCGTCCTGGCCCCGTACTCGCCCGACGACGGCCGCATACTCGGCCAGTGGCCGCAGCAGGGAGAGCGCTTCGGCGACGGGGACCGCAGCGGGGGCCGGCGCCGCCGCCAGGTCCGGGCGCCGTGGATGGCGTGGGCACTGATACCGACGAGATGCGCGGGCTCGATGCGCCGCTCCCGCACGCCGGCGGCGACCGCGTGCTCGGCGACCACCGTGGCGCGCCATGGTACAGCGTCAGCCGCGCGCCGTGCTGCACCACGCGCGCACCGTCTCGCCCAGAAGGCGCCAAGGCACGGAGTACCAGTGGGGGTGCAGCTCGATGGTGCCGTCGCTCTGCACCGCGGCGCGTCCACCCGCGCGTCGGCTGGAAGCTCGGCCGATCCGCGAGCGGCTTGCGCCGGTGTGCCTCGTCACGGTGGAAGCGCAGGGGCGGCGCCTCGCCCGTCGTGCCGTGCACCCGCACGTCGGCGACGTCGCGCGTCCACGCCACCAGATGGCCTCAAGCGCCGGGAAGCTCGTGAAGTCATGGCCCGCGATGGCATTCGCCTCCACGTAGCGACGCCGCGCCCGTTCTTCCCCTTCGTGCGCGCCCGGTACGGCGCACACGCCACCGGACGGAAGCCCCAGTGCCGGGCGAAGGCCAGGAGCCGCGGGTGGACGACGGCCGGCACGTCCTCGCGCAGCGCCGTGAGCACGAGCGCCCGCGCGTTGTCCAGTAGCACGGTCTCCGGCAAGCCACCGAAGGCCGCGAAGATGCTCTCCAGTCCCTCGAACCAGGCGGTCTGTCGCTCGTGGCCGAAGCCGATCTGGATCTGCTCGCCCGACGCGGTCTCGAAGCGCACGGCCGCCCGCGCCTCGGCCCGGGGCGCCTGACGCATCGGGGCGACCGCGCGCTCCACGGAGCGCAGCGGGCCGGCGATGCCGTGCTCACGAAGCAGGTCCTGCCAGACGACGTCGGCATTGCCGCGATGCTGGTGCAGGCGCTGGGCGACCCAATTGACGTGCGCGTTGAGCGCCTTGGGCCGGGGACGGCGGGCGACGCGCGCCGCGGGGAGAGGTCCTCTGTCGGTCGCACCTCGGGTTCGTGTAACGAAAACCTGCCAACGCGGGGCCGGCGACCCTGGTCCGATCGGAGATTATCGCAAGCCTGCGCATCCTCCCACTCGTGTTGCCACCCCCCGCCCCGTACGGGAACGGATGGGGGGTAACAGTCGCGATCGGTAGGTCCGAGAGGCGAGCCCTACTATTTTTTGCCTTTGAGGTCCTGTCTCTCCGGCATGACGGGCACATGAGTGCCCACTGCCCGGGAGGACCTATCATGCATTCGAGCACCGACCTGAGTTCGCGTGTTACTGAGGGCGACGCCGAAAGCGCTGCCGACCGCCCGACCACAAGCTTTCTGTCGCTACCAACCTGGACGGTCGAGGACGTCCGTCACAGCCGGGGCTCCGCAACGGGCGTGCGCACGTATTTCGTGCGTGCGCGGTACGAGTCCCGCCCCACAGGCTGCCCCACCTGCGGAGGCGTGCTCGTCGGTCACGGGAGGCGTATGCGCCGCATCGCCGATATGCCCCACGCCGGTCAACCGGTCGTGATCGAGTGGCAGCGGCAGCGATACCGCTGCCAGCCTTGCGGCCGCACAATCGCGCAGAGCTGTCCTGACGTGGACGAACGTCGCCGCATGACGAGGCGGCTCCGGGTGCACGTCGAGCGGACCGCAGCACGAGAGGCGTTCGTCTCAGTTGCCGAGGATGTAGGTCTCAGCGAGGCGTGCGTCCGCGCGGTGTTTAGGGATTACGCCAGCCGCCAGTTGGCCGAGCCGTACACGCCCCAGGCACCAGTGCGGCTCGGGATCGATGAGGTCTACGTGAACGCCAAGCCGCGTGCAATTTTCGTCGATCTGGACACGGGGCGTGTCATCGAACTGCTGGAGACGCGGAGGCAGGCGGCTATCGCCAGGACTCTGGTGGCATTGCGGGAGCGCGAACGCGTGCAGGTGGTCACTATCGATCTCCACTCGCCGTACCGGAACGCCGTGCGGGCCGCCTTGCCCATGGCGAAAGTTGTGGCGGATCGGTTTCACGTCGCGCAACTCGCAACGAAGGCGGTGAACCGCGCGCGGATCGAGCTGAGCGCCACGCTCCCGTTGGCGCAACGGCGCGACCTTGAGCGCCATCGCTCACTGTTCTGGCGTCGCGCCGACCGCCTGACCGAGAGTGAGCGGATCCTGCTGCTCCCCAGCTGGTTCGCGAGCCTGCCGGCGTTGCGGATCGCGTACGAGCTCGGGCAGCAGTTGCTCGCGGTATACGATGCGACCGGTCCCGAGGACGCGCGCAACCGACTGGACGCTTGGTACGCCGCGGCCACGTCGGTGTCAGCGACCGTTCCCGGCTTTGAGACGCTGCTCGCGACGGTCCGGAACTGGGAGACGGAGATCCTCAATTTTTTCGAAACCGATGGCGCCTCGAACGCGGTGACCGAGGCGGCAAACCGGCAGCTGCGGGATCTGGAGCGGATCGGCCGTGGCTATCGGTTCGCCTCGCTGCGCGCGAAAGCCCTGCTGCGCGAGCCCCGTCGACCTCGGCTGCGCCACCGCCGCCCGTCACTGAGTCATCCACGTAGGTGTGGTTGATCAAGACGTTGTTCACAGTGCGAGCGTTTGCTGAGGCGTCCGACCGCGGATGCCCATATGCGGCCGGGCGGTGTTGTAGTAGCCCAGATAGTGGGTCACGGCAGCGGTCCGCGCCAGACTGGTACGACAGGCGTGGGCGGAGGCCCACTCCGCCAGGAGCGTCTGGATGAAGCGTTCGGCATTGCCGGTCGTGCGGGGTGTGTAGGGGCGCGTGCGGAGATGGCGCAGCTGATGCTCGGCAACCACGGCGCCGAAGACCCGTGAGCGATACGCCGGGCCGTTGTGGGTCATGATCCGTCGGACCGCGAGGCGGTGCGCGGCAAAGTGTTGCAGCGCGCGGTACAGAAAGCCCGCCGTGGTCTCCTGCGTCTCGTCGGGCAGCACCTCGGTGTAGCTCCGCCAGGTGCAATCATCGATCGCCACGTGCACCGCCTCCCAGCCGATCCCGCGCACGCGCGTGCGTCGGCCCCCGTGGATGCGGTGTCCCACGCGGCCGATCTTCCCGAGCGTCTTGATGTCCAGATGCAGCACGTCGTCGGCGACCCGCCACTCCGAGAGGAACGCCGTGGGCGGCGGTTCGAGGCGGTCCAGCCGATCTAGGCGGTGCAGGCC
>PPFU01005973.1_pt1 | contig 14629 bp, 16 predicted proteins | sample 1535991 | NCBI WGS metagenome assembly PPFU01 (sample SAMN04901290, study PRJNA319586) | Hypolithon metagenome, whole genome shotgun sequencing project. | isolation source: Antarctic Hypolithon | place: Antarctica: Miers Valley | collected 2014
ATACGCAGGGCCGTTTATTGGCGGGTGGGGTGGTGGGCTGTTTGGGGGTTAGCTGCTGGAGTGAATGGTGATGCGATCGCTCACCTCCCGAATCTTTTGGGCCAGGTTGAGATCGCGTTTGACGAGCTGCGCAACCTTATCGCAGCTATACATCACGGTGGTATGGTCTTTGCCACCAAACTGCTCGCCCACTTTTGGCAGGCTTAGGTCTGTATGCTGGCGCATGAGGTACATACCTACCTGCCTAGCCTGACTAATTTCACGCCGCCGAGAGTTACTTTTAAGGTCTTCTACAGAGATTTTAAAGGCGTCTGAGACGGCTTTGATTACTGCCTTGGGGGAGTATTCTAAACGCTGTGCTGGGGGATCGAGCACTGGGATGAGATTTTCGACCGTCATCGGTAGCCCTGAAATGGAGGTGTAGGCGATCGCCCTCGTCAGCGCTCCTTCTAGCTCGCGAATGTTAGACGTGTAGGAAGAGGCAATATATTCAGTCACGTCCCTGGACATGGGCACCTGCTCGTACTCCGCCTTCTTTTGCAAAATCGCCATGCGCGTTTCAAAGTCAGGCGACTGAATATCGGCAATCAAGCCCATCGAAAACCGTGAGCACAGCCGGTCTTGCAGCCGAGGGATTTTATTGGGCGGGCGATCAGAGGCCAGCACGATTTGCTTGCCCGCCTCATGCAGCGTATTGAAGGTATGAAAAAACTCTTCCTGAGTGTATTCCTTGCCCTCAATGAACTGAATATCGTCCACCAGGATGATATCTACCTCGCGGTACTGCTCCCTAAATCGCTGCATCGTATCGCGGCGAATAGAGGCAATCAGGTCATTGGTGAACGTCTCAGTTGAGACGTAGGCCACCTTGGCTTGCTTGTCGCTTTCCATGCGATAGTGGCCAATCGCCTGCATCAGGTGAGTTTTACCGAGCCCGACGCCGCCGCACAAAAAGAGCGGATTGAACTCGCGACCGGGAGATTCGGCAACCGCTAGCGCTGCGGCATGGGCCATGCGATTGTTAGCCCCGACAACAAATCGTGAGAAAACCGCCTTGGGATTAAGGTCAGATGACTCACTGCTGACGGTAGCGCCGCTATGACTATTGGCTGCTGCAACGGCGGGATATGCTGATGGGCTAGCATCGCTAGGAATCGGCGTCGGCGTAGCGGCATCGGTGACGGTAATAGACACCTCGACGCTGTGGCCTAAAATCTCGGCAGCGACCTGACGAATTTGGCTGAGGTAATGCTTTTGCAGCCAGTTTCGAGCAAAGGGATTATCGGTCAGCAGCACAAGTTGCTGGTCGGACAGTGCCTGAATGCGGGTGGGCTTGATCCAAGTTTCAAACGTTGGGCCGCTGAGCTGGCTCTCTAGCTTGGCTAACACCTCGTTCCAAAGATCTTCTTTTATCTGGGGCACAGATTTACCTCTGAGGTTTTCTTCGGGGGTTTTCTTCGGGTCTTCTAAGAGGTCTTGCCGGGGTGGCGTCGGGTGCTTTTTAGCGTAAGAACAACGAAGCGTCGAGCCTTTTGTAAAAAAAGATCCAGCGCTGAGTGAAGAAGGAAAGCAGCGTAAAAAAATTAGCCCGCCGAACTAATTGGCCGACAGCAGGTGCCTATTATTTTCCTGAGGTGACTGCTTATACAGATGCCTTACCGTGGAAACCCGAGGACTTACTAGATTACTAGATATAGCGTCTGAAAGGGGGAGAAGAAATCTATATCTGTGGTTCTGGGGTACCGCTTGTAGAGGGGTAAATGGCCTGAAAGCGGCTGCATGATGAATGCAACGGATAAGATGAATTTGGAAGCCTGACCTGGTCATGGATGGTTACGGAGCAATTAGTTTTTGAATTATAGGTGCTTATCTAGCCGGGAGAGCATTTCATTTCGTAGAGACTTTTAAAGTTTGTAAAAAAACTCTTTGGTAGCGTGTGATTCTCCATAGAAAACGTAGTTCTTCTTCGGGAGTGCGATCGCGATTAAAATTCTCTCCTTTCAACGCAATTCTCCTTCGGAGATGCGATCGCGATTTTCGTACCGAAACGCCAACGCGATTCCCCACGGCGACGCTAGCGCGATCGCACTAAAAAGACAGAGACTTCGCAATGAGCCATTGGGGCAAACTGTCACTGCCGAAGCTCACAATTTTTTCAGGCATCTGTTAAAACAAAAACACTTGAACGGTGCTGTTAGCGAAGGGCACCGTTGAATAAATATTTTGTAAACATTCATTCGAGTGAACAGTGAGCATGAAGCCATCTGAAGATCATCACCGTAAAACTTACCCCTGGCTGCGCCAGACGCTCACCTATGTTTTGATGACGGCGGCCAGCGCGGGAACGGTTGTGCTGCTGACCGGCCGAAGCGTTGCGCCCACTGTCGCTCATAGCAAAAACTTTGCCTACGAAACGCTTCAGTATGAGGGGACGCCGTCTTCTGTTGCGCCTTCTGAGGCACCTGTAGCCGAAGCTGCTAGGGAAGGGCTAGGGGCTGAGACGCCTGTGCTGTTAAGTCAGGCGACTGGCACAGAGCGTTTGATTGGCGGGGCGAATTTTATTGCCGCTGCTGCTGAGCGGGTTGGGCCTGCGGTCGTCCGGATTGACTCTTCGCGGACGGTAACCGCAAGCCGTCGCCCAGCTATCTTCAACGATCCGGTTTTTCGGCAGTTCTTCGGCGAGCAGGGCATTCCAGACGAGTCTGTTCAGCGGGTAGAGCGCGGCACTGGCTCGGGCTTTATTTTGGATGCTAACGGCACGATTTTAACGAATGCCCATGTGGTAGAAGGTGCTGATGAGGTGAGTGTGACCTTCAAGGATGGTCGTGAGCTGCGGGGTGAAGTCATCGGTGAAGATCCGCTGACGGACGTGGCGGTGATTAAGGTAGAGGCGACCAATTTGCCGATTGTGAGCGTGGGGGATTCGGATGCGCTGCGGCCTGGAGAATGGGCGATCGCCATCGGCAACCCGTTGGGCCTAGACAACACGGTGACGGCTGGAATTATCAGCGCCACTGGTCGTACCAGCGCTCAGATTCGGGTGCCCGACAAGCGCGTGCAGTTCATTCAAACGGACGCGGCGATTAATCCGGGCAATTCAGGGGGGCCGCTGCTAAACGAGCGGGGTGAGGTGATTGGAGTGAATACGGCGATTATTGGTAATGCGCAGGGCTTGGGCTTTGCGATCCCGATCAATCAGGCGCGGGCGATCGCAACCCAGCTCATTGCTAAAGGCCGGGTAGATCATGCGTATTTGGGCATTCAGATGAGCACCCTAACGCCTGCGCTTAAAGATGAAATTAATGCTGACCCAAATGCAAACGTGCAGCTACAGGCAGACAAAGGCGTGGTGATTTTGGGCATTGCTCGCAATTCGCCGGGGGCTCAGTCGGGCTTACGACTGGGGGATGTGATTTTGGCGATGAATGGTCGCGAGATTACAGAGGCTGATCAGGTGCAGCAGCAGGTGGAAGATACGGCGGTGGGGAGTGCGATCGCGATGACGCTAAACCGAAATGGACAAACGGTAGAGCTTTCGGTAAAGCCAGGTGCCTATCCGGTTAGCCAATAGGAGGCTGAGCCAATAGGAGACTGAGCAAGTAGTAGGCTGAGCGCAGTCGAAGCCTAAGGAGCTAGTTTCAGTGATGTCTTTTCCAGTTTATTTTGAGCTAGGGCCGCTGCGACTACATCCGCATTTTGTGATGGAAGCGATCGCCTATGCGGTCGGGCTCTACGTTAGCCTTTTCCGTCGGCTAAAAAGCGATGACCTTCACCTCATTTCCCCTTCCCAACGAAGCTCCATCTCCGTAGGTGCTCTTGCTGGTGCGCTGATTGGCGCAAAGCTGCTAGTGATGGCTCAGCATATTGATGTACTGGGTCAGGACTGGCGGCTTTTTTTATTACTGATGATTCAGGGTAAAACCATTGTGGGGGCGCTGTTGGGTGGATTAATCGGCGTGGAGCTAACGAAAAAATGGATTGGGGTGCGCTGTTCTACGGGCGATCGCTTTGTGTTGTCGGTGCTGTGGGGGACGGCGATTGGGCGGGTGGGGTGCTTTTTGACGGGGTTGAGCGATCGCACTTATGGGATTGCAACCTCATTGCCTTGGGGCGTAGATTTTGGCGATGGCATTGCGCGGCATCCTACACAGCTTTATGAGATTATTTTTTTAGTGCTGCTGTCTTTCATTCTGCGCTGGTGCGATCGCTGGCCTCGGCGTGAGGGCGATTTATTTAAGATTTATATGATTGCCTATTTAAGCTTTCGCCTGTTTGTAGACTTTATCAAACCGGAGTTTCGCCCTTTGCTGGGGCTGAGTGCGATTCAGATGGCTTGCTTGGGTGGGCTGGTTTATTACCGGATGGATGTGGGGCGTTTGGGGCGGATGGTCTGGGTTCCGAAAATACGATGATTCGGCACAATGCCAAATTTCCGTAGGTGGGTGCTGCCCACAGCTCCAGAAATGCCATGCCTATCGCCTTCCGCAAATGCCAGATTGTTTCGGTGGGGGTGGTGGACATAGGGAGGTTTTGGTTGGGGGCGTGAAGGTTGGAGGTGCCCACCCTACGGTGCTCGATTTGTTGCTGATGTTTATTGGCCGATTTCATGCCGACTCGCCCGTATCTGTTTTATGCGCTGACCAATAGCGTGTGCTCTACTTGCCTGAACAAGCTAGAAGCCAAGATTATTTTTCGCGATGACAAGGTCTATCTGATTAAGCACTGCCTGATTCATGGACGTGAGGAAGTGTTAATTGCAGATGACGTGGAGTATTACAAAAAATGTAATGCCTTCATCAAGCCTGCCGATATGCCGCTGAAGTTCAATACGCCAATTAAGTATGGCTGTCCTTACGACTGTGGCCTGTGTCCTGACCACGAACAGCATAGCTGCCTGACGCTTATAGAGGTAACGGATCAGTGCAACCTCGCCTGCCCCATTTGCTATGCGGATTCGGGGGCAGAAAATCAGGCGGGCCATGCGCCACGTAAGCACCGATCGCTGGTGCAGATCGCAGAGATGATGGACGCGATTGTGGCAAATGAGGGCTCGCCGCAGGTAGTGCAAATTAGCGGTGGTGAGCCGACGGTGCATCCTGAGTTTTTTGAGATTTTGGATTTGGCGAAGGAAAGGCCGATTCAGCATCTGATGATTAATACTAATGGGGTGCGCCTTGCCAAGGATAGAGAATTTTGTAAGCGCTTAGCTGAGCATATGCCGGGGATTGAGGTGTATTTGCAGTTTGATAGCTTTGAGGCGGCGGCGCTGAAGGAGCTGAGGGGGGCGGATTTGAGGGAGATGCGATCGCGCGCACTCCAAAACCTCAACGAGTTCAAAATTTCCACCAATCTAGTCGTCACCGTTAAAAAAGGACTCAACGACAGTGAGATCGGCAAAATTCTTGATCATGCGCTCGCTCAAGACTGTGTGAGAGGGGTGACGTTTCAGCCGATTCAAGCGGCGGGAAGGCTGGAGGATTTTGAGGCGGGGCGCGATCGCTACACCCTTACCGAAGTCCGCCGCTCCATCCTAGAACAAAGCGACTACTTTTCCCCCGAAGACATTTTGCCAGTTCCCTGCCATCCAGACTGTTTGGCCATGGCCTACGCACTTAAAGTAAAAGGAAAGGTGATTCCGCTCACTAGCCTAATTTCACCTGAAGCGTATGTAGAGACGGTGCCAAACAGCATTTTGTACGAACAAAGCGAAGGACTCAAACAAAAGATATTTGATCTCTTTTCTACCAAACATTCGCCAGCTTCTGCAACAACCTCTCTCAAACAATTGCTTTGTTGTTTACCGTTACTGCCTACGCCTACAGGCATCACCTATGAGAACGTATTTCGCATTACAATTGTACAGTTTTTAGATGCTTACAACTTTGATGTACGATCAGTCAAACGCTCGTGCATTCACATTGTTCATCCTGACGGGCGGATTATCCCTTTTGACACCTTTAACATGTTCTATCGCGAAGGCAGCGCGGGCCATCATTTAGTTACCAATTGTAGTGATGGGGAGGCTCATTATGTCTAGAGGGAATCCAACCGCTGAAGTGTTCTCTGGAATATTACTTCTAATTGCGGTTCACTTTATATTTTGGGTAGGAATCTTTGTTCTTAGTTATTTTGTTTCTTTTCTCTTATCGTTCTTAAAATTGAACATTTACGGATTGCCTCCTTACTTTTGGCTTTGGCCTTTGCTCGGCCTTGGATTAACCCAGCTATTGTATGTTATTCCACTTTGTATTTACTACAGCAGGCAGCGGCAGTTTAATACGATGAAGGGCATCATTATTGGCGCAATACTGACCGCCCTTTTGAACGGTGGCTGTTTCTTAATGTTTCTGCCGATGATGTGGTAGCAGATCCTTATGCAACGAGTCTGGCAGTTTTGCTAAGCTATTATATTCCTTAGAGGATGCGTGTATTATGGCTAGGGTTTTGAAGGTAGCAGAGCTAGGCAATCCGGTGTTGCGATCGCCCACCACCCCTATCGAAAATATCCAAGATCCCACCGTTCAAAACCTAATCGATAACCTCCTAAAGACCGTTAAAAAAGGCAACGGCCTTGGCATTGCTGCACCTCAGGTATCGACAAGTTTGCAGCTATTTATCGTCGCCTCGCGGCCAAATCTGCGCTATCTAAACGCGCCGACGATGGAGCCGACAGCGATGATTAACCCGCAGATTTTGGCCTATTCGGATGAGACGGTGAAGGACTGGGAAGGTTGTTTGAGCGTGCCGGGGATGCGGGGGTTGGTGAGGCGATCGCAAGAAATCGAAATTCTTTATCGCGATCGCCACGGCGAGCAGCACCAAAAAGTCTTCACTAACTTTGTTGCCCGCATCATTCAGCACGAATACGACCACATCAACAGCAAAGTCTTTTTAGACAGAGTAGAGAGTACCTCAGACCTGATGAGTGAAGCCGAACATCACTCTCGCATCGTCTGCGGCTAGTTCTATCGCTACAGCAAAGTCCTCAAGCTGTCGGAAAAACTTGAGGACTTTTTGAACTTTTGGTAGCTGCTTGTTCGATGAGACTATTTAGCGTTGTAAGGCGGTGCTCCTTCAACGTTGAAAGGCTCTCCAAGCGGTTGCGATCCGCTAGGGTCTCTACCCGGACGACCTTTATCACGGGCAAAGCCAAAGTAAGCAGCAGCCACAGCGGTGCCTAAATGAAGCCAAACGTCACTCCCATAAATCGGCATTAGCCCAAACAGCGTATTGGCGATCGGGATCACGCCCAGGAAAGCGAGAAAGCCTAGCCAAACTGCCAATCCTTCTGCATAGAGACGAGCAACTACTTCGTTGCTTATATAGGCGGCGATGCCAGCAAGGCCAATAACAATATAAACAAATCCTTCAAATACATTGACAGGAAACAATCCAAACAAGTACCCAAATCCTGCGGTCACACCGACCTCTGTCATGATGCTGGGCACCCGAGCAGGCTCAACAAACGCAGGGATGAGTCCAAACAGTCCTAATAAAAAGTAGCCAAGGCCGACTACCAAGGAAAATAAACGAACGGGCATAGTGTTCTCCTTTAACTATGTTTACGCCCTTTATTTGAGCGCCTTCGCCCTTTTGTAACCTTGGTCAAATGGAGGAAGTCTTTATTAGGTAGGCATGTCTAAGGGAATATAGTAAGCGCGTACGTTAAATTCTAATGGGCGAGAATAAAGCTTTGCACGGACTCATTGCATAGAAAGGAAAAGGAGCGAAAGAATCATGGCAACGCTTCAAGTGAGGCAAATAAGGGTACCTGAAGGGCAAACCCTTGAAATCCAGGACGTAAGCTGGTCTGAGTTAGAGGAGATTTTGCAGGATTTAGGCGATAAGCGAAACACTCGCATAGCTTACAGTGATGGAGTTTTATCTATTATGGCACCTCTTCCAGAGCATGAAGTTTACAAGGTCTGTATTGGCGACTGCGTAAAAATATTGCTAGACGAGTTAGAGATAGACTACACGTCCTACGGCTCTACGACGTTCAAGAATGCAAGGATGCGGAAGGCCGTTGAACCCCGATGACTGCTTCTACTTAAAGTATGCCGACCAGATGGCGGGCAAGCTTCGCATCGACTTGAGTATTGATCCCCCACCAGAATTAGCAATTGAGGTTGATGTAACTTCTAAAACTCAGTTGGAAGCATACCGGGGGCTAGGTGTGGCTGAGCTATGGCGATATGATAACGGACGCTTGCGAATCAACTGCTTGCAGGAGGGCAAATATGTTGAGAGAGATGACAGTCCGCTGTTTCCTGGATGGCCCATCAAAGAAGCTGTAGATAAGTATGTGAGTAGAGCGCGGGCTAGCAATCAGCGAAAGGCAAAGAAGGAGTTTCGTCAGTGGGTCGCTCAGAAGATGGCAGAGCTTTGCTAAGTAGAACGTTACGGTTTTTCTATCTGCGGCTTCTCTACCATCCAGCTATAGACTTCCGCTAGATCGTTTACCTGATAGTGGGCGTTGAGTCCGCTGGGGTTTGGCAGTGCCCAAACGCGGGTGCCTTCCCAGTCGGGCTGTGGGCCGATTTTGGCTTTGGGCTGGGCAAAGGCGATGCGGTAGGCGGTGATGCCCAAGAAGGCGAGGCATTCGGGTTTGTACTGATTGATTTTGGCGGCGAGCAGTTCGCGGCCTGCTTTGATTTCGGCGGTGGTGAGTTCGTCGGCGCGGGCGGTGGCACGGGGGGCCATGTTGGTGATGCCGTAGCCGAGTTCTGGTAGGGTAGTGTCTTCGCTGGGATCGTACAGGCGGGGGGTGAACCCGGCTTTGTGGATGGCTTTCCAAAAGCGGTTGCCGGGTCTGCCGAAGTGATGGCCGATGACGACGCTGTAAAGGCTGGGGTTGATACCGCAGAAGAGCACCTTGAGGTTGGGTGCGAGGATGTCGGGCATGGTTTGGCCGTGGGCGGCGGCGAGCTGGTCTCGGGTGGGGCCTTTTGGCATAGGATCGTGGGGGTTGGGCTTGTGCTTGCCGGGTTTTTGTGATGGGCCTCTATTATTATTGGGTGTGCTGTGACTATATTTTGGCGGGTGGCCGCATAATCGCATTATGAAATCAACGCTGAATGAACTGAAGAATCGTGTGCAGGCTGCTTTGGCGGCGGCGTTTGGCGATGAGTATGGCAATACCGATCCGCTGCTGGTGAGTACGAATAATCCTAAGTTTGGCGACTATCAGGCGAATGTGGCAATGTCGCTAGCGAAGCCGCTGAAGAGTAGTCCGAGGGCGATCGCTACAAAAATCGCCGAAAATCTAAACGTCTCAGACCTCAGCGAACCTCCTTCCATCGCTGGCCCTGGCTTCATCAACTTTAAGCTGAAGACTGAGTATTTAGAGCAGCAGCTAAAGGAAGTGCATGGGAGCGATCGCCTCGGCATCCCCAAGGCCAACCCCCCTCAAAAAGTTATCGTCGATTACCCCAGCCCTAACATCGCCAAGGAAATGCACGTAGGCCATTTGCGCCCGGCGGTGATTGGCGAATGCTTTGCCAGGGTGATTGAATTCCTCGGTCATGACGTGCTGAAGGTTAGCCACATTGGTGATTGGGGAACGCCGTTTGGCATGTTGATTGCCTACTTACAAGCAGCTTATCCCGACCCACAGGCGGCGGCTGAAGCCTCAAATTCTGGCGATTTGGCGACCTTTTACCGTCAGGCAAAAAAGAGATTTGATGAAGATGAAACCTTTAAGGAGAATGCCCGGCAGGCAGTCGTAAAGTTGCAGTCAGGTGATCCGGATGTGCTCGAAGCCTGGGAGCGAGTTTGTCAGCTCTCTAAACGCTCCTATCGCAAAATCTATGATCTGTTGGATATTTCAACAGACATTATTGATCGCGGAGAGTCTTTCTATAATCCATATTTGCCTGCGGTGATAACAGATTTGAAAGCGGCTGGCTTGTTGGTAGAAGATAACGGTGCGCAGTGCGTTTTCTTAGAAGGGTTTACCAACAAAGATGGCGATCCGCTGCCGATGATTGTGCAAAAGTCTAACGGCGGGTACAACTATTCCACAACAGATTTAGCGGCGATTCGCTACCGCGTTACTCAAGATAAAGCAGATCGCATGATATACACCACCGATGCGGGGCAGTCTAACCATTTCGCTCAGATATTTCAGGTGGCGCGGCGAGCCGGTTGGGTGCCGGATACCGTTGAGTTGAGCTATGCGCCGTTTGGCCTGGTGCAGGGCGAAGATGGCAAAAGACTGAAGTCTCGCTCGGGGGAGGCGGTGCCGCTAAAGGAGCTTTTGGATGAGGCGATCGCCCGCACTCGCGCCGATATTGAAAAGCGATTAGCAGAAGAAGGCAGAACAGAATCTGACGAGTTCATTCAAAACGCGGCAGAAAAGGTGGGCATTGGCGCGATTAAGTATGCCGACCTCAGCCAAAACCGGGTGAGTGACTACACCTTTAGCTATGATAGAATGCTCGACTTGAAGGGCAACACGGCTCCATACATGATGTACGCCTACGTGCGAGTGCAGGGCATTAGCCGTAAGGGCGACGTGGACTTATCAACGCTTAATGCTGAGCTGAAGCTGACTGACGAGAGTGAGTTTATTTTGGCTAAGCACCTGCTGGCGTTTGACGAAGTGCTGGCCGAAGTAGAAAAGGAGCTGTTGCCGAACCGGCTGTGTCAGTATTTGTTTGAGCTGAGCCAAAAGTTCAATCAGTTTTACGACCGTTGCACCGTGCTTCAGGCCGAAGAACCTTTACGGACATCCCGGCTAATTTTATGCGATTTGACAGCTAGGTCGCTTAAGCTAGGGCTTTCACTGCTAGGTATTGAGGTGCTTGAGCGGATGTAAACACTATGAAAATAAACAAATTAAGCGTTCGGCCCATTATGGCAATCTGGCGAAAGTCTCTAGCGAGGCTACTAGATTTCTACGCTCGTAAAAGAGGAAGCTTAAAGTCTTTTTTTCCTAAGCTGTTTATCTTTTTTATGCTGATTAATATAGCCTGCTACTGGGTGGCAATTTTCACTGCTTTTCCCCAGGAGATGGTGGGTGATGAGCGGACGGAATATCTGCTGATGCAGTTTCCAGTTGGGTTTTTGGGGGCTGTGTTTGACAGTATTTCATTTTTTATTACGGTGTGGATTGCTCGTCGGGCGCTGAAGACGACTTCACTACCGAGCTATATTGCGCATTTGAGCGTGGATGTTTTGATTGCGATCGCAGCCACCGGCTGGGTACTCATGGTGTTCTCGGTATCTGGCTGGCTAGTCGCCCACATCACCCAGCCAACAGGTGCCGAATCGCTCGCTCAAAGCTCGGTGAAGTACGAAAATCGTGCCGCTCAAGCAATTAGAGATCCGTTAGGCAGAGACAATATCAAAAACATTTACTTCGGCGTCATGATGGGATTTAGCGCCCTGATTCCCACGATGGTGCATCTATATCTATCGGCGCAGTCAATATTTTTGTACGCACGAAAGGTCGCAACCCGGCGAATTTAAGCTCATCCCAATTGCAGCGCAATAAACACCAAGCTAAAGCCAGTAAGATACAGAAATCCGACCATAGCAAGCCGAGAGAGCCATGGTTTAGGCTGGGCCTCCTCAGCGAGGCTGCTAATGCTGCGCATGTTTAGCCACGCATAAAAGGGTGCAAAGACGAAAGCGATGATGGTGATGGTGTTGATCAGCGGCTCGAATCCGGCGGTGAAGACGGTGAGGAGCAGGCCTGCTAGCGCGATCAGGGTGAGGGTTATGGTTTGCCGGATGGGAAAAGCGATGGCTTTGGTGCGGGGAAATAGCTCATGAAGACCGGCTTCTAAGGTGCGGGGGAAGGCGTCTACGACGGTGAAGGTGGTGGAGAAGATGGCAGCGATCGCACAAAACCCAATCATCGGCTCAGCCCAAGCCCCAATCGACTTCGTATACATTCCTACTAACTGCCCGGCAAATTCACCCGGCTCACTTGACATCCCTTGCCCTGGTAGCGTCAACGTACCCAACGCCAAAAACAAGCAGGCCAAAACCACCGTCAGCCCATAGCCAAAATTAAAGTCAAAGCTTGCCGCCGCCATAGAAGTCGCCTCGCCCCTATCCTTACCATCGGCCTGCACCCACAGCGACTGCCATACCGAAAGCTCTAGCCCACCCGGCATCCAGCCCATAAAAGCGACTAAAAACGGCACTGCCGCCCACGAGAAAATAGAGTCGCTGATCCTATCAGTTGTATCTACAACTATTTTAGAAACTTCCATAGTGCTGGAAGTTGAGTCAACCAGTGGGTGGGTTATAGCTTGATCATTCAAAGCAGGCGACACCGCTGCATATACAGCCGCTATTAGTGCGCCAACGGTCGCTACCGAAAGCAAAAGGACGCACCACTTGGTAATTTGCTCAAACAGGCGATAGCGCCCCACCGCAATCAGCACCCAGCAAAACAGCAGCACGCCAACAGCCAGCACCGTCGCCGAAACCTGAGGAAACAGCAGGTATTGCAGCAGCATTGCCGCCACAAAAGCATCGACTGCAAAGCTCCCTACCGCGCTAATCACGCTGATGACTAAAAACGGAATGAAAAAGCGCTTGCCCTGCTGCCGGTACGCCTGAATCAGGTTTTGCCCAGACGCCGCCGCATACCGGTGGCCGTACTCGTAAAACGGATACTTCATCAGGTTGGCTAGCAGCACAAAAATCAGTGCCCCCCAGCCGTACATCGCGCCTGCCCGTGTGCTTTGCACCAGGTGAGACACGCCAATCGCCGCGCCCGCCATGAGTAGGCCTGGGCCTAGCTGTGCCAAGGAGAACTTGAGGCGTTGGCACAGCCTCCCATCCCCAGAACTGCCTTCTACGGCTGGCGTCATAAAGGTGCCACAAATAATGAGTATTTACAGCCTATCAGAAGCCCATCAGGAACGAGGCTTTGCGATGCTGTTGCAGTTGAAGTATCAATGGGCACTGAAAGTACGCTAAATTTTGAGACATATAGCAACGCCTCAACCCTTTATCTCAACCTTCCCTCCCAATGAGTTCACTGCTTGCCCCCGGCCTTCTGCTCCTCGTCCTCACAGGTGGGACTGCGGCCTATCTACTCAGTCCGCGCCGCTATGAATCAGCCGATTCAGTAGCTCAGTCATACGATGAGTGGACACAAGACGGCATTTTAGAGTTCTACTGGGGTGAGCATATTCACCTGGGTTACTACGGCTTGCCGCCCAGGCAGAAGGATTTTCGGCAGGCAAAGTATGACTTTGTGCATGAGATGGTGAAGTGGGGTGGGCTGGATAAGTGTGCGTCGGGGACGACCTTGCTAGACGTGGGCTGTGGTGTGGGCGGCAGTAGCCGGGTGCTGGCAAAGGACTATGGATTTGACGTGACGGCGGTGACGATTAGCCCTAGTCAGGTCGAGCGGGCCACTGAGCTAACGCCAGCGGGTGTGAGTGCCCAGTTTTTTGTAGATGACGCGATGGCGCTGTCTTTTCCGGATGAGAGCTTCGATGTGGTGTGGTCGCTAGAGGCGGGGCCGCACATGCCGGATAAAGCTGTGTTTGCAAAGGAGCTGCTGCGGGTGGTGAAGCCGGGTGGCTTGCTGGTGGTGGGCGATTGGAATCAGCGGGACGATCGCTTCAAGCCGCTGAACTGGTGGGAGAAGCCGGTGATGAAGCAGCTACTCGATCAGTGGTCGCATCCGGCGTTTTCTAGCATTGAAGGGTTCTCTGAGCTGCTGGAGGAAACTGGAATGGTAAATGGCCGAGTAGAGACGGCGGACTGGTCGCAGGAGACGCTGCCTTCCTGGATTGATTCGATTTGGCAGGGGATTATTCGTCCGCAGGGGCTGGTGAAGTTTGGGGTTTCTGGCTTCATCAAGTCTGTGCGAGAAGTGCCGACGCTGTTGCTAATGCGTTTGGCGTTTGGCAGCGGGCTTTGTCGGTTTGGGATGTTTAAGGCAGTGCGGGCAAAGGTGCGATCGCGCTAACTTATCAGGAAAGCGAGTCAGGTAAATACGGCTATGTCGATCACAGGCGTAATAGAGAGCGTGCTGCTCTGTAAGTGCTGAGGTGCAATACCATGTTTGAAAAGTGTCATGGCACACACTGTCGTGAAAATTACATCATCGCTCTACACTGATCAAGCAATTTGGCGACGATGCTGTTGCTTAAGCTATCTACTATGAACTCAGATCCTACATTTTTGCTGCTCGAAGAAAACATAGAGCGCTGGAATCAATGGCGAGCAGATTATCCTAATGTGCCCTGTAGCTTAGAGGGCGAGTACTTGAGCGGCGGCTACTTCTTTGGCGGCAACTTCAGCGGCGTGAACCTGAGAAAAGCAGACTTAAGGCGAGCCTGCCTAATCGGTGCCGATTTTCGCTGGGCAGACTTACGCGGCGCAGACCTGCGGGGGGCATATTTGGACGAGGCTAATTTCTATGGCGCTAACTTAAATGATGCTAACTTTTCGGGCACCAGCTTGAACCGAGCCGACCTGCGGCGAGTACACTGGCTAGGTAAGCAGGTGACCTGCGCTGATGCAGAGCAGCTTTGTGACCACTCAAGTATTGTTGCCGTATGATGAGTGCTTTTTCGCCTTTTGGGGGGTGGGAGCGATCGCACATGAAGTGGAACAAGAACAAGTGGAACAAGAACAAGTGGAACAAGAACAA